>Ga0181531_10001139_pt1 | contig 17000 bp, 17 predicted proteins | sample PEATcosm2014_Bin_38_FD_119743 | JGI IMG/M metagenome (GOLD analysis project Ga0181531, IMG submission 119743) | Peatland microbial communities from MTU Mesocosm Facility, Houghton, MI, USA - PEATcosm2014_Bin11_10_metaG | ecosystem: Environmental > Terrestrial > Soil > Wetlands > Peat | place... | reverse complement strand
ATCACCTATCTGGGCTTTGCCGCCGCGCACTGGCGTAAGGGCGATCTCGACCAACTCAACGAATGGGGCCTCGGCGGCCGGCGCTTCGGCACCCTCATTACCTGGTTTCTGGTTGGCGGCGACGTTTATACGGCCTACACGTTTATCGCCGTTCCCGCGCTGGCTTTCGGCGCCGGCGCCATTGCCTTCTTCGCGGTGCCGTACACCATCTTTATCTATCCGATCCTGTTCCTGGTGTTTCCGCGACTCTGGCATGTCTGTCACAAGCACAATTACATCACGCCGGCTGATTTCGTGCGCGGCCGTTTCGGCAATCGCTGGCTGGCGCTGGCGGTGACCGTGACCGGCATCGTCGCGACCATGCCCTATATCGCCCTGCAACTGGTCGGCCTCCAGGTCGTCATCGGCGCCATGGGCATTTCGGGCACCGGCTATTCCGGCGACGTGCCGCTGATCATCGCTTTTATCATTTTGGCCGCTTTCACCTATTCCAGTGGGCTGCGGGCGCCGGCATCGATCGCGATCGTCAAGGACATTTTGATTTATGTTACGGCGATCGCGGCGGTGATTGTCATTCCGATCGAGCTCGGCGGCTTTGCCAAAATATTCGCGGCGGTGCCGCCGGCAAAACTCCTGTTGGCGGTGCCCGGGGCCAACACCACCGGCTCCTACGGCGTTTACGCGACCTTGGCGCTCGGCTCGGCCCTGGCGCTGTTCTTTTATCCGCACTCGATCACCGGCATTTTGAGCGCGAGCAGCGGCCATGCCATTCGCCGCAACGCGGCGATGTTGCCGGCCTATTCCTTCATGCTCGGACTGTTGGCCTTGGTCGGCTTCTTTGCCATCGCGGCCGGCGTCGGCGCGCTCCCGGAATACGCCTCAGGCTTTAAGCAGTTCGGCAACAGTTTCGCCGTGCCGGCGCTCATCCTGCACAGCTTTCCGTCATGGTTCGCCGGCATAGCCTTCGCCGCGGTCGGCATCGGCGCGCTGGTGCCGGCGGCGATCATGTCCATCGCCGCGGCCAATCTCTACACCCGCAATATCCACCGCGAGTTCATCAACAAAAATCCGACCGATCGCGAAGAAGCGCGAATGGCGAAATGGGTGTCGCTGATCGTCAAACTGGGCGCGTTGGTGTTCATCGTTTTCGTCCCGACCACCTACGCCATCCAGTTGCAGTTGTTGGGCGGCATCTGGATTATCCAGACATTGCCGTCGGTGCTGCTGGGCCTTTACACCCGCTGGTTCAACGACTGGGCGCTCTTGATCGGTTGGGCGGTCGGCACCGCGGCGGGAACGGCGATGGCTGTTGCGGTAAATTTTGCGGCGGCTTATCCGCTCAGCGTCGGCGGTTACGTGTTTCCGGGCTACAGCGCCTTCTACACCGTTATCCTCAATCTCGTCGTCGCCCTCGTGCTGACGCCCTTGTTCAATGCCATGGGCGGCAAGCGCATCGACGAAACGGTCGCGGCCGATTATCGGGCGTAAGCGTTGCGAACGCCCGCTTACATGTGCGTGACACGGGCGTGCAGCAGCGTCGCGCGGCCGCCGCGCGCTTCTTTGACGCAACGTGCCAGCGCGGCCGGCACGTCGGCCGGGTCGCTGAGTTCCTCGGCGTAGGCCCCGAACGCCTCCGCGACCTTGCCAAAATGAACTTTCGGCGCCAGCTCCGCCTCGAATTCATTGGCGGTCTTGGCCTCGCCTTCCGGGTAGACGCGCAAGGTCGACTGCTTGACCGCGTTCCAACCGCTGTTGTCGAGCACGATCGAGAATATCGGCAGCTTGTATTGTTGCGCGACCGCGAAAATCGAGGTCGGGTTGCCGAAATAGAAACCGCCATCGCCGCAAATCTGCACCATCAGCCGGTCGGGCGCGGCGAGTTTTGCGCCAAGCGCCATGCCGCCCGACCAGCCGAGCCCGCCGCCGCCGGCGCGTATCATGGTGTTGGGCAAGCGGCGCGGAATCTGCATCAGCACCGCGCCGGCATTGGTCACGCCCTCATTGAAGATAATGTCCTCGTCGTCGAGCAGCTTTGCCAATTCCGCCATCAGATAATGCGGATTGATTGCGCCGGCCTTGCCTGGTACCGCCGCCAGCTTGGCGGCGTGGCCGATGCGCTGGTCGCGCGCGGCCTTAATGCGCGCGAGCCGCGCCGAGACCGCTGCCTTAAACCGCGGCGTTGCTTTGGCCTTAAGCGCTTCCAGCACCTGGTCGAGAATGTGTCCGCTGTCGCCTTGCATCCGCAAGTTCCCGGGAAAGGTCCACATCGGCGAGCCGGGCTTGAGGATATCGATGTCGATATGCGCCCAGAACGACCTTTCGCCGGCCTGCACGTCGCTCGGAAACCACGGTACGTCGACATCGACGAGCAGTCCCACATCGGCCGCGCCTACCGCCTGATCGGCTGAAAAGCCGACGAAGCACGGGCTGTCATGCGAGATGTTGTTGGTCATGTTGGATTCATAAACGGCAATGCCGGCGAATTGCGCCAGCGTGTCGATCGCCTTTGACGCGCGCGCATTTCGCCCGGCATAGCCGGCGATCAGAACGGGATTTTCGGCCGTCAACAGCTTGTCGGCCAGCGTGGCGACGAGTTCCGGATCGGCGCTGCCTCCCGACGTCGCGGCGAACCGATCGGCGGGATAGCGCCGGATCTCGTCGGCGTTCCAATGCTGGGTCAGTGTCTCGCGCTGCATCATCAGATAGACTGGACCGCGTGGCTCGCTCTGCATGATCGTATGCGCGCGCCGCAACGCCTCCTTGACGACGACGCCCGACGGCAGCGTCCATTCCCATTTCAAATAGGGGCGCACCAGGCTCGCTTGATCGAACGGCTCCTGGACGAAATGCACATAAGTGTCGCGGGATCCGAGCAGTTCGTCGTTGACGGTGTATGGCGCCTTGCCGGCCATCAACAGCACCGGCAAACGGCTGCGGAAAAGGTTGTGCATGCCGTTGGCGCTGTTGGCGGTGCCGACATCGACATGCACCAGGACGCCTTGGCCTTGCCCGGTGACCGACGCATAGCCCGCCGCCATGTGCGTCGCCGTGTTCTCATGCGGGCAACGCACCACATCGGGCATCGCCTCGCCGCGTTTGCGGCGATGCGCCATCTCATCGATGATCGGCGCGTGGTCGGTGCCAAAATTACAAAACAGGTAGTCGATGCCGATCTCGTTGAGGCCCTCGAGAAAATAATAGGCCGTAGCGAAGTCGGGAACATTGGTTTTGCGCGCCAAGGGCGTTTCCATGGATAAAACTCTTTTTGCCGGTGTTATTCGCAACGGGGCGGTGGAACTTCCGGCGATTTGCCTGTCGTTGCAAGCTTATAGCATTCCCGATCGCAAACGTCCCCGTCGCCGCGGCGGCTAATTTCTTGGCGCGCTGTGACTTGCATCAATCTTGCATCGAAGTCTCGCCACAATGGCGGGCGATATCACGAAGGATTGAACGGGGAGTGGGTTGGCATGCAGTGGCAGGCGATTTTGGCCGGCGCTCTGGCGTCGGCGTTCTTGAGCTTGGGTCTCTTGACTTGCGCGGCATCCGCGGATGTTCGAATTGTCAACGATCCGGGGGGCGAAGTCTCCTTATATGTCCGCAAGTTCCAAGAGGTACGGGACTCCGGCGAGCGTGTCGTCATCGACGGGCCGTGCCTTTCGGCCTGTACCCTTTTGACCGGCATTGTCCCGCGAAGCCGGATTTGCGTCACCAGCCGGGCGGTGTTGGGCTTTCACGCCGCGTCCTACTACGACGACGCCTCGCGCTCGCTGGTTCCGACCCGCGCCGGTAGCCGTCTGGTGATGCGGCTTTACCCGGCGCAAATTCGCTCTTGGATCGACCGCCATGGCGGCCTTACGCCGCGGCTCATCACGCTGCATGGCCGCGAACTGGCGGCGCTCTATCCCACTTGCCAGTGAGGCCGCCGCACTGGCGCCGCCGCGGCGCTTGATGGCGTTGTCGCCGGCCCGATTCCGGCCTATCTACCAAGAGCCGGAGCCATGCCGATGCCCGAAACCGCCGCACCGCGCGTTGCAGCGCGGCCGCTCATAGCGGCCGGGGTCGTTGTTGCTTTGGCGCTGGGCGGCACCATCTCACTGTGGGCACATTACGGGGCGACGGTTTTCTTCGAAACCATTCGCGCCGGCTTTATTGCGTGCTTCGGCTGACCGGAGGAGTGCTTTGAACGGAAAGACCTCGCGCATTCTGTTGGTGTTCGGCGCCTTTCTGAGCGGCCTCGTGCTGTTTTTCGGCGCGATTCTTCTTGTCAGCGGCCGTCTGCCGTCGCCGATCGGATCGGCCGTCGCCGCCGTCGGCGGTCCGTTTCATCTCGAGGATCAGAACGGCAGGATTATCAGCGATGCGGATATGAAAGGTAAGCCGTTCTTGGTGTTCTTCGGTTTCACCCATTGTCCCGATATCTGCCCGACGACGTTGTTCGATATTTCACAGATATTGCACACGCTCGGCCCTGATGCCGACCGCGCCGGCGCGCTGTTCATCACCGTCGATCCCGACCGCGATACGCCGGCCGTGCTCAAGGACTATCTGTCGAACTTCGATCCGCATCTGCGCGGACTGACCGGCGACCCGGCCTCGGTCAATGCGGCGATCAAGGCCTACCGGGTTTACGCCAAGAAAGTGCCGCTCGATAACGGCGACTATACCATGGACCACACCGCCATGGTTTATCTGATGGACAAAGACGGCCATTTCGTCGCGCCGTTCGACACCAAGCAGCCGCCCGCGGCGGCAGCCGCCGCGCTGCGCCGCTATCTCTGAGGCATCAGCAGTCCGTTACAGTGTCGGCAAGACGGCGCGGGACATGTAGAGAAACAGCGCCCCGCCCAACAGACCGATCAGCACCGCGAGCGCGAGATCGAAGCGCTCGCCGGGGCTGCGCACCTCGGCCTCGATTTCGATGTCCTTGGCGGTTCGCACGAACCGCCAACCCGAGATGACGATCATCGCGACGCCGAGCACGATGAAAGCGAGGCCGGCGGCATTGGCAAAGGCCTGGCCATGCGGTGCAGATTGTGGCTGCGCCATCTGCGGCACCGCGTATTTCAGGAATAAATCAAACCGCTCGATCAAGAACCCGAAAGCCATGACCGCGATCGCGGTGCGGACCCAGGCGAGAAAAGTTCGCTCGTTGGCGGCATGGTCACTGTAGCGCTTGATCATGAGAACTGCCCTAATGATTTTGGCGGCCGGCAGTATAACGCCGCGGCAACCTGCGCGCTTGCCGGAACGGCGATAAACGGGCAGGCTGACGACGCGGCGCTCGCACGATAGAAACGGCCGGCACGCGATCGGGGGAGCGAAACGCATGTCCGACAAAGACATGTCCGACGAACGGCCGGGCGGCGCACTGTCCGCGCGTCCCAGTCGCGGCCGCTGGTACATTTTGCTGTTGATCAGCGCGATGTACCTCATCACCTATCTTGACCGGGTCAACATTTCGACCGCGGCGCCGCTCATCAGCAAGGAATACGGCTTCGACAATATCACGATGGGCTACATTTTCAGTGCCTTCGGGTGGGCCTATGCGCTGTTCCAGGTTCCCGGCGGCTGGTTGAGCGATCGGTTCGGCGCCCGTGGGGTGCTGAGCGCCGTGGTCGCCTTTTGGTCGATCATGACAGCCGCCACCGCCGGTGCTTTCAGCGCCACCTCATTCGTTGTCATCAGATTTTTGTTCGGGGTCGGCGAGGCCGGAGCTTTCCCGGGCGCCACGCGGGCGATGCAGCTTTGGTACCCCCGGCCGGAACGCGGGTTCGTGCAAGGCGTCACCCATAGCGCAAGCCGCGCCGGCGCGGCGATAGCGCCGCCGCTGGTGTTGCTAATCATGGTCAATCTCGGCTGGCGCTGGGCGTTCTTTATTTGCGGCGCGATCGGCTTGGTGTGGAGTTTGTGGTGGAGCTTGAGTTACCGCAACTTGCCGGAAGAGCATGCTCTTGTGAATGAAGCGGAACTGGAAATTATCCGTGGCCGCGACGCATCCGGGGCCGTCAATCGCCCGCCCGTTGAAAAGCAAACCAAGGTGCCATGGAGTACGCTGTTACGATCGCCAAATATGTGGGCGATCATGTTCGCCTATTTTACCTACGTTTATTGTCTGTGGATTTTCCTGAGCTGGCTGACGAAATACCTCATCGATGTTCGCCATTTCACGCTACTTAAAGGCGGCCTATTGGCCTCGCTGCCGCTTTGGGCCGGCGTCGTTGGCGATACGGTCGGCGGCCTCGCGACCGATTGGCTGCTCAAACGAACCGGCAGCGCCAAGATTGGGCGGCGCGCCGTAGCCATCACCGGCCTGCTCGGCTGCGCCGCGTTCATCGTTCCGGCGGCGCTCGCCGCGGACCCCTACGCCGCCGTGTTTTGTCTCACCGCCGCGATGTTCTTCTTGGAGTGCACGATCGGCCCCTCCTGGGCGGTCCCGATGGACACCGGCGGCAAATATTCCGGGACCGTATCGGGGATGATGAACATGGCGGGAAACTTCGGCGGCGCGATCTCGCCGATCGTGTTCGGCTATTTGGCCGAGGGCGGCAATTGGGCAGCGCCCTTCATCGTCGCAGCCGGCCTGCTCGTCGCCGGTTCGGCGGTCTGGGCTTTTTGGCTCGATCCCGACAAGGCCATCCTCCAGAGCTAGGCCTGATCGGCCAGGTGTCGGGCTCGTAAATCACGCCCAAGGATTGTTTCATTAACGAAACGTAAATCGATGTCGCATTACCTATGCGGCGGGTTGGCTATCTTTTGGGCGGAACCGCGCGATGCTCCGGCTCTTGACCGCTTCTGCGATGGAGCGCGATTGGAATTTCGCGATTGTCGCTTGCCTTTGCTGTTCGCTCGTTGCCCTGGCTGCGATTACCGTGGTCAATCGCCGGCGGAGCAAAACAGGCCGCCTATGGCGCTCACGCTCAACAACATGTCCCAAGGCGTGGTGCTGTACGATTCCGCAGGACGGCTTGTTGTCTGCAACAATCGATATCGCGCCATGTACGGGCTGTCTCCGGCGGTCGTGAAACCCGGAGCGATGCTGATCGACGTAGTCCGTCATCGATTCCAATCCGGCAGCCTGCACCGCGATCCGGTGCAATATTGCGCCGAACTCACCGCGGCCATGGCCGCCGGAAAGATCGTCACTTTCATTACCGAGGCGCCGGACGGACGCGCCATTTCGGTGGTCAATCAGGCCATTCCGGGCCGCCAGTATTGGGTCGGCACGCATGACGACATTACCGAGCGCCGCGCGGCGGAACAGAAAGGCGCCTTGCTCGGCGAACAGGCGGCACGCCGCGCCGCGGTCGACGAAGCCATCGCCTGGTTCCGCAGCAGCGTCGAGGGCGTATTGACGACCGTGACGTCTAGTGTTGCGGCGATGAAATCCACCGCCGCCGCGTTGGCGGCGACATCGAACGAAACTACCGCGCAAACCGCCGGCGCGGTTCACACCTCCAACGCCGCTTTTAGCGGCGTCCAGACGGCAGCGGCAGCGGCGGATGAATTGTCCACATCGATTGCCGAGATCAATCGCCAGCTCGGCAGCGCCACCGAAGTGGTGGCCGCGGCCAGCGCCGAGGCACAATCGACCAACGCCGTCATCGGCCGACTCGCCGAAGCGGCGCAGAAGATCGACGACGTCGTCAAGCTTATCCAAACCGTGGCCGGGCAGACCAATTTGCTGGCGCTTAATGCCACCATCGAGGCGGCGCGCGCCGGCGCGGCCGGCAAAGGCTTCGCCGTGGTTGCCGCTGAAGTCAAGGCACTGGCCATCCAAACCGCAAAAGCGACCGACGTCATAGCTGCTCAGATCGCCGCCGTTCAATCCTCGACGCAAAGCGCCGTCGGCGCGATCGGAAGTATTGCCGGCCGGATGGCGGAGGTCCGGCACTTTACTTCGGCGATCGCGACCTCGGTCGAACAGCAACATGCCGCGACCGGCGAATTTCCAACAATGTCGCGGCGGCGGCATCGGGAACCAAATCGGTGGTCACCGTGCTGCAAAACGTCTCCGGCGCGATTTCCGAGATGCATCGCTCGGCCGATACGGTGTTGACGGCCGCGGCGACCGTGGAGCAAGCCGTGGACAGCCTGCGCGGCAGCGTCGACGGCTTTCTCCGCAAGGTCGCGATGTAACGCCTTACACCGCGCGATGCCGCGCCGGTTCGATGGCGATGCGGGCGAAGGTCGATACGATCTTCACTCCGGCCTTGAGCGAACCGCGCAACGAACCTGCGACCTTCGACTCGCCGCCGAGGCGGCGCCGATAGGCCACCGGCAGTTCGAGCACACGCAAGCCGCCACGGGCGACCCGCATTTGCATTTCGAGATTCCAGCCGTAGGTCAGCTCGCGCATGCCGAGTGCCAGCAAGGTATCGCGGCGGATGGCGGGAAACGCGCACATGTCGGTGTAGCGCACGCCGTAGAGCTTTTCCGTCAACCAGCCGGCAATAAGACCGGCAACGATCTGGTGCGACGCCATGCTGCCCGGCTCGCGCTCGCCGCGCGCGCGCGAGGCGATGACAAAGTCGTAGTCGCCGGCCCGAACGGCCGCGACCATCGCCGCGATTGCACCGGGATCGTCGGCGCCGTCGCCATCCATAAAGACCACGATGTCGGCGTTCTCGGCCGCTTGTGCGCCGACCAGGCAGGCCAAGCCATAGCCGCGGCCGACGACGATCACCTCGGCACCCGCGCCGCGCGCCAGGTCCGGCGTGCCGTCGGTGCTGCCACCATCGGCGACGATCACGGTATCAACGAGATCGCGGGGCAGCGCGGCAATAACGGCGGCGATGGATTCGGCTTCGTTGAAGGTCGGAATGACGACAGCCACGCCGTTCTCGCGCGGAGCTTGCAGTGGCGCCGCCGCGGCCATCGCTAGAGACTCCACCGCAATCCGCAACTGGCGCAGGCGTCCGGCGGCTTGCCCGATAGCAGCGCCTTGCGAAAATCGCCGTAGGCCGGTCCGGTCCAAATTTCGCGCAGCGTCTGTTGGGTGGCGTCGCCGAGCGTGTAATTCTCATAACCGCGCTGCGAAAACGGCGCGATGCAGCATGGCAGCGCGCGACCGTTGGCCGTGAAATACATCACGGTCCAGGGCCGCCGGCATAACGACCACGGCGACCCCGAGCCTGCCGGGCCGGTGTCGTTGCGCTTGAGGCTCATGCCGGGCTCGGAGGCGCCGCCCGAGGCGCTAAAGCTGATGCCGAGCGATTGGGCGAGCGTGGTCGCGCGATCGATATGGATCGCCTCTTCGCCCGAGAGCTGCTCGTACAGCGCCTGATCCGGCCGCGCCATGCCGACGGCGTTGTCCTTGAAAAATACCAGCCGCTGCAAATGGACTTCCTTGACACCGGCGTCCGCCGCGACGCGGACGAAATCAGGCAATTCTTCGATCGTCTCCCGCAATCCCGTCAGCCACGCCGAAACGCGCGGCTTGACGTGACCTTCGCGCTCTTGCAATTCGCGGAAGGCGCGCACGTTTTTCAGGATGCGGTTGAAATAATTCTTGCCGCGAACCGCGAGATATGATTCCGGGGTCGCCGCGTCGAACGACACTCGCAACTCGTCCAATCCGGCTTGGATCAGGGCGCGGCCGTTTTTTTCATTGAGAACGGTACCGTTGGTATTGAACAAGACGTAGCTGCCGCGGTCCTTGAGATAGCGCACCATACGCGGCAAATTCTTCACCAGCATCGGCTCGCCGACGCCATGCAGCACGGCGCGCGTAAGCCCCGGAATTTGATCGACGATCGAAGTGAAAAGTTCCCAGCTCATGTCGGCTGGCGGTTCAAGCTCCTCGTAGGTGCGCGGGCAGGTGGTGCATAATAGGTTGCAGCGGTTGGTCGTCTCCAAATAAAGGCAAACCGGCTCATGCTCGGGAATCTCGCTGGGCACCGACACGCTTTCGAAATAGCGTTTGGGATCGATCGCGCCGTTCGTAACCGCTCTTTGCATTATGATTTCGTCCCTCGACGGCAGCTCGGCCGATCGCTCGCTCAAGCGCGCGCTTCGTCAAATTGCATCAGGCTGTCGACCCGATGGGCGAAATCGTGATTCTGCCGCAAACTGTTCATCAATTTTGCCGTCTGGTTGGCATGATGCGGACGATGGGCGGAGCGATGGCGGCCCGCGGCATCCGCGCCGCGGAGTTCGGCATGGAGCCTGCGCAAGCCGTCGATGTCATCGACGTCGTACCAGACGGGCAGCCGATGAACCTCGAGTTTGATCTCGCGAGCGCGTTCGAGTGTTTGTTCGGCGACCCGTTCGGTGCTCCAAGCGATGTTCTCGAACATGTGGCGATGCGCGGCTTTGAGCCCGAGCAGATAATAGCCGCCGTCGCTCGACGGACCGAGCACCGCGCGGTCGCCGGGCCGCGCTAGCACCTCCGCGGTCTCGTTCAACAGCGCGGTCGGTAATGTCGGACTATCCGAGTTGAGCACCACGGCGGCGCCATGGCCGCGGCTAAGAATCTCACCGATCGTGTGCAGCAGACAATCGCCGAAATTCGGGAGCCAGGCGTCAACCAAGCCAATGTCCCCCGGTAAGGTGCGGCGAAAAAAGTCCTCGGAGCCCGGTGGGCCATAGGCCGCGTAGCCGGCAATGCCGGCATGAGGCGAACGGTCGCCGGCGGCCGCGAGCACATTGTCGGCTACGTCCTGCAGGAAGGCGGTGTTGAGGGCCGCAGCTTCTTCGAAGGTCAAAGGCGGCACGAGGCGGGTTTTGGCGTGGCCCGGCACCGAAGCCTTGGCCATGAAAGCTATTCCGCAAGTGGATTTGCCCTTGGAAGGTCCGTGATCTGAAGCGTCAATCGTGACGGATTTGCCAGCAAATCCATTCCCTTTGCCCATGCGGCGCGCCCCGAAATAAATACTACAATCAGCCCAGAAAGCAGTCGCTACATGCTTCGCAAAGTGTTCGGCAAAGCGCCAATCACATCCGGCTCACCCTTGACAAGTCGCTCAACACCAAAAAGTTATCGACTTCACAAAGTCGTGATCGCGGAAGCCGCTCAGCGCCTGGCGAGTGCTACGCGGATACTGGCGTCGTTCGGCAACACCACGGCGCCGCTATCCCGCCAAGTCGGCGCGCTGTCGTATTCACGGCGCGGCATATCGAGCGAGGCTACCTGGCGGCCCAGCATGCCGACGACTTCGACCGGTACCGCGACCGCGCGCGCCCCCCAGCCGAACCAGCCGCCGTAAGAGACGATAAGCTCGATCTTGCCCTGCGACGTGCGCACCGCATGCCGGACGTAACCGATCGTCTTGCTGTTATCGTCGAGCACGGGAAGTCCGACGAGAAAGCCGACGCGTACGGGTTGGGGAAAACGGCGGCGCATGCGCTCCTCCTGCGCCATGGCCTGGTCGCCGTCGCTCATGCCGGTCGGCGGCACCATGGCTTGCGCTAGGACGAAAGCTGCGTCCGAAGCGATTGGCGCCGTGATCGCGGGGTCTGCCACACCGACGACTGTCCCGCCGGCCAATCCGAGTGCAACGAACAAGACCCGTAGCGTGATCTGCATCGTCATCCGCATCCAGTGCCCTCCGATCAATTGTGCCGCGCGAAGTTGTGAAGCCGTTCTGCTTGCGGACAATAAGCACCAACCGTAGTGTCGGCAAAGCGTGAGGTCAAAAGGCGGCCCACGGGGCGAATAAATTCCGCAGTCAAACTAACTGTCGATACCGTCCCGCAGCTACCGCCGTGTTGCACTTTTTTGTTGATGCAAAGAACGCGGAATTCCGATGGCGCCGCCGCCCCAACCGTCCGCACAGAGGCAACACCGCCTCCACCCGCTTCCGCTGCGGGTCATGCATTGGATCAACGCCGTCGCCATTTTCATCATGATCGGCAGCGGCTGGAAGATCTACAACGACGACGTGATATTCGGCGTGCTGCATTTTCCCGACAGCGTCGTCATCGGCAAATGGGCGCAATACGGTCTGCAGTGGCACTTCTTCGGCATGTGGATATTCGTCATCAACGGAATTGCCTATCTCAGCTATGGAATCGTCACCGGCCGTTTCCGGCGAAAGCTGTTTCCGATCTCCGTGCGCGAGATTTTCGTGACCGTCGGCGATGCGTTACGCTTTCACCTCAGCCACGACGATTTGACGCACTACAATGCGGTTCAGAAGATTCTCTATCTCGGCGTCATGTTGGCCGGCATCGTCATCGTGATTTCCGGCTTGTCGCTGTGGAAGCCGGTGCAGTTCTCCGAACTCGCAAACTTGTTCGGCAATTTCCAAACCATCCGGCTGGTACATTTCCTCTGCATGGCCGCGATCGTCGGCTTTATCCTGATCCACATATCGCTCGCTCTGCTGGTGCCGCAAAGCCTCGTCGCCATGCTGAGCGGCGGACCCGTCGTGGATGACGGACCGCCGCACACCGCCCCGGCGCCGACCGAATTCGAATCCAGTCAATGATGCGGTGAACAAGATGTCGATCCGAAGTCGCACGCCATCGCTCTTTCGGCCGCGCCAGCCGATCGGTCAACACGGGTTGACGGACAACCGGTCGCTGGTCGACGATATCAATCGCCGCGGGGTGCTGCGCGGCGCGGTCAGTCTCGGCGCGTTGACCTTGCTGACCGGCTGCGACGTCTCGGAAGACGAACCGGTGCAGAAAGCACTGCGCGCGGTATCGTCGTGGAACGATCGCGTCCAAGCGGCGATCTTCCGACCCAACCATCTGGCGCGAACCTTTCGTCCGTCGCAGGTGGTCAAGCCGCCCCGATTCAACGCCTATTACGATATCGAGGATGTAAAGCCCATCGACGGCGCGACCTGGACGTTGGAATTGGCCGGCCGCATCGAGGACAAACGGCCCTGGACCGCGCAGCAGATCTACCAGGTCGCCGAGCAGGAAATCATCATCCGGCACATTTGCGTCGAGGGATGGGATTATATCGGACAATGGTCCGGGCCGAACCTGCGCAACTTTTTCGAGCGTGTCGGCGCCGACATGACCGCGAAGTATGTCTATTTCATCTGCGCCGACGATTATACCGAAAGCATCGACATGGCGACCGCGCTGCATCCGCAGACCATCCTCGCCACCAAATATGCCGGCGACGTTCTCGCCGATCCGTTCGGTTATCCGCTGCGGCTGCGGACCTCTACCAAGCTCGGCTACAAGAACGCGAAGTGGATCAAGGCGATTGAAGTCACCAACGACTTTCGCGAGACGTTCTGGAGTAAGCAAGGCTTCAATTGGTTCGCCGGGATTTGAATTGAGTTCCGGGGCCCGGCGTATCCAGAACGCAGTCTTCAATGATTCAAAACGTAAATCCGCCATTGACCAGCCCGGCTTTCGGCTAGACGGTAATCCGTGCTTGAAGCGAACGGATCGGCGTCCCAGGCTTTGTCCTGCGGCACAACAACGACAACATCGCAGGCATATTTTCTGGCCATGTCGCCGATATCGTCGGGCGTGCCTTTGCCGTCGAACACGCGAATGAACTGCGCATTGATCGCCTCGCGGCGATCGGGCGACAGCGGCGCGAAAGCGATCGCCAGTTCACGGCCGGCAAAGCACGAGCTGCGATCGGCAAAAAGCGCCCAGCTCATGTTCACCGGCCATGGCGTTACGTCCTCCAGGAACAGCGGATTATTGGCAACGCGTGCCGTCGGCGGGGCATAGCGGCGGACTGCGGCCCATAATTCCGGCGACGCGGCAAAAATCCTGCCGTCCGCGTTCGGACTTCCCGTGAAATTGTACTGGATCATCGACACCGTGCCCGGAACGGCGAGAATAAGTCCAATCAGCGCCGTTGCGGCGATCAAAGCGCGGCGGGGAGAACGCAGCATTCCCGCGGCCGCCGCGACGATCAGGATCATGGCAGCGGGCAAAACCGCGCGCAGGCCGAGATCGTTGTTGTCGCCGAGGGTGCTGACAAGAAGCCACGGTATGATGAGGCCGGTGGCAGCCAACGTGGCCAATGCCGCCACGGCGGTCTTCTCCGGCCCGGATAGCGTGCTCCGCAGCAGGACTGCGAGCGCAATCACGCCGGCGAAAAACGTGGCCGGAAATTCGATCGGCAATAGAATAAGCCAATAGGCCGGCAGATCGAGCACATGGCGCAGGGCCGGCGAAAACATGTCGCCGAGGACCGCGAAATGACGGATGACGATCGGGATGCCGCCGCCGCGCGATTTGACCGTTGCGAGTTGATCCAGAATGAACGGTGCGGCAAGGCAAATCACGAGCACTCCGGCCGCGCCCAAGCCAAGCGCAAAGCGAATCCGCTTTTTGGGCTCGGCGGCGGCCAAGAGAATCGGGGCCGCGGCAATAGCGGCGATCGCGAATGTCACGCCGCCGACAAAAGCCGAGCTTTCGAAGCCGGCCACCACAATCACAACCAGCGTCAGGAGCACCACCAGCCGCTGCCGCTTCGCATATTCGAGGAGCAGCAGCATTGCCGCGATCACGCAAGAGGCCGACATCGCATGTTGGGGCACCCACGCCGCCTGAAACAGCCAACCGGCAAAGCCGCTGGGCGATGCCAAAAACGGCTCGAGATTGACGCTGCCGAACAATAAGCGAAACACTTCCCACAACGAGGTTCCGGCGGCGAGGATGACGACCACGACAGCTGTGCTCGAGCGTTTGCTGAGCCATACCGCCAGTCCCATCATCAAGACGAGCGCGGCGAAAGCGGTAAACCAAGTGAGGGCGACGTCGGCTTCCCAGCCGCTGACGCGAAGCGGCAGCGCCAGTTCCGCGGCGCTGAAGTGCCACAGGTAATAATAGGACAGCTGCCCCGGAGCGAATTCGCCAAAGATCGGATTGACCGGAGGCAAGCCCTGTCGCGTCATGGCGTCAATGATCGCGATTTTGGAGTGATCGAAGATGGGGTCCGCCAATTGCACTCCGCCGGCGGAGAATTTGGGAAGAATCGCAACGGTCGGCACCAGCGCCAGAAGGACGGCGGCACCAAAACCCCATAACGAGATATGCGGAGCGACGGCCGGGTCGGGCGCAGCATCGCTGTAGGCTGGCCGCGTCATCAGCGAGCCGGCGGCAACGACGAGGGCAAGCGCGCCCGTTGAGACGACTGTTATCCGCGAAAATCCGATCAGGATGAAAACAGGGAGCGTGGCGGCGCTATAAGCCGCCCAACCGACGACGGGAGCCGCGCCGATCGCCAGCACGCGAGGCAGCAGATGGCGGGTCAGAGCAAAACCCAGGACGATCCAAAAAACGCTCGCCGCCAACCCGCAAAAGACGACACTGAGAGGCGATGCCATGAACGAGCCGAGCTTCGGTTGTCGCGCACACTCAATCCGCGCGAGACTCCATTGCAGGTCCGGCGGTTGAAGCAGGCCCGCGCGCCACGTTCAATAGCGCGGCGGCGCCGGGTCTAACGCAGGGCGGATGATTCGTCGTCGCGCTGGTTGACGACGTGGCTCCAATGTTCGACGGCCTGTCGCGCTTCGCGAACCGCTTCGGCGAATGTGTCGTCCTTGTAATAGAGGCGCCATTGGCCGTTTTCGTACATTTCAACGAGATGGCCCAAAGCGCGGCGCGCACCGAACAGTTGCTGCTCGGCGTTGTGGCGCTGGACTTCGACGGTGAAGCTCTTGGTCATTGACCGAACTGTGCCAAAAAGGCGTAAAGATTAAATCAAGCCGAGCATAGCACCGAGGCTCTTTGATTTTGCACGTAAGAACAAAGGCTTAAATCAATTCCCTGGTCCTTAATCCGGGGTAAATGCCATGGCACCGCGGCGCCTTGCGAACCGGCCGCGACTGCCACTAGCGGGAACCGGCTGAAAACGAGTAAGTTGGACCGCAGAGTTGCTTTATTATGGGAGACCGGCATGAGCGACCCAGGCCGGTGGACAATCGGGTTTTTTGGCGGCTCCGTACCATCGCGTGCGTATGGGAAACGGGCGGCCCATAATTCTCTCCCGGGGTTGGCGACAAGCATCGCGCTTTTGTGCGCTGTTGGCCCGGCCTGGAGCGGACCCTGTACGGCGCAAATCGCGCAGCTCGAACAACAAATCAAACTCGCGACAATAGATCCGGCGGCGGAACCCGAGGTCGGCCCGACCGGCCCGCAAACCGTCGGTGCTCAACTGCATCATCAGCCGACGCCAGGCTCGGTACGGCACGCCGAGCACGTGGCCAATGCCGACGCCGACGCGGCACTCGATCGCGCACGAAAGGCTGACGCCGCCGGTAACGCTGACGCTTGCAACAAAGCGATTGGTGAAGCGAGTCAGCTTTACGGCATCCAATGATTGCGCTTCGCCGTGGCTGCGAGCCGCGTGGCCCGTCGGTTTCCCGTCAATACGCCTCCTCGGCATAGATCGGCTCGACCGAGCCGCCCCATGGGCCGTGGAATTTCTCCAGAAGCTCCTGCGCCGGCGTGGTCCCGCGCGCCAGCCGATCCTCCAGCACTTCAAGATAGCGCGTTTCGTCACGCCCGGTGAAGTCCAGATGCTGGCGCCGCGCCAGCCCGGCGCGCGCCAGCTCGAGAATGTCGCCCGCCAGTTCAAAGACAGTGCGCCCGCTTATCTTCGCGGCGAGACCTTGTCGCGGCACGGCGTCACGAAGTTTTTGGCGTTCCTCGGCCGTCCAATGCTTGACCAGCTCCCAAGCCGCGTCGAGGGCTGCATCGTCATAAAGAAGCCCGGCCCACAGGGCCGGCAGCGCCAGCAAGTTCGGCAATGAGCCCGAGTCGGCGCCGCGCATTTCCAGATATCGCTTAAGCCGCACCTCCGGAAAAATCGTGCTGATGTGATTGGCCCAATCCGAGATCGTCGCCCGCGCGCCGGGCATCGCCGGCAGCTTGCCCGCCATCAAATCGCGGAACGATTGGCCGGCGGCATCGACATAGTCATCGCCGTGCTTGACGAAATACATCGGCACCTCGAGCGCGTAGTCGACCCAGCGCTCAAAACTCATGCCCGGCTCAAACACCCATGGCAGCATGCCGGCCCGCGCATTGTCGGTGTCGCGCCAGATTTCCGAACGGAACGAGAGGAATCCGTT
>Ga0181531_10001138_pt1 | contig 17028 bp, 15 predicted proteins | sample PEATcosm2014_Bin_38_FD_119743 | JGI IMG/M metagenome (GOLD analysis project Ga0181531, IMG submission 119743) | Peatland microbial communities from MTU Mesocosm Facility, Houghton, MI, USA - PEATcosm2014_Bin11_10_metaG | ecosystem: Environmental > Terrestrial > Soil > Wetlands > Peat | place... | reverse complement strand
CACTTTGCGTCTCCTGTCCATCGGCCCCCCGTCGTTCCCGCTGACAGGTTAGGCCGTTCGTGATGTACAGGGTGGGCCAAATCAAATGCGCGAAGTGGGCCAACTCAGAGTAGCGAAATCAATTCCTGGTCAGCAGTCACCATTCGGAGTAACGAGAGCCATCGAGAGCTGTGCCTTGCGATTTGGAGTAAACATCGTAGACGTTTTGGCCACCCCAGCTCGTGGAATCGGGGTCGTCCTGGATGGCACGCAGGCCCCATTCTGCGCGGCCGGTCATGGGGTCAAAGGGAATGCGGCGCAAGAAGCGAATTTTGCTGTTGTCACCCGCCCCAAGCTGAACACCCTTGACGAGGGTTTCCAGGTCCGGAGGATAGCCTTCGCTACCGGCCGCTACCCGGATGAGGTTGCTGTCGGAATAGTCTTTGTAGCGATCTATGGCATTTCTTATTTCGCGAAGGTCGCGGTGAAGCTCGGCCTCTTTCTGGCGCATGACTGTAAAACGAAAAACTGGCAATGCTGCGGAAGAGAGAATGAGCAGGAGTGATGCCGCAATGATTAGTTCAAGTAGCGTCATCCCATTTTGCCGACGTCTGTGTCGTGCCGGTTGCCGACTCGGTGAAGGCATGCTTCTTTCCTCGCACGTGGCGTCTGGAACGTCTGCCAAGTCAAACCTCATATTGGGAAGTCCAACAAGTTGGACACTCTCTTGAAATACGGACCCAAATTCCTCACCTTTCCTTTCGTGCCAGAGACATTATTAGCCCACCCAGAATGCCCCTCTATCAGCGAGTGTTCTGACTGCGTTTTCACGTATCTCGACCTTGGGGCAGGCGAGCTTTTCTCTGGAAACGAAACGACACTTCAATAAAGTCCATACCGCCCAAAAACCGTCTTGGGGGCGGACTTTCTTCCCCTCCGCAAATCTCCGCGCACGGTAGCCAACGGGCACCTCGTGAATGCGGTAGCCGAGTCTGCAAAGCTTTGCTGTGACCTCTGGGCAGAACTCAAATCGCTTGCACTCCAAGCGGACGCCCCGCAGCACGTCCGCACGAAAGACCTTATACGCGGTGGCCTCATCCGTGATGTTAGCTGAGTAGAGCGCGTTAGCGACAAACGTCAGAATCTTGTTTGCGATCAGACAGGATGCCGACATCGTAGGCGCGGCTCCGCGGAAGCGCGATCCATAGACAACGTCAGCTTCCCCATTCGCAACGGGAGTGAGCAACCGAACATAATCGTTGGGATCGTACTCTAAGTCGCCATCCTGGATTAGTATCACGTCACCACCGGCCAATGCCAGCCCGGTGCGGATGGCAGCACCCTTCCCACCATTCACGGACATGTGATGGACAATGATGTCTCCTCGCGCCGCACATTCGCTCACGAGTAAGGACGTGCCGTCCTTTGAGGCATCATCCACAACGATGACCTCTTTCGTGCAGCCTAATGGAAGCGGGGCACTCAGGACGCGTTCCAAAACTTGAGCGAACCTAGGAAGTTCATTGTAAATTGGGATGATAATCGATATTTTCACCTATCAACCTCCACGGTGATGGAAACTCCCGAGAAGCTGCACCCAATTCCCCTTTTCCCGATTACCAGTCTGGAGACTCATGATCCAAGCTACCTTTTGTTTCAACGGCTGGAACATTGCTTGCAAAGGCGGCGCCCGAATACGGGACTAATTGCGGCATCGGTTTGTCCGCACTCAACGACCAAACCTTTCGGCCTTGCAGTTGTTGTAGGAGTCTTTGATTTTCGAATGCACCCAAGTCGCGTGCCCAGACTACGTGGGAGTTGGGCAGGTCAGCGTGGTTGAAGACCCACTCAAAAGCCACCTGATGACGGGCGGAATAACTTACGAAAACTAATTGTTGCTCAGGCTGCTGCTCCAGCCACTGTTCCACTTCGGCGCGCCTCAGACTCCAATCGTGCATAGGAAGAGAGTCCCGATCTGAGCCGTGAAGATCTTCACTCCACCCAGTGACGCGGGCTTCTACGCGAATGCAGAGCGAGATTAGACAAATGAGCGGCAGGAGGAATACCAGTCCGCGCCAAGGGAAAACAAGTTTGCCCGGCATTTTTGCGCGAGCAGCCCGACGACGTTCAGCACGAGTGTTTCCTCGAGGGATGACCTTTGTCTCATAGCTCCAGTGCCACAGCCGTCGCAGACCAACGACTTGAAGAAACATAACTAAGCAGACGCCGGGGGCGGAATAATGAGGAAATGCCACCTTTACAAACAGCGTTTCTAAAAGTATGAGGCCTAAAGTGAATATGGCGACTCGCTCCCAATATTCGTCGAAGACTTTCCATAGAATGCCGATTTGTGCGACCGCGAGAAGATCAATCAGTGTGCACAAGATAGTGGACGTCGGGTTGTACGTCGCACCCAGAATGAGTAGCCCTCCTAAAACGATTATTTCAACTGTTCGAATGGGGCCGTGCCTTAGAAGGCCGGGCAGGATAAGAGGAGCCGTCAGCAGAACGCCACAGTAAAACGCCCACCAACTAGCCAACTTGCGTGCCACCACGCGCAAGAACTGCGCTGGGGATCGCTGCAAAGCGTATAGCCGCACTTCCCGATAGTGATAGTTGTACTCAAGCCATGGGCTGCTGTAAGTGATCGGTGCACGCAGAGGCATAAAGATGAATGGAGGGCTTTCCTGATACTGCTCTTCATGCAGGGTGTAAGGAGTCGTCCAAGGCGAACCAGTAATGGCCTGGTTATATTTCGCCATTGCGATGCCGCCTAGCAAGAGAACGATGCCTGCTGGGAGGATTAGCTTCAGCCAGAATGGTGTTTTGGTCCAAGCTTTTTCTTGAAAGATGCAACGGAGGAGCAAGAATCCAACGGGGATTGCTGCGAGCACACCTTCGAGTGGACGGCTCGTAGCTAGAATTACGAGCCCTAACGCCAGCCACAAAGAATTCTTCCAAGTGAGCTCCTGCCATAGGCGACGAATGGCACCGAAGAACAGGGCCCCGCCCAGAGCAGCCACCATGCCGCCCCAATAGGTCTGGCTCCAATAGCTGTAAATGCCCAGCTGAAGCACCATTAGAATGCCACCAAGTAGCGCCCAAGTTCGCCCAACCCAGGCCTGTAACATCCAGCAGGTCGCCGCGCACGCAAGCGCGGAACTCAGCCATACACCCACTGCCGGATGGCCAGTCAGTTTCTGGCCGAGGGCAAGGAACAACCCTTGCGCAGGAAAGTATTTCGATGCATAGACCGGCCGGACCAAGACGTGAAATGTCTCGAAGAATTCCGTATCAGGCGGAGACGGGTTGGCAACGCGGCCCGATGCGAGTGTGTCTCCCATCAATAGATAACTGAACTCATCGTGGATACGGGGAACAGGTTCGTGCAGGAGAGATGCAACACCTATGCAGCCAAGAATCGACGAGAAGCCAATCACGACCACAGCACTAGCTTGCATGGCTCCAAGTCTACGCACATGATTGGCCAACGCTGTCATCACTTCGGTGTAATACCAAGCGATTGCCGTCGAAAACGCAACGCCCACCAGCAACAGAATTAGTTGCAAAATTTCAACCATATCGGATCCAAAGATATTCGCCTAAACTCGGGACCGTCAAAAGGCGCTCAACCTTTCGTCTCAAGATACGCCTTCGTAGGCAGCAATCTGCTTGTGAGTGCGATCACATTTACCTGACAGCATTCCCCAAAAACATCTACTTTCAATCTAAATTTCTCTCACCAATGTTGCCGAGAGAGATCAGACTCTAGGCACTCGGCAAACCCTAGAAAACTGTGACGTCAATTCCGGAGCTGCGGTGGATTCTTTTTTGCGCGAGACGTATTCTTCGAAGGAAGCGAAGAGAGTCTTCCCACACTCTCCTCCTGCGCGGCCGTCGCACAACGTAGACTTAATAGAGCTTCCGTCCACCATTGATATGCATTTGTTCTTAGTTAAGCATCTCCCCTTGCCGTAGCTGGTCGCGACCGCCACCACATCATCCCTTTGGGTACAGTCCATATAAATTTCGAGTACATCATCCGTGTTGCCACTGTCGTCCAATCTCGGAATCAAGATATACCTTCCAGACGCAGTCATTTGTTCCTTCAAAGATCCGAGAACGGTGGCGGCGGCTTGTCCAGCACAGTTCCCGTGAATGAAAACTGCCTTTTGGGCGCCGGGTGTTTGACCAGGAGCGGAAGGCGCTGTCATCAGAAGGCCGAAGATCGCACCGACAATGTGTAGCTTCGATTTCAAGAGCAATGAAAGCGCGCTGAGGCTTTGTTTTTGCGCAACTCGCGCACCCGGCGACTTTGTGAAGAGAGGCGCCACTAGTTCACAAATGTTTGATCGCCCCATGTCCATATCCTCCCTGGAGCTGGAAACAGATCGAAATGGACAACCCGCTGACCATCGGGACTTTGGCAGTTTTGGTACAACCAGAATCCCGGAAATGTTCTCAGTATATAATCAAGTGAATCCGCTACGGTAACGTCGTTCAGTTCACCCGAGATGCTGCGCACTCCCGACTCGGGCGATTTGTTGAGTCCTGGCAACAAGTAGAAAGGCGGTGCAAACCTGTCGAACGGCTGCCCGACACCATGAGCCTGCATGAAAGATCGGAATTCCGGAGCATCGAGCACCAGGCTCAATGCCTGTTCGGGATCGGAGATCCTGTTAAACGAAAGATGACCAATCCTGATATCCAGGATATCGGTTTGAACTCCAGTTTCTATAACGCGAACAATCCCGTTGCGTTCCTGAGAAACCGCCATTCGGCCGTCAACTGAGAACATGGACCGGAGGGCACTGGCTGGGTTCTGTGCGTACGGCTTCTGTGGCCCGCGAAGTCGCGGCAAATCGGGAACGACAACATTGGGACCGCATTTTCCATTATATTCAAGCGAACCTGAAACTCGCGCTCTCGCGAGAACGTTCAAGATGAGTTTGGCGTTGTCCCAACTTTCCGTGACCTGCTGGCTTTGCTGTCCGGCTGCCGCGATGTCAAAGAGCAGGGCGAGTGAAGCTATGATCAGCGCTGTCTTCATATCAAGCAAACCTTCCCATGCAGCTCGAAATTCCCCCCCAAAGGGCGCTCGCAAAACGTTCAAATCTGTTGCCGTCTTTCATTGCGGCATTTGATCTACAGGTGTGACACACGACTGCGCGTAGCCACCCGACGCTACCATCTGCTGATTCATAACGGGAGCTAGGCCAACAGTGTTGCCCTGCCAAGTCGCGAACCACATTTGGGTTGTAGTGGTACTATTAAAACTGGTGGCGTTTGACAGAAGTTTATTTGGAGTGATGATTCCGACGAAATCGTCAATCTGTCCAGGCCCAGTTCCTGGTATAGAACCTGTCTGCTGACTTGAGACGAAGGTATCCTCAACTCCGTTTTGATCGAGACGTTCTACGACTTCGGTTACAGTAATACCAGACTGGTTTATTGGTGCACCCGTGCCATCAACAAGTTGGTACTGAAAGACATTTCCACTCGCGTAGCTTGACCCGTCCTGTGTTGATCCTTGAATTGGTATGGGACTGTTGGGGGTCGGCACCAGCCCCGCGGGAGCAGTCGGGTCATTGCTCAGAAGATCTATATCGGGATTTGACGGACCCGGACCCAAACCTAGGCAGCCACCTGGTGGCGCCGTTGGCTGACCTGTTGGAAGAAGGTTATTCAGAAGATCTCCTGGATTGTCACCAAGGCCGTTGCCCAAGTCTGGTGCGTCCTGGATCCACGTGCCTCCCTGGTTCTCGCATTCGTCTTGACTAGCGCCTCCAGCGTCTGGAGGGTCATCGTCAGTCCCGTCGTCCCACTGACAATACTCTCCCTCGGGGTCGCTCAAATTTACCGGATCGTTTAGCACGTAGGAATACCGATCCCACGACTGCGGGTTGGCTGGATTTCCGCCCATCGGATCGGGAGAATTAAATCGCCCGAGGCGAGAGATGTAGTACCGCGCCATCGCATAGTCGTTACCAGATTCCGAGTCACGCTCGTAGCTGGTGAACAGCAGCTTATCATTCGAGGAGTTATACCACGACTCACCGAACGGGTAATGGCCCAATTGTTCTAAGGTGTTGCCGTTTGTATCCGTTACGAGCCGATTCGAAAGATGGTCCTGGTGGTAATAACTCGTGGCTGAGGACGTAATCTTGGAGACCAGTTTGCCCCCAGCGTAGATGTATTCGCGCGAAGGAGAAGCAGGCGCTGCACCATTGTCGTACTCAGCGATTACCTTGCTATTCGAAAAAATATAAACGGTTGAGGTGGTGGGACTCGCGCAATTTGGCACGCATTTTTGTATGCGCAAGCCCTTGCCGTCGTAGACATATGCGCCACCGCTGGAGCTATTCGTAGCGCTTGTGGCACGGCTCTCGCCGTCATAGGCGAGAGTGTTCTGGCCGTCGTTAGTCATGTTGCCGTTCGCGTCATAGGAATATGGCGAGCCCGTGATTTGGTTTGTGGAGGTTGAGATGGTTAAGGAACTCGTCGGGCAAGTGTTGCCGGAGCACCCGGAATAGACGCTTTGTGCGGTGCGGTTTCCATACTTGTCGTAGCTCCACTGGAGTCCCCACGCCGGGTAGTTGGTCGAACCCGGTGTCACAGCTTGTGTCAGTCGATACAGAGAATCATACGTGTATTTAGTTCGAGTCTGGGGCTCAGTCACGGTACCAGCCTCGGTGGATCAACTATTCCGACAAGCGGCTTTTGTAGTCCGCACAAGGCCAGCATTGGCCCAGATACTACTCTTCGATCACCAGAGTGCCAAGGACCAAAGTTGCTTGCAGTGCTGAAGGGCTCGTCTTGGCAGGAATATCCTTCACCGAAGATTCAGTGTGCTTCCAACGATCCGTTGTAGGAGGTTAGGAGGAGAGCGGATAGCTAGCTATCCGGCGCCAAAAATCGGCCGCGGCCTTTGAAACGGCAATGGTCCGACGGCAATGAGGTGCTTCACGGTATCCAGCAGCTTGCTGATGGGGTGACGTGCAGCTGCGGCGCGGAGATCGTCCGCGGTGACATGCAAGTAGATCTGGGTGCTGGTAATCAGCCGATGACCGAGCAGATCGCGAATGGTCACGAGGCCAACGCCGGCGCGCACCAAGTGCGTGGCAAAGGTGTGCCTCATGCGATGAGGCGAGAGAGTGATGCCGACACGGCTGCGTTGTCCCCAGGTGCGTACGCGCTCATAGATACTGCCGCGGCCCAGACAACGCCCGAAACGTGAGCGAAAAAAAGGCGTGGTCGGAAGAGCCGGCCCGCGAGCCTGTACGTAGGTTCGCAGCACTTCGGCGAGTTGCGGGTTCAACGGAATCACGCGTTCATGACCACCCTTGCCTCGTACCCTGATGGTGAGTTGGCTGAGATCGACCTGTCCGTTGCAGAGTGAAGAACATTCGGATGCACGGATGCCTGTGCCGTAGAGCAACGCCAGCAAAGCGCGATCCCGCAGGCCGATCACCGTATCTTCCTCAGGTTCGGTCAACAGTCGACTGACCTGTTCGGAGGAAAGCGCGACCGGCAACTTTCGTGGTACAGCCCTGATCGATGGAAATCCGACCAAAGGGTTGGCCGTATGGTCGAGGTATCCCATGGCTACCATCGCGCAATAAAAGCGGCGAAGGATAACCACGGCGCGATTTACGGATGAATCCCCGTTGCCGCGCACTTCGCGCAAATGCTGCACGTAGGCGAGTACATCCCGAGCGGTAATCTGATCCGGAGCAAGATCATCGCGCAGGACGCGCACCCATTCATGGAACTGCTTCAGTGCGTCTTCATATGCCGACAACGTGAGCGGCCGTAGACCTCTTGCGACGCAATGCGTGCGGATGTAGAGCTCGATCCAGAATGACCATTTCATGAGCGGCCTCCTATCGGCAGAGTGCGCACCGCGGCTTGCGGCCGTCCGGGCAAGACATGGAGATAAACGCCGGTCTCCTGTGGACTGCGATGTCCCATCAAGGAGGCAATGACGGCAAGATCGACGCCGCGATCCATCAAATGCGTAGCGAAGCTGTGCCGCAGCGTTCGGGGTGTGATGTCGGCCGACAAATCAGCTCGGGCTGCAGCGGTGCTCACAATCTCGCATACGTCATTTACTCGGAGTCGACGTTTACGAATGTTCGTCCGGAACAATGGACCGCGTTTTCCGCGCTCCAGCAGATAGGCAAGCAGTTCCGTGAAGATGGCCTCTGGAATGGGAACCGCGCGCGGCCGGTCGCCCTTCGCTGTCAAGACCAGCAGTTCGTGGCGCTCACGATTTACATGCGCTACGTCAAGCGCGCACAGTTCGTGCGTGCGTAACCCGCAGCCGTAGAGCAGCAAAACGATCAAGCGATCGCGTCGTGCTGACGGCCCGCGTACTTCCGTGGCTTTTACAAGTCGTTCCGCTTCTTCAAGGCTCAGCGACCTTGGTTCCTCGCGGCGCACAGTATGCTGAAGGTTGAACCCATCGAGAACGTTGCGTTCCGTGCGCCCGTTGCGCCATGCGTAATCGAGCAGTCCTCGCACGTGACTCAGATACTTCGCTAGGCTGCTCTGGGTGCAGCCGGACTGTCGCTCCGCTTCCAGCCAGTGCAAATAATCTTCCAGCTTGAGGTGCCACAGATCCACGCCTGGGCGCACTTTTTCGAGGCCCGAGATGGCGCGGCGCAAGGTGCAACGAACATCCACAATCGTGCGCGGCACCTTGCGTCCAATTTTATCGAGATAACCTAGGTAGCCCTCGATCAGCGGATCCATCGTGCCGGCTTTCTTCGCTGTTTTCATGCGATCCCCCTCCGTTCCGAGAGCCAATCGTTGATGGGATGGAGCCTCATCGCGGCACGCCGCTGCGGATCGGCGATATGCGTGTAACGCACCGTAGTCTGGATAGCGCAATGCCCCAAAATGCGTTGCACTTCCGCCAGATGCACTCCTGCTTCCAGCAGATCTGAAGCGCAGCTATGCCGAAACTGATGAAGGCTGTGTATCGGAACTTGCGCACGACGCGCGATCGCGTGTATCCCATGACTGATCGACATGCCCGATAGACGTTGGCCGATACGACTCACCAGCAAGGCCGGCTCGCCACAACTTCCTACCGCTTCCAATTGGTTGTGACGAAGTGGAAGGTATGCTTCGAGGCAGCGCAACACCATCTCCGGCAACGGCACACAACGTTCTTGACCTGTCTTGCGCCCATCGATACGCAACGTTCCTTCGGCGCGATCAAAATGTTCCAGATTCAGCCGTTCCAGCTCCCCGCGGCGCAGCCCACTCCCGTAAAGCATCGCCAGCACCGTCACCCACAAATGCGCACTGTAGTTACCATGGCACTTCGCGGCTTCTCGCCACATCGCTTCCATGTGCACGTGGTCGAGCCGTTTCGGTAGGCGACTGTACGGCGTGACTTTCGGGCCTTTCATCCAACGCAACGAGTTGATCTTCCACAAGCCCTGCCGCACCAGGTAATCACCGAAGCCCCGCATCGTGCTCAACGTCGCGTACACGGTCGCCTTAGCACGAAAACTGGCACACTTTCCGATGTACTGCGTGAGCATCTCCGCATCAATCTCCTCGATCCCTATCCTGGGGCGCTGGCCCTTGAGCCACCGCCCCCACTTATTCAGCCGCGCTTCCGTGTACGCAATCGTCTGCGGACTAACTCCCCTCGCCCGGTATTCCTCCATGTAGGAATCCAATAGCCGGTCCCATCGCCTCATCGCTCCCCTCCTTAACATCACGAATACAAACAATATGACCTCCAATAAGACTTCATTGGAGGCCGCGATGAGCCCTGAACTGAACTAAAATGGAATTAAGACCCGATGAGCGACTGGAGTGGCTAGCGGCCAGGGCTGAGGTCTCGTTCGATTGTTCGCTCCCTCTCCAGAGTTGGAGAAGATGTTGGCTCGTTCTTTTGAGCGATCCGTGGTTCTGCTGCGCGTGTGGACTCCAAAGCAGATCGGTGTGAAACCTCGCGGCCAAGCCCTTCGGCAAGAGCGCTTTTATCGTTGGTATAGATTTGCGCGTCGTAGCGGCCACGCGACACCGCGACGTATGCCAAGCGACGATTGACGAGCTTGTCTCCTCCCTGCTCGGTGTCTACGTGGATGAGCACGCGGTCAGCAGTCTGCCCCTGGCTGCTGTGGCTCGTCACCGCATAGCCGTAGTCGAGATGCGGATTCTCCCGAATGTTGAACGCGATCGCGCGACCGGCGTCCAGACGGATTTGGAGGTTGCCACTAGCCTCGACCTTCTCGATAGTGCCCAGCTCACGGTTGGCGACATGCTGCTCTCGATTCGGTGCGGTGAACTGTATGCGGTCGCCTTCACTGAACGCGCGCTCCGCCTCCCGGTATAGCGTCACGCCTTGTAAACGGCGAGGGTCGTAGCTCAGATGCTTGCCATTCTCCCATTCCACTGTCACCTTATTCTGTTTCTCATCAACGCTTTCGACGCGTGCATACTCGCCTGGTGCAATGCCGATTTTCTTGCTGCCCTTGGCGAATCGCACCACATTGCCGGGCTCGTATTGGGCAGCCCATTGGCGGTCTGCTCCCGTGATCTCCTGCCGGGCGACTAGGAGTTTCATCCGGTATTCGAGGTAAGGTATCCGGTTCGTATCCTGCATGGCAAAGTGGATCGCTTCGTTGATAGCCATCCGCGACTGGTTGTCGGGCGACACGACGAGTGTGCCTTCGGGCTGCTTCGCATATTCATACGCGATCACAGCGACACGCTCGTCGCGGTCGCAGATCTCATGCACGCGACCGCCAGCATCGAGTTTCTCCATCGCCTCTCGGACCTGCCCTCGCGAGAGCTTTTCTACAACTTCCTTGAGCGCCGGATCTTTCTGCCGCACGATCTCGTCGAGTCGAGCCGTCTGGATTCCGGCTTCCTGTAACTGCTGATACGGTTTGCCCGCTTCCACGGCTTGGTGCTGGCGCGTGTCGCCAACGAGCAACACGCGGTCGTCTTTCTGCAGCCGGTGGAGGAATTCGTTTATTTGCCTCGTGCTTGCCAAGCTCGATTCGTCCAGGATGTAAAGCCGTTTCCGTTCATCCTGTCCCCCAAAGCTTTGGGCAAGATGACCTTGCAACGTGTTCGATCTGATTCCACTTTCTTCTAGTTTCTGTGCTGCGCGAGAGGTAGGCGCAAACCCCTTGACAATGTAGTTCTCTCGCTCGGCGGCTGCGCGGATTGCCGCGAGGGAGGTAGTCTTGCCCGCGCCTGCCACGCCTTCGAGTGCCGTCACTCGATCGCGACTCGACAAGATTTGTTCCACAGTCCGGCGTTGCGTATCGCTCAGATGGCTGTGGGCTTCCCGCGTAGCCCAGCGCGTGCCAAAAGTCGCTAGTGCCGCATGCCGGTCCTGTCCGGCGCGCATGGCATTGATCATGTCCCGTTCGTAGGCGATCATCTCCGCGGTCGTAAACGCCCGGGCAGGCGAGTTGCCTTGCGACGGTACTTCGACGAACTCACTTGATTTGATGCGCTCTTCGAAGTCGGCTTTCACCTGGGCCAGCGTCGCCCCACCCATGGAGCGCCTGAGAGCATCCGTCAGTAGTGCGCGCTCATCGGCTACGGCATCACGTTCGAAGTTTCGTTCTTTTGCGAAGGCCACCGCCGACTGGGCAGACTTCGACCCCGCTTTTTGACTAATGTGAAGCGCTCTTCCTTCGGCCTCCGCCTTCACGTGCCCAGGTTGGTTCCCAAACTCAATCGCCATGTCCTTGTGCCGCTGTCGCATCTCTTCATGCGAGAGCCCCATCTTTGCTTCGCGCGTGTGATGAGCGGCGATCTGCGCAGCGGCCGCGCCGCTCTGATTCTCCATCGCCAGATGTTCTTTGATCTGCTTCCGGCGTGGACTCGAAGCTTCGAGATACTCAGTGCTATACCCCTTGATTTCCGGCTGGCCGCTCTTGCCGTGCCCGATTTCGTAGCCCAACTCTTGTAGACGGTGCGCCAGTTCCGAGCGATACACGGCGGTTGCATACTGCTGCGTGCGATAGAGTTCCCGCGGTTGAAGTGGCCGCGTTTCTCCATTGGCTGTTTCTGTCAGATTGAAGAAGACCACGTGCGTGTGAAGCTGCGGGGCTGCATAACCGTTTACGGGCCGCGCGCTGTCGTGCTCGAATGTTGCGGCAACCCAATTTCCGGTTGTCTCCGGCGGAAGATTTCCTCCAAGCCGGGCCTGGACGTATCGCTCCATTTCGTCCAGCGCAATTCCGACGCTGGCTCGATGGGCTTCCTGTACGCGCTCATCGCCGCCCACAAGCGCCGTCAGCGAAACGCTCTTCGGCGCGGAGAAGGTGGCATCCCAGCCCGCGCGGTGCTCCATCGTTTTGACCGATTGGCCCTGCCCGTTCACATATTCCCGCACAGTCTGATGGCGAACTAACTGCTCACCGCTAACCGGATGCTGGCCATCGCTGAGACGCCGAAATTGTTCCTCCTGGACGCCACCACGCAAGCCCCACTTCTCGGCCAATATCCCGCGCCACTCACCGCGAATCCTCTCGCCCTCGCTGTAGTAATTCTCTTGTGCGTTGCTGAACTCCTTCTGATGATAAGCGTGGGCTTGAGCGGCACTGAGAGGCTTGGAAATGGTGAGCATGTGCTTTTATTCGAAAAAGCGCCTCGTGGTGGGCTTCACGGCGTGCTCCAACTCTGTTTCCTGCCTCGGTGTTTGCTCTTGTGGCGCTAATTCCTGTCGCGCGCGGCCCGCTGGGGACCCACGATCTATTACGGCGTCAGGGGCCGCTCTCTTAACTGGTTCTTGAGGGGAGGGCTCTGCCATCACCGGAACGTGGGGATTCTCTTTGCATGGTCGAACAGGGAGCTTCTTGTGAAGACCGAACATTCTGTCAAGCATCGTGCGTTTCTCGTTCACCAATCCAAAGCCCTGAAAGCGGTGCATGGGATTGGGCTTCGCCAGATTCATGAGATCCAGGCCAGTTGGTCTCTTCCCATAACGCAGCGTAATAGAACGATTGCGGTCCAGATAGGTCGCTGGCAACAGGCCTGCGAAGAACAGAACGAGCCCGGCCCACAATGCTGGCCGGACAAGATCCATGGAGGTTTGGTTCTGATATATCCAGTTGGCGAGGTAGGCGTGCATCTCGGAGTTATTGTAATAACTGCGATGGAATTCAAGGCGTATCGCGCCATGCTTCAAGGCTTGGTCGGTGAGTGCGAAAGTGTTCTCCCCGCTTTCCGCAACCGCAGGCACCACGTCACTGTCCAGCGCCAATCGGGTCCCCTTACGCGTAACAACTTGCAGCAGAGTGTACCAGTCGTTGTCGCGAACAACACCGGCTAGCTGCGAGGCCGAATACGCACCAAAATAATGTCGTTGGAGTGGCGTCCAGACCTGCTTGTAACGAAAGCCTTGGGTTCCCAGAGTTGCCAAGATGGAGAGGAGCACGAGGACGTAGGTGTACACCGGCTGAATGCTCGGCCCTCCGGTCTGTTTAGCTCGGTCCCATTTCGTGCGCATTGCTTTGCTCCGATTGGGCTGTCTCTCATCCTCGTCGTGGCTCTGTAGTTGCCCTTGTCAGCCGTTCCAAGGCCTTCGCCAACTTGCCCGCATCGGCGTGTTTAATAATGTCGTCCATAGCTGTGCTTGTGAGCTGCTCCCGATTGGCAATAGAAAACAGGATATTCATCAGGATCGTTCGCAGGGCCAGCAGTTCCGCAACAATGGTTTGCTCGGCGGGACTTGGCTTGGCTGCCTTCAACAAAGCATCGCGAGTCCACTCACTTATCGTTTGATCGCCAGCGAGGGCTACAAACTGCGCATACTCCTCTTCGGTCACTTTGGTGCTAATGGACTTGCTCCGTGGTCTAGGCATTCGACACTTCCCGGTTTTAACTGAAAAGAGGCCGCCTGGGCACGAGCTGCCGCCCAGCAGAATCAACAAGTTCCCCTATGGGAACCAGAGGCCTGTGGGGGCGGACCACGGGAGCGAAGAAGTTGATAGCTGCAACATTTTCAGCAAGTTCCCGTATAGCAACTTTGGTCTCCAAGCAGCACCCGAAACGGGGTGACGTGTCCATCCAACTCCCGGTGCCGAAGGCACCGCTCTTCGCGGAACGCCGCTCAGGCCAATGATTGGAGCTATCAACCCTGTTCGCCATACTCCAGCCGAAGCTCCTCTACCCACCTCTGAATTTCAGGAAGAGATGAGGAATTCAGGGAGAGTTCACGCAGGGCTACCCACTCACGTTCGGTGAACTCGATGCCCACATCGTTCCGTCTTAGCCAAAGCGTGATCATTGTGCCAGCCTTCTCCTTGCTGGGTGTTGCAACGAAGTGCCTGCCGTTCCACGAACGCTTCATGGGCCATCCCGTGAGCATGGTTTGAAACTCTGCCAGCTCCGGGTAGCGGGCGATCAGAAAACTCACGCGACGAATGTGCCCGAGATCAATCGTCATACCCAACTCAGGGCAGCCGTTGCCCGTAAAGGAAAGCGCGAGATCAGCCGACTTCAGCGGCTCCGGCAAGATAATCCGGCGGCGAAAGTCATCTTCACTGGGGCCTGCGGGGCGCACAGGGAGGTGTTCATGATTTAGCCAGTGTCCCCTAGCCGCGAGACCCCAGAGAGTCAACCAGAATGGCGCAAGAACCTGATCGAGTTTGGAGCTTTCTACCTCCTCGTCACGAACCGCAACCAGAAGGCATCTGGCAACCGAGCCTGGCCGCTCCCATTTCTCAGACGGTTTCAATAGCTGCTTCCGCGACGCGACCTGTTTCAAGACTGCTTGGTGCTTCTGTTCTGGCTTCTCATCAGACGTTCGAACACCGGCGGCGTCGCCTCCGAGGTTGCGAACGTAGTACCCGGCATGCTCTGAGGCAGGGCTCTTTCGGCTCAAGTAAACGGCTTCGAAAGCATCTAGCAAAACGGCATAAGACTCTCTTGAGGGAATAGCGGGCCAGAGCAGTGGTGGTTCCTGAATCTCCTCCTCGGCGCCGATCTGCGCATAGTGCATGAGCACATCCCACTCGGCGACAGAAAGTGTGTGCTGTGATTCCCACTTCTTACGAATGTGATAGAGAGAAGCGGTCGGCGTGCTGAGCATTTCATGTCGGGCTGTTTCGCGATCCATCCCTTCGACGCGCTCCTCGATGACGAGGAACGCAGCCTCTCCTAAGGACACCTCGCGTCTCAATTGTTCACTGAGGACTTTCTGGTAGCGTTCCAGAAGTTTGAGCCGATCTTCGCTGAGGCGAATGGAGATGACCTCGTGCCGGGGTTTCTTCTTGAGGACCGACATCATGGTTGACAGAATCTCCTACATCGTTGTACGATGTTTACGTAATTGTAGCCTGTTCGACGGCTGAACGCAAGAGCAATCTTCTCCGCAGCTCTGCCGGAGGCCGAAGAGCCAAATCGACGAAGTACTTGTGAATCTTCCAAACCTGTAGGAGTCACCAGACGTAATGGTCGTATTATCCCAAATCGAGACCTCGGTGCACATCGAGCGGCATTATGCCGTTACGGAAATCGCCGAAATGTGGAACTTGAGCCCGGATAAAGTCCGCGAGCTTTTCGAGCGAGAAGCTGGAGTGCTTGTGATTGGAGAATCGAATCCGCGGCGCAAGCGGCGTTACCTAACTTTGCGCGTTCCGCATTCAGTCGTCGAACGCGTTCACGCTCGGTTGTCATCGAAATCGGGATTGCGGTAAGAGATCCAACTTATGCTCACAGCCTATCGAAGACATCTCAGAAGCTGCAGACGGCGTGATGAAGGCCGGAGTTATCGCAACTGCAGGTGTCCCATTTGGGTTGATGGAACACTGGGCGGTGCGGAGATACGTGAATCGTTGAAAGTCCGAGACTGGCAGCGAGCCCAAGAAATCATCCGAGAGTGGGAGATCGAAAATCGCCGCATATCGCAGCCGACAGAGAAATCTCCAGAGGAAGCATGGAAGGAATTCTTATCGGACATCAGCGCCCGCAAACTCAACGACTCTACGATACGGAAATACAAATTGTTGAACCGCCAAATGGAAGAATTCGCCCAACGACGCGGCCTTCGTGTCCTGGCGGACTTTGATTTGTCGAATGTGAGTCAATTTCGAGCCGAATGGAAGGATGGTCCGCGTTCCAGTGCCAAGAAACTCGAAAGGTTGCGCGCATTCTTCCGCTTCGCTCAAAAGCGCAAGTGGGTAGCCGAAAATCCTGCTCTAGATCTTAAGGCTCCAAAAATAACTCTCTGCCCTACCCTCCCATTTAGCCGAGAAGAGATGGTGCGGATTCTCGCAGCGGTTGACCAATACAATGAAGAGATGCCGAGTCACGGGATCGAAAACGGACGGCGCATTCGCGGTCTTGTTCTTTTACTTCGTTACAGCGGAATGCGAATCGGAGATGCCGTCAACTTCAGCACAGAAAGGCTAGAAGGTAACCGGCTCTTCCTATACACGCAGAAGACGGGTGTGCCAGTGAATACAATCCTTCCGGAATTTGTCTTGTCGGCCTTGGAAGCTACGCCAAAGGTCACAGAGGAATTTTTCTTCTGGAGCGGAAGAGGAAAGCTCGAAAGCATCGTGAGGAGCTGGCAAACACGATTGCGCAAACTCTTCAAACTCGCAAATGTTCCGAATGGACATGCGCATCGCTTCCGCGACACATTCGCCGTTGAATTGCTTCTTGCTGGAGTGCCCATCGAGCGAGTCTCGATTTTGCTAGGCCATCAAAGCGTGAGAATCACAGAGAAGCATTACGCTCCGTGGGTGCGCTCGCGACAGGAACAACTGGAAGCGGATTTGGCTGCCGCCTGGAGCCGCGATCCGCTGGTTCTATTGCAAAGTGGGGTACACCAGAGGTACACGGAACGGAGCGGCGCAACAACTCATTCATCTTCAACAAGAAAGACTGGTGCCCGGGGTGGGAGTCGAACCCACATGAGGAAAAATCCCCGGAGGATTTTAAGTCCCCAGCGTCTGCCATTCCGCCACCCGGGCAGGGCAGGTAGAAAAAGTAGCATGTAAACGCCCGCTTGCTCAATGGCGGCCACGGTTGCCGGCGGCTCCGAATTTGCGGCTT
>Ga0181531_10001136_pt1 | contig 17060 bp, 17 predicted proteins | sample PEATcosm2014_Bin_38_FD_119743 | JGI IMG/M metagenome (GOLD analysis project Ga0181531, IMG submission 119743) | Peatland microbial communities from MTU Mesocosm Facility, Houghton, MI, USA - PEATcosm2014_Bin11_10_metaG | ecosystem: Environmental > Terrestrial > Soil > Wetlands > Peat | place... | reverse complement strand
GGCTTTGGACGCTCGGCAGTGTATTTCGCCAAGAAGAAGGTTTGGGACGAGACGGCCATGATCGACCTGTACGACACCGACGGTATTCAGACCAAGTACAAGCAGAAGTTTTATGACCGACCGCCGAAGTGGCCGGACGTCTCTTCCTTTTGCGGCAACCTGGAGTTACTACGTTCGTTCCTGGACTTCAACCAAGTGGGCGGATGCACGATTGTGGACGCCCGCACGGCTCCGTTGACCGGAATGAAGGGGCCGTACGACCTGATCTACGGCTTTTTCAGCATTGGCTATCACTGGTCTCTGGACTTTTACCTGGACGAGCTATTGCCGCAGATGCACGAACGCAGCCTGCTGGTTTGCACGCTGAACAAGCACTACAAGCCGTTCCCGCGGCTGAAGGAGTTCTGGTCCTGCGAGCTGGCGCTGCCGGACACCAAGGTCGGCGCACCTCCCATGAAGCTGCTGGCGCTGAGCCGCACACCTATCCAAATCGGACAGTCATAATTCGAGCGAGAGGCGCTCACGATTCGGTTTCGGGGTAAGCTTTCTTGGGTATCCGATATGGCCCTGGTCATTTTTCTGCGAGGCGTGAACGTTGGCGGGCATAGAACATTTCGCCCGAGCGTTTATGCGCGGGAGCTGAGCGCCTTTGACGTGGTGAACGTGGGCGCGGCGGGAACTTTTGTGGCCTGGAAGCCGGGGAACCGGGCGAAGTTCCGCGCGGAGTTGCTGGGGAAACTGCCTTTCGATGCGGAGATTGCCTGGTGCGACGGAGACGAGCTGATCCGTCTGACGAATGAGAATCCGTTTGGAGCTGAGCCGCCGGGGCCGGATATTGTGCGCTTTGTCAGCGTGCTGGTGAAAGCCGGAGGGTCGATTCCTGCGTTGCCGCTGGCGCTACCGGGCGACGGCGAATGGCTGGTGAGACTGATCGCGCGGGACAAGCAATTTGTCTTCGGCGAGTATCGCAGGCATCTGAAGACGATCGGCTATCTTGGGCAAATCGACCGATTGTGCGGTGCCACGGTGACGACGCGAAACTGGAACACGATCATGGTGATTGTGCGCGTTTTGAAAAGCCGAGAAGCAGCAGTCGAGTAGAGGGTTTCCGACGACCCGGCAAAGAGAAATTCCTTCCATCGAATTGATTCAACGGACAAATCCTGATTGTGACATCACGCATCAGATTGCGAAGTAGGTAAGGAATTTTCGCGTTTTGCAACTGAAAGGCTACGCAATGAGATTAGTCCGTTCGCTTCGCTCGTATGTATTGCTAGGGGTCATAACGCTGGCACTGTCGATGGCTGCACTCGCGCAGGTCAGCATTACTGTGAACTTTGGTCCGCCGGCTTTGCCGGTCTATGAACAGCCTGTTTGTCCTGACGACGGGTACATCTGGACGCCGGGATACTGGGCGTGGGATCCGGATGCCGAAAGCTATTACTGGATTCCCGGCACATGGGTGGAGGCTCCAGAAGTGGGGTATCTGTGGACTCCGCCGTGGTGGGGCTGGGAGGGTGGAGTGTATGCCTTCCATCCGGGCTGGTGGGGGCCTCATGTGGGCTTCTATGGCGGGATCAATTACGGCTTTGGATACTTTGGCAATGGCTTTTACGGAGGCCGCTGGCAAGGCGACCACTTCTTCTATAACCGCGAAGTCGCCAACGTGGTCAACGTCCGCAATGTGTACAACGAGCACGTCACGATTGTGAATAACACGCACGTTGCCTTCAATGGCGGCAATGGCGGAATTCAATCGCGTCCTTCAGCAGAGGAGCAACAGTGGGGGAAGGAGCGCCACGTTGGTCCGGTAGCGGCGCAAACCCAGCACATCAATGCTGCTCGAAGCAATCCTGAGCTGCGGGCTTCGGTGAACCATGGCAAGCCGGCGATTGCCGCGACGGCGCGGCCGGGAGATTTCAAGAGCGGGGCAGTTCCAGCCAAAGAAGCTGGGGGAGAGTACAAGCCCGCAGAACATGAAGCGCATCCGGGAGCTGCCGCGGCACCCGCACGCGCTGCGGTTCCCGCGCATGTGAAGGATCTGCCGCCAGCCGAGAAGATGCCCGCTCCCAATACCGGTAACGCCAAAGCCGATAAGCAGCAGCAGAAGCAGCAGCAGAAGCTGGAAGCGCAGCAGAATAAAGAGCGCCAGAATCTGCAGGCGCAGCAGGAGAAAGAACACGCTCAATTAGCCAAACAGAAGGCGCCTCCGGAGAAGCAACAGCAGGTGGAACAGAAGCACCAGCAGCAGACACAGGCGCTAGTCCAGAAACACACGGAGCAGCGTCAACAGGTTGCAGCCCGGCAGCAAGCGCCCAAGGAGGAAAAGGGGAAACGATAACGCTGATTCAGGAAGTGGCTAGCCCACTCAACAACTGGCCCACTCAATGTACCTGGGTGGGCCAACTTGTTTGTGCCTAATCGAGCCTTTCGAGTTGGGAAGAGGTTTTCAGCTTGCGGTCGAGATGGCGGTCAATGATCTGCATGAGGAATTTGCGGAGGTCGGCGAGGCGCGAGGAGGGAAGCGGCTCGGCGGAGAAGTGATCGACTGGACTGCGGAACATGCGGGCGGCGAGGGCGCGGGATTCCGGAGTGAGCTCGGAGCTGGCGGTGCGATGGTCGCGCTGGCAGACAAGGCCGTCGCGGAGAGCATGGAAAAAGGCAGGCTGGCCGACCAGCGATTCGCCACACTCGATGCACTCGTCCAACGGCGGCAGGAAGCCCAGAAGACGGACCATCCAGAGATCGAAATAGGTGACGGGGAACCAGATGGCATCGGTTTCCAGCGACTGGAGGATGGCCCAGGCGAGGCGGAAGATTCCATCGTTGGGCTCGCGGTCGGGCAGGAGATCGTCGAGCATTTCAGCGACGTGCGCGAGGGCGACGGCGCGTGGGTAATCCATAGGGGCGGCCAGGGGGGAAAGAAGCGGGTCACAGGAGTCGAGGCGGGCGAGCTCGCTGCCTTCGCGGTCTTGCCAGGAGGCTCGGACACAGGTGAGTGGCTCGAGGGCTCCGCCGAAACGCTTTTGCGAGCGCTTGGCACTCTTGGCGACTCCCTTGACCTTGCCTTCGGCGCGGGTGAAGAGGGTGACAAGCAAATCGGCCTCGCGGAGAGGGTAGGTGCGAAGGACGATGGCCTCGGATTGCTTGAGGGGCATAGAAGGGGATTGTAGCTCAGGCAGGTTGCGGAGGTTGAAGGCGAGGACAGGTTTCAAAGTTTCAAGGTTGAAAGGCAAAAGCAAGGACAGGTTGCGCAGGTTGCGCAGGTTACGCAGGTTGAAGGTCAGAGGCAAAGGCGAGGTCAACGGTTCCACCCTCCGCCCAGGTGCGGGCGGAAGGGTGGGGCACCTTTTGGGGATTCGGAGCACCTGGTTCCTTCAGTGGTTCCCTCAGGGGGCGGTTGGGCGCGGGTGGGTTGCGGTAGTGTAATCTAGGGAGTCCCGCTGTTCGGGCCTACAGAGGAGTGAAAAGCGATGAAGGGAAATCCGAAGGTCATTGCCGTACTGAATGAGGCTCTGCAAGAAGAGCTGTTGGCCATCAATCAATATTTTCTACACGCGGAAATGTGCGAGAACTGGAAGTATGAGGCGCTCGCGAAATATATCAAGAAGCAATCCATCGACGAGATGAAGCACGCGGAAAAGCTGATTGAGCGGGTTCTCTTTCTGGACGCTACGCCGTCAGTGACCGGTCCCTCGACATTGAAGGTGGGCAAGAATGTGAAGGAACAGCTTGCCAACGATCTGGAACTCGAACTGGGAGCTGTGAAGCTCTACAATCGCGCGATCAAGCTTTCACGCGACGAAGGCGACAACGCCACGGCCGAGTTTCTGCAGGTCATTCTGGCAGACGAGGAAGATCACGTGGATTGGATCGAATCGCAACTGCACCTGATCGAAGAGATTGGGTACGAGCGGTATCTCTCCCGGCAGATGGAAGGCTAAGTCTGCGAGCAGTATCGGCAGCGATGAAGAGGTCCGGCGACGGACCTCTTTTAGTTTGCGTGATCGGGCATTCCCGTTCGGGAAATTACTGCGGTGGCCGGGCAGCGGAAGCATATGCTTCCGGTGGCGGGGCTAGTACGATGTTTGCAACGAAACCGGGGGAAGCCATGTCCACAACCATTGTCGAAGTCAACGGTGCAATCGGGACGATCACGCTGAATCGTCCGAAGGTCAACGCTCTGAGCTCGGAGTTGATTGCAGAAGTCAGCGCCGCACTGGATTCCATGAAGACGCAGAACCTTCGCGTGGTGATACTGCGTGCGATGCCGGGAGTGAAGATATTTTCAGCGGGACATGAAGTGAAAGAGCTCCCGACGAATGGGCGCGACCCGCTGACCTACAACGATCCTCTGCGGCAGCTGGTGAGGGCGATTCAGGTGCATCCGTGTCCGGTGATCGCGATGATTGAAGGGACGGTTTGGGGCGGAGCGTGCGAGATTGTGATGAGTTGCGACCTGATCATTGCAGGCGAAGACACGACGTTCGCGATTACTCCGGCGAAGCTTGGGGTTCCGTATAACCTCTCGGGTGTTCTCAACATGATGAAGGTTGCGGATATGCCGCTGATCAAGGAAATGCTGTTTACCGCGCAACCGGTGACGGCCGCGCGGTTGCGGGAGTGCGGAGTGATCAATCACGTCGTGCCGCGGCAAGAACTGGAAGCGTTCACGATGAAATTTGCCGAGCAGATTGTGGGGAACTCGCCGTATGTGCTGAGCATCATCAAAGAAGAGTTGCGGGTTCTGTCGGCGGCACACCCGATTTCTCCCGAGGTGTATGAGCGCATACAGTCGCTGCGGCGCGAGGTGTATGACAGCGAAGATTACCAGGAAGGGATTCGGGCGTTTCTGGAAAAGCGCCGACCGCAGTTCGCGGGGAAGTAGGTTCTGATTGCAACATTGCCGATTGGGTCGTTGAGGATTGCAACATTGACGATTGGTTCATTGACGATTTTAAGTCAGCGGGACGAGACAGTGGCGAGTGGTGGAGTGCGGGGATCAAGATCAGGATCAGGGTCAACTACCCCGTTTAGCCAAACGAAGGGAGGCTAGAACGGGGCACTCTCGAGATTTCTTCTAGCGTTCAGGCGGTTTTCTTTATGCCGGTCACTTTTTGTTCAAGGGAACTCCATTCGTCTGCGCTTAGTTTGATGTTGGCGGCGCCGAGGTTCTCCTCCAGGTGGCGAACGGACGAGGTGCCGGGGATGGGAAGGATCACATCCGAACGATGAAGCAGCCAGGCGATTGCCAGTTGGGCGACGGTGGCGTGGTGTTGTTTCGCGGCTTCATCAAGCAGACCTCCGGGCTGGGCTAGTTTGCCGGCGGCAACGGGGAACCAGGGGATGAACGCGAGCTTGTTTTTCTCGCAGTACTGCAAGGTGTCTTCGTGGTTGCGGTCGCCAACGTTGTACATGTTCTGCACGCTGACTACGCGGATGGTTTTGCGCGCGTTGTCGATTTCCGCAGGCTTTACTTCAGAGAGTCCGATGTGGCGGATCTTGCCTTCTTCCTGCATCTTCTTGAGCACGCCAAATTGCTCTTCGGCAGGAACCTTGGGATCGATGCGATGGAGCTGGTAGAGATCGATGCGGTGCAGTTTCAGGCGGCGCAGGCTCATCTCCACACACTGGCGCAGATATTCCGGTCTGCCTACGGGATCCCATTTGTTTGGGCCAGAGCGGGTGAGTCCGCCCTTGGTGGCAATGACGAGGTCTTTGGGGTAGGGGTAAAGAGTTTCGCCGATCAGGCGTTCGCTTACTTCGGGACCGTACGCATCTGCAGTGTCAATGAAGTTGACGCCTAGCTCGACGGCTCGCTTGAGCACGCGCCGAGCTTCTGCGGAGTCTTTTGGTTCTCCCCAGATGCCTTCTCCGGTCAGGCGCATGGCGCCGAATCCTAGCCTGTTAACTGTTAAATCTCCGCCGAGGGTAATTGTGCTGGTTGCTGTATGTGTGGGCATGAAGGATAAGATTCGCGGGGAATCCTAAAAGGCGAAGGAAATCGCGTGCAGGCGATCTTTGGGAGTGCGGGAGAAGAACTGACACGGGCAAAGGCTGAGTCAAAGGCAGAGCTGATGGGTGGAGGGCGCCGACTCCCACGTTATCCGCGCAAATGCGGCGCGGCGAACGTGGGGCACCCAGCATTGTTGCTGGTCGGAGTCAAAAGCCCCACCCTCCGCCAAAAAGGATGGCGGAAGGGTAGGGCACCAGATTCTAGATTAGTGCTTGCCTGCGCCCTCGGGGCGGAGGTATTGGTGGCTCTCGTCGGGCTGGGCTTCGGCAAGGCGCTTGGCGCGGTGCTGGTAGCTGGCGTTGATGAAGCTGAGGAACAGGGGATGTGGTTCCAAGGGCTTTGACTTGAACTCAGGATGGAACTGGCAGCCGAGGAAGTAAGGATGATCGGGGAGTTCGACGATCTCTACGTAAGTTCCGTCGGGCGAGCTTCCGGTAATTTTAAGTCCGGCTCCGGTGAGGAGCGCTTCGTACTCGCGATTGAACTCGTAACGATGGCGGTGGCGCTCGCTGATTTCGGTGCTGTTGTAGGCGTCGAATGCACGGGAGCCGGGTTCGATACGGCAATCCCATGCACCGAGACGCATGGTGCCGCCGAGTTCCTCTACTCCGCGCAGTTCGCGCAGTTTGTAGATGACGCGATGGGCGGTGGCGGGATCGAATTCGCTGGAGTTGGCATCATCCAATCCGCAGACGTTGCGCGCGAACTCGATGCACGCGGTCTGCATGCCGAGGCAGATTCCGAAGTAAGGGACGTTGTGCTCACGGGCAAAGCGGATGCCATTTAACATTCCGGCGATGCCGCGCTTGCCGAAGCCGCCGGGGACGAGGATTCCGTCGTATCCGGTGAGCTGCGGTTCGTAGCTGCGGTCGTTCTTGTCCTTGGTCTCAAGGCCCTCGGCTTCGATCCATTGCAGATTGAGCTTGAGGTTGTAATTGAGAGCGGCGTGGACGAGAGCTTCCTTGAGTGACTTGTAGGAGTCCTCGTATTCGACGTACTTGCCTACGACGCCGATGAGCACTTCATCCTGCGGATTGTAGGCGCGGTGGACGAGTGACTGCCACTGGCTCATGTCAGCCTCTTTGGCGTCAATGTGGAGATACTTGAGGACGAGTTTGTCCACACCCTCCTGAGCGAACGCGAGCGGGCACTCGTAGATGCTGGCGACGTCGCGAGCGGTGATGACGGCGCGCTCCTCTACGTTGCAGAAGAGAGCGATCTTGCTCTTCATCTCCTGCGGCAGGAAGCGGTCAGTGCGGCAGAGGAGAATGTCGGGCTGGATTCCGATGGAGAGCAGCTCTTTGACGGAGTGCTGAGTGGGCTTGGTCTTGAGCTCTCCGGCGGCGGCAATGTAGGGCACGAGAGTGACGTGAACGAAAAGCGTGTTCTCGCGACCGTGCTCCTGACGCATCTGGCGAATGGCTTCGAGAAAGGGAAGCGACTCGATATCTCCGACGGTTCCGCCAATTTCGCAGATGACGACATCGACATCATGCGAAACCTTCTTCATGGCAGCCTTGATTTCGTTGGTGACGTGCGGGATCACCTGCACGGTTTTGCCGAGATAATCGCCACGACGCTCCTTGGCGATGATCTGCTCGTACACGCGACCGGTGGTGAGGTTGTTGTCGCGGGTGAGCTTGCAGTGGGTGAAGCGCTCGTAGTGACCGAGGTCAAGATCGGTCTCAGCGCCATCATCGGTGACGAAGACCTCGCCATGCTGGAAGGGCGACATGGTTCCGGGATCGACGTTTAGGTAGGGATCGAACTTCTGAAGGTTGACCCGCAGGCCGCGACTTTCCAGCAGGCAGCCGATGCTAGCAGCAGCAAGGCCCTTGCCGAGAGAAGACACGACACCGCCCGTCACAAAGATGTACTTTGCCGACATATCGTCCTCGTAACCAGGTTGTGATTGGATTGGTGAATTGTGTAGGGGTGCACAATCAATTTTGTACGAAAACGGGGTTGCGGGCAAGAAGAAGGAAGAGAGAATTTGCGCCATTTTGAAAAGCAGAGGCAGGAAGGAGCATCTGAAAGGGCGTGAGGGGTGGTATCTTGTGAGCTTATGAGGCGGACTATGTTACGCGCGATAAAGGGGTTGGCGGTGATGGCGGCGATGTGGCTGGTGCTCGGGAGTCCCGCCGAGGCGGAGGCGGTGAAGCGGCTGATTTTGACCGACGGCAGCTACCAGGTGGCGACGGAATGGCAGAAGATTGGCGACCGGGTGAAGTATTTCAGCGCCGAACGGGGTGAGTGGGAAGAGATTCCGGTGGCACTGGTGAACTGGAAAGCCACGGACGAATGGAACTCCGAGCACGGGAAAGTCGCCACGGAAGAGCTGAAGCAGGTGACGGGCGAGGAAGTGGCGGCGCGCAAGGAAGAGATGCTGAACACTCCGCTGGTTGCGCCCGAGCTGCGGCTGCCCGCAGAAGGTGGCGTGTTCCTGATGGAAGAGGTGGCGGGAAAGCCAGTGCTGCACAAGATGGAAGGAACGAAGATCCAGGTCGATGACAATATCGGAAAGAACATGTTGAAGCGCTCGATTAATCCGGTTTCGAGCCAGACGCAGACGGTTGAGCTGAAGGGCGCGGCGGCCAAGGTGCGACTGCATACGGTGACTCCTTCGATTTTTGTGGATATGGAGAACGACCAAGGGCAGGTGCCGGCAGAGAACTTTCGGATTGTGCGGCTGGTGCGGAAGAGAGATACGCGGGTGCTGGCGAAAAATACGGTAAATGCTGCCGGTCAGCAGAACATTCAGGAACGCTACCTGCACTCCCGGGTGGAGAAGTTCAGCGGGGACTGGTGGAAGGTGATTCCGTTGGAAGATTTGACGCTGGGTGAGTACGCGATTGTGATTTCCAATGGAGCCGATGACGCGAGCGTGGTGTGGGACTTTGGGGTGGAGAAGTAGGGGGAGGTTTCACAAGTTACGCAGGTTGCACAGGTTACGCAGGTTGAAGGGCAGAGGCAACATCAAGGGCGCAGCTCGGGTTGAGGCGACCTTGGCGCGGTGCGGGAGATTTGTGCGGAGTAGGGGTCCTTCGCTTCGCTCAGGATGACACTTCAAGTCGAAATCAAGAGCAAGAGCAAGAGCAAGATCAAAATCAAAACAAAATCAAAACGAAATCAAGATCAAGATCAAGAAATATCAAGGGAGCAGGATCAACTACCCAGCCCTAGCCTAGGTTGCCAGTCCCTGACCGCAGATGGCGATGCCGTCGCGCGTGGAGTTCTTGACGACGTACATGCTTTCGTCAGCGCAACGGATGAGGTCGTGAGCGTTCTTGGCGTCGTCGGGGAAACCGGCTACACCCATGGAAGCACGCACGTTGAGGTCGAGATTTTCGCCGACGTGGAATTTTGTGTTGCGCATGATTTCCAGCAGGCGACGGGCCACGACCATGGCGGACTTCTTGTTGGTCTGGGGCAGCAGCACGACGAACTCGTCTCCACCGTAGCGGAAGGCGTAGTCGATGAGGCGGAGGCGGCTCTTGATGGTTGCGCCGATCTCGAACAGGAGGCGGCTGCCGATGAGGTGTCCGTAGGTGTCGTTAACGAGCTTGAAGCGATCGAGATCGAGAAAGAGGACGCTGAACTCGTAGCTGAAACGGGTGGAGCGGTAGAGCTCGGATTCGATGGTGTTGTAGAGGTGGCGCGCGTTGTAGAGTCCGGTGCAGTCGTCGGTGATGGTGAGTTCTTGAATTTTCTCGACGGAGTGAGCGTTGTCAATGGCGATGGCGGCATAGTCGGCAAGCGCCTGGAGGAGCATGAACTGATCGGCGCCGAAGGTGGACATATCCACGTTGACGAGCTGAATGACTCCGTGGACGCGATTCTTGGACGCGAGAGGAACGCAGAGGATCGAACTGGTCTTCCACTGGGTGACCTGATCGATGCGTGAGGCGAAACGCTGGTCTTTGGAAACGTCTGGCACGATGAGCGGCTCACCGTATTGGGCGACCCATCCGGCGATGCCCTCGCCAATGCGGAGACGGACGGATTTCAGGGAGTCTGCTGCCTCGCCGACGGCGATGGCGAAGTAGAGTTCGCGATGCTCCTCATCGACCATGAGGAGGCTCCAGGTGTCAGGGCGGAAGTAGGCGGCAACCTTCTCCATGATGTTCTGGAGGATGGAGTCAAGGTTGAGCGACGACGTGATGGCCTTGGCGACGTCGTGAAGAATTGCGAGTTCCGGTTTAGAGTGACTCACTTCTGCGATCTCGTCCGGTCGGATCATCGTGTATAAGCCCTGAAAAACTGCGCACTGGAGTTAGGAAAGAGACTTCATTATAACGTGCAAACGGTGGTTGGGCAGTGTCGAAAATGGAACACAGGGGAGCACTAAAGGACATTCGGAAAGTTTTGGATGAGGGCCGAGAGGCGATTAATTGCCGTGGAACGAAGGGAATGTGTTTGACTTGCGTTTGCAGCATTTCTATGATGACCGCAGACCTGCAATCACTTTCAGAAGGCAAGTAACACAAGCGGCAGCGGAAGACTGCAGTTTCGAGACCGGGGAGTCAGACGAGGGCGGACGTGGCATCGTTTGGGCAAAAACTGCGCCAGGCACGGGAAGCGCGCAACATTACGCTGCAGGAAATTGCGGCTACCACCAAGATTGGGACCAGGACCTTGCAGGCGCTCGAGTGGGAGCGCTTCGAGCAGTTGCCGGGCGGCATCTTCAACAAGGGGTTCGTGCGGGCGTACGCCCGCTGCGTGGGTCTGGACGAGGAAGAGACGGTGGCCGCCTACATGGAAGCCGCCAAGGTGGCTCCTCCGGAAACCGATATGCAGACGCTGGCGAGCCAGGTGGAAGCGTCGCGTCCGAAGCGCGGAGGCGGACCGAACGCGGCAACCGTGGTTGGAATTCTGGCCGTGGTGGTGGCACTGGGATTGGGCGCTCTGTGGCTGCGTGAGCACCGGAAGGAATCCAGAGAATCGGCCGAGGCACAAAGCCGAGCTGCGGCGAGCGCGATGGCTCCCGTGGCGGCTCCAGTAGCGGCGCCAGTGGCGCAGCAGCCGGACCCGAATGCGGCGGTGACTCCGGTGACAAACCCCACGGCGGATGCAGCGCAGAATACGGCGCAGCCTGCGGCACAAGGCGCAGTGCAGGCGAACGCGACATCCGTGGAGGTTTCGATCACGGCCACCTCGCGAGCATGGATCAGCGTGTTGAGCGATGACAATCCGGCAGAGACGCTGACGCTGGATCCGAGCAATCCGGAAAAGAGCAGCCGAAGCTACAAGGCGAAAGAACGTGTGAAGCTGACCCTGGGGAATCCGATGGGCGTGACCGTGACTTACAACGGAAAACCGGCAGGAGAACTGGGCAAAGCAGGACAACGAGCAGTGATCACGTTTACGGCTGAAGGAATCGAAAAACAGTAAGGCGACGGACATATAAGGACAAAGGCCGCGAGAAAATCGCGGCCTTTTTGTTCGTGCGCGGAGATCAGCGAGGGGCGCGCAGCAGGAGCGAACCGGAACATCCGCGCTGGGCAGGAGAACAGGCGCGCAGCTTCAGGTCCCTGGTGAAGCAGGCTTCGACGGCGACGAGTTCTCCGTCATGGCAGGAGGTGACGAAGGAACCTTCGGGCGCGCCGTTGGCCTGCTCGAACTGGCGGATGAGGTCGGTGGCGCGGAGTTGAGCGTCCTGGGTGAGAGTGGAGATTGAGGGCGGAATCTGCAGCGACTGGGAGGCGTGTCCGACGGCGGTGAAATAGTCGCGGGCGGAGAGTCCGGAGTAGATGCCGTGGCATTGCCACTCGTGCTGGACGAGTCCTGCGTCGGGATAGAAGTTGAGGGCATAGCGGACGACCTCCGCGGATACAGGTGAGGTGTTCTGGCAGTGCTCGTCTAGGCGTCCGCGCTCGGACTGCGGCCAGAGACCGTGGACGACGAACGCGACGTGGCGTCCGGTGCCGCACTCGGCGGCAGAGCCGGAGTGGGTGGCGCAGAAGTTGGGCGCCCAGGAGAGCGAGAGCAGGTAATAGTCGAAGTCGGCGGAGGGCTGCTGTTGAGAGTTGGCGGACTCGCGCGCGGAGCGGGAATCTTCAGAGCGCGTTGGGCGGGGAGCGCTGGTGCAGGCGGACGCGGCTAGCAGGGCGGCGATGAGCAGGAGACGAATCGGCATACGGTCATCCATGGTTTGACGCCATTCAGTCTGGCGCCATTCAGTCTACCCCGGAAGGAATAGAATCTGATGTGCCGTTTACAGGCGGCTGGAGCGGGAATGAAACAGATAGGGGATTGGGCACTGGCGATGGCCGTTGCGCGAGGTGCGAGCCATGCGGAGGCGCGCATTGTGCATGAACGTGCGCGTTCGCTGGGAACTCGGAATGGGCGCGTGGCGGTTGCGGCTGAGGGTGAGTCGCTGGGCGTGGGCGTGCGCGTGCTGTGCGAGGGCGGATGGGGATTTGCTGCCACGCAGGAACTCACACGTGACGGAGTGGAGCGCTGCGCGGCATTGGCGGTGGAGATTGCCAAGGCTTCGGCGCGGGTGCAGCGCGAGCCTGTGCAGTTGCTGCCTGAACCGGCGGCGGTGGCGGAGTGGAGTTCGCCCTGCAAGGTTGATCCGTTTGCGGTTCCGATTGAGCAGAACTTTGAGTTGCTGCGCAAGATTGATGCGGCGCTGACGGCAGTGGAAGGCGTGACGCTGGCCGAGACCAGCATGATCTTCCGGCGATACGAGCAGTGGTTTTACAGCTCGGAAGGTGCGGCGATTCACCAGACGCGGACGACAACGGGCGCGGGATTTGCCGCGCACGCGTTCGAGGGAGATTCGATACAGACACGCTCGTATCCGAATTCGTTTGGCGGGCAGTATCAGAACAAAGGATATGAGCTGGTGGATGAGCTTCGATTGCTGGAGAACGCTGAGCGGGTGGCGCGAGAGTGCGTCGCGCTGCTGAAGGCTCCGCAATGCCCCGAGGGGCGGTTGGACCTGGTGCTCGATTCGTCGCAGCTTGGATTGCAGATTCACGAGTCGATTGGACATCCGATTGAACTGGATCGCGTGCTTGGCTATGAAGCGAACTTTGCAGGGACTTCGTTTCTGACCTTGGACAAGTTGCACACGCTGCGCTACGGAAGCCCACTGGTGAATGTGGTGGCCGATGCGCGTCCTGAGCATGGGCCGGGGCTGGGAACATTTGCCTATGACGATGAAGGCGTGGCGGCGCAGTGCGTGCCGATCATTATGCAGGGGCGATTCGAGGGATATCTATCTTCGCGTGACACGGCGGCGATGATTGGGCGTGGTCGCTCGGGCGGACACATGAGGGCCGAAGGTTGGGCGCGGGTTCCGATTGTGCGCATGAGCAACGTGAGCATACTGCCGGGCGAACGGCCTCTGAGCTTCGAGGACCTGATCGCGTCGACGGATGATGGCATCTACATGGAGACGAACCGCTCGTGGTCCATCGACGACAAGCGATTCAACTTCCAGTTTGGCTGCGAGGCAGCGTGGGAGATCAAGGGCGGCAAGCTGGGACGGATGCTGCGCAATCCATCGTATTCGGGAATCACGACGGAGTTCTGGAATTCGATGGACGCGATTTGCGACCGAAGCGAATGGACGCTTTGGGGGACTCCGAACTGTGGCAAGGGACAACCGGAGCAGGGCATGGGGACTGGACATGGCGCGGCTCCGGCGAGGTTCAGGCAGGTGAAGGTGGGCGGAGCGTACGGAGGATAGGAACGTGAAAAAGTCAGAGGCGAGCGAAGGGCAATCGGCTTCGGAGTTGATCTCGAAAAGGATCGAGGAGCTGGGAGACTGGCGCGGGAAAACCCTTAGCAGAATGCGAAAGCTCATCAAGGAAGCAGAGCCGGACGTGGTGGAGGAGTGGAAGTGGATGGGGACTCCAGTGTGGGAGCATGACGGAATCATCTGCACGGGCGAGACCTACAAGAAAGTCGTGAAGCTGACGTTCGCCAAGGGCGCGTTTCTGAAGGATCCGGCGAAGCTGTTCAACTCGAGTCTCGATGGAAACACGCGGCGTGCGATCGATATCCACGAGGGAGAAGAAATCGACGAGGCGGCGTTCAAGGCACTGGTTCGGACGGCGGTTGAGCTCAATAGTTTTGGGAAGTCGAAGGCCAAGAAGAGAGTGTCCTAAAGGGAAAGATTGATGAATGTGAATGTTGCATTGAATCAGGTGCTGGACCAGGAGCGGTGTGCGGAGATTTTTGAGCGGGTGCGGCGCGCTGCTTCGGTTACGGACGTTGAGGTCACGGTTACGGGCGGACACGGGGCGCTTACTCGATTTGCCAACAATGGGATTACGCAAAATGTGAGCGAGGAGAGTTGCGAGGTTTCCGTGCGGGTGCAGATGGGCGGACGCACGGCCCGCGCCACGACCAACCGGTTCGACGAAGAGAGCTTGCGGCGAGTGGTGCGGCAGGCCGAGGAGTTGGCGCGGGTGCAGGAAGAGGATAAGGCGCTGCTGCCGATGCTGACCGCAGCGGACGAGCACAGCGCGGTGGAGCTCGGTTACGCGGTGACAGACGCCGCTCCGGCCGCAGGCGCCCGGCGCTATTGCGAGGCGACGGCCGCGATGGGGGCGGGTGAGCGAGCGGAACAAGTGGCGGCGATGGTTGCGATCGCCATGCGCGATGGGTTGAACTCGGCGGGAACGTATTCCAGCGGGGAGAGTTTTGAGGCGCTGTTTAACTCACACGGTGTAGCGCGGTGGCACAGGGAGACGCTGGCCGAGGCGTCGGTCACGATGCAGGCGGCGGACAGTTCCGGGTGGCAGAAGCAGAACTACACGAGCGCGACGAAGCTGGATGCGCGAAGGTTGGCGGAGATTGCGGCGGAGAAGGCACTGCGCTCGACGGCTCCGGTGGAACTTGCGCCGGGGAAGTACACGGTGATTCTGGAGCCTTCGGCGGTGGTGGATCTGATTGGCTTTCTGGCGGCGGATTTCAGTGGCCTGGCGCTGCTGGAACAACGCTCGTGTTTGAACGACCGGCTAGGGACGCAACTCTTTGGTGAAAACATTTCCATTGTGGACGATGTGGGGCATCCGGGGCAGACGGGACCGGGCTTTGACGGCGAAGGAGTGGGGCGACAAGGATTGACGCTGGTGGAGCGCGGAGTGGTGCGCGATGTGGCGATGTCCCGCGGAACGGCGGAACGGATTCGTGGCACGGAGCTGGCGGAAAAGCTGGGCAAGGTGCGGGCGACAGGACACGGGTTGAGCCTGCCAAACGAGGGCGGCGAGGCGGCGACTAACATTGTGTTCAAGGTGGCGGAGGGTGAGGCGAAGAGCGTGGAGGAGATGATCCGCCGTACGGATCGTGGGCTGCTGGTGACGCGGCTGTGGTACATCCGCGAGGTGGACGCGTACGAGAAGATTCTGACGGGAATGACCCGCGATGGCACGTTCGTGGTGGAGGACGGCAAGGTGGGCAAGGGGATTCGCAACTTCCGGTTCAACCAGAGCGTGCTGCAGATGTTGAGGCAGGTGCTGGACCTGGGGAGTCCGGTGCGGGCGTGCGGAGAAGAAGCGTTCGATATGGTGGCCCCGGCGATGCGGGTGGAGGGATTTCAGTTCACGGAAACGACGCGATTTTGATCATTGGATGAGAGCTGGGGGACGCGAAGGCATTGAGGACCTCCGGGGGCACTTTGGTAATTTCCAATTTGGCGCGAACAGGCATATTCTTTGCAACGTGGAACACGAAGTCACGGACGAGATCATCAAACCCGGCAGCACGAACGACCTTCGCGGCGCGGTGCGATTCCCATTGCATCTGCATGTTGATCTGCACGACAAGGGCGAAGGGCACTCGGCGGAGACGCTGGATATTTCAGCGGGCGGTGTGCTGATCCACTGCGGAGTGGACTACGCGGTCGGCTCGACGATCCAGTTTTCGATTCTGATGCCAGCGCAGGCCATGGGCTCGCCAAAGGACGTTATGGTCGAGTGCGTGGGGCGCGTGGTGCGTTGTTCGCCAGCGGGAAGCAAAGTCGCGGTGGGCGCAATCATTGACGAATACCGTATTACCCGCTAATCTAGGCCCACAGGAACTCACAAGAGAGCGGGCATCAGCAGATGGCGATTGACGGGGCCAAGCCTCTACTGCAAACCGAAGTTGAAGCGGGTTCAAAGAATGCCATTCGCGTTATTGTGGCAGACAGTGAGCCGATTTTTCGCGTTGGCGTGCGGAAGATCGTTGCAATCGAAGATGACATCCGGATCGCCGCACAGGTTGAATCCGAAGAAAACGCACTCACCGCAGTGAGCCGTTTTGACGCCGATGTAATCCTGTTCGAGTGCGGGTTGAGCGAGACGCCCGCAGCCGCAGTGACCAACATCCTGACCATCGCTCCAGCACTGAAAATTGTATTGGTAATGATTGAGCCGACCGAGGAACAGACGGTCGAGTTGTTGCGCTGTGGCGCGCGCGGCATTGTGACGCGTTCCATTGCGCCAGACCTGCTGGTGCGCTGCATCCGCAAGGTGCACGCGGGGGAAACCTGGCTGGATAACCAGGGCGTGAACTGGGTGATTGAAGCGTACCGGGCGCAGGCGGCGCAACTGACTTCTCCGCGCCATCGAGTGAAACTGAACGCCAAGGAATTGCAGATCATTGCCGGCGTCACACAGGGGCTGCGCAACAAGGACATTGCACAGGAAGTGAACACGACCGAGCAGGTGGTGAAGAATTATCTGCGCAAAGTGTACGACAAACTGGGCGTGTCAGACCGGTTGGAACTTGCCCTGTACTGCATGCATCACAAGCTGCTGGAAAATTATTCGAAACCAGAGGCTCCGAGCGCCGCTGCGGGCCAGGGTATGGCGATGGCGGTAACAGCAGAGGAACCGGGCGTTGCTTCGCGGAAATAAACGGGTGCGAAAGTAATCCACAGCAGGGCGCACTCCCGGAAGTGATTGCGTACGTTACAATAGAAGAGTTCGTGCAAGCGAATCCCGCCAATCAAGCGGAGAGATGGCCGAGTGGCTGAAGGCGCACGCTTGGAAAGCGTGTTTAGGGGAAACTCTAACGTGGGTTCGAATCCCACTCTCTCCGCCAG
>Ga0181531_10001133_pt1 | contig 17071 bp, 14 predicted proteins | sample PEATcosm2014_Bin_38_FD_119743 | JGI IMG/M metagenome (GOLD analysis project Ga0181531, IMG submission 119743) | Peatland microbial communities from MTU Mesocosm Facility, Houghton, MI, USA - PEATcosm2014_Bin11_10_metaG | ecosystem: Environmental > Terrestrial > Soil > Wetlands > Peat | place... | reverse complement strand
TTCTTCCAGCTTTCCGTATGCTGAATAGCCGAACACTCCCACTTTAAGGGGATGAATTTTAAGCACATTCGCAATCGAAAAGCAAGGGTTTTTTGGATATTGCTTGACTGGAACCTCTGGCTTGTTAGTATTGCCACGAGGGTGGAGTAAGGGGAGATGTTTTGTCAAAGAAGTGAGGAGAACTCTATGAGTACTTGGACGATAAGAAGTTGGGTTATTTCAACACTATTGAGCCTGGCCGTTGCGATGTCGGCACGGGGCGGTTTGGTCTATGACAACACGGAAGTTCAGCTTAATTACGTTTTGTCCTTTACCAACAACCTGGAAATCGGCGACCAGATTTGGCTGGCGAATAACCAGACCTATCCCTACCTGACCAATTTCTCTCTGGAGTATTACAGCACCAATGTGTCCTTCTACGGCGCGGTCCAGGCCGACGTACGGTATTATTTCAATGACGGTCCGCTGACCAACGGCTACGCTTCACCCGGGACCATTTTCTACGACAGCGGCTGGTTTTCCATTAAACCCCCGCAGTCGTATTTTCCAGGCACCAATTCCGCAGTGATCAGCTTTTCCGGGGCGCAACTGACCGGTGGGGTGGTGCCGTTGGATCCCAGCATGGCGTTGCCCGCCGATTTCACGGTTTCCGTCACGTTCCAGGGATTGTCCGGCGCCGACTATGTAGGATTCGACTATGTGGCATTGGATGATTTTGATCCGCCGGCCGTCGGAACCAATTATGGCGACTATTGGTTGAACAACGGAGGCAACTGGACATTGAAGAGCTTTGGCACGTTGCCGGTTGCGTTTGCCATGCAATTAAACGCGTCCAGCCTGCCCGGCCAGGCGCTTTTGCACATCACTGACACCAATAACCAGGCCGTGGTCTGGTGGTCGCCCTTCATCAGTGGCTGGATCCTTCAAACCAACAGCGATCTCACGTCCGGTAACTGGGGCAACTACCAGGGTGCTGTCGTCAACAACAGCATAACCAATCCAGCACCGCAAGGGACCCTGTTCTTTCGCCTGTCGAAACACTGAAATGCGGACAACACTGACCGCCTCCGAACCAGCGGAGATTCAGTTTAATTCCACCGCCCGGTGAGCCGGAATATCCGGACGGCGTGGTGCCTCTACGGTGTTTCCAGTTATGACGTAGCGCAGGCTTTCCAGCCTGCTGGTCTGACCCGACTTTTCCGCCTTCGCGGCGCGCCAAAGTGCCGCTCCGGCGCGACGGCGGCCAGTCGCTACGATTACGCGGATAAAACGCGGGACCAGAAAGTCCCGCAAACCCGCAGATAAGAATGTTGGTTTGTAGAAATCATCAAAATACGAGACGGCACCCCGATTTAATCTCCCTCTCCGCCAACGAAGTTGGGGGAGAGGGCCGGGGAGAGGTGGAGTTTAGCTAAGCAGCCCCTCGCCCTTGCCCTCGCCCCGCCCTTCGCTGCGGGGCGAGGGAAATGAATTTAGGGAGCTGGACGATGGTTTCTACAAAGCAACCAGAATGTCCGCGCTACATTAAAGATGAAACCGCTCTAATCATTACCGAATTGGTGATAAGGAGCAAAATGCTCGATTGACTGGTGAGAAAAGAGACGGCCCCCCGCGGATGAGGATAAAAAAAGGCCCTGAAATTATCAGGGCCGCCGAAGCTTGTCTTTGTCTTAGTTCAGTCTGATGGTAATAGCCAGACCTCTACGGGTTGGCATAGTTGCGTCCGCCCGGCGGAACCGTACCACCGGCACCCGGATTAAGATCTACCGGGGAGACTACAGGCGCAACATAGGGTGGCCTGATTGAAGTAGGAGGTGTGGGAAAGAATGGCTGCGGAACGAGCAACGGACCGGCGCCCGCCGTCACTGAGATTATCCTCGCGACCGATTCCGTGCTCTCGACCTGTTCCAGTACTCCACTCACCGAAGGCACACTGCCCTTCTGGGCGAGCAATACTTTGTCAATCGGCTCCTTAAGGGCTGGAATGGCCGCGGATATGCCGATGAGAATTTCCTGGCCTGCGCCGGGCACCACGTCCGCGACCGCCTCGGCTACTTCGGAATAATTTACCGGAAGCACGCGGCAGATGGCCTCGACAATTTTGCCCGCCTGCTGTGGCGCCGCCGCTGCCGCCGCGCGCGCAATGGCAGTCGCCTGGTTCGGCACCAGACTGACCGCTGTACCGGCGGCAATAGCGGCCATCGTTTGCGTTGTCTGGGCAATGGAGCCGACAATGACTGCGGCCGCCGCGGGGTTCAATCCCACCGCTGCCCTGACGACATCAATGGTGGTTTGCGGCTGCTGCTTGGTCCCGGCTTTCGCCACCAGGTCGGCGGCTTTGGCGGGCAGTTCCGCCTGCGTGGTCGTGCTCAAAGCCGCCAGGAATGGATTGGTTGCCAGCGTCTCATCCGCGCGTGAAACGGGTGCCAGTGCCAAAACCGCCGCCGTCGCGGCGCTTATCGCGATTTTTGAAATTTTCATATTTTTTCCTTCCAAGACAACACCCCAACCAAGCAGAGCACTTTTAACACAACCAGCAAATTCAGTCAAATGGAAAATCCACTCCATAAAAAGCCATCCTAACGGTCAAAAGCAGGCCCAATTACCCGTTTACCCAACCCGATTACCCTTTTTCTTCCGATCCACCAATCAGCGCGACTAGGCGCGACAGCAATGATGCCCGTGAAAAGACTGATAACCACCTTTCCCCTGCCAACTGCCGTCTGCCAACAATCCGACCCTGTCGCCAGGCTTGAATTTGATCCGCCAGAATGTCCGCTTCGCCGTGGGCGACCCGGAGGGACGGGTATTCGCCACCGAGACGATCCAGGATTTCCGTGACGTGGCTGGGACGCGGTCCGATGTAAACTACCGGCGCGCCTACGGACAGGATGTTATAAATTTTACAAGGATGCACCAGGCCCAGCATGGCGTCGCCCATCACTACCACGTGCGCGTCTGCTGCTGACAGCGAGGCGGAAAGCTGTACCCGTGGTTGATACGGCAGGCACAAAACCGGCGCCTGGCGTTCTGCGTTTCGCGCTTCCACCCAACGCTGCACGTGCTTGAATTCACTCCCCCCGCCAATGAAACAAAAGGCGATGGCCGGGTCGCCTTTCAACCGTTCAGCCGCCTGCATCAAGGTGTCCATGGGATGCACCGGACTATGGTTGCCCGAATACATCACCACGAATTTGTTCTGCAAGCCGTGCGCCATGCGGAATTGTTCCCGGCCAACGGCGTCAAATCGCACGTGGTCGTCCTGCGACCACGGCGGAATCACGACAATTTTCTCCGGCGCAATGCCTTTGGCCATGATCCGGTCGCGCATGAAACAGTCCAGCGCAATAATCCTGTCCGCGCGACGCAGGCTGAACCGCGACATTTGTTCCAGCATCCGTCCCGCGAATGAATCCGCCCGCAGCCAGCCTGCGGCCACCGCCTCGTCCGGATTCAAATCCATGACCCAATAACAGAACCGCGCCCGCCAGAGTTTCGCCCGCCAGGCACCAATGAAGGAAATGAGCGGCGGCGTGGTGAGCGCCACGACCACGTCGTGTCGCGGCAAAAAGGCGAGCCGCGCACAGCAGGAGAGAATAAAGCTGGCAAAATCTGTTGCGCGCCGCCACCTGGCCCGTTTGCCGAAGCAGGTCGAGAAAACGCGGAAGATGCGCACACCCCGCCAGGTTTCCCGTGCCGGAAACAATTTTTCCGGGTCGTCATAAGCCCGCCGTCCCGCGATGACGGTGACCGCGTGTCCGCGCTCCGTCAGCGCCGAGGCCAGATCGCTAAGATGTTGCGCCGTCGAGACGACATCCGGGTAAAACGCCTGATTAAGGAGAAGTATTTTCAAAAGGTGAGGTACGCGTTCGTGCGACCCGCTCCAACCGGACCAAGTCAGGGTTTGGACAGGATAAGTGTTTCCAACTCGGCGCGCAGGGCGGCCTCGGCTTCGGAGGCGCTTTCGGATCCGGCAACCGCAATTTCCAGCGAGCGCTGACCCGGATTACGCAATCCCGACAGCACCGGGGCAAGACGGTTGCCGTAGGTGAGACCCATGGTCTCAAAACCCTGGGTTCGGGCGCGATCATCCCACAAACAATAAAAGATAAAAAATGGCTGTGGCGCGTCCGTCACCTGATACGCGAGGAAAGGCATTCGCAGGCCGTGCACCTCAAACCACTGCTGCGGCGAAATGGATTTCAACGTATAGCCGGTGGCGGTCATGCAGACTTCCGGCGTGTGGTTCTGTGCCAGATGAATGGCGGTGCGGCCGGGCTTCCAGCGCAGAAACACCGCCTGCCATACCAAGTTAGCGCTCTGCCAGGTCGCGCTACGGCCTTCGTCGTAACGGAGAATCTGCCGGGTCGGTTCCGACAACGGCAGTTCCTTAAACGCGGGATTATTGGTCGGCCACACTACCGTCCATTGTGCCGCCAGCGGCAGGCGTGCCTCATGCGAGCGATACCACGCCTCCACACCGGTTTCAGTCAGCATTAGCCAGAAAGCAAGGGCGATGGTCAAAGGACGCAAGACGGAGGTCGGAGGTCGGAGGTCAACAGTCAAATTTCTGTTTTCTGCTTCTCGCTTGCCGCTTTCCCGGTTCAGCATTTTAGTTTTCAACTTTTCGGCATTTTCACTTCTGCCTTCTGCCTTCTGGCTTCTGTCCTTCAGCAAAACGCCCATCCCCCAGAGACAGCAAAAGCAGGCTAGCAGGATGGTCACACCCGCCGGATCGTGCCAGGACGCAATCGCTGCCATGCCTTTGCGCGCCGCAACCCAGACGAGCAGCGACATGCGGACGAGATTGAAAAGAAACGACAGCGCAAAGCCGGCCAGACAGAGAACGGAACGACGAGAAACAGAAAGCCGATAGATTTCTCCGAACAGAAGTGAAAGCATCAATGTGGCCTGAAACGAGCGTATTCCGCTACATGCCTCGTCAATGCCCACCACCCCCGTGGCCACTTCGATGACATTGCCGTGAGGTATGGCCGGAATGCCCAGCCAGCCAAGCAATCCGGTGGTCGCGTTGGTGTCCACGCGGGTCAATCCCTGGATGAGCGGTTGTTCCAGCAACGTCGGCCACGGCACGGCCACGAGGAAATAACAAACTGGAAAAATAAAAGCTGAAAAATTGAAACGCTGAAACGCTGGAAGCCAAAGGCGGACAAATACCAACGTCAGTCCGACAACTTCAATCGCTAGCGCCCAACTGACCAGCCGCCAGCCCGAATTCGCTTCTTCAACGAGCCGCGTGGGAGCGTAGAGAAAGGCCAGAAGGCAGAAGACTGAGGCCAGAGGACGGAGGGCGGAAGATGGAAATCCGATGGTTTCCGGCTTTTGGCTTGCTCCATCTGTTATCCGTCGTCCGTCGTCCGTCATCCGAACACGCCGCCACATCAGGAACACGCACAATAACGGCACCGCCCAGCCGTAGCTGTATTGTGGATTGACCGTCCATTCAACCTGCAGGTCGTTGATGAGGACAAACCAGAGCCAACCGAGCGCAGTGAGGCAAAGCAGAAAGGTGAAAACTGACACTTGAAATTTCGAAGTTAAAGCCATTTTCTGTTTCCTGCTCTCGATATTTCTGCCTTTCCCGCTAAAGCGGGGAAATCCCATAACACACCCAATAGCCGAGCAACTTTAGATACTCCGAGTCCGCGTATCCCCTCACCGTTTTCCATTCCGCCTTCCGTTGCGCCTTTTCCTTCTCCGCATCCGATGGGGAGAAGGTGGTCGCAGACCGGATGAGGTGTGCCGATTCGCCATCCTCCGCCTGGCCGACGTATCCGAAATAGGACGGCCTCGAATAAAACCGGATGTCCGGCGCGTAATGCTCGAAACACATCAACGCCCGGCGCGAATGATACCACGAGGTGACAATGATGACCCGCCTCGCATCGAGTGCCCGAATCATGGCAATGGAAAACTCCGCATTCTCCCGCGTGGTGCGCGACTTGCCCTCCAACGAAATGTCCTTCGCCGGGACGCCAGCTTTTACCAGGAATTTCTCGTTCGCCACGTCGTCGCCGCAACCGCTGCAAATCACCTGCGGCGCCTCGCCCGCCTTGAACAATTCCTCCGCGCGCTCCACCCGGTCCGGCCCCGCCCCGCCCAACACCACCATCGCGTCCGCCTTCACCGGCCCGCTATCCACCGACAGGATTTGTTCCGGGAAGAACCATACAACCGCCGCCAGCAACACCAGCAAAACGACCAGCGACGGGCATATTTTTTGGACGATGTAGCGCTTCACTTTAGATTCAAAAACAAAAAGTTGAAATACTGAAATTGATTTTCATCCGCTAATTGCGCAAATTATCATGAATGGCTTTTGTTTCGCGTCCCTTCGTGTAATTCGTGGATTTCCACTACGCGCTTGCCGTATTTCCCGGCTTGACCGTCACAAACGGTCCCAGGCACAACACATCCATGTCCGTGCGCACAAAACAATTCACCGCCTGTTCGGGTGTCTCCACAATCGGCTCGCTCTCGTTGAAGCTCGTGTTGAGCACCACCGGGGTCCCATTTTTCTGCGCAAAGGTTTTGATCAAATCATAATACAACTCATTCTGCGAACGCTTGACTGTGTGCAATCGGCCCGTCGCATCCTCATGGCAAACTGCCGCCAGCGCCTTGCGTTTGTCCGGCTTGATTTTCACGACGTGCATCATGAATGGGCTTTCCAGGTTTTGCTCAAAATAATTTCCCGTCTCCTCGGCAAGAATCGTTGGCGCGAACGGACGAAACGATTCGCGCCGTTTGATTTTCCGGTTGATCAAATCCTTCATGCCCGGCCAGCCCGGATGCGCGAGAATGGAGCGGTTGCCCAACGCTCGCGGCCCCCATTCGCCGCGGCCCTGATACCAGCCGGTAACATGGCCTGAATTTAAATGTGCTGCCGCGCATTCCAACAGCGCCGGACGCTCAAATCGCTCAAACGCCAGGCCCTTGGCTTTCAGCGCCGCTTCCATCTCCTGTTCTGAATGTTCCGGCCCCCAATAAGCATGCTCGATTATTCCCGCGCGCGGTTGGCTGAGAACGGAATTCCAGACATAAAGCGCCGCGCCGATGGCCGTGCCGTCATCCGATGCCGCGCACTGGATGTAGGACTTCTGGAACGGCGTCTCACGCAGGATGCGGGCATTGCAAACGCCATTGAGCGCGCAGCCGCCGGCGGTCACAAGTTTGTTCACCGGCACACGTTGATGCAACGCCGCGAGACACTGAAGGACAATCCCCTCAAAATGCGCCTGGCACGAGGCCGCAAGGTCCTTGTCGCGCTGCGACAATTCCGCGCCGGGCTTTCGCAACTCTCCCAATCGGCGGACCAGCTCCTTGGAATACAGCGGCGGCAGGATGATTTCGCCCTTTTCATTCACGCACTCCTCCAGATTCTTTTCCAGCGGAACGAAATAGCGCGGGTTTAACCGGAACTGCCCGGACACTCCTGCCGCTTCTGCTTTCTGCTTTCTGCTTTCTGCTTTGCTTACCAGTTCCCGCATCAACTCCAGGTAAACCGGCTGGCCGTAGGCCGCCAGCCCCATCACCTTGTACTCTTCGCCGAACTTGTCGAACCCGATGAACTGACAGAGCGCCGTGTAAAAGAACCCCAGCGAGTGCGGCACATGGACCCGGTCCAGAATCTCAATCCGGTTCTTGCGGCAGTGCGCAAACATCGCCGAGGTGAAATCGCCGGAACCGTCATAGGAAAACCCGGCCGCCTCATCGAAATCGCTGGCGTAGTAGGAACTCGCGATATGGGCGAGATGGTGCTCCACGCGCACGACCTTGAACCGGCAGTCCACCTCGTCCACGCCGCACGTCTCCGCGATCAGTTGCTGGATGCTCTGCATTTTGGCGCGGCGCTGAAAATGCGTCAGCACACCACGCGCTGATTTCACCGGCGACTTGAGCAAGTGCCGGACCTTGGCGGAAACGTTGGCATTGCTGTCATTGCCGATGGCGACGTAGTCAATGTCGCGCACGGAAGCACCGGCCATTTTCAGCACGGATTGCAGCGCCCGTCCGGGAAAGCCGGAGACATGTTTGAGGCGCGGCCCCAGCCGTTCCTCCGCGACCGCGGCAACCAATGTGCCATCCTTTAGCACACAGGCTGACGAATCTGGGTGAAAAGCATTTAGGCCGACAATCAAACTCATAATCTGATGGAAACTGAAATTCCGGAAAATGAAACCGTTTCTATTTTCCGCGTTCTGTTTTCTGCTTTTCCAACTTCATTTCAATCAGCCGCAAGGAGAGAATTACTTCCGCCAGTGTCCGCTGGAAGACGTAAAACCAGCCCGGCCAGCCGTCGAGAATCAGCCCTTTGCCGATAAGCGTGTAAAGAAACACCAATAGCGGGGCAAAAACGACCTTGTGCCGGAGGCGATCCTGCCTGCTTAATGAGCTGACCGGGGTTTCAGCCAGTTTTGCTCCTTCGAGTACGGCGTACCGGTCTTGTGCCCAAAGCCAGTGCGAGAATGACTTGCGGTCGTCGTGGTCAATGACGCTTCGTAAAAAATCGGTCCGGCCTTGCACTTGCAACCGTTGCGTGTGTCCGTCAGGGACATATCGGCAACGGTCTTTGCGGAAGAGTACCGTGCGCGGCGGATACAACGTGCCGCGCAAAGGCCGGCCAAAGACGCAGTAACGAAACTTGGCGTAAAATGCGCTTACATCCTCGCCGGGGCGCAGGCCTGCCAGTTCCTTAGCGAAGCTTTCCGGCAGGACATAATCCGCGTCCAAGGCCAACACCCAATCCGTTCGGCACAGATCCAATCCAAAATTCCATTGCGCCGTGTGATTGCCGAATGGCCGCTGCGCCACTTGGACATTGGGAAAACTCCGCGCAATTTCCAAAGTCTCATCCGTGCTGAGACTATCCATCACCAGAATCACTCTTGCCCAAGTCAGTTTCTCCAACGTGCGCCGGATGTTTGGCGCTTCATTGTAGGTCAAAACCAGAGGTGTAGTGCTTTCAACCATTCAATCCTTCTTGCGTGACAAAATATCCTCATAAAGTCTCCTGAGCGCCGTTCCCATTGCATCCAGGGAAAACCGTTCCTTCGCCAGCTTTTTGGCATTCGCGCTAAGCCGCGCTCGCAGTGCCGCGTCGTCTAACAACCGGTTCATCGCTCCAGAAAGTAATTTGACATCTGCTTTCACCACAATGCCAGCGTTGTGTTCGAGGATGTCTTCCGACACCGCTACACCATCCGTCGTGACACACGGCAAACCTGTTGCCATCGCTTCCACCAATGCAATGCCAAAATTTTCTGAGTAGGAGGGCAGGACAAACATACTGGCGGCGGCAAACGCCGAGAGTTTTCCCACCCCATCCAGAAACCCAACCCATAACACCTCTTGACCCACGCCAAGTTGCGCTGCCTGCTTGTGCAGACCAGCGACGTAATCTTTCCTGCCGTCACCCGCGATTACCAGCATGGCCTTGGGATGTTTCCGTTTTAACACCGCGAAAGCCGGTAACAATAGATCAAGCCCTTTCTTCACGTCCAGCCTCGAAAGGAACAGGACGAGCGTCCGCCCCGTTGCCTGTGGAAAGCGGTTTATAAAGACTTCCCGGCCTGGAAGATTTTGAAATTTCTCCAAGTTGATGCCGTGAGGAATAACCGCTGCCGGGGCGCTGGCCCCGGTCTGTTCGGCTTCTCGCTGTTCCGCTCGGCTGGTATAGTACATGGCCGCAGCATCGCGCAGCAGTGGCTTTTCTATAAGGCGAAGTGAGAGTTTTTTAAGCAGCGGATGGCGGTTTTCAATGCCCCAGCGGTTTAAAATGCCATGTGGGATGATGATATAAGGTATACCGGCCAAGCGCGCCTGATACGCAGCGCTGGTGCTCGTATAACAGAAAAGAGCGTGAACGGAGATGACATCATAATCTACGAGATGCCTTGCTGCCCAGAGACTGAATGGCAGCGATACTTTGTAAAACTCCGTCTGCTTGCGAAAGTAGAATATTCCGCGGCCTTCAAGTTCGATTCTTTTGCCCGGCAGCACATTTAAACGGAAACCCGGCCCGTCATCATCGGTCGTCGCTATGTCCACAGCCACACCAGCGCGCTGCAAACCGCGTGTGATGAAGTCAACGGCGAAACTTGGCCCGCCATGTTTTGGCGAGAGCGATGGAATGACGTGTAGAACTTTCATGTGAAAAATGAAATGATTTCCCTCTTCAGTTTTTCGGCTTTTTGCTTTTCGATTACTCCCACACACGCCACATAAACCTGCTCCACTTGAATCCCTTTCAAGCACTGAAGATCTTTATCACAGACTTCCAGCTTGCACCCCGAACAAGGTACATCGAAACGCAGCACCCTGTGGCCGGTGCCATAAGGCTCCCAAATGCCGGGCCAGTTACGGGCGGAGAATACTGCTATGCACGGGATACCGACTGCTGAAGCCAAGTGCATTATGCCGGTGTCATTGCCGAGATAAAATCGCGCGTCTTTCATCAAGGCTGCGGATTCCCGCACGCTCAATACTCCGGCAGCACACAAACCGATTTTCCAGAAGTCCAACAACTTTTTCCCAACCTCACGATCTTCCATCCCACCAATGATGACCGGAAAAATCCCATGCTGGTTAGTCAACAACCGCACCACTTCGGCGTAGCGTTCCCACGGCCACAACTGGGAAGATGCTTTCCCACCTGTGCAAATTGCCATCCACCCATGCGGTGTTTCAGGATTCCCGTTCTGTTTCCACCAATTTCTGATCTTTTCCCGCTCGGCTTCGGTGATTTGCAAATCCATGCAACCTTGACCGGATGGCGGAACAGGTAAGTCATCAAGTTTTAATCTATGGAGCAGCGCATCCGCTTCCTTTGGCAATGGCGACAAAGAGCCATCAGATAATCTGGGACATAGATTTTCGGTAAATCCTTTGAATGCCAGCAAACGGTTGATGCCGCAGATCCGGAAGAACAATTGGTCACGCACCCGTTGTTTTTGGGTTCGTCCGCTCGGCACCAAATAAACCAAGGTATCAAACCCTTGTCTTCGCAACTGTCTGATCTTTCGCCATGAAACAAAAAAATGTTTCAGCGAAGCCCCGCCGGGGTACTTTTCAAAACCATCCACCAACCCGGATTGAGGTAAAACCGTTTCCGGCGGGAGATGAGTTTTCTTGGCCGGGATTTCACTTAATATCACGATACTTGCATCAGGAAAATATTGCCTGAGCACCCATAAGCTCGGCAACGCAGCAACTGTGTCTCCGATTTGCCCGATACGGAATACTAAAATCCGGTTCGGCTTGTGATTCATTGTCGCAAAAGCCGCAGTAACAAATTCTTGATTTGCTCCCGATACCGTTCTGGCGTGAACCGCCGGGCGAATTCAGCAGCAACTTGTCCATCGTGTTTCAAGGCGTCCCGATTGTTGACGTAGTATTCTAGCCGCTGCGCAATGGCGTCGCTATTCATAATTGGAACACGCCAAGCCGGCTCAGGCACGGGCACGCCGCAATTCTCCGTAACAACCACCGGCAACCCGCAAGCCATTGCTTCCAAGGCAACGAACCCAAAAGAATCTCCCAGTGATGGCAGCACCAACACATCGTTTTTCCAATAATGTTCCCGCAACTGGGACTTTGGCACTGACGCACAAACTTTAATATCTGGAAGTGTTGCGGCCATTGATTGCAATTCCTCTTGAATTTGTCCGACCACGCTTAACAGGACTGAACGACCGCATTTCCCTACTGCGTCCAGCAGATAGGGGAAGCCTTTCAGCAAAGTGCCGCGCCCGGCAAATAGCACGCGCAACGGCCCCTCCGCTGGACACACTTGGGATTTGGAAAGCCATAATGATGGCTCGATCCAGAGCGGTATGCGTACAAATTTGTTTGCGCCCACACCTCTCTGTTCCCAGCTTCTTTGATGCACTTCGGAATAAACCAGCACGTGATCAGCCAAAGCCAGTTCTTTTTCCTTCATCGCCTTGATGGCGGACGACTCTAATATATTTGGTGGCGGCAGGCCAAGCGCAAGTGCGGCTTTATGTGCGATTTGACCTGACAGCTCTGGATTAAATCCGGGGCAATCATAAACCAGTTTCATGTCATGCTCGTGTGCAACGCGAAATGATTCCGCCGCGCACGTTTCAACCCCAATGAAAACACCACCATCCTTTTCTGAAACCAAGTTAGCCACATAACCATCAAACCGGCCATTTGCTTCCGCCCAGTCATTTGCCGATTTTGCATGCATCCACTTGCGCATTTCGTGCCACAGCAATGGCCAGGGATATTCACTGACTTTTTCGGGGGGCAGACCATTCATGCGCCGGCTGGATAAAGCATCTGCCCCAAACAACCATGAAAGCCGCCGGCCCCATTTTCCAGGTGCGTCAAAAAGTGAACAATAAAAACAATCGAGTTCTCCTAACTCATGCGCAGCCAAAGCCAATTGATAGGCTTGGTGGACGCCACTGTAACTTACCGTAACTCTGCCTCTCAAATGGCAATTCCTCCTTGATGTCTTTTCAAATAGACGAACGACAATGCAGTCAGTAATCCATCACGGTCTGCTGTGAAGTCCCAAGTGTTGATTCGCTCCAAGCTTCTTTGCCCCATTTTCTCTCGTTCGGTTTGTGGCGATTCAAGAATTTTTTTAAGCTTCATTGCCAACGCTACCACATCGCCGCTTTGATAAGTGAAGCCGTTGATACCGTCTTCGACCAAATCAGGAGCGGCACCAACGCGGTCAGAAACGATTACGGGCTTGGCCGCGTTCATTACTTCGTTCACTACAAGCCCCCATGGCTCGTGAACCGAAGGCAACACGAATACATCGCATAAGTCATAAAGGGCCGGCAGTTCAGTTTGATTCTTAAAGCCGAGAAACCGCACGTCACTTCCCTTTAACGCGCCGGCTTGTGCTTCCAATACGCCACGCAATGGGCCATCCCCCACAAACAACAAATAAGGCTTAACCCCATCTTTTTTGGCCTGTGGAGGCGAAGCTACTACACCGGGCCGCTTCCCGCTCCAAGCTTGTTTGTATGCTTCCAGCAAATCCCCCGGTGCTTTGACCGGAATGAATTTTGCCGCAAACAAAATGACAGGCCGTCCCGGTTCCAGTCCTGTTTCTTTGCGAAAAGCTTCCCGCCTTGCGGTTGCCTCGGATGAACGTGTCCGAAACCATTCGTTGTCCACTGCATAGGGCATGGAAAACAGCTTTTCTTCCGGCACGCCGAAGCCCCGGTAAAATTCTCGATTCAGCGAGCCGATGCACAGATACCCACCAACGCGGCGAAATAGTCGGTGGCAGAAAGCATGGCGCAACCAGCCGCGCAGCGTCCTGTTTGGTTGTGAGTCCGGCTTGGATTCTCCGCGCAATAAAACCGGCAAAGCCAGCGCGTGCGCGGCGCGGATTGCCTGCCGTAATCCAATGTGTCCCCATCCATGCACCCAAACCGCGTCAAAATTACCTCTCTTTAATTTCTGTTTGATACTGCGTGCTGGCCACCAGGAAAGCATTCCATTTGATGGACCAATCCCCCAGCGCGGCAGCAACTCCCAGCTATAACCTTCTGTCATCGGCACATCCCACTGGAAAGTCCGGTTAAACGCCTTTTCGTGGTGGACATGAAGCGAGAAGTCGCTCAAGAAAAAAACATCGAGATCAAATTCTCCGCCTGTGGCGATGTAGCGCAAAAGCGGGGCTTGATATTGGATTGGATGGGTGACGATGTAAGCGAGACGGAACATGGACAACAAGTCGGGAATCGAAAATGGAAATTGACTTTAGCCTTCCATCGTCAAGCAGCATCTTCCACTTTCTGGCGTGCTGTCACAGAGTGAGGCGCTTGCTCGGGTCTCCATTCTCTGGCCTGAGGTCTTCCAATTTTGCCTTTGACTTCCAGCGTATCAGCTTTTGTCGCCATTTCACCCGCGGCCATTACAGCCGTGAAAATCATCCAGACAAATGCCGAGGCCGTATGGTCGAAAATCAGATTTCCGTAAAACATAGGCAGCAAAAGTATCTGCGTCGCCAGCAGCGCCGCACGCATTCCCACGGTTTGCGCTTCGCGCTTTGCTCGTTGTAACGCCAGCAGAGCACCGGCACAGACCACTAAATAGCCAATGAGTCCAACAACCCCGGTTTCCAAGATCATGCGCGGTAATGGACTTTCAATCGTTTCCAAATCCATATCACCCTTGGCGGCGAAGTATCCACCGACTTGATGCGCGCCGAAGCCATTCCCCAACGGGGCCATTTGGGAGACCGCCACTATTTCGCCAAACTGGCCAAACGCTCGTTCATTAAACGCATCCGGCGATGTTTCCACCCTTTGCGCAAGGCCCACCCCCAATTCCGAGAAAACCGGTGTGATGCCGATTCCTGTGGCAACAATTACGCAAAAACTTCCCGCAACCAGACCGCGCGTCAAACTGGAGAGGTTTTGCCTCGAAAGAAACAACCAGCCTACTGCCATCGCCAATCCTACCACAATGGGTGCTCGGGAGACAGACGCCAGACCACAACCAACGGCGGCTGCCAACGTCACCCACGCGGCAATACGCTGCCATTGTTTTTGGGCCAAGCCCATCAGCACCAGCCCCGCCCAGATACCGACGGATGAAATGATGCTCATACCGGTGATATAGGAAAACGTCCCCGTGGCACGAACACCATAATCTTCTGCCGCGACAACATCCGCATTAGCTTGAGAATAACGATTCAAGATGTTATCCGGCGGTAGGTGGTTCTGCTCCCCACCGAGGGCAAAATTCAGCACGGTAAAAAGTGCCAGAAGCAAAGCCACATGGCGCAGGGGCAACCCAGCCAGCCGTGGCGCGGCCAGCAGCGCAAGAATTGGCAGCAAAATGGTGGCGCGTGCAGTCAGGAGCGCGCCAACGGGATTCAAACTATGCAATGAGCTTACTAGCGACCCGAGCGCCACAAGGATGCAGCCAGGCCACAACCAGTTCTCAAATACCCTCAAGGCGTTGGAAGGTTGTCCTCGTCTGGGGAAAAACACAAGGCAGGCAAAGATGATGTCCTTGGAAAAATACATCAGATTGCGTCCAATTCCTTCTTCAAACGGCGAGGCCCATTTGCGGAACGCGCCCTCCAACACAACCATCGTGAGCGCCGCCATCAAAGCCAGCCACGCCTTGGGGACTACGGCCACAATAGCCCTGCGCCGCGCTCTACGCGCTTGCACTTGCGCACCGGTTTGTTGTTCCGGGAGCATGCCAGTGACCGTTGTTCGTTCAGTATTCATTTCATTTCGGGCTCCCAAGCCAAGCAGCTTGGAATGCCAAAAATCGTGTGGGACTGTAATTCAGTTCACAATTTCGCACATTATCCCGGATGTTGACCGGATTACCCGTGGCAACAGCGTAATTGGGCACGTCCTTTGCCACAACTGTATAGGCTCCGACGACAGCCCCACGTCCGATTGTCACACCGGGCAAAATCACTGCACCAGTCGCGATCCAAGCATGATCACCAATTCGAATTGGCTGCGCGAACTGCTTCCATTTTGCATCTCGCACATCATGGCTCGCAGTGATGAGCTTAACGCCGTCGTTGATACATACATTTGACCCGATTCCAACGTTTGCTTGCAGTTGAATATCCACCCTGCCAATAAACGAATTACTGCCGATTTGCAGCAGTCGTGGTTTCCCTCCAAGCTGGATTCGTGATACAACACTGTCTTCGCCTATTTGTGTTCCACGCAGCTTCAAACGATAGACCCGCCAGCTAAAACCCAGCATGGAGGGCAATGTCCAAAACCGCTTGGCCCATTGCTTGAACCAGACTTTTGAACCGAAAGGCAGCTTCAACCGGTCTTTCCAAAGGTAAGTAAACATCAAGACTCCTTCAGCATATTGAAATAAGTTTGCGCAGTTTCAGCTACCGCGTGAGAGCGATACCAACGATGGGCTTGATTGGCAATTTGTTGTTGCGCCGTAACATCGGTAATCTCTGGCGGTGCCTCGGCAGCCCAGTAGTGCTGATTAATCTCCAGTCCATCAGGCTCGGAATGGTTCTCGAACAGCAGTAACGGCACCAAACCATGGGCGCAGTAAGCTGCAAAGATACCAGACTTGCCAAGATAACCATCAAAGTAATCCAGACAACCAACGCACGATTCCGCCAGCAACTGACTGGCTGAATCTGACGTAATTGATCCAACATCTACCAAAGTCCGCCCGATTTCCAATCCCCTGACCACTTTCTGTCTTCCAAGCAAAATCACCCGCTCAATTCCCATTTTTTCACACGCATGACAGACCAAACTGGCGGCATCTGGACGGAGACAGACATTGTCATACAAAAGCATCTGTGATTTTCGCGAAGCAAGTGGCAAAGGATTTACCACTTCCCCCAAATTCGAGAAGACAGGAAGCACAGGGATCGAACCAACGGGATGCCTGTCGGAAACCAACCAACCCGCTGAGACCGCTCGGTTAGTCAGACAGCCGTCACTTAACTCGGCCAAAGTCCTGGCAATCCATTGCTGCATCGGCGTGGTCCAAAACGAACTCCTCCACGGCGGGCCAAACGCATAAAGTTCGTGGAACATTGTGACCAAGCGCCTTGCGCCAAGCGCTTTGTGCCAAGCGCCAAGCGCGCGCATGAGCCACACCGGGCATCCACGTTTTTCATACCCGTAACCCACATATTGCAACAGCACCGTCTGAGGCATTCCCGGCTGCGACAGCACCCGCAACAATCCCTCCGCGCTCCGCTCTTTGAGTTGATATAGCGGAAAACCGTCCAATTCCATTTCCGATTTAAGATTTCCTATTTCCGATGTTCCTTCTACGCCCTGGGGAGAAGGTGGCCGTAGGCCGGATGAGGTGTCAGTGATTTCAGGTTTCAGCGTTTCAGCTTTCAGAATTTCACTGTTTTCCCAATTCGTGTCGCATACCACGAATTGTGTATTGATGCCATGCCCCTTGCGCAATTGCTGCGCTAGCAGCAACGCATAATCCCCAACACCACTGATGGCGGGCGGTAGAGAAGGAACGATTTGAATAATTTGCTTCATCTTAACACGATGTCACGGTCAGTCTGTTACTTCTT
>Ga0181531_10001132_pt1 | contig 17079 bp, 15 predicted proteins | sample PEATcosm2014_Bin_38_FD_119743 | JGI IMG/M metagenome (GOLD analysis project Ga0181531, IMG submission 119743) | Peatland microbial communities from MTU Mesocosm Facility, Houghton, MI, USA - PEATcosm2014_Bin11_10_metaG | ecosystem: Environmental > Terrestrial > Soil > Wetlands > Peat | place... | reverse complement strand
GCTGGTCGCGACCCACGCCGGCGTCTTGCACGCACTGCTGCGTGTCCTGCTGGGCGACGAGGAAAGCCGGGCCCTTGCGGTTCGTTTCGTGCCGGCGTCGCTGACCCGGTTCAGCTTCGCGGGCGGGCACTGGCGGCTCGACGTGCTCAACGAGACGGCGGTCGCATCGTGACGTCGATCGCGTCGTGGCGCGAGGCGATCGCGCCGCTCGATCCGGCCATCCTCCAGGCGGCGCGCACGCGCGTCGACGCGCTGACGAAGCCGCTCGGGAGTCTGGGTGTCATCGAAGATGTGGCCGTGCAGTTGTGCGCGATCGCCGGCGCGGTCCCGCCGCCGCACGCCTTCGAGCGGCGCGCGGTGCTGGTCGGTGCGGGCGATCACGGGGTCGCGGCGGAGGGTGTCTCGGCGTATCCGGCCGAGGTGACCCCGCAGATGGTCGGCGGCTTTCTCGCCGAGATCGCAGCGATCAACGCGTTCGCGCGCGCGGTGCGGGCGCAGGTGTACGTCGCCGACTTCGGCGTGCGCGTCCCCTTCGATCCGCATCCGCGCTTGATCGACGTGCGCTGCGGACCCGGGACGGCGAACCTCGCGCACGAGTCCGCCATCGGCCGCCGCGCGGTGGCCGACGTGCTGGCGGCGGGGGAGGCGGCGTTCGCTGCGCTGCAGGAGCGCACGCCCTTCGACGTGCTGGCGCTGGGCGAGATGGGGATCGCCAACACGACCGCTGCGGCGGCGATCGTTGCCGCCTGCACCGGCGCGCCGGCGGCGCAGGTCGTCGGGCGCGGCACCGGGATCGACGATGCGCGCCTCGCGACGAAGGTCGCGGTCGTCGAGCGCGCGCTGGCGCGCGTCGACACCGACGACGTCGTCTCGATCGCCGCCGAGGTCGGCGGCTTCGAGATCGTCGGGCTGGCCGGCGTGCTGCTCAGCGCCGCGCGCGCGCGCATCCCGGTCGTGCTCGACGGCTATATCGTCGCCGCCGCCGCGCTGCTGGCGCAGCGCATCGCGCCGCACGCCATCGCCTATTGCATCGCCGCACACCGCTCGCAAGAGCCGGGGCACGGGATCGCGCTGCGCGCGCTGGGACTCGAGCCGTTGCTGGATCTGCGCCTGCGCCTGGGCGAAGGCAGCGGCGCCGCGCTGGCGTTGCCGCTGGTCGAGGCGGCGGCCCGCATGGTGCGCGAGATGAAGACCTTCGCCGAAGCGGGCGTTGCCGAGAAGGAGGAGCCGGCCTGAACGGTCTGCGGGCTGCGTTCGCGTACTTCACCATCCTGCCCGTCGGCGTGGCTCAGGCCCCCGACGCCGCGACGCTCGCGTGGCTGCCGCTCGTCGGCGCGGTCGTCGGCGGCCTCGCCGGCGGCGCCGCCTTGGGCGTCGCGCGCGTCGCCCCGCATCCACTCGCAGTCGTGACCGCATTCGCGCTCGCGATCGTGCTGACCGGCGCGCTGCACGTCGACGGCTTCCTCGACGGGTGCGATGCCTTCTTCGCCAGCGTCGATCCGGCGCGCCGGCTCGAGATCCTGCGCGATCCACGCCACGGCACGTACGCGTTCGCCGGCGGCGCCGTCGTCGGTGCGCTCTGGCTCGCCGCACTCTGGTGCGTTCCGGTCGACGCCTTGCCGCTGGGCCTTGCCTGCGCGGCGGCCAGCGCGCGGCTGGGCGCGGTCGCACACGCGCTCGTCATTCCGTACGGCCGGGCCGGCGAAGTCACCCCTGCCTTCGCGCAACGGCCGCCGCGCTGGGGACTTGCCCTCGATCTGGTGCTGGTCGGCGCGTTGGCGGTCGGGCTGGGCGTGTGGCGCGGCGTCGCGGTCGTCGTGACGGCGTTCGTCGTGGCGGTCGCCGCGGCCGCCTTCGCACGCGTGCGGCTCGGCGGCGGGATGACCGGTGACGCGTACGGTTTCGCGATCGTGTTCGCCGAAGTCGGCGCGCTGGTTGCACTCGCGGCGTAACGCTCGCAAGAAGGGAGTCGCGGTCCCGTGATGAGCAGTTCGTCGCTTCGCACGGGGTGGCCGCGTAGGCTGGCGACATGAGCCAACCGACGCGCTATCGCTCCACCGATGTCGATGGCCTGACGATCTTCTACCGGGAAGCGGGTCCGGCAACCGAGCCGACCGTGCTGCTCCTGCACGGTTTTCCCTCGTCCTCGCGGATGTACGAACCGCTCTTCGCGAGACTCGGCAACCGGTTTCACCTCGTCGCGCCCGACTATCCAGGCTTCGGCCACAGCGATGCGCCGGCGCCTGGGATCTTCGCATATACCTTCGACCACGTCGCTGCGGTGATGGAGCGTTTTGTCGAAGTGCTCGGGATCGAGCGCTACGTGCTCTTCATGCAAGACTACGGCGGCCCGGTCGGCTTTCGCCTGGCCCTACGCCACCCCGAGCGCGTAGGGGTATCGCGACGACGTCCCGAGGGCCGCCGTCCACCTGCTCGACGCCGGCCACTTCGCGATGGACGAAGCTGCCGACGAAGTCGCCGCGCTGACGCTCGATTTTCTCGCCTCGCTCGCGCGCTGACCCCCGGCTCGGGCGCCGGCAAGGCTGAGGGCGCTGGCCGTCCAACAGTCGCCGGAGCAGCGATCGAAAGAGGAGCTTCCCGTGGCTGTCACCGGCGTCGCCTTCACGATGTATCCCGTCACCGACATGGCCCGTGCCGTTGCGTTCTACCGCGATGAGATCGGCCTCACCCCGACCGACTACGCCTCGGATTACTGGAGTGAGTTCGACGTCGGCGGGGCGACCTTCGGGATCGGCAACTTCGAACAGGTCGGCAAACCCGGGACCGGCGCCTCGCTTGCGCTCGAGGTGGACGACATCGCCGCGGCCCACGCGCGGCTGGTCGATCGCGGCGTCACCATCTCGGCGCCGCACGAGCTGACCAACTGCTGGCTGAGCGTCGTCCACGATCCCGACGGTAACCAGGTCTGGCTGCACCAGAAGAAGCGCGGCTGATGAGTCTGGAGACGCGGCAGAACCGCTTGGTTCTGCCGCTCGGCGAGCGCGCGCCGGACGAGATCAACGTCATCGTCGAGATTCCCAGCGGCGCGCGCAACAAGTACGAGTACGACAAGCAGCTGGACATCTTCCGCCTCGACCGCGCACTGCACTCGCCGATCTTTTATCCCGGCGACTACGGCTTCGCGCCGCGCACGCTGGCCCTCGACGGCGATCCGCTCGACGTGCTGATCTTGGTCTCGGAGCCGACCTTCAGCGGCTGCCTGGTCGCCGCGCGCCCGATCGGCCTGCTGGGGATGGTCGACGACGGCAAACCCGACGACAAGGTGCTCGCCGTGCCGGTCGGCGAGCCCGACTACGCCGACGTCCACAACTACTCGCAGATCTTCCCGCACCAATTGCGCAAGATCCAGCATTTCTTCGAGACCTACAAGCTGCTCGAAGGCAAGCGCACGCAGATCGGTGGCTGGGACGACGCTGCCGCCGCCCGCCGCATCATCATGGAAGCGGCCGAACGCTTCGAGGTCGGCGGGTAGCGCCGGCCAACCATATCCCCGCGTTTCACGATGGCGCGGAGTCCCGTCTCGGCTTAGCATGAATGTCTATGATTGAAGCGATCTGGGCGTGAAGCGATGGCATGTCATCGCGGTCGTATGTGCCCTGATCGCGATCGTTGCCTATCTGGCAATGATCATCGGCCCGCACGTCATCTTCGCGCACGCGGGCCGCAAACACGGCTGAGAGAGGGAGCACGCCGATGACGAATCGGCCTCTTCGCGCCTTGATCGTGGTGGCGCTCTTGATCGGGATCGGCTTGCTCATCGCAATGGCCGCGACCGTCCTGAGCCGCTTCGAGAACATCATCACGGCGATCGTCCTGGCGATCTTGTTCGCCTATGTGATCTACCCCGGGGTACGCATGCTGAGCAGGCGCATGCCGCGGGCCTTGGCCGTGCTCGTCGTGTACCTCGTCGCGTTCATCGTGATCGGCTTCGCCGCAGCCTACCTTGCGCCGACGATCGGTTTCGAAGCGGTCGACTTGTCGCGACGACTTCCCGCGATCCTGATCGCCGTCGAAGCGCAAGCGGCGCACCCCGAGGCGAGCCCATGGCTCGGCCACCTCTCGCCCCAAATCCGCGCCTTGCTCGTCGCGAACGCAGCTCGCGCAGAAACGATCGTCAGCGCGTTTGCGGACACCGTCGGAGCGCGCGCGTTCGACATGCTGCGCGGGACGGTCACCCTTGTCGTCGACGCGATCATCGTGCTGACGGTCGCGTTCTTTTTGATCACCGACGTCGAGCGAGTTCGAGCGACGGCCTTTCGGTTGGTGCCCCGCGCCGCGCGGCAGACGACCGAGCAACTCGTCACCGAGGTCGACCGCGTGCTCAGCGGGTTCGTGCGCGGCCAAGTCCTGCTGGCCCTCATCATCGGGATCGCGGTCACGGTGATCCTGCTGAGTACGGGCGTACCCTATGCGATTCTACTCGGCGCACTCGCGGGACTGGCGACCGTCATCCCGATCGTCGGCGAGTTCATCGGCGGCATTCCGGTCTGCCTGGTTACGCTCGTCACCGCCGGTCCCCTCAAGGCGCTGATCGTGTTGGTCCTCTTTCTCTTCGTCTTCGAGGTGCAGGGTCGTGTCCTCGCGCCGATCATCGTCGGCAAGAGCGTCGGCGTCTCACCGCTCGTGATCTTCGTCGCGATCCTGCTCGGCGCCGAAGCGTTTGGTGTTTTGGGCATGGTGCTCGCCGTCCCGATCGCCGGGATCCTGCGCGTCGCGCTCGACCGGTTCGCGCCCGCTGACGAGCCGGGAACGGTGACGCCGCTTCACCTCGCGCCGAACCCGGCGCCGGTGCCTGCGCCGGCCCCCGTCGGGCAACTGCCATGAGCGCGCTTCGCACGGCGTTGGTGCTGCTCTGTTGGGTGGCGCTCGCCGCACCGGCCGCGACGCAGACGCTCCCGGCGTGGGCCGCCTTCGAGCAGACGTGGGCTACCGTGAGTGCATACAGCGCGACGGTCGCGGTCTTCGAGCGCGCCGGAACGCAAGTTCAGAGTTCGGTGCTGGACTATACGTTCAGCAAACCGTCGACCGCGACGGTCCACTTCCTCGCCGGCAAGAACGTCGGGGTCACGGTCGACTGGGGCGGCGGCGACACCGTCGTGGCGCACCGCGGGACGGGCCTCGCCGCGCTCTTCCGCGAGACGTTCGGACTTCACGATCCGCGGGTGATGACGATTCGCGGGTCGTCGATCGATCAAATGAGTTTCGCGGCCTTTCTGACCCACGCGCGCGCAACGCCCGGGACTCTTTCCGAGGAACCCGGGCCGACGATCCTCGACATTCCCACCGTCGCGGTCACGCTCATCCCGGCCTCGTCGGCGACGGACGGCGGCGTGACGCGCGAGGTCGTCGACATCTCCGTACCGACGAATCTCCCGCTCCGCGTTCTCGGCTACGATCACGACATGCTGATTCGCCAGGTCGATTTCTCCAACCTGAAGATCACCGCGCGCTGAGCCGAACCCCGTGTATCGCATCGGCGAAGAGTTCGGCCGTCTCGACCAGACGCGGACCGGGGCGGTTGACGAACGCGTTGCCGTCGATCGGGTGCACGTTCGCCCCGAGCAGCGCCCGGTGCGCGGCCGGAATCGCTTCGAAGGCAATCTGGGTGCGCGGCAGATCGAAACCGCACGGGGCAACGATGGTGACGGCGGGCTGCGCATCGGCGATCTCGTCCCAGGTCAGGGCGCGGCTGTTGGCACCGGGGTTGGCGAGGATCGGTTCGCCGCCCGCCAGCGCGACGAGTCCCGGCGTCCAGTGGCCGCCGCTCATCGGCGGGTCGGTCCACTCCAGCACCAGCGTGCGGGGCCGCGGCAGGTCAGCCACGCGTGCCGCGAGCGCGGCGACGCGTGCCCGCAGCTCGGCCAGCAGCGCCGCGGCACCGTCACGCCGGTCGGTGAGTTCGCCGAGGAACGCGATCGTCGAGAAAACGTCCTCGAGCGAGGAAGGCTCGAGCGAGACGATGCGCGGGTCGCCGCGCAGGCGCTTGGCGGCGCGGTCGACGATGTCGTAGGACACCGCGCAGACGGCGCACAGCTCTTGGGTGACGATGAGGTCGGGCTCGAGCGCGGCGAGCCGTTCGTCGTCCAGGCCGTAAAGCGACGATCCGGCATGGACCTTGGCCCGCACGTGCCGGTCGATGCCGGCCGCGTCGAGATCCTGCGGGAGCAGGGTCGAGGTCAAGGCCGGCAGCGCCCGGGCTTCGTCCGGGAAGTCGCACTCGTGGGTGACGCCGACGACCAGCTTCCCGGCGCCGATGCCGAAAAGAATTTCCGTCGCGCTGGGGAGCAGGCTGACGACGCGCACCATGGCGGGTTCGCCGCGCCCGGGCTACGAATCCCGGCCGACGTGGAGAAGATCACCGTCAAGAACCCCGTCGTCGAGCTCGACGGCGATGAGATGACCCGTATCATCTGGGCGTTCATCAAAGAAAAGCTGATCCTGCCGTACTTGAACGTCGACCTCAAGTACTACGACCTGGGGATCGAGCACCGCGACGCGACCGACGACCAGGTCACGCTCGACGCGGCGCACGCGATCAAGCAGTACGGGGTCGGTGTCAAGTGCGCGACCATCACGCCGGACGAGGCGCGCGTCGAGGAGTTCCACCTCAAGAAGATGTGGCGCTCCCCCAACGGCACGATCCGCAACGAGCTGGACGGAACGGTCTTCCGCGAGCCGATCATCTGCCGCAACGTCCCGCGCCTGGTGCCCACTTGGACGCAGCCGATCGTCATCGGCCGTCACGCCTTCGGCGACCAGTATCGCGCCACCGACTTCGTCGTCCCGGGCGCCGGCAAACTGACGGTGACGTTCAGCCCCGCCGACGGCTCGGCGCCGATCGAGCGCGAGGTCTTCCAGTTCAAGGGCGGCGGCGTCGCGCTCACGATGTACAACGTCGACGAGTCGATCCGCGGCTTCGCGCGCGCCAGCCTCAACTACGGCCTGACGCGCAACTGGCCGGTCTACCTCTCCACCAAGAACACGATCCTCAAGGCCTACGACGGCCGCTTCAAGGACATCTTCCAGCAGATCTTCGACGCCGAGTTCAAGGCCGAGTTCGACAAGCGCGGCCTGACCTACGAGCACCGCCTGATCGACGACATGGTCGCGGCGGCGCTCAAGTGGAACGGCGCCTTCGTGTGGGCGTGCAAGAACTACGACGGTGACGTGCAGTCCGACGTCGTCGCGCAGGGCTTCGGCTCGCTGGGTCTGATGACGTCGGTGCTGACCTCACCCGATGGCCAGACGGTCGAGGCGGAAGCCGCGCACGGGACGGTGACGCGCCACTTCCGTGAACATCAGAAAGGTCGCGAGACCTCGACCAACCCGATCGCCTCGATCTTCGCGTGGACGCGCGGCCTCGCGCACCGCGGCAAGGTCGACGGGACGCCGGACGTCGTGCGGTTTGCCGAGACGCTCGAACGCGTCTGCATCGACACCGTCGAGGCCGGCAAGATGACGAAGGACCTGGCGCTGCTGATCGGGCCCGATCAGCCGTGGCTGACGACGACCCAGTTCCTCGACGCGCTCGACGCCGAGCTGCGCACGCGGATGGCCGTCGGCGCGCGCGAGGGCGTCACCGCCTAGGCGAACCCGCGCCCGAGGACCGCGAGGACGGCATCCGTCAGCGTCGCGAGCTCCTCGGGCGAAATCGTCAGCGGCGGCGTCAGCGCGATGACGTCGCGGAACGGCCGCACCCACACGCCGGCCTCGACGAACCGCATGCGCAGCGGCCACAGCTCCGGCGCGCGGTCGAGCTCGACGACGCCGATCGCGCCCAGCACGCGCACCTCGCGCACCCCCGGCAGCTCTCGGCACGCCTCGAGCGCGCGCATGCCGTCGGCGACGCGCGCCACCTGCGCCAGGCGCGGCTCGGTCGCGAACAGATCGAGCGATGCGTTGGCGACCGCGCACGCCAGCGGGTTCGCCATGTAGGTCGGCCCGTGCATGAGCGCCTGCGCGGGGTCGTCGGACCAGAACGCCTCGAATACGTGACGGCGGGCGACGGTCGCGGCGAGCGGAAGCGTCCCGCCCGTCAACGCCTTCGAGAGCGTCATCAGATCCGGCACGATGCCGGCCTGCTCGCACGCGAACAGCGTGCCGGTGCGGCCGAAACCGGTGAAGATCTCGTCGGCGATCAGCAGCAGACCGTGCCGGTCGGCCAGCTCGCGCACGCGACGCAGCGTCGCCGGCGTGTGCATCCGCATGCCGCCGGCGCCCTGGACCAGCGGTTCGACGACCAGCGCGGCGATCGTCGCGCCCTCGTGCGCGAGCAGCGCGTCGAGCCGCGCGCTCGTCGCGTCGTCGCTCGGCAGGTCGGCGATGAGCTGCTCGACGGTCAGACCGCTCGCCGGCCCGGCGAGGTCGGGATCGGTGATCGCCATCGTGGCGAACGTGTCGCCGTGGTAGCCGCCGCGGAACGAGACGAAGCGCCGCCGCATCGGCTCGCCGCGGTTGCGCCAAAAGCCGAGCGCGATCTTGAGTGCGATCTCGACCGATACCGACCCCGACTCGGAGAAGAAGACGCGCTCGAGATCGCCCGGCAAGAGTGCCGCCAAGCGCGCGGCGAGGCGAGCAGCCTGCTCGTGGACGAGGCCGCCCAGCATGACGTGCGGCATCCGCGCGAGCTGCGCCCGCACGGCCTCGGCGATCGCGGGATGGTTGTAGCCGTGCGCGCACGTCCACCACGACGCCACGCCGTCGATCAGCTCTCGGCCGTCGGCCAGGACGATCCGGCTGCCTCGGGTCGCGACGACGGCGAGCGGCGGAGGCGCGGTCTTCATCTGCGTGTACGGCATCCACAGATGGGCGCGTGCCGCGGCGTACCAGTCCTCCTGCGAGGTCACGCGCCGCGTCTCGCCCGAATGCGCATCGTCATGGACACACTGGAGAGCTTCGCGCAGGGCAAGCTCGCCGACCTCGCCGCGCGCGATCTGCGGCGCGAACCGCCGCTCACGACGCCACACCCCGGCATGCGGGTCGTGCGTGAGGGACGGCGTCTGATCTCGTTCTCCTCGAACGACTACCTGGATCTGGGCGCGCACCCCGCAGTACGGGCCGCTACCATCGCCGCGGTCGAACGCTACGGCCCGGGAACCGGCGCGTCGTATGCGGTTACCGGCCGCAACGCGCTGCACGGGCAGCTCGAAGAACAGCTCGCCGCCTTCGCGCACACCGAAGCCGCGTGCGTGTTCGCCTCGGGGTACCTCGCCAACGTCGGCGTCGTCGGGGCGCTGGCCGGCGATGCCGACCTGGTCCTGATCGACGAGCTGGCGCATGCGTCGCTGTGGGCGGGCGCGCGCAGCAGCGGCGCGCGCGTCCTCGCCTACCGGCACAACGACGTCGAGCAACTGACCGCGCTGCTGGCGCAACGGCGCGAAGGTCACCGGCACGCGCTGGTCCTGACCGAAGGCGTGTTCTCGATGGACGGTGACCTCGCGCCGTTGCCGGCGCTGGCCGAGGTCGCGCGGGCGTACGACGCGTGGCTGCTGTGCGATGACGCCCACGGCTTGGGAGTTGTCGGCGGCGGTCGCGGTGCCGTCTTCGCCCACTCGCGTCCGCCGGCCGTCCCGCTGCAGATCGGGACGCTCTCGAAAGCGCTGGCGAGCGTGGGTGGCTACCTGTGCGCGTCGCGCGCGGTCGTCGAGCTGATGAAGAACCGCGCGCGCACGCTGATCTACGCGACGTCACTCCCGCCGGCATCGGCTGCTGCAGCGCTGACCGCGCTCGGCCTGATCGCCCGGGGTGAAGCGCCGCTGTCGCGACCGCTCGCCCTGGCCCACCGTTTCGCGGCACGGCTCGGCCTGCCGGCGCCGGTCAGCGCGATCGTTCCGATCGTCGTCGGCGAGGCACGGCGGGCGCTCGATCTGCAGGCGCACCTGGAGGACGTCGGCTTCCTGGTCGTGGCGATTCGGCCGCCGTCGGTCCCGCCGGGGGGCGCGCGGCTGCGGGTGACGTTCAGCGCCGGTCACGACGAGCGCGACGTCGATGCGCTGGCCGACGCGCTGCAGCGGGTCGCGGTCTGACGATGGCGGCGCTGTTCGTCACCGCGACCGGGACCGACCTCGGCAAAACCTACGTCGCGGCGCAACTCGTGCGCCATCTGCGCGCGCGCGGACGGCGCGTGCGGGCGCTCAAGCCGGTGGTGAGCGGCTTCACGCTCGCCGGCGCGGCTCAGAGCGATCCGGGTGTCCTGCTGGCCGCGCTCGGCGTGGCGCTCGACGCCGCCGCGCTCGACGCGATCGCACCCTGGCGCTACACCGCGCCGCTGGCACCGACGCTCGCCGCGCAGGCCGAAGGGACGAGCGTGCCGTTCGACGCGCTGGTGAGGTTCTGCCGCGATGCGATCGCTGCCGCCGCGCGCGACCGAGCCGAGGTGGTGATCGAAGGGGTGGGCGGCGTGATGGTGCCGCTCGATGCGCGACACACCGTCCTCGACTGGATCGCTGCGCTCGGCATCCCCACGCTGCTCGTCGCAGGCAGCTATCTGGGTGCGATCAGCCACACGTTGACGGCGCTCGCGGCGCTCCGCACGCACAGCGCGCCGCTGGCCGCGGTGCTCGTCGACGAGACGCCCGGCGGCGTCACGCTCGACGCGACCTGTGCCGAGATCGCGCGCTTCGCGCCGGACGTCGACGTGATCGGCATCGCACGTGGAGCCGATGCCGACCGCTGGAGCGCAGCGTGCGACCGCATCCTCGACGGGAGCCGCCCGCGCGTGCGCTGAACCCGCACGACGACGCCATGCTCGATCAAGACACGCTCGCGATCCTCGTCGGCGGAGGGCCGGCGCCCGGCATCAACGGAGTCATCGCCTCGGCAACCATCGAGGCGCGCAACCTCGGCCTGCGGGTGATCGGCATCTACGACGGCTACCGCCACCTGGTCGCCGGCGACACCACCCACGTCGTCGAGTTGGAGATCGAGACCGTCTCGCGGCTGCACTTCACCGGCGGCTCGTTCCTGCGCACCTCGCGCACCAACCCCGCGGCCGATCCGGCCGCGTTGCAGCGCTGCATCCACGCCCTCGACGTGCTCGGCGTGCGCTATCTGATCGCGATTGGCGGCGACGACACGACCTTCGGCGCCAGCCGTATCGCCGCCCAGACGCAGGGGCGCATCGGCGTCGTGACCGTCCCCAAGACGATCGACAACGACCTGCCGCTGCCCGACAACGCGCCGACGTTCGGTTTCGAAACCGCACGCGCGGTCGGCACCGCCATCGTCGAGAATCTCATGGAAGACGCGCGGACGGCGCAGCGTTGGTACCTGGCGATCACGATGGGGCGCAAATCGGGCGCGCTGGCGCTGGGAATCTGCAAGGCGGCCGGCGCGACGCTGGCCGTCATCCCGGAAGAGTTCGCCGCCGGGCCGATCCCACTCGACGACGTGGTCGATACGATCGTCGGTGCGATCGTCAAGCGGCGCGTCGTCGGGGCCGACCACGGCGTCGCGGTCGTCGCCGAGGGACTCGCGGAGCGCATCGCGCCGGAGGACCTGGCGGCGGTCTCGACCGTCTCACGTGACGCGTACGGTCACGCACGGCTGGCCGACGTGCCGCTCGGCGCGGTGCTGCGCGACGCAATCCGGGAGCGCTTGCACGAGCTCGGGCTCGAGACGACCGTCGTGCCCAAGGACATCGGCTACGAACTGCGCAGCGCGCGACCGATCCCGTTCGACGCCGACTACACCCGCACGTTGGGCTACGGCGCGGTGCGCTATCTGTTGGGCGGCGGGAGCGGCGCGCTGATCGCGCTCGCCGGCGGTCGCATCGCACCGGTCACGCTCGAGGAGATGCTCGATCCACAGACGGGCCGCATCCGCGTGCGGCTGGTCGACGTCACGACCGAGTCGTACGAGGTCGCGCGCTCGTACATGATCCGCCTCGACGAAGACGACTTGGTCGAGCCGCGGCTCTCGCGGCTGGCCGCACGCACGGCGCTGAGCGCCGACGACTTCGCCGCGCGCTTCCGCCGAGTCGCGCGGGGATCTCAGACCGGCGCGGTGGCCGGGAGCCGATAGACGACCGCCGGAGCTCGGCGAGGCTGCGATCAGGCCGGCGGTCAAAGGGCTCGGCCCCTACCAGCCCACCCGGCCACATCGGCCGAGCGATGGCCGGGTGCGAAACGTCAGGAAATCGAAAAGGGAGGAAAGTTCCCCCGCGTTTCGGAAGGGCTGGCGTCACCTGGTATACCGTATACCACACAAGGAGGGCTCGACGGCCGCGATGGCCATGTTGGGGTTGGGAGCACTCGGCTCGGAGATCAGCGTTGCAGACCGCGTCTACGAGGCGGTCTACGAGGCGATCACGAGCACGAACCTCTACGAGATCGACGAGGCGGACCTGCGCTTGGACGAGCGTGCCCTGGCGGCGCGCCTGGGCGTGAGCCGGACCCCCGTGCGCGAAGCGCTCGGGCGGCTCGAGCACGAGGGCTTGGTCCGTAGCGTGCCGCGCCGCGGATACTACATCGTTCGCAAGAGTAAGGCGGAACTGGTCGAGATCATCCTTGTCTGGGCCGCGCTCGAGAGCATGGCGGCTCGACTGGTCGCGGAGCGCGCGACCGACGAGGCGATCCAGTCGTTGCGTTCGATCTTCGCGACGTTCGACGGCGAGCGCATCGCTGCACGACTCGACGAGTACTCCGAGGCCAACCTCACCTTTCACGCGCGCATCATCGAGCTCGCGGGCAATGCACCGCTGGAAAAGACGGCCGACGGGATCTTCGTCCACGTCCGTTCGATCCGGCATCGGACCATCGGCGAGAACAAGCGCTTCGAGCGCTCGATCGTCGACCACATGCACATCATCGAGGCGCTCGAACGTCGCGATGCGGTGCTGGCCGAACAGCTCGTCCGCGACCACGCACTCGCGCTGGCCGCCCACGTCGACGCCAACGACAACGACCTCTGACTACCCTCACCCGAGACGGAGAGCCGGAATGGCCCAGACCCTACCGATGACCGGCGAGATGCCGAAGCTCGAGTCCGAGCGCCCCGCCGACGCGACGATCTCCGGCGGTCACCTGGTCGCCAAAGCGCTGAAGAACGAAGGTATCGACGTCATCTTCACGCTGTGCGGCGGGCACATCATCGACATCTACGACGGCTGCGAAGCCGAAGGGATCCAGATCATCGACGTGCGGCACGAGCAGGTCGCGGCGCACGCGGCCGACGGGTACGCGCGCGTGAGCGGCAGGCCCGGTTGCGCGGTCGTCACCGCCGGTCCCGGCACGACCAACGCGGTCACCGGCGTCGCCAACGCCTTCCGTGCCGAAAGCCCGTTCCTCTTGATCGGGGGCCAAGGCGCGCTCAATCAGAAGAACATGGGCTCGTTGCAGGATCTGCCGCACGTCGACATCCTGCGGCCGATCACCAAGTTCGCCTCGAGCGTGGTGACGACCGAGCGCGTCGCAGACATGTGCTCGATGGCGTTTCGCGAGTCACACAACGGTTCGTTCGGTCCTTCGTATCTCGAGATCGGGCGCGACATCCTCGACGGCCACGTCCCGCTCAAGAACGCGGTGATCCCGCAGCCCGGCCACTATCGCGCCTCGACGAAGTCGATCGGCGATCCGGCCGACGTGCAGAAGCTGGCGGATATCCTCGCCAAGGCCGAACGTCCGGCGATCCTGTTCGGACAACAGACGTGGACTTGCCGCGCCGGCGAGCAGGCGCGCGCGCTGGCGCGCACCTATAACATCCCCGCCTTCATGAACGGTGCCGGCCGCGGCACCTTCGTGCCGGGCGATCCGCACGGCTTCCAACTGACGCGCGGCTACGCGTTCGGGAAGGCCGACGTCATCGTGATCGTCGGCACGCCGTTCGACTTCCGCATGAGCTACGGCAAGCGCCTCAAGGCGCCGACCGTGGTGCAGGTAGACATGGGCTACCAGACCGTCGGCAAGAACCGCGATATCTCGCTGGGTCTGGTCGGCGATATCGGTGCCATCCTCGGTGCCGTGCTGCAAGCCGCGCCGTCGAGCCTCAAGGAGAGCGCGAAGGGTCGTCAGGCCTGGATCGACGAGTTGCGTTCCGAGGAGAAGAAGCTCATCGAGGAGCGCCTTCCCAAGATCACCAACGACGCGACCCCGATCCACCCGCTGCGTTTGGGCTACGAGATCAACGAGTTCCTCACCGAGAACACGCGCTTCATCGGTGACGGCGGCGACGTCGTGACCTGCGCGGGCGGCATCGTGCAGCCCAAGGGCGAGGGCCTGTGGATGGATCCCGGTCCGCTCGGGACGCTCGGCGTCGGCGTCTCGTTCGCGATGGCCTCGAAGGTCGCCGACCCGCAGCGCGAAGTCGTCTGCCTGTTCGGCGACGGCACCTTCGGGATGACCGGCTGGGACATCCAGACCGCCAACCGCTTCGACCTGCCGTTCATCGGCATCATCGGCAACAACTCGTACATGAACCAGATCCGCGCCGGTCAGATCATGAAGTACGGCCAGGAGAAGGGCGACGTCGGCAACTACCTGGGCGACGTCGATTTCGAGAAGTTCGCGCAGATGTTCGGCGGCTACGGCGAAGCGGTCCGCGATCCCAAGCAGATCGGTCCCGCGCTGCAGCGTGCTCGCGAAGCGGTCAACACCACCCGCAAAGTTGCGCTCATCAACGTCTGGATCGACCCGAACGAGTTTGCGCCGGGTACGATGAACCAGACGATGTACAAGTAGGGCGCGCGCGATGGCAACCAACGGTTCGGGCAACGGTCACCCCGGCGGCGCGCCGCCCAAAGCGCTCGAGGGCATCAAGGTGCTGGACATGACGCATGTCCAGTCGGGCCCCTCCTGCACGCAGATCCTCGGCTGGCTCGGCGCCGACGTCATCAAGGTGGAGCTGCCCGGTCGCGGCGACATCACCCGCGGGCAACTGCGCGATCTGCCCGATGCCGACAGCCTCTACTTCACGATGCTCAACGGCAACAAGCGCAGCATCACGCTCAACACCAAGACGCCCGACGGCAAGGCGATCTTCTCCAAGCTGATCGAGCACTGCGACGTCCTGGTCGAGAACTTCGGCCCCGGCGTCCTCGACCGCCAAGGCTTCAGCTGGGAGAAGATCCAGCAGCTCAACCCGCGGATGATCTTCGCCTCGATCAAAGGCTTCGGTCCCGGCAAGTTCGAGGACTTCAAAGCCTACGAGACCGTCGCGCAGGCGATGGGCGGCTCGATGAGCACGACCGGGTTCGAGGACGGCCCACCGACCTCGACGGGCGCGCAGATCGGCGACTCCGGCAGCGGCATCCACCTGGTGGCGGCGATCCTCGCCGCACTCTTCCAGCGCACGAACACCGGCCGCGGTCAGCGCGTGAGCGTCGCCATGCAAGACGCCGTCCTGAACCTGGTGCGGGTGAAGATCCGCGATCAGCAGCGGCTCGCGCACGGTCCGCTCAACGAGTATCCGAACAAAGAGTTCGGCGACTACGTGCCGCGTTCGGGGAACGCTTCGGGCGGCGGTCAGCCCGGCGCCGCCCTGCGCTGCGCTCCCGGCGGTGCCAACGACTACGTCTACGTCATCATCCAACCGCCGGTCTGGGCGCCGCTCGCGGCCCTCATCGGCCGCGCGGATCTGGTGGAACATCCCGAGTACGCCACGCCCGAAGCGCGCTTGAAGCACCTCGACGAGGTGTTCGGCGTGATCGAGCAGTGGACGCAGACGATGACCAAGCACGAGGTCCTCGACAAGCTCAACGCGATCGACGTCCCGTGCGGACCGATCCTGAGCACCAAGGACCTCATCGAAGACGACTCGCTGCGTGCGCGCGGCATGATCGTCGAGGTCGAGCATCCGCAGCGCGGGTCGTACGTGACCGTCGGCTGTCCGCTGAACCTCAGCGACACGCCGGTCGACGTCAAGCGCGCCCCGTTGCTGGGCGAGCACACCGCAGAGATCCTCGAAGAAATCGGCTGGACGGGTAACGGCGTCCAGGAACTCCAAGCCGCCGGCGTCCTGTAGGAGGGCCACGTCACCATGCTGCTCGAGCGCACCTCGCGCGATCAGGCTGCGGTTCGCGCCGTCCTCGATCGCGTCAAAGCCGAGAAGCGCAGCGCGCTCTCGGCACCCGAAGCGAAAGCCGTCGCCGACGCGTACGGCATCCCCGTTCCCCAGGAGGGTCTGGCGACCTCACCCGAACAGGCCGCGCAACTCGCGGACAAGCTCGGCTTCCCGGTCGTGCTGAAGATCGTCTCGCCCGACATCCTGCACAAGACCGAAGCGGGCGGCGTGCTGGTCGGCGTTGCCGACGCAGCTGCTGCGAAGGCCGGCTACGAGACCATCGTCGCCAACGCCAAGAAATACAAATCGGACGCGACGATCACCGGCGTGCAAGTCCAGCAAATGCTGCCGACGGGCGCGCAGGAAGTGATCGTCGGCGCCGTCACCGACCCCAGCTTCGGGAAGCTGGTCGCGTTCGGTTTGGGCGGCGTGCTGGTCGAAGTCCTCAAGGACGTGACCTTCCGCCTCGCCCCGGCCACCCGCGAGGACGCGCTCTCGATGCTCGACGGCATCCAGGCGGCGCAAATGCTCACCGGCGTGCGCGGTTCGGACCCGGTCGACCGCGACACGCTCGCGTCGATCATCGAGGCCGTCTCGCAGCTGGTCACCGATTTTCCGGAGATCAGTGAAGTCGACCTCAACCCGGTGTTCGCGACGTCCAAGGGCGCGACTGCGGTCGACGTGCGTATTCTGGTCGACTTCGATCCGCCCACGCCGCGCAAGCGCTATCCGCAAGACGAGATCGTGAAGGCGATGAACCGCATCATGCGGCCGGATGCGGTCGCGGTGATCGGCGCGTCGAGCGAAGACGGCAAAATCGGCAACTCGGTGATGAAGAACCTGGTCAACGGCGGCTACCAGGGCAAGATCTACCCGATCAATCCCAAGGCCGACGAGATCCTCGGCTACAAGGCCTACCCGTCCGTCAAGGACATCCCAGGCACCGTCGACGTCGCGGTGTTCGCGATCCCGGCCAAGTTCGTCGCCGCCGCGCTGACCGAGTGCGGCGAGAAGCAGATCCCCGGCGCCGTGCTGATCCCCTCGGGCTTCGCCGAGACCGGC
>Ga0181531_10001131_pt1 | contig 17089 bp, 15 predicted proteins | sample PEATcosm2014_Bin_38_FD_119743 | JGI IMG/M metagenome (GOLD analysis project Ga0181531, IMG submission 119743) | Peatland microbial communities from MTU Mesocosm Facility, Houghton, MI, USA - PEATcosm2014_Bin11_10_metaG | ecosystem: Environmental > Terrestrial > Soil > Wetlands > Peat | place... | reverse complement strand
GCTTGTGGTTTCCCCGTATCGAACGGTGGTTGCGTGGTAAATGGGGGACTCGAGCCCGGTGATGATCGCGTCCTCCAGTTGATGCATAAAGTCCGTGCTCTCACGCAGCGAGGTCTGGTCGACAAAGTGAACGCGGATGGATAACTTCGAGTGCATCGTCTGAGCCGGCGCGGCGATCTTGCTCTCATCGCGCACTTGTTCCAGGTTGGCGGCCTTATACGATTCGGCTTCTTTCAAATAAGCCCAGCCTACTTCGGTAAAGGAGCCGGCCGGCTTCTCAAGGAAGTGCTTTGCGCGATCGAGAAACCAGGTGCTGAGCTCATCTCCCAGGTTCTCAATCCGGGTTTGAAACGCGGCCTTGGCCGAGTCGTTGTCGCTGAGTTCATTGGCGCGTTGCAGGAGTGCGTAGGCCTGCTCGACCTGGCGCTCGTCTCCGATGCCCTGGATGTTGGGGTAGTTCTTGGTGATGCTCTTCGCCCTGTCGGATGCGGCCTGCACGTATCCCGGAGTCAGCCGCTTGATCTCATCCGAGACGATCGCCTGCTGGGAGGCTGACAGGCTGGACAGAGTCTCATAGGCGTCGATCAGGTCCTTCTGCGATTCAAAGTTCTTGCTTTTCTCGAGGGCGGCTTTGGCCGCGGCTTCATCCTGCGCGATGACGTACTTCTGCTGGGCCTCTTTCAAGGCGTCCTGCGCCTCGGACGTTTCCTTGATCTTGGCGGCGCTCTGATACTCGTCGATCGAGGTCTTCCAATCCTGGCTCAGTTCGGCTTGCTTTCCCCGGTCATAGTGATATTTGTAAGTTGCATCCATCACCCGAGCCACGCGTGGCTCTTCCTCGGCGAAGGACCGGTAAGGAAGAACGAATCGAAAAGCATCGTCCAATTGATTGGCATCTGACGCGGATGCGGCCGATCGCAGCGCGGACTCGAACGCATTTTTTGCTTCCATCACGTCGTTGAGGAGCTTCTTTCCCGGCGCAAAGCCGGGATCTACGGTCATGACAGCTTCGGCAAGAGTCCTGGCTGTTTCCAGATGACCGTACCCCGGCGAATGCGCGGTCAATGCATCGCTATAGGAACTCAATTCGGCTCGGCCCTTATCGGTCACGATTGCCAGCGCGCCGGCAATTTTCGCCGCGAATTTCACTGAGGAATCGAGGTCGGGCCGGAGAGCATGCGCCAGGTCTTCCTGAGCCTTGGCTTCCTTCAGGTCGGAATACCCCGGAGTGGCAGTTGCGGATGACTTCTGGTAGACGCTGAAAGCCTTTTCCCCGGCTTCCACGTACAGCGTGGCGAGGACGTTTCTTGCCTCGTTGGTGTGCGGCGAGGTCGGATACTTGGCGAGGTAGTTCCGCCATCCGGCAATACTGGCAGTTCGCTGAGCAAGCAGGAATTCGGCCAGTTCAACATTGGGAGCATCGACAAAGACCAGCTTGACACCCTTTTTCAAAGGCTGCGCCCCGGACCCGCCATCGCTTGCCGGAGCAAGCGCGTCTCCCCTCAAAACTGCGGTCTCGGCCATCGCGGCCGGCGAAAAGGATGCGCCATGCTCGAATTTCATATTTTCAGGCACCACGCAGATAGCCGGGCCCGCAAGCGTGCCGTATCGCAGCACACCGTCCGCGCCGCGGTCCAGAACGCCGCCTGCGGCCAATGTGACCTTTTCCAGCTTCCCGTAACTGGACTTTTCGATCGGCGTCTTCTCGGACGACGTGCAGTCGCGCAACTCTGCTTTGCCGTTGATAAGCACGCCCCCGAGTTGCACATAGGCCGCACCGGCAGACCCGTCGTACAACTCGATCGCCGTCAGGGACGGCTCCTTTGCCAACGCTGCCGGGGCATAGCATCCCAGGCCCAGTAGTCCAAGCGCTATCGCTTTGCGCAGAGATTGTCTAAGTGGCGTCACTACTTTCCTAACTAAACGCGATGCCATAATGTCCCCGGGTTCACTTATCCGAACAGGCTGCTTCCGGCTGCCCGTCTTTGCATCAAAAATACGGAAAGAGTTCGTGCGGAATTCTTCAAAAAAGACTTCCGGCGCCATTGGGGATACAGTCCCGGAAAGCCGCACGTGAAAACTGGTGCCCCCGCGCCAGTGCTGCTAAAATAGCACTCCCCGCCCATGCCGCGCAATCGTTATTGCTTGCCGTCGCACGCTGGGCGTAAAGTAACAGCAAAAGAAATGACCGAGTTGCAGCATGATCGCGCGCCCGACCGGACCGCCACGCGAACAATCGCGTTGGACGAGAGGAAACTCCTCTCCGCCGGCGCCGTCCTCTCCATTCGCGTGTGGAGCGGCCGCGAGACCAATCAACTCGGCGAAGTTTTCTCAGAAAGCCTGAACCCGGCCGCCTGCCTGGCGATTGACCTGATGGTTGCGTCGGGAGGCGATGTTGCCCAGACCCATGGCAACACGCTGGTTGCCGCATTTTCCGGGGTGCAAACCGCGATCCTTGCAGCACGGCGCCTCCAGTGGGCCTTTCAGGGGTTGTCGGAGACTGACCGGTTCGAGGGTACCGGCGCAGCGATCCTGATCTATTCGAATGAAGACCTGACCGGCAGGGCAACGGACGAAGCCTTTTCCCTTGCTCTGGAGCAGGCTGCTCCGGGACAGATCCTGCTCGGCGAGAATGCATCCCGCAGGGTGGATGATTTCCCCGGCCTGGCGACGGAAATGACCTTTGAGCCTGGCCTGCGCGAGCTGCTATGGCGCGGCCCGGAAACCGAGCCGCACTGGGCCGCAGACGAACAGACTTTGTTTCGCAACATCAAGGAGCAAGTGTCGAGGGATCGAGGCCCGTCAAGTGATGCCCCGGCCGACGCTCCTGACACTTCCCAGGTGGCAGTCGATGCGCACCCTCTTGCGGCCAGGGAGCCGTGGGGCTCGATCCAGCGCCGTCTCGCGGGCGAGCTGAGCCGCGTGGCCGGCAATTCGCGTTGGCTGATCTGGGGCGGGTCTGCCGCGGCGTTTCTCTGCGTATTGGGAATCGTCGCGATTGCCCTCCATCGGCCATCCAACAGCGTCGCGCCCCCGCAAGCGCCATCCCCGAAGATTGAAACGCGGGTGAGTCCGCCGTCATCAACCTCACCCGCTGCGCCGCCCGTATCCAGTAGTTCGCAGGCTAAACCGGAAACTGTGAAAGCAAAGCCTCCCGAACCTGATTCTTCGCGGGAACGGTCAAGAAAGCCTGCCGAAACGCCAAGAGAGAAGCCGTCCGTTCCGGGATGCGATCTTGGTGTGGCCGGCATCCAAAGGACGCTCACCCGGGCCGAGAACAGCCTGCACGCAGGGAAATTGAACGACGCGCAGAGAGACTTCCAATCGGTCGTGGATTGCGATCGAACCAATGCCCAGGCGCAGGGCGGGTTGCGGCTCGTCCGGGAGCGGCGGGCGGAGCAAAGGTAACCCCTTTCGCCGGGTCTGCTAACTCAGGAAGTTAGTCGAATTCAAATAGCCCTGAAAGATGACGGTCCATGTTAACCGCCTTTGGTGAAACTTACCCTGTTCTTGACTAGCATCCGGAAGTGCCGCGCCGGGTTAGCGTTGCGGTCCAGGTGTATGCTTTTCCCGCGGCAGTAGATGGCCGGGAGAGAGGCACAAGATGGATCGACGTCAGTTTCTAGCGAGCGGCGCAAGTGCGGTCCTGACCGCGTCATGGACGCCGGGACAAAACCGGATTCAGGGAGAGATGAGCGCCACCGGCTCGACAAAGGCGAGTTCAGGCACAGCGGAAAGCGTTCGCCATGCGATGGGCCTTCACCGCTTTGGCGTCAATTACACGCCTTCGAACAACTGGTGGTTCTGTTGGAATGACTGGAACGTGGATCCAATCAAGCGGGATCTCGATTCCATATCAGCACTCGGTGCGGACCACCTTCGAATCATGCTGATCTGGCCCTACTTCCAGCCAAATCTGACCTGGGTAAGCGGCGCGCGCCTGGATCGACTGAGCCAACTGCTCACGCTTATGGGCGAGCACGGCCTGGATGCGCTGGTTACCGTTTTTACCGGGCAGCTCAGCGGGTGGTACTTTCTGCCGCCCTTCAACAAGCCGGACCCCGCGCTCTACAACGATCCCGAAATTTGGGGGGCTCAGGAGCTTCTTATCCGGGAATTGGCGCGAACCATTTCGGCCCACGAAAATATCATCGGATTCGACTTCGGCAACGAGATGAACACCTGTTGGAGGGCCGAGCCTGCGATTGGCGACGCCTGGATGACGAAGATGTTCGCCCTGATGAACTCTGCCTATTCGGGCGGCATTCATGTCAACGGTGTGGATCACAACCCGTGGTTTCAGCCGACGACTTTCTCTGCGCGAGCCCTGGCATCCAATCCCTTTCCGGTCATTCATGCCTATCCCTACTGGGCTCAGGCGCTCAAGTACGGAGGTCCCATGGACCCCCCAAGCACTCGGCTGCTTGTCGCCTTCGCCGCGCTGGTGCGTTCGTATGCCGGCGATCCGCACAAGCCGGTCTGGGCCGGTGAATTCAACACCTGTATTGAATCGATGCCGGAGAAGCAACAGGCCGAGTGGCTGGAGACCGCGGTAACATTGGCCCTGGAGTCCGGAGTTAGCTGGTTCACTTATTGGGACAGCCATGACGTCAATCGGAAGTTTGCCTTTAACTCGCTCGAATACAGCCTCGGCTTGTTGACTAATGATGGAAAGGTCAAGGAGCAGGGCAAGGTCTTCAAGCGACTCGCAGAGTCCTATCGGGGCAAGCCTGTGAAGTTTCCAGCCGTTGCTCCTCCCGTTCCGCCCGAGAAACAGAACTTCGATGGAACATGGAGATGGATGCTGGAGTTTCTGGAATGGAAGCCGAAGGGAGCCGGAGTCTAATTCAGAAGGTTTCGAATCTTGCAGGCGAGGAGCATGGTAGCGGCGATGTTATTGCGCAGTATCTTGATCCGTAGCCTGGCCTGTTGAAGCATTCGCTTCCAGTTCCGCCAAAATCCGCTGCACGGCCACGGCGGCGGCCTTTTCCCCGTCCGCGGAGAGGCTCATCCGGATCGGCTGGCGCGGGTCGATGGCGATGGCGTAGAGAACCACGTTGCGTTCTCCGCCTTGAATGTAGAAGACGTCCAGCAGGTCTTTCACGCCAATGTCGTGAGCGGTGAGCGTGGGCGGGTAATCGCGCGAAAAGCGAGGCGTGGTGCGCGTAACGGTCCCCGGGGGATTGCCGTCCGCCGCGGCGTCCACCAGCACGATCCGGTCGGCATTCTCAAGCGGCTCCAGCAGGATGAACCCGCCCGTGCCGCCATCCAGGCACTCCACGCCTTCCGGCAGTGTGTGTTGTGCCAGAGCCCTCACGACATAGACCCCGATGCCTTCATCGCCCATGAGCACATTGCCCAGCCCCAGCACCAGCGTCTTTACCCTGCTATTTGTCACGCTTCTCCCGCTCGAACTTCCATCCGCCTATGATCGAGGATACCGTGCCGCGGCCCTCGATGTAGTCGTGATAGAAGGCGAGGTACACATGAATGATCACAAAGGTGACAAAGAACCACAGGAATGTGTGATGCCAAAAGCGTACACCGAAGTCGCCACCCATCAGGGGAACGATCCAGTTGAACATCTGCGGCAGCCATGAGTTGCTCATGCTGGAATAGAGGGCGAAGCCGGTGATGGTCTGAAAGACAAACGCCAGGAAAGTGCCGAAGTAAATCACGCCGGCCAGCGCGTTGTGCCCGGTCGAGATGGGTCCGTGCATCTTTGTCTCAAGCACGTCGGCCTCGATGACGTCGATGATCTCTTGCCGTTGCGCAGGCTTCAAAGGGAAGAAGGCGCGCCAGCTCGAGTACTTGTTGCCGACGAAGCCCCAATAGAGCCGGGCCAAAAAGTTGAAGACGTAGACGAACGCGCACAAGAAGTGGAGGAAGCGCACCCATCCGAACCAGTACTGCTGATAGGCCTCAGCCGCGTAGAAGGCACGGATCGGAGCGCCGATCAGGTAGCCGGTAACGCAAAGAAGCACCAGGGCGACCGCGTTGATCCAATGGTAGATGCGCACCGGCAATTCCCACACATAGATGCGCCGATACTCAACCGGATGCTCGGGAACCGCCGGCATACCACCTCTTGCGCCAATCACTGGAGCACTCATACGCGTCACTCGAAGGAAACCTGGTTGAGGTGCCGTCCCTGCGGATCGTATAGATGCACAGCGCAGGCCAGGCACGGGTCAAAGGAATGGATGGTGCGGATAATCTCGACCGGCTGCTCGAGGTTAGCCACCGGGGTGCCGATCAGCGACGCCTCAAAAGACGAGTGCTGCTGCTTGGCATCGCGCGGCGAGCCGTTCCATGTGGTCGGCACAACCAGTTGATAGTTCGCGATGGCGCCGTCGTGAATCTTGATCCAGTGCGCCAGCGCGCCGCGCGGAGCCTCGGTGAGGCCGACCCCTTCCGCATCCGCCGGCCAGCTCTTCGGCTCCCAGCGCTCGCCATTGAAGGTGGAGACCTCGTTGATCTTCACGCGCTCCATCAACTGCCCAAAGAAATCCTTGAGCCAGATCATGGCCAGCGCCGCATCCAGGCCCCGAGCCGCGGTGCGGCCCAGCGTGGAGAACAGCGCGCCCACCGGCACATTGAGCTTGCCCAGGGTGTCCTTGACCAGCTCCTGCACGTCCGTGCGGCCGGAGGCATAAGCCACCAGCAACCGCGCCAGCGGGCCCACTTCCATCGGCTGATCCTTCCACCGCGGAGTCTTCAGGAAGGAATACTTCTGGTGACCCTCCAGCGTTTCAAAGGGTGGCTTGGGCCCGGTGTAGTTCAGTTTCGTTTCGCCGGCCCAGGGATGGATGCCGGCCGCGTCTCCGCCTTCGTAGCTGTACCAGGAGCTCGCGATATACTCCTTGATCTCCTGCGAGTCGCGCGGGTTGACCGGATGCACCTGGCTCAGGTCGCGATTGAGCACCACGCCGCGCGGATACTTGAAGGTCTCCGGCTTGGCATAACCCTGGGTGGGAAACTCGCCATAACTCAGATAGTTCGTGAGCCCGCCGCCCCACTTAGCCCAATCCTTGTAGAAGGAGGCAACGGCAAGCAGGTCGGGAATGTAGACCTGGTTGACGAACTCGTCGGCCTGGCCGATCAGCTTCGAGACAAGATTCAGCCGCTCGGAGTTGATGGCGGCCACTTCATTGATGTTGATGGAGCAGGGAACGCCGCCCACCAGGTAATTCGGATGCGGATTCTTGCCGCCGAAGACCGCGTGGATCTTGACGATTTCCTTCTGCCAGACCAGGGCGTCCAGATAGTGAGCCACCGCGATCAGGTTCACCTCCGGCGGCAGCTTATAGGCCGGATGGCCCCAATACCCATTGGCGAAGATGCCCAGCCCGCTTGCGGCGAAGGCCTTGATCTTGTCCTGCACCTCGGAGAAATAGGCAGGCGTATTCTTGTCCCACTTGGAGAACGATCCCGCCAGCTCCGCGGCCTTCTTGGGATCGGCCTTCAACGCGTTGACGATGTCCACCCAGTCCAGGGCGTGCAGGTGATAGAAGTGGATCACGTGATCCTGCACATACTGGGTGGCCATCATGATGTTGCGGATCAGCTCCGCGGTCGGCGGCACAGCGATCCCCAACGCGTCTTCCACGGCGCGCACGCTGGTGAGAGCGTGAACAGTGGTGCACACGCCGCATACGCGCTCCGTGATGGCCCAGGCATCGCGGGGATCGCGGCCCATGAGGATCTTCTCCAGGCCGCGCACCATGGTGCCCGAGCTGAATGCGTCGGTGATGACGCCGTTCTCCACCACTGCCTCAACGCGCAGGTGGCCTTCAATGCGAGTTACCGGATCGACGACAACGCGTGTCATAGCTTCTCACAACTCCTTTTGATCGTCGGCATGCACTTCCGCAATCACCGGACGCTTGCGTATGTTGGTCACCACCGCGTGCGCCGCAACTCCGGCCAGCGTGGCCACTCCCAGCACCGTACCCACGGTGTCGGCCGTGCTCTCGATGCCGAAGCCGGGGAACGAAGCCAGATGCTGGTAGAACGGACCGTTGTCCCAGAAGCCTGCCTCGCTGCAGCCGATGCACCCGTGCCCCGACTGGATGGGATAGCTGGTGCCCTCGTTCCACTTGACTACCGAGCAGGCGTTATAGGTGACCGGGCCGCGGCAGCCCATCTTGTAAAGGCAGTAACCCTTGCGGGCGTTTTCGTCGTCCCACGACTCGACAAACAGGCCGGCATCGTAGTTGGGGCGGCGATAGCAGGTGTCGTGGACCCGCCGTCCGTAGAACTCCTTGGGGCGGCCCTGGCTGTCGAGCGCGGGAATCTGACCCAACACCAGCAGATGGGTTACCACGGACATCATCACGTCGGCGATCGGCGGGCATCCCGGTACGTTGATCACCGGCTTGTCCACCAGCTTGTAAATCGGCGTTGCGCCGGTCGGATTCGGCTTGGCCGCCTGCACGCACCCGTTGGAGGCGCAACTGCCCCAGGCCACCACCACGGCCGCATCCTTGGCCACGGTTCGCAGAATCGATTCCGCGGTCTTGCCGCCGATCATGCAGTAGACGCCGTCGTCGCCCGTGGGCACCGCGCCTTCCACCAGCACAATGTATTTGCCCTTGTTCTTTTCAATGGTGTCGGTCAGGCATTTCTCCGCCTGGAACCCGGAGGCCGCCATCAACGTCTCGGTGTAGTTGAGCGAGAGCACGTCCAGCAGCGCATCCACAACAATGGGGTGCGAAGCGCGAATGAACGACTCGCTACAGCAGGTGCACTCCTGAAAGTGGAGCCACACAACCGCCGGCTTTTCTTTCTTTTCGAAGGCCGAGACAACCTGGGCCGCGCCGGTTTGACCCAGCCCAGCCACCGTTGCGGCGGCAGCGCAGAATTGAAGAAAATCTCTGCGGCTGTAGCCCTTTTGCTGCATTGAATTCCAAATGGACTGACCCATGCCTACCTCGCTCGATGTGCCGGCATCGGCTGAACCTGCAGGTGGCGGAGGGAACAACGGGAGAAGCCATCTGCGGTACGCCGTCTGATGTGAGCGAAGCTACGCATCGGGAACAACAGGTCGCTGTGATTTACGTCACACTTGTTCCAAGCCGTTTGCTATGTTTGGCGGCCGCGTGGTGTTCTGCATCACACGCCCCGCTCCGATCACGGCAGGGAGGGCGGTGGGCCGTCGCCTTCAGTTGAGAATTACTTCCGGTCTGGCGGTAATCCGCGCCCCCGCGACCCAGTAAAGCAGTCGAAGAGCCGACTTTGCGGTACAAAACTTGCCAGGACGAGTGACTTGGCGGTAATTCACCTACTGCGAGTGAGTTCCCGGCTAACCGGCCTCATGGCAACTACGCTCCGGGTCGAGACATTAGAACCTGATCGCCGTTCCGCAAGAGAATTGCATCCGGGTCTCGACACGCTTAGAAAAGTTAGCGGGATGGTGTCGAAATTCCAGCTAGATCTGGTAGGTTGGACTCTGCCATGCACTGAGAAGCTGGGATCCGCAGTAGAGACTTGATTGACTCCTCCCCGGGGGATCACTGTGATGAGAAGCGATGTTTTGTCCGCGGCGCTGAGGCTCGCATTGCCCGCGTTCGCCCTGACCATGATTCACACTTCCGCAATTGCGCAGGCATATACTCCAACGGAGCAGGCCTGCTACAACTTCGCCCAGGACAAGATCGCTCTTGATCAGCATGGGCAAAAGCACTGGCCTGAAGCCGATCTCCGCGCCCTGTGCAAAGGCGCCCGCGCCGCCGCCCCGCGCGGGGAGTGCTTCCAGAGGCGCATGCCCAGCCTCGGCTTAAGGGCCGCCATCCAGCAATGCAGCCAGCTGGGCCAACCCGGCGCAGCTCCGCAAGGCACGCCTCCTGCTGCGTCCCCGGCGCCTGTCCCTGCCCCACCCAAGGCCTCCGCGCAAGCCCCAGCACCGGCGCCGGCAGCAGGTGGATACACGCCAATGGAGCAGGCCTGCCACAACAACGTGCAGGGCAAGATTCCCTACGACAGAACGGGGAACACGAATTGGGCGGAAGCCAACGTGCGCGCGCTCTGCAATCAGGCGCGCATGGCCGAGCCGCGCGGCAAATGCTATGAGAGCAAGATGCCGAGCCTTGGCCCCGCCGCAGCACTCCAGCAGTGCAGCGTGCTGGGTTTGCCTGCGGGAACGCAGCCAGCGGCGCCCGTGGTTGCCAATTCGGCTCCGCCTCCAGCCTCGGCTCCGGCCCCGGCGGCCGGCGGATACACTCCGATGGAGCAGGCCTGCTACGACAATTTGCAGGGCAAGATTGCGTGGAACACCGCCGGCAACACGAATTGGGCCGAGGCTAACCTGCGCGCCCTGTGCAAAGGCGCCAGGGCTGTGAAGCCGCGCGGAGCGTGCTTCCAGCAGAACATGCCGAAAATCGGCTGGCAGGCCGCCGTCACGCAATGCAGCCAACTGGGCCAACCCGGCGCGGCGCCGCAAACCGCGGGAGCTGCCCCAGAACCAACTCGGCCGCCGGCTCCGGCCCCTGCGTCAGCCCCGGTCATAGCTGCCGCACCAGTTGCCGCAAGCCTGCCGCAGGGTGTCACCAAAATGGAGCAAGCCTGCTACGACAACGTGCAGGGAAAGATTGCATGGAACACCGCCGGCAACACGAATTGGGCGGAAGCTAACCTGCGCGCTCTGTGCAAAGGCGCACGGGCGGTTAAGCCGCGCGGAGCATGCTTCCAGCAGAACATGCCTAAAATTGGCTGGCAGGGCGCCGTCAAGCAATGCAGCCAACTGGGCCAACCCGGCGCTGCGCCGCAAACCGCAGGAGCTGCCCCACCAGCACCTCAGCCCCCGGCCAAGGCCCCGGCGCCGCCCCAGGGCCCTGAGATTATCTCCAATGCTCCCGGTCCGCCGCGCACCATCACCCTCAACAACCATTCCGGAACCGTCGTCACCGCCACCGCCACCTACTACACCACTGCCCCGGGGAGCAATCAGGTTCAGGCAAATACGGTCTCCACGACGGGTCCGGTGTACCTGGGCCAAAGCGCAACACTCACCATTCCCAGGGTCAACAATCAATCGCCCATCGTTCTGCAAGTTGTCGCCAGCCAGGGAAACAGTCTGTCGCCTGTGAAACTCAACTGGAACTTCAACGGCGACCAATGCTTCAACGTCGGTGGAGAAATCTTCGTTCCCACCATTGCCACGTGCGGCGGCGTCGTGGGCGATCTGGTTGACACCCAGGTCCATCAGATCGAATTCAAAAACCAGTCTGGATATAACGCCCAGATTCAGGTCCAGTACATTCCACCGTCAGCCGACGTCAACAGCGCTCCACAGACCGTCAGCAGCGGCTTTGTCAACTCAGGCGCCGACGTGAAGGTGAATATTCCCATCCCAACCAATCCCACTTGGCCGGGAGTCAAGGTCCTGATCTCATCCTGGACGGCTGCGCAGAAGCCTGTCCAGTTTTATCAGGACATCCTTTCTTCCAACTTCACAGGTACGCCCTGCTATGCGGCCAGCGGCACGGTCTTTGCGCCGGCGGCAGCGCTGTGCAACGGAGCGGTGGGCAGCACAGTTGGACCCACCCGGACGATCTACTTCATGAATCAGGCCGCTTACGATTCCGGCATGACGGTCACCTATTACGACGTAAATATGGCCAATATGTACTCGCCAACATCTACCACCCTTCAAACGGGCCTCATTCAGACGGCCATGAACCGGACCATCAATATTCCCGCCGTCACCATGCCTGGCCAGCCCATCAGCATCCAGCTCACCGGCTCGGCGACGATGAAGAACAGCATTTACCAGGCCACGCTCCCGGACAATTTTCCCTCCAACCCGGTCCCCTGCTTCTCCACCTCGGGCACCCTCTTCAGCCCCCAGGGCGGCCCATGCCCCGGCCCCGCGGCCAACCAGCCCGCGGTGAGCGTTCGCAGCATCACCTTCAGCAACCAGGCCGGCTACGTGGCCAGCATGACGGTGAGTTATACGCAGGTAAATCCCAACGGCTCAACGTCGCCGGGCAGTCAGACCACGGGCAACCTTACGGCCGGCGCAAGCGGCTCGCTGCAGATTCCGCAAACCCAGGCTGGTACGTCGATCTCGGTCTCCATCACCGGCGTGGCCACCATGAACAACAACTTCTTCTCCACCACCGTACCCGGCAACTTCACCGGCACCACATGCTTCAAGGCCTGGGGAACGCTGTTCAGCCCCCAGGGCGGCGGGTGCTAGGGTCTATCGACCCGTACGAGCGGGTCACGCAAGGCTAATAACAGGCCTTGGTTCAGGCCAGCAGAATCGTTGCAGACTCCGGATCGATTCCTGCTCGTCCGCGCCTCAACCACCCTGCGTTATCTGTACTGCGAACAGATGCGGGTCGGGCGTGTGTACCTGCAGGTTCCCCACCACCTGTCCTGTATTTCCGGCGCCTTTGGTTCCGTGATCAAATGTGCAGGTGTAGCGGTAGTGTCCTGGAGAGATCTGGTCGGCCGAGGGATTAGACCACTCGACAATGGACCGCGGCACAAGATTCGGCGAGGCAACAGGCGCGCCAAAGTACTCGCTGAAGTTGGCCTGGCCGGTGAGGAAGGACTGGCTGGCAGGCGCCAGGATCTGCCCGAGAGCTGTATCCACTTTCGTGGATTCATCTTCCACCCACGCACCCACCAGACGCCCGCATTGCTGGCGGAGATCTTCCAGACGCGCAGCCGATACCAGCGGTTCAGTTGAATCGGATAAGCGAGCCGGCAACTGAAGCCGTTGCCTTCTCCGCCAAATGCTCCGCAGCCTGGACCCTGGGCCTTGGTCGCGCCCCGGACAGAGCCCTTCTTGCCGGGTCCTGTCCGAGCGGCCGTGTCGGCAGAAGACTCACCGTGCTAGACCTTGGAGGCCGTGCCGGTCAGCGGCGTGACGGTGTAGTACTCTACCTGCCCGTGCAGCAAAGAAACAGGAATCAAAAAGTGATGCGCCGTGGTGATGCCGTCCGTGGCCACATGAGTGGATGGGTGAGGCGCTGTGCCGTCAAGATTCGTCGAAGGCAGCAGAACCGTGAAAGTCGATGAGCCGCTGTCTACGGTCAGGAAGGTGGTTACGCTGACCAGTGTGCCCAGGTCGGGCACGTCCACAGAGCGAATCTCCGCGCCGCTGAAGTGCTCATTGCGGAAACCGTCGTGATAGTGGAAGTGGTTGGTGGCCGACGAGTATCGAACCTGAATCCCGCCGCCCGAAAGCACCCACAGATTTGGTTGTACGAATGCCATTGTGTTGTCCCTCCTCATTGGTGACTACCATTTGAGTAGTGCGGCAAGGGACAAAAGCGTTTCAGCGAATTCCTGCCCAAAAACGCTTGTTCAGCAGAGGACAAAGGGATGGCATTTGTTCGGATTTCAAACGCCCATTATTCTGAAATGTGACGGAAATCCCAGAGCCCCACCCCAAGGCCCCGCTTCGGAAGCGTTCCCTCCGATCCATTCTTCGATGGCTTGTCATCGCTGTGGCGCTTCTGTGGTCGGTTGCCGCACTGCTCCTGGTGGCCGCCCGGTGGATCGACCCACCGACAACCGCGGTGCACATCCAGCGCCGTTTGCAGGCATGGATGCACAACACGCCCTATCATGAACGCTACAGTTTCGTTCCACTGAGCCAAATCTCGCCCGACTTCCAGCATGCCGTCATTGCCGCCGAGGACGCGCGCTTTTACCAGCACCACGGGTTCGATTGGCACGCGATCCAAATCGATGCCGAAGACGATTTGGAAGGCGGCCGCATTCGCGGAGGTTCGACCCTTACGCAGCAACTGGTAAAGAACCTATTCTTCGGAACGGGCCGCTCGATCCTGCGAAAGGGCGCGGAAGCGACATTGGTGCCGGTGGCGGAGTTCGTCCTCGGCAAGCAGCGCATTCTGGAACTCTACCTCAACGTGGTCGAGTGGGGCCCTGGCATCTTTGGTGCAGAGGAGGCGTGTCGTCACTACTACGGGACCTCGGCCCGGAATACCGGCCGGCAACAGGCCGCACAACTTGCCGCGATTCTGCCGGCTCCCCTAAAGCGGCGGCCGGAGCGCATGCATCGCTACAGCGAGCTCATCCTTGAGCGGATGAGCCAAATGGGCTGGTAATCGCGAGCGGACCCTCCTCGGTGAAATTGGGATCGTCGAACTTGAATTGGAGCCACCATGAGCTGTGCAATATTGAACAGTCCGCATTCAGCAGACCACGTAAACCTGATCTCGGCTTGCTGAAGATGCAATGGCCTCGAAGACCCTACCCATGTCGTTCACATAACGATTCCCCCGAAGGCGGAATCCAAATCCCCCCCGGAGTACCCATGAAAACGATACGAGCAGTATTCGCACTCCCCATCCTGGCTATGGCTCTGGCCAGCATGCCCGCCATGGCCCAGGATCATCAGGACCAGGATCATCGCGACAACCACACCTACAAGCAGCACAGTGAATGGAAGGCGGGCGCAAAGGTTCAGCCGGAAGACTGGAACAGAGGCGATAAGGTTGTCGATTATCGGCAGAACCATCTTCGCCGTCCGCCAGCGGGACATGAATGGCGCCAGATCGATGGGAATTTCGTAATGGCGAAACAGGACGGAACGATCGTTTCGGTTCGCCACGCTTCCCACAATCAATAAGCTGCCACAACTCTCCGTTGAGCAAGAAATCCCGGGCCGCCCTGCGCAGGCCGGCCTGGGATTTCCTACAACCTAGCCGGCCAAATCCATCGCGGCCTCCGCCCAAGCCACGGCGTCGACATACCTCTTCGCCAGGTTTCTCTGATTGAAGCCATCGGTCTTGGCCTTGGCCGGCGCAGGCGCAAAGACCCTTCCAGCGTCAGTTGCGCGGAATCTCCAGCGCGCCGGTCAGGCTGGCCACCCGTTCCACCTGGTGGCTGCGGCACCAGGATTCCAGACCCTTGGCCAGCCGTTCGGCGGCCCGTGGGTCGGCGTAGCTGGCCGTGCCCACCTGGATGGCGGTGGCGCCCGCCAGCAGGAATTCGACGGCATCCTCGGCGGTCACAATGCCCCCCATGCCCAGGATGGGAACTTTTACGGAGCGGGCCGTCTCGTAGACCATGCGCAGGGCGATAGGCTTGATGGCCGGGCCGGAGAGGCCTCCTGTGACGTTGCTCAGCCGCGGATGCCGCGTCTCGGGGTCGATGGCCATGGCCAGAAAGGTATTGGTCAGGCTGACCGCATCGGCGCCGGCATCGGCGGCGATCTTGGCCATGTGGGCGATGGAGGTCACATTGGGCGAGAGCTTGACGATGAGCGGCCGCTTGCTAGCCGTCCTGGCCCGGCTGACCAGGTATTCGAGCGAACCTGGATCGGCGCCGAAGGCCATGCCCCCGGCGTGGACATTGGGGCAGGAGACGTTCAGCTCATAGGCGGCGATGCCCTCGGCCTGGTTGAGGCGCTGGATGACCGCGACGTACTCGCCCACCGTGTAGCCGAAGACATTGACGATGACCTTGCAGCCGGGATAGCGCTTGAGCGGCGGCAGCTTGCGCGCGAGGTAGTCCTCGACGCCCACGTTTTGCAGTCCGATGGCGTTCAACATGCCGGCCGCGGTCTGCACAATGCGCGTCGGCGTATGCCCGGCCATCGGCTCAAGCGAAATGCCCTTGGTGACGAAGCCGCCGATGCGATCCAGCGCAACGATCTCTTCAAACTCGATGCCGTAGCCAAAAGTGCCGCTGGCGGCGATGACCGGGCTGACCAGTTCCATTCCGGCCAACGAGACTTGCATGTCGGGTTTCACGCGCGGCAATCTTCCTTGGTGGACAGCGGTCAGTGGATAGCGGTCAGTAGATAGTGGCGGGCTTCGTCGCTTCGGTCGGCGCGCGGCCCACCGAGATCGTCGGCTGGTTGATGCCCGCTAGCAGGCCTGCGTGGCCGCCAGATCGACCGGGGCCACCCGTTCATGATACTCGCCCGGCGCAAACGGAGCCCTGTGCAAGATCGACGGCACATGGCGATCCCAGGACCAGCCGCTGAAATGCGTGGTCCCAGTGGCCCCGTGCAAGTCAACTATCTGGCAGGCGCCAAGGGCCCCCGATCCCCCTTCTGAGACCCTGGGAAACGGCAAGTCCACGTGGCCGGGCTCCTGGTTTCGTGGGAGGTTGGCAGGCGGCACTCTAATCGGTGCGTGGCGTCGCGCTGGCGAGCGCGAGAATGGCTCCGGCAAACAGCAAAGTGTCCATAAAGTAGTTGATCCCCTCAATCTTGACCGCGACGCTCGGGTCGCCGAGCGCAACAATCAGGATCGGCCCATAGATGACCACCACCAGCAGCACAATCCAGCTACCGAGATACGTTGCCGCCATCCGCGTTTTTCTCGCAACCAGGAAACATGCCCCGGCCGCCAGAAGAATTGCGCCTGTCAAATAGCCGATGAGCAAGCGCCCGGGAATCCACGCAGGCATCAATTTTTCGAGCGGGACTCCGGGGCATGCGGTTGGGTGCAGAAAATGCTCGACGCCATAAAACAGAGCGGCAATCGCGATCGTCACCCGGCCCACGGCGATCAGCTTGCTTCCAACCTTCCCGCCCATCGCGCTTCCCGCAAGAATCCAGCCTCCGCCCCCAAACGACATTTCACGGATGACGAACGTCCATCCAAACCTGTCTTTGGGGCTGGCGAGTGCTCCAGGAGTATCCGACATCGCCACAAAAATAAACATCATGATCCCGAACAGCAGGCCGGACCAGCGCACCTGATTTTGTGTGGCAATGCTCAAAGAAGCGGCCAGCAGCGCAAAGCCGACGAGATACGCCCAAAACAACGGCCAGGGCATGTACGAGGGCACCGCGGGCAGAACCATTCCTACGTCCGCCAGATGCAGGGCGCCGAAGACCGCCAGCGGGGCGGCGAAACACAAGTTGCTCAGGGTGACAATCTTGTCCAGGCCGCGGGCACGCGCGAATTCGGTTCTTGCAGCCCACAGCGCAACAACGATAACCACCATCCCGGCGCAGCACATTGAAACCACGGTGCGGGAAATCCCAAAGAATGTGGCAAGATTGGTTGGTTGCATTCGGATGCCAAGCGTAAGCTCGTGTGCTCTATCCTCTCACCTCGCCTGAGTTTCAAACAATCGAAATCGCAGCGGCAGC
>Ga0181531_10001128_pt1 | contig 17098 bp, 10 predicted proteins | sample PEATcosm2014_Bin_38_FD_119743 | JGI IMG/M metagenome (GOLD analysis project Ga0181531, IMG submission 119743) | Peatland microbial communities from MTU Mesocosm Facility, Houghton, MI, USA - PEATcosm2014_Bin11_10_metaG | ecosystem: Environmental > Terrestrial > Soil > Wetlands > Peat | place... | reverse complement strand
TTCCAAGCGATGCCCTGAAGCCCGACGCGCAACCAACAAAACAAGCAGATGACGAACGCTATCTTCGCCAGCTTTGCGAAGAAGGTTTGCAATGGCGCTACGGCAAAGGCGAAGTCCCCCCGGAAATCCGCCAGCGGCTCGACTACGAATTAAAAATCATCACCAGCAAAAATTTCTGCTCCTATTTCCTGATCGTCTGGGATTTCTGCAATTTCGCGCGCCAGCAGGGGATTCCCGCCGGGGCCAGAGGCTCCGGCGTCGGGACGATGGTTGGATATCTCCTGGGCCTTTGCAACGTCGATCCGCTGAAATATGGCCTGCTTTTTGAGCGGTTCATGGACCCCAGCCGCAACGAGATGCCTGATATCGACATCGACATCTGCCAGGAGGGTCGCGGCAAAGTGATCGAGTACGTGCGCCAGAAATATGGCCACGTCGCTCAGATCATCACTTTCGGCACGCTCGCGGCGCGAGCGGTTTGCAAGGACGTCGGCCGCGTAATGGGCGTGCCGCTGCCCGTGACCGATAAGCTCACCAAGCTGATCCCCGCAGCGGTGGGCATGACGCTGGAGAAGGCGTTGAAACAATCCCCGGAACTGGCCGAATTTGCCAAATCCGATCCGCAGGTGAAGCAGATTATCGAGATCGGCCAGCGGCTGGAGGGTTTGTGCCGCAACGCGGGAATGCACGCGGCCGGCGTGGTAATCGCCGATCAGCCGCTGGAGAATTTGGTGCCTCTCTACAAATCCGGCGACGACATTCTTACCCAATTCGAAGGCCCCATCGTCGATAAAGTGGGTTTGCTCAAGATGGACTTCCTGGGCCTGCGAACCCTGACGACCCTTCAACGATCCATCGAACTGGTCAAGAAGACCAAAGGCATTGATGTCGATATCGAATCGATTGATCTTTCGGATAAAAATGTACTGGCCCTTTTTAGCCGGGGCGAAACCAAGGGGATTTTCCAATTTGAATCGGGGGGGATGCGCGATTTGGTGATGAAGATGCAGCCGGATCGGCTGGAGGATTTGATCGCCGCCAATGCGCTCTATCGGCCGGGGCCGATGGAGCTGATTCCGCTTTATTGCAACCGCAAGCATGGACGCGAAAAAGTCCCCCTGGTCCACCCGATCATGGACGAAATCCTCTCCGATACCTATGGGATCATGGTCTACCAGGAACAGGTGATGCGCATCTTCAACCAGCTTGGCGGCATCGAGCTGAGCGACGCATACAAATTGATCAAAGCCATCGGCAAAAAGCAGACCGACGTCATCGCCAAATTCCGGCCGGATTTTGTCAAAGGGGCCCGCGCCAAGGGGATCGAGAAGGATCAAGCCGACGACATTTTCGAGCTGATCCTGAAATTTGGCGGCTACGGGTTTAATAAGAGCCATTCCACGCGCTACGCGATCGTCGCTTTTCAGACCGCCTATATGAAGACGTATCATCCGGTGGAATACATGGCCGCCCTGCTCACGTTTGAAATGGGGAATACCGACAAAGTCGTCGAATACATTGAGGAATGCCACCGGATGACGATCGGGGAGAAACAGCGCGGCATCCGCGTCCTGCCGCCGGACATCAACGATTCCGGCAAAGATTTTACGCCGGTTTACATCGAGGAACCCGGCGGGAAACGCAAAGCGCCCGTTCAGACCGGCGTGATACGCTTCGGCTTGGTGGCGGTTCGCGGGATCGGCGAGAAAGCTGCCGAGGCCGTTATCGAGCAACGCAATAGGCGCGGGGAGTTTTTGAATATTTTCGATTTTTGCGAGCGCGTGGATGGTCGGCAGGTGACGCGCTCAACGACCGAGGCTTTGGTTAAATGCGGCGCGTTTTCTTCGACCGGCGCGCGGCGGTCACAACTGCTGGCGGTTCTCGACCGGGCCGTCGAAATGGGCCAGCAATTACAGCAGGACCAGCGTTCCGGGCAACTAAACATTTTCGGCGCGGCTGAAACGCCGGCGGCGAATCGCGCAGCGACCGATGGCCTGCCGGATATTCCCGAAATCCCCAGCGCCGATTTGCTGAAATTCGAAAAGGACCTGCTCGGTTTTTACGTGACCAGCCATCCGCTGGCCGAGCATCAGGCGGCGCTTACCAATTACTCGACCGCGACCACGCGGGATATATTGAAAATGCCCGAGGGGGCGGAAGTTACCATCGGCGGCATCATCAGCCGCGTGAAAAAAACCGTCGCCAAGAAGGGGCGATCAGAAGGAAAGCCGATGGCCATCGTTACGCTGGAGGATTTGGAGGGGCAGGTCGAAGCGACCCTCTTTGCCGAGACGTATGCGGAGACGCTGAAGAAATATCCCAGCGCCGTTGACGCGGAGCAGATTGTTTTCATAAAGGGGAAGATCGACAAACGGCGGGAAGCGCCTGGGCTCCTGGTCAACGAATTGCTGCCGATTGAGGAGGCTATATCGAAGTTAACCAGCGATGTGAAGGTACAGATCGATGTGGCCGACTCGGGTTCAATTTTGGCGGATTTGAAACCCGTGCTGGCTCGTCACCGCGGACGGGTTAAGACATTTTTGCAGATTCCGGCCCAGGGGATCAAAAAGGCGCTCATTCGCCTCGACGAGCAGTGGTATCTGCGGCCGACGCGAGCGATGGTGGATGAACTCCAGACGGCGCTGGGCGCCCGCGGGCGGGTCGAGCTTGCCGGCGAGGGAACTCGGCGACTCAAGCGTTTACAGCAGCAGCAACTTTTCCAGTCCGCGCAGGTGACGGATGAGCCGCCGGAGGCCCAGTTGCCGCCCGAGCCCATGGAACAGGAGGTTTGACAAAATTATGGCTTCCAGCGACCCCATGGACATTCTGCTCAAGCACGACAAATGGGCGACGGGGCAGATTCTGCACGCTTGTGCTTCGCTTACGCCGGAGCAATTTCACCGTAAATTTGAGATGGGACCCGGCTCTTTGCACAACGTTTTGTTGCACATGATCTCGGCCCAGCGCGGGTGGACGGATGCTCTTAACGGCCGGGAATTTCGGCCGCTGATGGATCCGAATCCGCCTCGTTCGGTGGATGAATTAGTGAAAATGCACGAAGAAATCGCCGATGAATTTGCCGCGACGGCCCGCAAATTTCCGGTGGACGACACGATCAAGCGGGATCGCGGCGGCAAAGTGTATACGTTTACGCGCGGAGCGGTCATCACGCACGTCACGACACATGGCATGCATCACCGCGCCCAATGCCTTAATATGCTCCGGCACGTCGGTGTGTCTCCCCTTCCGCCCACCAGCGTTGTGGAGTGGATGCGACTGGTCGATACGCCGCAATAGCCTCTAGCGCCACTGCATGGATAGCAAACCCAATTCTCCCCCCTGCCATCGGACGCGACACGTCTATTACGCCGTCACGGTTTTGAAGCTATTGGCGATGCTTTTGGCGTTTGAAACGGGGCGAATAAAGCCGTTTGTCGGGGATAACGCCGCGAATCTATACATTCCCATCGCACAGAGGATTTTGGACGAGGGGCGATTCAATGGCGTCGATTGCCGCGAGGATAGCAAGGTTCCCGCCGGCTATCCCGCGTTTTTAGCGGCGGCCGAGTGGTTCGTCGGAGATAAATATTTCCTGATCCTGGCTTGCTGCTTGCAAGTGGTCGCGGATCTGGCGGTTGCCGGCACGATATTTTGGATCGGCTGCCGCGTGAGCAATCCGCGCGCGGCGGCGCTGGCGGGATTTCTTTGGCTCGTCTTCCCCCCCGCCGTCGCGATGGCGACTTGGATCACCGCCGAAAATCTCTTCACGCTTGGATTTATTGTCAGCATGGCTGTTTTGTTGGCCGGGCTGCACCAGCAAAGACCCTGGCTCACGTTCGGGGCGGGGATTTTGCTCGGGATCGCCACTCAATTTCGCGGGACCTGCCTGCTCTTACCATTGTTTTTAATCCCCTTCTGGATGCGGGCCCATTTGCCTCGCGGATTTGAAAAGGGGCTCGGGTTCATGGCGGGACTGGCTTGCGTGGTTATTCCATGGACAGTGCGCAATCGCATCGTCCTTCAGGATGCGATTCCCGTCTCCACGGGATTTGGCAGCGCATTTCTTCAAGGCTCGGATCCGGCATTCTTCACGATCCAGGGCAAGACCGACAACTATCCGGCCGTCTTCGCGCGGCAGACCGACCGCGGCAAGCCGCCACCCCCCGATGATTCGCGCGAATCGGTGAAGGATAATTACCTATTGCATGTCGGCGTTGCTCAATATCTGGATCGGCTGCGGCACCGGCCGGCGTCGATCATTCCATTCGCCATTCGCAAGGCCTTGCGACTTTGGTACGGAACCGAAAGCGGTAGCAGAAAGCAGGAATTGATTTTGGGAGTGATGTCCCTCTGCGTCGTGCCGCTGGGATTATGGAGAGTGCTGGCCTGGCGAAAATCTTTTCCGGCCGAGACGCTCATGCTCGGCGGAACGATCCTTTATTTTATCCTGCTCCATTGGATATCGCTGCCGGAATACAGGTATATCCATCCGATCATGCCGCTGCTGATTTTAGGGTTCGCTGATGGGTTGGTGGGATTAACCGGCCGCCGCGGCGGCGCCCGTTAGGATCGCCCTGGGGACGCGAATCATTTTCTTTTTGTCGGCGACGAATCCATATCGTTCGTACCACGATTTGAGATCGTGCTTCTCCAGCGGATAGGGCTTGCGGCCGAAGGGGAGGGTCTTGAGAACCAAGTCCACCTGGTGCCGGTCGGCCATTTCGCAGACCGAGCGCAAAATATGCTTCCCGTTTCCGACGCCGGGTTGGAGTGTCCAAAGACGATGAATCGTGACTTGCCTGCCGGATTCGACGATGAATTGCACCCATCCCCGGCAATGGCCGTCGGTGCCGGGAAATGCGTGGCAGCCCTGCCCGACGGATGGTGCAACCGCAGCCAGGCCGGCGAAAAAATTTCCGACATTCGGCACAAAGTGCGTCTGTTTTTTCGTGGAAGAGAACAGCAAGCCCAGTTCCCGCCGATAGCCCATTCGAACTCGGTGGGAAACCCCCAACGAAGTGACTGGACCCGCGGCGGCGTTGTGGCTATCGCCGCCGCGGACCCGTCACGCTTGGAATAAGGGCAAAAGCAATGCCAAGGCGCCAATCAATTTTTCGCGCATTTCGCGCTAATTTCGAGGGTTGTGGCGCTTCGCACTCCGATTTCCTTGCAGATTGCATTATTCAGCATTGCAAGAATGCAAGATTGAAGGACGGAATTTGGACTTGGCGGCGTCGGCAGAGGCGGCCTATTGTCCAGTCGGTTGAACGAGTTCACTCATTTCAGAAGGATCGACATGAAAGTTGGAATTCTTGGATCGGGCGATGTGGGTCAGGTGCTGGGGAGCGGATTTATAAAACATGGTCATCAGGTCGTCATGGGGACGCGTGACCCCAGGAAATTGGCCGATTGGGGCAAATCCAACGCGGGGGCGAAAGTGGGGACGCCAGCGGAGGCGGCTATATCCGGTGAAGTCATTGTCCTGGCGGTGAAAGGGACGGCGGCGGCGGACGTTTTGAAGTCGGCCGGCGAATCCAATCTGGCGGGGAAGCTGGTCATCGATGCCTGCAATCCGACCGCCGACGCTCCGCCGGTGAATGGCATTTTGAAATTCTTTACCGATCTTAACGAATCGCTTCTGGAACGCTTGCAGCGCCAATTCCCCGCCGCGCACTTTGTTAAGGCCTTCAATTCCGTGGGTTCGGATTTGATGGTGAATCCGCAATTCAAAAGCGGCAAGCCAACGATGTTCATTTGCGGCAACGACCAGAGCGCCAAGAACGTGGTGGGGAAGATTCTGGATCAATTTGGCTGGGAGACCGCGGACATGGGCGGGGCCGAATCCGCCCGGGCGATCGAGCCGCTTTGCATTCTTTGGTGCATCCCCGGGTTCACGAAAAACCAGTGGAACCATGCGTTCAAATTGCTGGTGCAATAGGGTCTATTTATCTTTCGCGGTTGCGGTCGGATCGTTTATCATCGTGCTGGGATGACCGTCGCGTCGATTCACCAAACGTTGGAGCAGGCCGAGCACTATCGGCAGGCGGGGCAATGGCAAGAGGCCGATCGCCTATGCCGCGATGTGCTTTCGCAGATTCCCGATCATGGGGAAGCCTGGCATCTGCTGGGCGTGGTGGCGTTTCAAAGCGGGCAACATGTTTCCGCCGTCGAGGCGATGCGCCGCGCGGTGGCGGCACAACCGGATCGGGCGCATTATCATTGCAACCTGGGATTGGCGCTGGCAGCTACGGGGCGCCTCGATGAAGCGATCGCCTGTTATCGCCATGCGCTGCAACTGGCGCCAGGTTACGTAGACGTTCATAACAATCTTGGCATCGCACTTAAGGCTCAGGGAAAACTGGATGAAGCGATCGCGGCCTATCGGCATGCGCTGGCGCTGCGGTCGCAATCGCCGGAGGTCTGGAACAATCTTGGAAACGCCCTGGGCGCCCAGGGCGATTGGAAGAGCGCGGCGGATGCGTTTTCCAAAGCCCTCTCGCTTCGGTCCGATTATTTCGAAGCGCACAATAATCTGGGCTTCGCCTATCAGCAGCAAAACAGATTGGATGATGCGCTGGCTTGCTATCGCCGGGCGCTAACGCTCCGGGCGGATTCGCCGATTACGCTGTGCAATCTCGGCAATGTTTTGGTGACGAAATTGCAGGTGGATGAGGCGCTGGTTGCGTTGCGAAAGGCGATCGGCATTCGGCCGGATATGCCCGAGCTGTACGCGGCGCTGGCGGAGGCGCTGTTCAACAAGGAGGACGCCGAGGGGACAATGGCTGCTTGCCGCCAAGCCCTGGCGCTGCGACCAAATTATGTCGAAGTCCTCAATCTGATGGGAAATTGTTTGGTGATCGATGGCGACATCGAGGCCGCCGAGGCGGCTTTTCGCAAGGCGCTGGAGCTTCGGCCGGATTTCATCCAGGCGCAGAATAATCTTGGCAACGCTTTGCGATTTAAGCCGGATTTTGCCGGGGCGCTGGAGGCGCATCGACGCGCACTGCAGCTTCAGCCCGATTTGGCGGAGGCGCATTGGAATATCGGCGTCATATCGCTGCAGCTTGGCGATTTTCCGCTCGGCTGGGCGGAATATGAATGGCGCAAGAAGACGCTGGCCGCACGCGGAATTCTTCCGCGCTTCGACCGGCCGCTTTGGAACGGATCGGATCTAACCGGCAAGCGAATTCTTCTGCACAGCGAGCAGGCGTTTGGCGACTCGATTCATTTCGCCCGCTATGTGCCGCTCGTGACGCGCGGCGGAGGTCAGGTTTATTTCCCCTGCCCTCCGGAACTGGCGCGGCTGTTTCGCGGCCTCGATCCGGTGATGCAAATTATTCAGCCGGGGATGCCGATTCCGGATTTTGACGTTCATTGCTCGCTGCCGAGTTTGCCGCTGGTGATGGGGCTGCCTCGGCCTCAGGATGTTCCGTGGAACGGGCCGTATCTTAAAAGCGATCCTGAAAACAGAGTGAAATTCGCCGACGTCATTCAGCAGGGAGCCGGGAAATTGAAAGTCGGGTTGGCGTGGGCAGGGCGAGCCAGTCCGCGCGGGAGATCGATCCCGCTAAGTTCCCTTGCGCCGCTGGCGAGCGAGAGAATTCAGTTTTACAGTTTGCAGATCGGTGAGGGCTCGGCGGAAGCCAAATCGCCGCCCGCGGGGATGAATTTAATCGATGCGACGGCGCGGATCAGCGATTTTGCGGACTCGGCGGCGTTGATCGATCAGATGGATTTGATCGTCTGCATTGATACGGCGGCGGCGCAATTGGCCGGGGCGCTGGGTAAGCCGGTTTGGATTTTGCTGCGGCGGGTGCCCGATTGGCGATGGATGATCGACCGGGCGGATACGCCCTGGTATCCGACCGCCAAACTTTTTCGGCAGGAGACGGCTGGCGATTGGCGGGGGCCGATTGCAAAACTGGCCGAGGAATTAAAGGGTTTCCCATGAGCGATTCGGCGCTCGATTTGGCCAAGCAGCATCATCACGCGGGGCGGTTATCCGAAGCTCAGGCGGCTTATCGCGAGGCACTTTCCCAGAATCCCGACAACGCGGCTATTTTCCAACTCCTGGGGATCGTCACCTGCCAATTGGGGGATTTGGACGCAGGAGTTCAATGGCTCAATCGCGCCGTCGCCGCGGCGCCGCTGGTTGCGGATTATCACTGCAACCTCGGCTCGGCCCTGGCAAAGCAGAATCAATTCCAAAGCGCGGTTGCCACCTATCGCCGGGCGCTGGAATTGAATCCGAATTATCCGGAAGCCTATTCTAATCTGGCCGAGGCGCTCAATGAATTGGGGCAATTTGACGAAGCGGTCGCGATGAGCCGCCGGGCGCTGGCTCTGCGCCCGAATTATGCCGCGCCTCATCATAGCCTGGGTCGGGCGCTCCGATCGCTGGGAGACCTTGATGAGGCGATCGCCTGTTTCAAGCGGGCTGTGGAATTGCAGCCGAAGTTTGTTGAGGCGGTCATTAACTTGGCCGCCGTGCAGGCGATCACCGGGCAAGCAGATGCGGCCGCCGACAATTATCGCAGGGCGATTGAGCTGCGCGACAATTCGTTTGAAGCGTGGAATGGACTAGCGGCGATTCTGGTGCGCCGGGGGCGTTGGAAAGAGGCCGCCGATGCTGGCCGCTGTGCGCTGCAAATTCGGCCGGAGGATCCCGATGCGGCGGTGAATCTTTCGTTCGCTCTTCAAGGATTGCAAGAGATCGATTCCGCGCTGGCCTTGTGGAGCCGCGTGAGCAAGGCGCATCCGGAGGTCGCGGCAGTTCATAACGGGCTGGGCAATGCGCTTCAGGCCGCCGGCGACATGGCCGGGGCCGTCGCCTCCTATTCGCGCGCGGCTGAATTGGATCCGACCGGCGACACGTTCCAGAATAACTATTTGTACGGGCTCTATTTTCTTGCCGATTGCAAGCCGGAATTTATCGCCGGCGAACATCGCCGGTGGAATGATCGATATGCCCGCCCGCTTTTCGATTCCACGCCGCATGCGAATGAGCGCGATCCTGCTCGACGACTGAAGATCGGCTACGTTTCGCCGGATTTTCGCAATCATTGTCAGTCTTTTTTCACGCTGCCGATCCTGCGAAATCACCGGCGTGAATCGTTTGAGATTTATCTCTATTCCAGCGTCCTATGTCCGGATGACTTGACGCAGACAATCGCGAAATATGCGGATGTCTGGCGAAACGTCGCCGGGCAAAGCGATGAACATCTGGCCCGGCAAATTCGCCAGGATCGGATCGATATTCTGGTCGATTTGACCATGCACATGGCCGACGGCCGGCCGATGCTCTTCGCCCGCAAGCCCGCGCCGATTCAAATGGCCTGGCTCGCCTATCCCGGCACCACCGGTTTGAGCGCGATGGATTATCGACTGACCGATCCGAATCTTGATCCCCCGCATGAGCATGACGACCGGTATGCCGAGAAATCCATTCGGCTTCCGGACACCTTCTGGTGTTACGATCCCCTGACCCGCCAGGAGGTGAGCGCCCTTCCGGCTTTGAACAACGGATACGTCACTTTCGGCTGCCTTAATAATTTCTGTAAAGTCACGGACCACACCCTTTCGCTCTGGTCCACGATTCTGAAATCCGCGCCCCATTCCCGGCTCATTCTTCTTTCCCCGCAGGGCGAGCATCGCCGCCGCGTGCTGGGTAAATTGGATGTCCAGCCGCAGCGCGTTGAATTTATTCCGTATCAATCGCGCGATAAATATCTCCAGACCTATCACCGCATCGATCTATGCCTGGACACGTTCCCATACAATGGCCACACAACCAGCTTGGATTCATTCTGGATGGGCGTCCCGGTCATCAGCGTTCGCGGGGAATCCCCGGTTTCGCGGGCGGTCTTCAGTCAGACCACGAATTTGGGCTTGGCCGATCAATTCGTTGCGGCCACGGCCGAAGAGTTTTGTCGAATGGCGGTGGATTGGTCCGCTCAGTTGCCGCGCCTGGCGGAATTGCGCTCAAGTTTGCGGCAGCGAATGGAGAAATCACCTCTGATGGACGGCCCGCGATTTGCCCTGAATATTGAGGCCGTCTACCGCCAGGTCTGGCGGCAATGGTGCGGTGCTAACCGCGTATTGCCATGACTTCGCCCACCGTTGGAGAGATCTTCGATCTGGCGGTACGGCAACATCAGGCCGGGCAATTGCAGCAGGCCGAAAACCTCTACCGACAAATCCTCGCCCGCCACCCGCAGCACGCCGAGGCGCTAGGTTATTTGGGAATCATCGCCAGCCAGCTCGGTCGGCCACAGCAGGCCGTCGATTTCATCCGCCAGGCGCTGGCGATCAATCCGAATGATGCCGACGCGTGGTGCAATCTTGGAAACGCTCTCAAAGAAATCGGACAACTCGATGAGGCCATCGCCGCCAATCGAAGGGCGATCGCGCTCAATCCCAATCTGGCCGAAGCCCACAGCAACCTTGGCAATGCGCTTAGAGAAAAGGGTCGAACCGACGAGGCCATCGCCGCGTTGCGCCGGGCCATCGCGCTCAACCCCAACTTTCCCGAGGCTCTCAATAATCTTGCCAGCGCACTAAAGGACCAAGGCTTACTCGATGACTCCATCGCCGCCTATCGTCAAGCCATCGCGCTCCGGCCCGGTTTCGCCGCGGCCTATTTTAATCTCGGAATTGCTCTGAAAGCCGCCCGGCAATTGGACGATGCGATCGTCTCTTTCCGTCAGGCGATCGCCCTCAAGCCCAATTACCCCGAAGCCCGCAACAACCTGGGCAACGCGCTAATCGAGAGCGGCCAATTCGAACAGGGCATCGCCGCCCTTCGCGCGGCCATTTCGCTGCGACCAGACTACGCCGAAGCGCACAGCAATCTGGGAAATCTCCTCAGAAACAGGGGACAGTTCGACGAGGCTGCCCAGTTATTGCGACAGGCGGTCGCCCTGAAGCCCGACTATGCCGCCGCCTACATCAACCTCGGCAGTTTACTCAAGGATATTGGCCAACCCGATCAGGCGATCGCCGCATATCGCCGGGCTCTGGCGCTCCAACCGAACAATCCCCAGGCCCACAGCGGTCTCATCTTTACCATGACCTACGATCCCGACATCGACCACCGGGCCATTCTGGCTGAAGTTACGAATTGGGATCAGCAATACGCCGCTCCCCTGCGTAGCGCGCATACCGCTTACGAGAACGATCGATCCCCCGATCGGCGATTGAAGATCGGCTACGTCTCACCCGATTTTCGAACGCATCCGATCGGGCGGTTCATGCTCCCTCTGTTAAAAGCGCACGATCGTAAGCAATTCGAGATATACTGTTACAGCGGCACCAGGTTTCCCGACGAAGTCACCTCCGCGCTGCGGCAACACGCCGATATTTGGCATGACGCGCCGAATTTATCCGACCCGGCCCTGGCGAATTTGATCCATCGAGACAGGATCGACATTCTGGTCGACCTGACCATGCACATGGTCCACAACCGGCTTCTGGTCTTCGCTCGCAAGCCGGCACCCATACAAATAACCTATCTCGCCTACCCCGGCACGACGGGACTCCAGGCCATCGACTATAGGATTACCGACCCGTACCTCGATCCTCCGGGAATGGATGAGGCGGTTTACAGCGAAAGGACGATCCGCCTCCCGCGCAGCTATTGGTGCTACGAGCCCGGCCTGGAGGCCGCGTTGGATGTCGCCCCGGTACCCCTGCTGAGAAATGGTTTCATCACGTTCGGTTGCCAGAACAATTACTGCAAAATATCCCCGCAGGCATGGAATGCCTGGCAGCGGATTCTATCGGCCGTGCCCCAATCGCGACTGCTCGTTTACACCCCTCCGGGCGATCACCGCGACACAGCCCGGCAAATCCTCGCCGATGCCGGAATCGATCCCAGCCGTCTTCTCTTTTCCGAATCGCGCAACATCGATTATTTCCGATGTTATAACCGCATCGATATCGCCCTGGACTCGTTTCCCTACGTCGGCGGGACCACCACATGCGATGCGCTCTGGATGGGCGTTCCCGTCGTTACGTTGGCCGGCCGGATGGCGTCCGGACGCGGGGGAGTAAGCATTTTGACCAATATCGGTCTGCCCGATTTGATCGCCAGGACGCCCGAGGAATATGTGGCAATTGCCGTGGCACTTGCCGCCGATTTGCCTCGCCTGGAGCGATTGCGGTCAACCATGCGGGATCGAATGCGAAATTCACCGCTGATGGATCCCAGTCCATTCGCCGCAAGCATGGAATCCATCTACCGGCAGGTTTGGAGAGAATGGTGTAGCAACGGCCGCGAACCCTCATGACTTCAGCCACCGTCCAACAGATTTTCGAATCGGCCGTGCGCCACCATCAGGCCGGGCGATTCCCGGAAGCCGAAAAGGCCTATCGCCAGGTTCTTGCGCAGCAGCCGGAGCATCCGGGGGCGCTACACTTTTTAGGAGTGATTGCCAATCAGCTTGGGCAATCGGACCAAGCCGTCGATTTGATCCGCCGCGCTATTGCGCTAAATCCGAACCTTCCCGACGCGCACTGTAATCTGGGCATTGCCTTGAAAAACGCCGGGCAAGTCGATCAGGCCATTGCCGCTTTTGGGCGAGCGATTGCGCTGAGGCCGGATTTTGCCGAAGCCCACAACAATCTAGGCAACGCCCTTAAGAATAAGGGGCTTTTGGATGAGGCCGTCGCCGCATATCGCCGGGCGATCGCGCTGAATTCCAGCTTCGCCGAAGCGTATAGCAACCTTGGTAACGCGCTGCGCGACAAGGGACAATTCGACGAGTCCGTTGCCGCTTTGCGGCAGTCCATCGCGCTCAAACCGGACAGCGCCGAAGCGCACAACAATCTGGGCAACTCGCTGAAGGACCTGGGGCAATTGGATGAGGCCATTGTCGCCTTTGATCGATCGATCGCGCTGCGTTCCATTGTTCCCGAAGTGCATTACAACCTCGGCACCGCCCTGCTCGATAAGGGCCGGCTCGAAGAGGCCGTCTCGGCCCTGCGTCGCGCGATCGCCCTCAAGCCCAACTACCCGGAGGCTTATACCAATCTCGCCAATGTGCTGAAGGATCTGGGCCAACTTGACGAAGCGATCGCCGCCCTGCGCCAGGCCCTGGCCATCAAGCCCGACGCACCGGAAATCCACGGCAACCTCATCTTCACGCTCCAATATCACCCCGCATACGATCCGGCGACGATCTCCGCCGAACTGGCTCATTGGGATCAATTGCATGCCGCTCCCCTGCGAGAGAGCCTCCTCCCTCACGAAAACGACTGCTCGGCCGATCGGCGTTTAAGAATCGGATACGTCTCGCCTGATTTTCGAAATCATTGCCAGGCCTTCTTCACGCTTCCGCTGCTGCGAAATCACGATCATGGGGCGTTCGAGGTTTACCTGTATTCCAGCGTCCGTCGAGCCGACAAAGTCACGCCGCAAATTCGCGAATATGCCGACGTCTGGCGGGAAGTAGCCAGGCAAAGCGACGAGGAACTCGCCCGGATCATTCGCCAAGATCGGATCGATATTCTGGTCGATTTGACCATGCACATGGCGGACAGCCGACCGATGCTCTTCGCTCGCAAACCCGCCCCGATTCAAATTGCCTGGCTCGCCTACCCCGGCTCCACCGGTTTGAGCGCGATGGATTACCGCCTCACCGATCCCTATCTCGATCCGCCGGGAGAGCACGATGATCGGTATGTCGAAAAATCGATTCGCCTTGCCGACACATTTTGGTGTTTTGATCCCGCCATCGACCCGCCGGAGGTCAACCCCCTACCCGCACTCACAAGCGGCTACATCACCTTCGGCTGCCTGAACAATTTCTGCAAAGCCACCGATCAAACCCTCTCGCTCTGGTCGAGCGTTTTGAAATCGGTTCCGAATTCGCGATTGATCCTTCTTTCACCGCAAGGCCGGCACAGGCCGCGCGCAGTCGCCAAGCTGGGAATTGAGCCGCATCGGGTCGAATTCATTCCATACCAGGCGCGGCGTGAATACTTCCGAACCTATCATCGCATCGATCTGTGCCTCGATACATTCCCCTACAACGGCCACACCACCAGCCTCGATTCGCTCTGGATGGGGGTTCCAGTTATCAGCTTCTGCGGAGATTCGGTGGTATCCAGAGCGGGGTTCAGCCAATCCATGAATTTGGGGTTGGCCGATGAATTTGTCGGGCATACCCCCGACGATTTCGTTCGATTGGCGGTCGAATGGGCCACTCATCCAACCCGCCTGGCGGAGATCCGTTCAACTTTGCGGCCGCGCATGGAAACATCGCCGCTCATGGATGCCAGGCGATTTGCCGTAAATATCGAATCCGTCTACCGTCAAGTTTGGCGAAACTGGTGTAATGACCACCGCGTGCGTCCATGACCCAAGTCACGATCCAACAGGCGTTCGAACTGGCCGTGGCGCAGCATCGCGCCGGACGGCTCGGCGAGGCCGCGGCGACTTACGACCAAATCCTCGCGCGCCAGCCGGCGCACGCGGGCGCGATGCACCTTCGCGGAGCGGTCGCTGTACAGATGGGCCAGGTTGAAGCGGGGGTCGAGTTTCTCCGCCGGGGAATTGCGCTGACTCCGAACTATGCCGAAGGTTACTACAATTTCGGTATCGCCCTGCAACAACTGGGGCGGCTGGATGAGGCGATTGCCGCCTACCGCCAAGCGATTGCCCTGCGGCCCAACTTTGCCCAAGCCTATGGCAATCTCGGCAGCGCCCTCAATCATCAGGGACAACTCGATGAAGCGGTAAGCGCCTATCGACGATCCATCGCTCTCGACCCCAACTCTCCCGAAACCTTGAGCAATCTGGGCAATGTGCTCAGACACCAGGGACGACTCGATGAGTCCATCGCCACTTTCCGCCAGGCGCTGGCAATCAAACCCGAGTTTACAGAAGTCTTCAGCAATCTCATTTTCGCCTGGAATTTTCATCCCGCCTACGATCCGGCGGCGGTTTTGGCCGAGCTTTCCCGATGGGACGCGCAATACGCGGCGCCATTGCGAAACACGTTTCCGCGTCACAACAACGACCCTTCGCCGGATCGCCGGCTAAAAATCGGATACTTTTCCCCCGATTTCAGAGACCATTGCCAGTCGTTCTTTACCTTGCCGCTCTTGCGCAATCACCGCCATGAGTTGTTTGATATCTATCTTTATTCCCGCGTCTTTCGTCCGGACGACATCACCCGGCAAATTCGCAACCATGCCGACACCTGGCGAAACGTCGCCGGCTTAAGCGACCAGCGCATCGCCGAACAAATCCACGAGGATCGCATCGATATCCTGGTCGATTTGACCATGCACATGGCGAATTGCCGCCCGATGCTCTTCGCGCGAAAACCCGCGCCGATTCAAATCGCCTGGCTCGCCTATCCCGGAACAACCGGTTTGAGCGCCATGGATTACCGGCTGACCGATCCGTACCTCGATCCGCCGGGGGAACATGATCAGTGGTATCGCGAGAAATCGATTCGGCTGGCCGACACTTTCTGGTGTTATGACCCCCTGACCGATCAGCCGCAGGTGAACGCCCTTCCGGCGCTAAGCGGCGGGCACGTCACCTTCGGTTGCCTGAACAATTTCTGTAAAGTCACTGATCGAACGTTGTCCCTCTGGTCGCGAGTCTTAAAGGCGACGCCCGGATCGAAATTGATATTACTTTCGCCGCAGGGCGAACATCGGCAGCGCGTGCTTCGCCTTTTGGATGTGGAATCGGAGCGGGTAGAATTTGTTGCGAATCAAAAGCGCGATCAGTACCTAAGGGTGTACCACCGAATCGATATTTGTCTGGACACCTTTCACTATAACGGTCACACCACGAGCCTGGACGCGCTTTGGATGGGCGTGCCAGTCATCAGTTTGTGCGGCGATTTCGCGGTCTCGCGCGCAGGTTTTAGCCAGTACACGAATTTGGGTTTGGCCGATGAATTTGTCGCCCGCACGGACGAAGAATTTGTGAGCTTAGCGGTTAAGTGGGCCGCCCAACCATCACAACTGGCGGAAATCAGGGCGACCCTGCGCCCGCGCATGGAACGATCGCCGCTGATGGACGGCCCTCGATTTGCCGCCGGCATTGAGTCCGTCTATCGCGACGTATGGCAAAGCTGGTGCCGAAGCTGATTTACCCCTCAGCAATAGTAACACTATTAATCTTGTCGCCCTGCTTGATCGAATTCACGACATCCTGGCTGGCCTTGTCCTTCGCCTGCCCGAAAACCGTATGCTTGCCATCGAGCCAATCCGTGACAATGTGAGTAATGAAGAATTGGCTTCCGTTGGTATTCGGCCCCGCATTGGCCATCGAAAGCGAGCCGACCTGATGCTTGCGCGGATTGTTCTTTACTTCATCGGCAAACTTATACCCCGGCCCGCCGGTACCCGTCCCGGTCGGGTCGCCTCCCTGGACCATGAAATCGGCGATCACTCGATGAAATTTCGTCCCGTCGTAAAATTTCTCGCGGGCCAGAAAAACGAAATTATTGACGGTGGCCGGCGCGTCCTTGGCGAACAATAGGCAGTCGATTTTTCCCTTGGTAGTGTCGATGGTGGCCGTGTAAATCTTCGCCGGATCAATCGTCATGGCGGGAGCTTGCGGATACTGTTTTGGCATGGTTCTCCTTAATCGTAAACGCGAGAAGTTAGAGACTAAACCGCCTGAGAGATGATCCGCCTTACGGGCACGATCGAGTGTCGAAAGCGGTTTCGTCTTCTCTTTCTTCTACCGACTACTCTCTGCTGCTCTATTTTCGGCCCCAAGGCCGAGCATCGGGGTGATAGGATTTGAACCTACGACCTCTTGGTCCCGAACCAAGCGCTCTAAACCAAGCTGAGCTACACCCCGTACATCGTCACCATTTCGTCCGGGACGGAAAGTCTATCCGGTGCGGCCATAGAGGCAAGTCGCCGCCCAACCGCGGCCCCAAAAATCAGGAAATTGCCTTCGATCTACCCGCCCGTTTCTTACGCCGTGAAACAACCCAGAACACGATTCCATATCCTGCCAGCAAGGGCCCATTGATACTTAGCATCCAGAGCATCCTCAACCCAGTGCTCGGCACCGCCGGTTCGGCCACTCCAAGGTCCGCCAGAGTAAACTTTTCCTCGTTGA
>Ga0181531_10001127_pt1 | contig 17099 bp, 13 predicted proteins | sample PEATcosm2014_Bin_38_FD_119743 | JGI IMG/M metagenome (GOLD analysis project Ga0181531, IMG submission 119743) | Peatland microbial communities from MTU Mesocosm Facility, Houghton, MI, USA - PEATcosm2014_Bin11_10_metaG | ecosystem: Environmental > Terrestrial > Soil > Wetlands > Peat | place... | reverse complement strand
CCCCGGCCCCAGCGGGTCCAGGGCAGAGCCCTGGCCTTCCTCTAACGCTTCTCTCAGCGGCCCCAGGAACGGCTCATAATTCCGCCAGTGCTGCAATGCCTCGCGGAAGATAGGCCGCCGCACCTGGGCCGCACTCGGCGTCGCCACCGCGCGGTCGGTTTCCCAGAACCGCAGGCACCCCGCCTCGAACGGCAAGCCGCAATACTCCAGCAGCCGCCGGATTTCCGTTTCGGTGTCATCGACCAGCCGCTCATAGCGCAAGAAATGGATCCGCCCCGGCATCACCGCCTCGTAATGCCGCATCATGCCGGCATATTCATTATAGTAGCGGCCAAGCGTGGCCAGATCGTACGAAAAGGTGGCTTCGTTCGGCAGTATCTGCTTGAACATCCCAAAGCACGCGGCCATCGGCTCGCGCCGCACGTCGACGATTTTCGCGTGCGGCAGGATCAGCCGGATCAGCCCGGCATCGATCCAGTTGAACGGCTGCTTGTCGATAAAATAGGGCCGCCCCGTCTTGCGATAGGCCCGCGCCCCCTCGATATAGCGCGCGCCAAGCTCCGCCAACTCGTTCTGTGTCAGTTGCAAAACACATTCCGGGTAGGCGTCGGGCGTCACCAGCACGCGGCTGACCGAGAGCGCCTGCGTAATCTCGCCAAGCACCGGCAGTTCCATCGTGGATTCGACAAGGCTGTGGCTGGCAAGGATTTGTTCCACCAACGTAGAGCCGGCGCGCGGCATTCCGACAATGAAGATCGGTGTATCGGCCGGCTTCGCGGCACCCGCTTCCGCCACCCGCGCCGCCATATTTGCCGCGGTAAACACCATTTTTCGCCGCCGCACGCGCTCGCTGGAAGCCGCCGGGTCGTGCGCATTGCCGGCTTCCATCGCCGATTGGTGCACCAGCCGCGCGCCTTCCTGGTAGGCGGCGAAACTGCCGGAAAAATCCCCGGCGCGTTCCAATGCATTGCCCAGGGCGTAGAGCATCATCATGCGGCTGGAAGGTTCGATATCGTCGCGCCGCAAATGCGTCCGCATCGCCGCGATATCGTCGCCGGTGAGAAAATGGCCCCGCAACTCGGCCAGCCCCCAATAGGCCTCGCCCATGGTGGGCGCCATCTCGAGGCAGGCGCGGTAGGCCGCCACGCTGTCCTCCCGGCGCCCGGCGAAATACAGCGCCTGCGCATAAATACAGCGGTACCGCGCATCGGCCGGATGTTCCGCCATCAGGCCCTCGAGCAGGCCGATCGCGTTCGCGAGATCGCCGACCGTGCGCAGCGCATTGACCCGCATGGCGCGATACCGCGGGTGATCCGGCGCGCGCGCGAGCAGCCGCGCGGTTTCGCTCAGCGCGCGCCCATAATGCCGCCGTTCCATGAGGAAATTGGCCAGGTCCGCGCGCGCCTCGTCATAATCGGGCGCCAGCTCCAGCGCGCGCTCCAGCAGGGTGCAGGCGGTGATCCGGTCGCCATCGCGCCGCTCCAGGTGGGCCAGCAGGCGCATCGAAGCGGCATCGGTCGGGTTGCCGAGCAATTGCTCGCGCAGCCTGTCCATGACGTCGCGCCATTCCATGCTGCGGAACATTTCGCGCAGCTTCAGCACCGCGCGCTCAAGACTCTCCGGCGCACGGCCGTCCGCCGCCGCTGGCCACGCCGTCCGATCGTCCTTCAGGCGATCGGCGGTGGCATCGGCGGAAGCGGCCTGGGCATCCTCTCCGGCCAGCCGAAGCAGCTCCGCGAGCTTGCGCCACGCGCCTGCATGGCCGGGGGCGCGCGCGGTCAGGTTGCGCAGCGTGGTGGTGGCCTGTTCGTGAAACCCCATGGCGATCAGGGTCAAGGCGCGCTCAAAGAGTGCCGCTTCTGCGCGGCCCGCCGCGTTCGGTGCCGGTGCCATGGGCGGCACCAGCGCCACCAGGCGCGGGCGGTTGCCGGCCTGCGGCGGCCCGGACGCCGAACCCGGTATCACGATGCGCACCACGAGGTCTCCGTTCGCCCTTCGCTCGTTCAGCCGGCGCGAACCAGCCAGGCGCCCGTGCAGACGCGGCCTACGTTCGGCGGGTCTTGCGCCGGCAGAGTTGGCCAACCGCGTCCCTTCGTCAACCTGCTTGCCGCATTCGCGCATGGCGAAGCGTGCCGCGATGGCACGTTTCGTGCCGCCCCGAACATGGCGCGGCCGGCAAAAAATCCCGCGAGCGGCCATGGACAGCGCCGCCTTCCTGCTTCATCCTTTTGCCAGATTGGCGCGGTGATCACTCCCGTTCGGCATGGTGCCGGCGGGGGCGCGCGTGGCCAGCCGACATCCGTACCTGGGGCCTGCGTGTCCGATCCGCGGCACGCATTCGTTTCGGGTATGGCAAACCAGGGGAGCATTGCATGATGACGAAGAGTTCGAGGTCCAGCTTGCGGGCCGCGACCGCCGTGGCGCTCGTGACCGCCGTGGCCGGCCTGTCGGCCGCGCGCGCCGCCGCCATCCCGGAAAATATCGGTGGCGAACTGACCGCGCTGGTGGCCGACCACATGTCCGGCAAGCATGAGCAGGACCGCCTGGCCGCCATGGCGATGCGCGACAAGCAAGGCCGCTACATGGTGGAAATCTTCGTGGCGAAAGGCGCCTCGTTCAGCGCGGTGCGCGCCGCGGTCGCCGCCACCGGCGCCACGCTCGACCGCGACAGCGACGTACCCTGGTTCCATTCCGGCGTGATGGCGGCATGGACCCCGATCGAGATGGTCACCACGCTCGCGACCACCAAGGGCGTGCGCTCGCTGAACCTGGTCTTGAAGCCGGTCACCAACGTTGGCCTGGTCACTTCGCAGGGCGCGCAGGTGCTGGGAACCGATCAGCTCAACCAGATGCATCTGCAGGGCAAGGGCATCACGATCGGCGCGCTGTCCAACAGCTACAACACCTACACCGCCTATCCGGCCTCGACCGACGTTTCCACCGGCGACCTGCCGGGCAGGACCGACCCGGACGGCAAGACCCCGAACGTGGTGCTGCTGCGCGAAGGCCCGGCGGGCGACGACGAGGGCCGCGGCATTCTGCAAATACTGCACGACCTGGCACCGCTCGCGAAGCTCTGCTTTGCCACCGCCTACAGCACGCCTGAGGCCTTCGCGAACCATATCCTCGATTTGGCGAACCCGAAGGGCCCCTGCCGCGCCGACATCATCGACGATGACGTCTACTACTCGAACGAGCCGGTGTTTTCCGATGAGGGCGTCATCAGTACGGCGGTGAACAAGGCCGTCGCCCAGGGCGTGATCTACACCTCCTCCGCCGGCAACGGCAATCAGGGCTCGTATGACGCGACCTTCAATCCGATCCCGCCCGCGACGGCGCTCGGGCTGCCCGGCCAGACGGTCAATCTGAGCCAGGTGCCGGCGGCCCTGATCGCCGGCGGCGTGCATAATTTCGGCACCGCGGATACCCCGGTCATTTCGCAGAGCGTAACAACCGACCCGGAGGCCGGCCTGGCCGACGATTTCGGCATCTTGCAGTGGAACGATCCGTTCCACTTCGATATGATGACCGCGAACTACGTCATCCTGATCTTCGACGCCGCCGGCAACTACATGGCCGCGCAAAGCGGTGTCGGCAACGCCATCAAGCACGATGAGCCGATCCAGACGGGCCAGTTCCCGGTTCACAACGCGGCCACTAATTACCAGGTGGTGATCGCCAAGGCGACCACCGCTGCCTCGCCGGCCACCCAGATCCGCTGGACCTCGTTCGAACAGGCGTTAACGCGCCAGAACGATTTCAACGCGGATCACGCGCCCTCGATCTCCGGCCATGCGGCGACGGACGGCGCGATCGCGGTGGCGGCCGATTACTGGGGTGCCACGGCCGGCACCGAGTATTTCTCGTCGCAGGGTCCGTTCACCAACTATTTCGACAGCATGGGAAATCGGCTCGGCACGCCTGAGGTGCGCCAAAAACCGGAAATCGCGGCGGTCGACGGCGTGAACACCACCTTCTTCCCGCCGGGCGGCGCCAGCATCGAGGAAAACGGCTTCCCGGATTTCTTCGGCACCAGCGCCTCCGCGCCGCACGCGGCCGGTGTCGCGGCCCTGCTGCTGGAAAAGGCGGGGGGCAAGGGCTCGATCACGCCGGCGGCGATGAAAACGTTGCTGGAAGCCTCCACGGCGCCGCACAGCCTCAGCCCCGGTTTTGTCACCGCGACCCTGACCGGCGGCAAAGGCTACGGGGTGACCGTCTCGGCGCATGGCTACGTGCCGATCGATCCCACCCAGTGGAGCGTGACGGTCAACTGCAAGGCCGGCGTGTCGCTGACACAGCTCATCTTCAACGGCTTCAACTCGCACATCGCGTTCTCGAACCCGTATTTCTTCGGCAGTTCGAACAACCTCACCGCGAGCCAGGTCACCACCAGCGCCACCAACATCCTGTCCTATGGGTTCACCGTGAACATCGCGCCAGGCGCCGCGGTGAACGGAACGACCTTCACCTACAGCGTGGATTTCGATAACTCGGTAGCCGGCTATCTGGGCATCGACTCGACGCTGCTGTCCGGCGTCAACGTCAGCGCCGTGTTCTCGGACGGAACCGCCTCTGGCACGCAGCCGCTGGAACCGACATCGTTCGGCACCGGCTGGTCGTGGGACGACGGCTTCGGCCTGATCAACGCGGTCACCGCGGCCAGCATGATCTCCGGCGGCGCGGCCAAAACCCCCAAGTAGTTGGTAGCGGGCCAAGGGGCGTCGTGCGCGAATGCGCACGGCGCCCTCATCGGCGCGCCTCGGCGCGGCAAGCAAAGGAAAGGCCAGGGCTCTGCCCTGGACCCGCTGGGGCCGTAGGCCCCAGACCCCATTCATTAAGAATCGTTGGGGGAAACGGCGAAGCCAAATAATTCATTTCATTTAATGGCTTCGCCTAAGGGTCAGGAAAAGCCGCGCAGCGCTAAATGGGGTCTGGGGCCACCGGCCCCGTCGTGCGCAGCACGCCTCCGGCGTGACGGGTCAAGGGCAGAGCCCTGGCCTTCCTTTGCTTACTTTCTCTCTTATCCTAGCGCTTATGGGGCTCTGCCTCATAAGCGCTAGTTGATAAAATCCTACAAAAGAGTCCTGATAATTCTTGGTTGAATTTCGATGTTGTATGTCAGCGACGGAGCGACGCGAAGCAGAAGAACTTTCTTTTTTGAAAAAAAGAACCAAAAAACCTTTATCTATTCAGGATCAAGCCTTCCCGCGGCACCCGAATAAATGAACAAAAGTTTTTTGCTTCTTTTTTTCAAAAAAGAAGGACTTTCTTTGGCGCTTCTGGGCGGTACCAAGCGTAAGGTTCCATCCACCAGTGATGCGCGCTGCCACAGGCTTTCATCACTACGTCCGTGGGCGCCTGCTGGGCAAAGAACTTCTCCATCTGCGCGCGGCCGAGATTGCGCCGCGGCACCGGACGGTCGGCTTGATCGATCCCGTGCAGGGTGAAAACCTACTTGGACGTGTCTATGGCGATGCCCTTGTGCGCCATGGCGGACGGCTCCCTGTTTGGACCGTGACAACGACCAAACCTTGGCACTCGATGCCGTGGGGCCGTCCACCCCAACAGACCCCATTCTAAAGCAGGATAAGCGAAATTGAGCGTCCGACTGCTGCACGCGAAGGACCGCCTGCCGACACCGTGGCGCAACGGCCGCGGCACCACGCGTGAAATCGCGGCATGGCCGCCCGGCGCGACATGGGAACAATTCGATTGGCGCGTCAGCATGGCGGACGTGCACGAAGCCGGCCCGTTCTCCAACTTCCCCGGCGTCGACCGCGTGCTGACGATCGTGCAAGGCACCCTGGCGCTCGCCATCGATGGCCGCCCCGCCGTGACCCTCACCGCCGAGACACCGGCATTCTGCTTCGCGGGGGATGCCGCGTGCATCGGCGAACCGCTGGGCGGGCCCGTGCGCGATCTCAACGTCATGCTGCGCCGCGCCCGTTTTTCCGCGGACGTAAGCCGGGTTTCGGACACGAACCTGGTGGTGCCAGGCGCGACTTACCTGCTGGTCGCGCTCTCGCCCGCGCGTGCGGTGCTCGGGGCAAGCGAATGGCGCATGGATGCTCATGATGCGCTGCTGCTGCGGGACGAGGGCGGCCCCGCGCCGTGGATAGTGGGTCCATTTGTGATGATTAATGTTGAGCCTCGGTGAGGCGGTTGGCCGTGTTGGGGCGGCAACCGGCGTGATCGAACGCCGCGCTGGACGCCTTGCCCTGGCGGAAGTCGCTTCGCACTTCCGCCCGACATTGCTAGGCTAACGGCGAGACGGAGGTATTTCGGCTGAAAAACGCAGCGACGATGCCCGTGGCGGAAGATGTGGTCGCGGTGCTGCGGGCGCATGAAGGGGAGCTGCGTGCCGCCGGGATCAGGCGCCTTTCGCTGTTCGGATCGGTCGCCCGAGGTGATGCCGGGGCGGCAAGCGACATCGACCTGGCCGCCGAATTGGACCCGGCAGCGCGCTTGGATTTGTTCCGGCTGACCGCGCTGGAGCGGCGGATCGGCGAACTGCTCGGGCGCCAGGTCGATCTGCTGCCCGAGCCGGCCGAGAAGGCGCGCCTGCAAGCGCAAATTGATCGGGATCGGCGGGTTGCCTTCTAGGCATGAGCCGGCCGACAGTCTGGCCGACATCATCGAGAACAGCGTGCGCATCGCGGGTTACGTGGCTGATTTGGATCGGGCTGGTTTTGAGCGCAGCGGCCTGGTGCGCGACGCTGTCGAACGGTGCCTTGAGCGGATTTGCGAGGCGGCACATCGGTTGGGCGACCGCGCGCCGATACTGATGCCCGATCAGCCATGGGGCGACCTTCGCGGCATGGGAAACCGGCTGCGGCATGCCTACGACCGCATTAGTCTCGACATCGTGTGGAACACGATCCAGGAGCGGCTGCCGGCACTGCAGGCCGACGCCACTGCGGCACTTAGGCGGTTGCGTGCCGAGGACGGCCGATCTGGCTGATCCGACGGCTCGCATGGGTTTGCTGCGCCAAGCTTACAGCGATGGCCTTAGCGGGCAATGGTGCGTTATCGGAACCAGCTCCCGCAATTCAGCCGTACGGCGCACTGCTCGGATATTCGTAAAGCATAAGGAGGGCGGCATGGCAGCGAATGTTCCCGACTCAAACGACGCTGGCGCTGACAATGTTGCACGAATTCCATGTCCGTTTGTTTATGCGAATGGTCGGGCTTGCACCGGCCATGTGGTTCGTGTCGAAGCCTACAAGGCGGATGTTACGTGGAGCGTTGATAAAGACGGGCACTGGGATTTTGATTTCCACCCGCGCTCGCATTACCATGTGTTCTGCTCGGAAAAGGGAAACCATGCTGGTTTCCGCCGGCAGGATGCGGAAGGGCTTAAGTTCTGGTTCAACACGCTGCCGGAGCCGATTCGGCAAATTCTTGAACGCACGAGGCCGCACGTGGATTGAGGGGGTCATCGGCGCGGTGGCCTGAGAGAACCTGTCCTTATGCTTTGCCGGCGAGAGAGCGGCGCCGCGCGATTAGACCCGCAGCTCGATCTCGGTTGCGGCGGTACATTTCAATTCTCGAGGCGATGTTAGCGGGTACGACGACGCTGAGTGCGCCATCATAACAGGAAAGCGACTCCTCTAGGCGCGCGGTATCGTTCTCCCGCTCGCCGAGCGCTTGCAGCGCATTTCCAAGGTTGTTCTGGGTCATAGCCCAGTCGAGCGGCACACGGTCTCTTGTGTAATCGTGAAGCGCGGCGCGATAGGCGGTGACCGCTTCCTCAAGACGCGCCGTGCTGCCTTCCTGCTCTCCAAGCGTTTTTAACGCGGCACCAAGGTTGTTTTGGGTCATGGCCCAGTCGAGGGGAACATGGTTGCGTGTCTGTTCCAACAGTGCGGCGCGATGGGCCGCGACCGCGTCCACCAGACGCGCCGCGCTTCTCTCCCGCGTCCCAAGCGTTTGTAACGCGGTGCCAAGGTTATTCTGGGTCATGGCCCAGTCAAGCGGCGTACGGTCGCGGGTGTATTCAAGCAGCGCGGCTCGATAGGCGGCGACCGCTTGGCGGAGACGCGCCGTGCCGTGTTCCCGCTCGCCGAGCGTTGCAAGTGCGTTGCCGAGATTGATTTGGGTCATGGCCCAGTCAAGGGGCACGCGTTCGCGCGTCCGCTCCTGCAGCGCGGCGCGATAGGTGGCGACCGCTTCCTCGAGGCGCGCCGTGCCGCTCTCCCGCTCCCCGAGCGTTTGCAGCGCGGTGCCGAGGTTGTTCTGGGTCATGGCCCAGTGAGCGGCACGCGGTCTCGGGTGTGTTCCAGCAGCGCGGCGCGATAGGTGGCGACCGCTTCCTCGAGGCGCGCCGTGCCGCTCTCCCGCTCCCCGAGCGTTTGCAGCGCGTTGCCGAGGTTGTTCTGGGTCATGGCCCAAGCGAGTGGCACGCGGTCGCGTGTGTGTTCCAGCAGCGCGGCGTGATAGGCGGCGACCGCTTCCTCCAGGCGCGCCGTGCCGCTCTCCCGCTCCCCGAGCGTTTGCAGCGCGGTGCCGAGGTTGTTCTGGGTCATGGCCCAGTCGAGCGGCACGTGGTCGCGGGTGTGTTCCAGGAGCGCGGCGCGATAGGCGGCGACCGCTTCCTCCAGACACGCCGTGCCGCTTTCCCGCTCCCCGAGCGTTTGCAGGGCTAGGCCGAGCCAGATTTGCCAGTTCGCCCAATCGCGCGGTGCGCTCTGGCGATTGAGGAGATCCAGTGCCGACCGCGCGACGTGAATGGCCTCAGCAAGCGCCGGGTTGTCGCCGAATTCGTTGCCTTGGTCATATAACGATTCGACTTGGCTCCAGATGTATCGGAGGCGGGCTGTTGTATCGCCTGGCGGCACCATGGTGGCGGCGGCCTCATAGTGGACGGCGGCTTCGCGGTAGCCGAGGCGCAGCCGGGCTGCGGCAGCGCGCTCGGCGCGGCTGACGGCGGCGCTGAGGCGGCGCTGGGTGGCTGCCGACTCCAGCTCCTCGACGGCGGCGAGATCAATGCGTTCGGCTTCGGCGAGGGTTGCGTCGGCTTCGGAAAATCGGGCGGCGTTGAGATGGTCGGCGGCGGCGGTGCGCAGTTTGGCGACGGCCGGATCGTCGTTGGAGAGGCGGCGGAGGCGCGACTGGAGTTCCAGGAACTCGTCGGCCTTGGCGCGCAGGCGATTTTCTATTTCGCCCGGATCGAGCGGAGCGGAGGAGTCGCCGAAGTGAGCCAGGATGGCGGCGAGGGCGGTGGTAGGGACGCCTTTTTCGGCGCGGACAGCGGCGACGATCGCGAGCAGGGCCTGCTCACTGACGCCCTGGTTAATGATGTCGCGGCCGGCGACGCTGCCACCAACATTACCTACCCTGCCGGCGATCGAGACGCTTCCTGCATGGTTGCGTTCGGAGCGTGCGGCGGGTGTGGCTGTGCGCGGCATTTGGACGGCTAGGCGCCGCGAAGCTTTTCGAGCACGAAACTGGTAACCGGGCCGGCTATACCGGCCAGCACCGGTTTGGCAAAGGCGCTTGCGACTACACTGGCGGCGTTGGGAATCAGGCGCACCAGCCCGTCCACGGCGCGTGCCATGGCGCCGTCATCGGCCTCCGGGCCGCGGGCGGCCTCCTGCTTAATGGTTTCAAGCTTTTCAACCGCTTCCGGCTGGTGCTCGGTCGGGGTGGCAGCGATCAGCAGACGCAGAGGGGCGAGCGCCGCGGTGACGTCGGCCACGGGCGGGTAGGTGATCTTGTCGCCGCCGACGATGTCGCCGCCGACATTGCCGACCTTTCCGGAGATATTGACCCCGCCGCGCGGCGGTACCGGGGTGTGCACATCAAAATGCGGGAAGATGCTGGCTTTAGCCATGTGGGGGGTCCGCCGGAAAAGCCTGTTGACATTAGGCGGTTGCCTTCTCCGACGCCAGCTTGCGAGGTCCTCGTGCGTCTCGAAACCGTCGGGGAAGAATTTCCGCTCGGCTTCGGTCTTTGGGCGGCGTGCAGGGGCTGCAATGTGGGATCGAGCGTTCGGCGGCGCCCCATACGCCTGTCGCGTCTCTTGTCCATGTGCTCATATGAGTGTATATACTGTCTCATCTGAGGCAGGAGAACAGCATGAGTGCGGGCGTTGCCGTCGCCGAGTTTCTTGGACTCAGAGCAGAGAAGCGGCCCGGGCCGCTGTGGATGGCGGAGACGATCGCGCGTGGACTGCCGGTCGCGGCGCTTGATCGGGTAGTCACCATGATCTCGCCGGACGACCAGGCGCTGCGGTTCCGGTTCGTGCCGCGCGCCACGCTGGCGCGACGCATGAGGACCAAAAAGCTCTCCGCCGAGGAGAGTGCCAGGCTGGCGCGCGTTGCTTCTGTGTTTGTGCTGGCGCGGGAGGTGTGGGGTAGCGACGCCGAGGCACGGGCGTTTCTGACGCGAGGGCATCCGCTACTGGAGGACCGCTCGCCGCTGGACGTGGCGATGGCGACCGAAATCGGAGCGCGCCTCGTGGAGACCATTCTGGGTCGCCTGCAATACGGAACTGCCGCCTGACCGGCGGATGATTGCCCAAATCCTCGATCGGACATTGGTCTGTTACCGGATCGGGGATCCGGATGGCGCTTTTCCGATTTACGATGGCGGTGGGGCGCGGCTGGCGCCCGGGCGCTGGAACACGCCAGCCTCGCCGATGATTTATGCATCGTTACACTACAGCACCGCGATGCTGGAGAAACTTGTGCACGGCTCGGGGCGGATGCCGCCGAACCAGCATTACATTACGATCACGGTGCCGCGCGGCGTCAGCTACGAGGTGCTGGACGGGGCGGCGCTGCCGGGGTGGGACGGCTACGATGAGCGTGTCGCACAGGCGTTTGGTGCCGGGTGGTACCGGGAGCGGCGGTCGGCGGTGTTGCTGGTGCCCTCGTTGGTCGCGCGGGTGGATCAGAATGTCTTGATCAATCCAGAGCACCCGGAGTTTCGCCTGCTGGAGCCGAGTTTGCATCGCCCGGTGCTGTGGGATCGGAGGCTGTTCGGGTTAGTTGCGCCGGCCCCCTCCTCGACGACGGGGGAGGAATCGCCTCCTTAATAACGGGGGTCTGGGGCCGCCGGCCCCAGCGGGGTCCAGGGGCAGAGCCCCGGCCTTCCTGCTGCTTAACCAGACAACAGCACATCGCGCCCTATCCTGCGCGCCAGAGGTGCACGATGGGTATTTCCGGGGCGGCGGTGCCGGCGATCATGGCGGCGCTGGAGGAATCCGACACGCTGCTCGCGGTGTTGGAGGCGGCGCCCGGCGCGCGGCCCAGCATCCGCGAGGCGGGCGGCGCCTGGCGGCCGTTTGCCGGGCGCGATGCCGGGGACATGGCCGGGCGCCCCTGGGCCGAGCTGGTGGAGCCGGCGACCGCCTCCGGCGAGGCGGTGGAGGAAGCGTTCGCGGCGGGCCTGGCCTATCGCGGGGACCTGGCGTGCCGGGACCTCGCCGGCGAGCCGAAATGGCTCGGGCTGCATTTGATGCCGGTGGCAGCCTTCAACGGCACGCGGCGCGCGGTGCTGATCGGCCGCGACATCACGCGGCGCCGGCGCGAGGCGGCGCAGCAGCGCCTGGTGCAGGGGCTGCTGCTGAAAAGCTTCCAGGCCTCGGAAATCCCGATGGCGATCGTGGCGCCGGACGACCGCATCATGCTGGCCAACCCGCAACTGGAAAGCTTGCTGGGCAACCCGACCGGCGGGCTGACCGGGGCGCCGTTCCTGGAACAGATCCTGCCGCCGTACCGCCAGCTGTTCCTCGATGCGCGGGCGGGGCAAGAGCTGGAGGGCGCCGGCCCGTCCGCCGATATCGAGCTCAGCGCCGGCGCCGACATCAGCGTCGCGGTGCGCGCGTCGTTCAAGCCGATCCAGTGCGGCGACGACCAGCGTTTCACGATCATGTCGATCTCGCGGCATCCGGAAGGTGCGGTGCTGCCGGCGCGGCTGCGCATGGCCGGAAAAATCCGTTTCGTGAGCCTCGCGGATGTGCGCGCGGCCTCGCAGGGGCGATGGGAAAGCATGGCGGCGCGCACCTTGCCCGCCGCGGAGGCGATCATTCGCCGGCGGCTGCAGCCGAAGGATTTGTTGAGCCGCACCGCGGACGACGGCTTTGCGATCTGTTTCGTCGACGCCACGGAAGCCATTGCCAGCAATGTCGCGGCGGCGATCGCGCGCGATTTGCAGCAGCAGTTGATCGGGCCGGACAGCGCTGCCGCCGCGGTCGGGCTCTCGGCGGTGGTGAGCCAGGTGGCGACGCCGGCCGCGGGCAAGCCCGACATGGCATCGATCGCGCGGCATATGCAGCGGGCCGAGGCAGCAATCGCCGCCACCGAATGGCCGGCGCCCGAACCGATGCCGATCGTGACCACGGCGGACGGCGCCAGCGCCGGCTGTTTGTTGCGCATCGTGGCGCCGCGCGGCGCGGGGGCCGCGCAGGCGTTTCCGGAATCGCGCGAGGATGTCGAACTGGCGGCCTTGCGCGGCGCGGCGAAGGTGGCCGTGCTCAACTCCGTGCTGGTGGACGTTTCGTTCACGACATTCCTGCGGCGGGCCCGCATGGAAGCCTATCTGGAGGTCTGCGCGAACCTGCCCGCGCCAGTGCGCGAGCGGCTATATTTGATTTTCTCGCCGATGCCCGCTGGCACGACGCAGGCGGCGGTGCAGGACGTGATGCGCCGGCTGGGCCGCATGTGCGCGGGTTTCGGCACGCGGCTCGATGCGCTGCTGCCGCCGGAGCTGGACCTGGCGGTGTGCCGCCCGGCGGTGGCCGCGGTGGACGTGGCGCAATGGGACTACGGCCGCGCGGTGCCGGCGGAGCGCATGCGCCGGCTGACCAGCCTGATGCACGCCTATCGCGTGCGCGTGCTCGCGCAGAACGTCGCCAGCGCGGACGTCGGGCGGCAGTTGGGTGGCCTTGGGGTGGATTGGATGACGCTGGTCGACGGCTAGGAAAGGCAAGAAAGGCCGGGGCTCTGCCCCTGGACCCCGCTGGGGCCGGAGGCCCCAGACCCCATTAGCGCTGCGCGGCTTTTCCCTGCTTCTCGGCGAAGCCATACATTGAATTGGATTCCTGGCTTCGCCGTTCCCCCAACGAATTCTAATGAATGGGGTCTGGGGCCTCCGGCCCCAGCGGGGTCCAGGGGCAGAGCCCCGGCCTTCCTTAACTTCGCTTAGCCTGCCCAAAATGATAAGCCGGCTGAGGCCGCGAACGCACCGCGCTGCCGTACTCCGGCTCGCCGGTCACCGCCGGCACGCGGCGCAGATCGTCACGCGTCAGCATCATCGGGTCGCCTGCCCCCTCCGGCAGGCCTGCCAGCTTCATCGTCGCCGCCTTGTTGATCAGGGTGCGGAAGCGGTCGAACGACCGCCGGCGCGAGGACAGCGTCGATGGCGCGGTCAGCCCCGACACCGCTTCCAGCGCGTCGTCGGATATGCTGCAATTGACCTTGTGCACGCCGTTGCGGATCTCAAATTGAATGCCCCCCGCGCCAGGCGGTGAAGCCGCGCTGTCCATCGGGTTCATCGTAGATGCCTTTCAATTTACCGGGCGATGCGCGCGCCGGAGGCAGGCTGCCTCCGGCGACGCGCACGCACCGTCCATGCGCCGCCAGTGGCGCCGCTCAGTAATCCATGTCGCCCATGCCACCCATGCCGCCGCCATGGCCGCCCGGCATGCCGCCGCCGGCTTTCTCCGGCCGGTTGGCCACCATGGCCTCGGTGGTAATCAGCAGCCCGGCGACCGACGCCGCGTTCTGCAAGGCCACGCGCACCACCTTGGCGGGGTCGATAATGCCGGCCGCCACCATGTCGCCGAACACGCCGTTTTGTGCATCGAAGCCGAAATTGTAGCTCTCGTTCTCCAGCACGCGGCCGGCGATCACGGCACCGTCCTCGCCGGCATTCTCGGCAATCCGGCGCAACGGCGTCTGCGCTGCCTTGCGAACGATATCGATGCCGAATTTCTGCGCTTCGTTGACCGGATTGAGCGTCGCCAGGATCAGCGAGGCGCGCGCCAGCGCCACGCCGCCGCCCGGCACAATGCCTTCCTCGACCGCGGCGCGGGTCGCGTGCATCGCGTCATCGACGCGATCCTTGCGCTCCTTCACCTCGGTCTCGCTGGCACCGCCGACCTTGATCACCGCCACGCCGCCGGCGAGTTTCGCCAAACGCTCCTGCAGCTTTTCGCGGTCATAGTCGCTGGTGGTCTCTTCCACCTGCGCGCGGATCTGCGTGCAGCGTGCCTTGATCGCGTCGGCCTCGCCGGCGCCATCGACGATCGTGGTGTTTTCCTTCTCGATCAGCACGCGCTTGGCGCGGCCCAGCATGGCCAGCGTCACGTTTTCGAGCTTGATGCCGAGGTCCTCGCTGATCACCTGGCCACCGGTGAGGATGGCGATGTCTTCCAGCATGGCCTTGCGGCGATCGCCGAAGCCCGGTGCCTTCACGGCGGCGATCTTCAGCCCGCCACGCAGCTTGTTGACCACCAGGGTGGCCAGCGCCTCGCCCTCGATATCCTCGGCGATGATCAGCAGCGGCGCCTGCGCCTGCACCACGGCCTCCAACAGCGGCAGCAGCGCCTGCAGGCCGGACAGCTTTTTCTCGTGGATCAGCACATACGGATCATGCAGCTCCGCCAGCATCTTTTCCGCGTTGGTGATGAAATACGGGCTCAGATAGCCGCGGTCGAACTGCATGCCGTCGACGATCTCGAGCTCGGTCTCCATGCCCTTGGCTTCTTCAACCGTAATCACGCCCTCGATGCCGACCTTCTGCATGGCCTGCGCGATCATGCGGCCGATCTCGACCTCGCCATTGGCACTGATGGTGCCGACCTGCGCGGTTTCCGCCTCGGTGGTGATTTTCTTCGAGCGGCGCTCCAATTCCTCGACGATGGCGGCCACCGCCTTGTCGATGCCGCGGCGCAATTCCATCGGCGCCAACCCGGCCGCCACCGCCTTGCCGCCCTCATAGACGATGCTTTGCGCCAGCACGATCGCGGTCGTGGTGCCGTCGCCGGCAATGTCGTTCGTTTTGGTGGCGACCTCGCGCAGCAATTGCGCGCCCATGTTTTCCGCCTTGTCGGAGAGCTCGATCTCCTTGGCCACCGCGACGCCGTCCTTGGTGATGCGCGGCGCGCCCCAGCTCTTGTCGATCAGCACGTTGCGGCCCTTCGGCCCCAGCGTCACCTTGACGGAGTCGGCCAGCATATCCACGCCGCGCAACAGGCGCGCCCGTGCGTCGGCCCCAAATCTTACATCTTTTGCTGCCATGTTCCTGATCTTTCCCTATGTCGGGGGCGACGAAAGGCCGCCCGCTCGCGCTATTCGTTAACGATGCTTAAGCAGCCTTGGCGTGCCCGCGGGCCGCCTGATGTTCGATCACGCCGAGCAGGTCGCTTTCCTTCATGATCAACAGGTCCTCGCCGTCGATCTTCACTTCGGTGCCGGACCATTTGCCGAACAGCACGCGATCGCCGGCCTTCACTTCCAGCGGCACGATCGCCCCCTGTTCGTTGCGCGCGCCGGGGCCCACGGCCACCACCTCACCCTCCTGCGGCTTCTCCTGCACGGTGTCGGGAATGATGATGCCGCCGGCGGATTTTTCGTCCGGTGTCACGCGGCGCAGAACAACCCGGTCCTGCAAGGGACGGAATTTCATGGAAAAGCCTTTCAACGGTGGCGGTTAATCGTCGCCCGGGCGCGTTTTTCATCGCCGCAAGCGTTCGGGCGCGCCGGCCCCGCGTGCACGGCCCATTGTCGATAGTGTGAGCCGCGCCAGGAAGCCGCGCTAACCGAAAGCAGTTGGGCCCTCCGCGCCGGACAAACAAGGCGTGCGGCGGCCTTTATCCCTGCCGACGGCGCAAGCTGGCCCCCGTCCACGCACCCCATGAACAAAAGTTTTTGCTTCTTTTTTCAAAAAGAAGTGCTTTCTTTTGTTCTTTTTTGAAAAAAAGAACCAAAAAACTTTTGTTCATTTTAGATCGAGTTCAATCGGGCCATTCCGCTATTTCGCACGCATCCTAAGCACTCCGTCATTTATGCGTCGCATAATGGCGCGATGGCCGCCAGCGAGATAACCCCGCGCGATCGACCGCGGCGGCCGCACACCAGCGCGTCGCCCCTGCCGCCCGCCGTGCAGGCCGCGCTGGTGGCTCCTTTGTACAAGCGAACCGTGTCGGTCATCGCGGCGCACCTCGCGATCCTCGGCCTCAACGCCATGGCGATCGCCCGCATCGGGGGCCTGTGGCCCGCCATATTGCTGGCGGCCAACCTTGTCATGCTCGGCGTCCGCGTCTGGATGCTGCTGACGATCCGCCGCGCGCCGATGCGCACGCCGCACGATACATTGCGCTGGCGCCGCCCCTATCAGGCCGTCGGGCTGGCCTGGACCTGCTTGAGCAGCCTGCTCTGTGCCGCCTGTATCGCGGTCGGACAGGATGACGCCACCCGCCTGCTGGCGATCGCGATGGTGCTCGGCATCCCCGCGGGCTTCGCGTCGCGCAGCGCCGGCACGCCGCGGTTCGCGATCGCGCAGCTCTGCATCTGGCTGCTGCCGCCGATGGCGGCCACCCCGCTGCTGGGTCCCTGGTACTGCACCCTGTCCCTGATGGCGGCGGTTTACCTGATCGCCATGTGCTCGATCGTGCGGCAACACTATGCCGATATCGTGGCGCTGATCAGCGCCGAGCACAGCAACGCGGCACACGCCATGGAACTGCGCGCAATGTTCGACAATGCCGGCGCCGGCATCGTCGAGGTCGACATCGCATCGAAGCGCGTGGTGCGGGTCAATCGCATCTATTGCGCAATGCTGGGCCGCGGCGAGGCGGAACTGCTGGCCGACCCTGACCCGACGCGGCTGACCCACCCGGACGACCGCGCCGAGCACGCGCGCAGCACCGCCGCGATTGCCCGCAGCGGCTGCCCCTATGACACGGAAAAGCGCTATCTGCGGGCCGACGGCAGCATTCTGTGGGCCCGGCTTAGCGTGTCCGTCATCGCCAAGAATGCGGCCGGCCGCCCGACCCGGGTGCTCGCGATCGTGCAGGACATCACCGAGCGCCGCACCGCGGAGGCCGCGCTGCGCGCCAGCGAGGAGTTGCTGCGGCTGTCGCTCGACGTTGG
>Ga0181531_10001126_pt1 | contig 17123 bp, 18 predicted proteins | sample PEATcosm2014_Bin_38_FD_119743 | JGI IMG/M metagenome (GOLD analysis project Ga0181531, IMG submission 119743) | Peatland microbial communities from MTU Mesocosm Facility, Houghton, MI, USA - PEATcosm2014_Bin11_10_metaG | ecosystem: Environmental > Terrestrial > Soil > Wetlands > Peat | place... | reverse complement strand
GGGCTGACGCCGGTGGTACGCAGGTCGAGCTGCGTCGTCTCGATCGCGCTCAGCGCGCGCAGCGCCGGACGCGGCTCGTTCGCGATGTCCATCGCGCGGCCGAGCTCGCCGCGCGCTTCGCGTTCGTCCAGGCCGCGCAGCGCCCACATCGCTTCACGTCGCGTCGGGTGCCAGCATGCGAAGGCGCCGGCGGCGGCCAGGTTCTCGATCGCATCGCGGCTGAGCGTCGTGCGGCGCGCGAAGTCGATCAGGTCGGCAAACGGCCCCTCGCCGAGCGCGTGCTCGACGAGCGGGCGCTGGGCCTCGCCGAAGCCGCGCACGAGATGGTAGCCGAGCTGCAGCGCACCGCTGCGGTCGACATAGCTCCACCACTCGCTGGCCTCGACGGAAATCGGCCGCACCACAACGCCGTGGCGGCGCGCATCGTTGACGAGCACTTCGGTCGAATAGAAGCCCATCGGCTGGACGTTGAGGATCGCGGCGCAGAAAATCGCGGGTTCGTGGCACTTCACATACGCCGAAGCGTAGGCGAGCAACGCGAACGAAGCGGCGTGCGATTCGGGGAACCCGTAGTCGGCGAACCCTTCGAGCATCGCGAAAAGCTGCTCGGCGCTCTCGCGCGGGATGTGGTTCTTGACCATCCCCTCGACCAGCGTCGACTTGATGGCCGCCATCTTCTCGCGCGAGCGCTTGTGTCCCATTGCGCGCCGCAACTGGTCGGCCTTGCCGGCCGAGAGCCCCGCCGACTCCATCGCGATGCGCATTCCCTGCTCTTGGAAGAGCGGCACGCCCAGCGTGCGATGGAGAATCGGCCGCAGTGATTCGTGCGGATACGAGATCAGCGACGGGTCCTTGCGCCGCGCGAGGAACGGATGGATCATCCCGCCTTGGATCGGTCCTGGCCGGATGATCGCCACCTGCATGACCAAATCGTAGAAGCAGGCCGGCTTGAGCCGCGGCAACATCGACTGCTGCGCGCGCGACTCGACTTGGAAGACGCCGATCGAGTCGGCGCGCTGCAGCATCGCATACGTCGGTTGGTCGTCCTGCTCGATCGTCGCCAGCGTCCAGCGCGGGCGTTCGGGATACCGGCGCGCGTGCAGGGAGAACGCCTCGCGCAAGAGCGAGAGCATCCCCAGGCCGAGCAGATCGATCTTGATGAGCCCCAGGTCGGCCAGATCGTCTTTGTCCCACTGCACGATGGTGCGGTCGCGCATCGACGCCCACTCGACCGGCGCCACCTCGACCAGCGGCGAGCGGGTGATCACCATCCCGCCACTGTGGATGCCGACGTGGCGCGGAAAGCCGTCGAGCTGCCGGCACAGCTGCAAGAGGAGCACACCGAGCGGTCCGCCGACGGGGCCGCGCAGGTGCGGATCGGGATCGCCCTCGTCGGCATCGGCGTCGTGGAAGGAGCGCGCGATCGGCGTGCGCGAGGGCACGACGTTGGAGCCGGCGTCGAAATCGCGGCGTTTGGCGACCGAATCCGGCAGCACCGCCCGCGGCACCTCCTCGCTGCCGAGCGCACCGGCCAGGGATTCGCGGGCGTCGTACTCGCGCACGACCGCATCGATCTGCCCCAGCGTGAGCCCGAGCGCCTTCCCGACGTCGCGGAGTGCCGAACGCGTCCGGTAGGTGATGACTTCGGCGACCATCGCCGCGTGCTCGCGATCGTAGCGGTCGTAGACGTACTGGATGACCTTCTCACGGTCTTGGTGCGCGAAGTCGACGTCGATGTCGGGGTACTCGCCGCGCTCTTCGCTCAAGAACCGCTCGAAGAGCATGTCGTGATGGACGGGGTCGATCGCGGTGATGCCGAGCGCGTAACAGACGACCGAATTCGCCGCCGAGCCGCGCCCTTGTGCGAGTACGTGCATCTCTTCGGCCGCGCGCACGATGTCCCACACTACCAGGAAGTACCCGGCTAGGTCCATCTTCTGGATGAGCGCCAGCTCTTTTTCGACCTTCGCAACGACGTGATCGCTGACCGGAACGCCGTAGCGCCACCGTGCGCCTTTGTAGACCAGCGTGCGCAGGTACGAGTGTGCCGACGCTTCGTCGTCCGGGATCGGAAAGACCGGGAACTCGCCGCCGAGCTTGAGCAGCCGGAACGAACAGCGTTCCGCGATCGCCAGCGTCGCCGCGATCGCCTGCGGAAACTCGGCAAAGAGGCGCACCATCTGCGCCGGCGACTTGAGGAAGAACTCGTGGTTTTGACGCAGCAGCGTTCCGGCCGTCGCCAGCGACACGCCGTGTTTGACGCACGCCATCACGTCCGCCAGCAGCGCGTGTTCGGGCCGCGCGTACGCGACGCCGTTGGTCGCGACGACCGGCACGTCCAGCTGCGCGCCCAGGTGGACGAGCGCGCGCACGAGGGCAGGGTCCTCCGGCCGCACGTGATGCTGCAGTTCGAGAGAGAAGCGCCCGGCGAAGAGGTCGCGCAAGTGGGCGGCCTGTGCGCGGGCGCCGGCATCGTCGCGCCGGCGCAGCGCACGTTCGATCGGGCCGTGGTAACCGCCCGAGAGCGCGATCAGCCCGTCGGTGTGGCCGTCGAAGTCGTCGAGTCGTAGGCGCGCGTCGCGCTTGCGGCCGCGCAGTTGTGCGGTCGAGATCAGCCGGGTCAAGTTGGCGTAGCCGCGCTTGTCTTCGGCCAGCAGCACCAGCCGCGGTCCGTCGGTCGGAACGTCCTTGGTGGCCCGGGCCGGCCGGCCGGCCCGGATCGGCGCGGCGTCGGGCGTCTCGAGGGTCAGCTCGGCCCCGCAGATCGCCGGCAACCCGACTTCATCCGCCGCCTTGGCGAACCGGACTGCCCCGTAGAGCCCGTCCCGGTCGGTCAGCGCGAGGCCAGCCAGCCCCAGGGCGCGCCCGGTCAGCACCAGCTCCTCGGGGTGCGACCCCCCTTCCAGGAAGCTGAAGTTCGACCAGGCGTGCAGCTCGGCATAGGCAGGTGTAGCCATCGGCAGACCCTGACACTACGCGAACATATGTTCGATTCCTCGTCGACCCGGCTGCTTGTCGTGAAGGGGATGTCGCGCCCTCGAGGGCTTAGTATATACAAATCATATGGATGAAATGTATTGCCAAATCACGACCGGCTGCGGGATACTCATCCCATGCCGCGCATCTCACTCATCGTCCCCGAGGACGATCTCGCATTGATCGACGAGGTCGCCGCACCCAATCGGACGGCGTTCATGGTGGCGGCTTCGCGCGAGGCAGCCTTACGCGCGCGCAGAGAGCGCGACGACCGGGAACTGGCCGCAATTCTCGATGCCAGTGCCGATGCGGATCGTGAACTTCTCGCTGAGTTCGACGGCACGGCCGCCGACGGAATTCCGTGAAGCGCGGGGAGGTATATCGCTTCGCGCTCGATCCCACCGTCGGGAGCGAAATGCAAAAGACACGTCCCTGCGTCATCGTGCAGCGCGATCTTCAGACGGAGCGCTCGCCCATGACCATTGTCTGCCCGCTTACCGATGCCAACGGCCGGCCGGGCAACATTCTGAATCCGGCAGTTTCAGCGGGCATCGGCGGCACGACGAAAGACAGCCTCGTCAGCTGTCATCAAGTTCGTGCCCTCGACCGGGGTCGTGCAGTCGGTCCAAAACTCGGCGACCTATCGCCCGATATCATGGCGGCCGTCTCGCGCGGCCTCAAGGCGATTCTCGACCTGGAAAGGGCGTGAGCCACTGCAACCAGGGTGGACGGGGCGTGTATACTCGGGCGTATGAGTCCAGAGCGTCGACGTTTGGCTGCCTTGGCTGCCGTCATCAGTGGGTTGGCGGCTTCGGTTCTTCCGCTGAGCCACGGGTGGCCGGATGCGTACCGCATCGCGGCGCTGACCGCGGTCGCCGCGGCCGAGGTTGGGTTGCTCGCGGCGTTGGCGCGGCTGAGCCGCCGCGAAGGATGCGTTCCGGTCTGGCAGCGCTGGCGGCGTTGAGCTAGCTGGGCGTCGCGGCCTGGGCGACCTGGGCGGCGACGAGCGTGTCGGAGCCGGAGAGCCGGTCGTCCTCGGCGTCGTACTCGAAGAGCTCCGCGTAGCGGCCCCACTCGACGGCCGTCTGAAACTGGCGGCGCGCTTCGTCGGCGGGATAGTACTCGTCGAGCAGATCGAGGAAGAAGTCGCCGCGCATGGTGCGGTTTTCTTTTTCCGTCAGCGTCTTGGCGATGGTGGCGACGATCGGCGCGTGTTCGAGCACCTGGTGGCGGAAGAGATCCTTCGAGCGCAGGATCGTCGTCGTCGCGAAGTCGCGGCCGACGTCGGTGACCCGTACGTCGCCATCGCGCACGACGGCGAAGCCGAGCATCACGGTGGCGTCGAGAATCGCCAGCAGATCGTCGATCGGGAGCGCGAGCCGATCGGCGAGGCGCGCGACCTCGTGCTCGCCCTCACCGGACTCGACGAGAAGCTCGAGCAGACCGCTGATCGTGCCGACCCGCACGTGCGGCAGCGGGCGCGCGTACGGCGAGCGCAGCGCGGGTGCCGGTTCGTCGGCCACGACCGGTTGCCAGGCGCGCGTCATGTCGAGCGAGGGGTTCGTCATCACTTCGTAGAGCCGATCGACCAGTTCTTTGAAATGCGGGCTGGTGCGGTTGTGCGGGCGGGGAAGGTCGACGACGACTTCGCCGCGCACGCGGCCGGGGTTCGCGCCCAGCACGACGACGCGGTCGGCGAGGAACACCGCTTCTTCGATGTTGTGGGTGACGATCAGGATCGCTTGCGCGGGGAACGTCCCCGCGTTCCACAGGTCGTCGATTTCGCCGCGCAGGTTTTCGGCCGTCAGTACGTCGAGCGCGCTGAACGGTTCGTCGAGGAACAGCACCTTCGGCTCGACGACCAGCGCGCGCGCGAAGCCGACGCGCTGCTTCATTCCGCCGGAGAGCTCGCGCGGATACGCCGTCTCGAAGCCGTCCAGACCGACCAGGTCGATCGCGCGCAGTGCGCGTTTGGTGCGCTCGGTGCGGCCGACGCCGCGTGCTTCCAGGCCGAGCTCGACGTTTTCGATGACCGTCAGCCACGGTAAGAGCGCGAAGCTCTGGAACACCATCCCGACATCGGGGTTCGGCCCGCTCAGCGGCGTCGTGCCGTTGCGGACGTCGCCGCCGCTCGGCGGAATCAAGCCGGCCATGATGCGCAAGAGCGTGCTCTTGCCGCTGCCGCTGCGGCCGAGCAGCGCGACGACCTCGCCGCGGTGGACGGTGACGTCGACGTCGTCGAGGACGGTGAATTCGCCCTTACCTTCGGGCAGCGGAAACCGCTTGAAGACGTTCTCGACCGTGATCAGCGCTTCGCTCACAGGTGATACCTCGTTTCCGCCAATTTGTAGAGACGGCGCCAGAAGACGCGGTTGATACCGACGACGTACAAGCTCATGATGCTCACGCCCAGCGTGATGCGCGGCCAGTCGCCTTTGGTCGTCGCCTCGGCGATGTAGGCACCCAAGCCGGTCGCGGTCAGCGTGGTCGTCCCCCACGAGACGATCTCGGAGACGATGCTGGCGTTCCAGGCGCCGCCGCTGGCCGTGATGCCGCCGGTGACCGCCGAGGAAAAGATAGCCGGGATGATGAGACGGCGCCAGCGCTGCCAGCCGTGCAGGCCGACGTCGTCGGCCATCTCGCGCAGCTCGGTCGGAATGCTCGCCGCACCGGCGATCGTGTTGAAGAGAATGTACCACTGGGCGCCCAGCGCCATCAGCAGGATGCACCCGACGTTGATCGGGACGTGCAGCGTGATGAACGCGAGGGTGGCGAACGGGAAGATGAAGTTCGCCGGAAACGACGCGAGGAACATCGCGACCGGCTGCGCTCGGCGCGTCAGCGTCGGTGAGAGGCCGATGGCGACGCCGATCGGGGTCCACACCAGCGTTGCGAAGATCAGCAAGACGACGACCCGCGCGAGCGTCGCGAGCCCCAGCAGCAGGACGTGCCAGACTTCGCCCACGCCGACGGAACCCACGATGCTGCGACCTTGCCAGACGATGAGTCCGACGACGACCAGCAGCAGGACGACGTCGAAGAGGCGGTCCGCCAGGTGTGCATCCCGGCGGCGATCGCCGGAGCGCGGGCGAACGGTGCTGACCCGGGCAAGCACGCGCGAGAGCGCGTCGCCGCCCGGCTGCGTCAGCCGGGCGATACCGCGCTGCACGCGCGAGCGCCGCAGCAGGTCGTAGACCCACGAGCGCGGCGAATCCGCCGACGCGCTCTGCTCCAGACGAAACTTGTCGGTCCAGGCGACCAGCGGGCGCCAGAAGAGCTGATCGACGAGCACGATCGTGATCGCCATCGTGAGGATCGCCCACCCCAGCGCCGGCATGTCGCGCGCGGTCACGGCTTGCTGCACGAACGAGCCGATGCCGGGCAAGGTGTAGTTGTGGTTGAGAACCGAGATCGCCTCACTGGCGGCGAGGAAGAACCACCCGCCACCGAAGCTCATCATCGCGTTCCAGATCAACCCGATCGCGCCGGCCGGCACCTCGAGGCGAATGAAGCGCTCCCACGGCGAGAGCCCGTAGGCGGCCGTCGCTTCCACCAAATCCTGCGGCAGCGTGCGCAGCGACTGGTAGAAGGAGAAGGTCATGTTCCAGACTTGGCTGGTGAAGATCGCGAAGATGGCGGCGGCCTCGAGACCGAGCAGACTGCCGTGGAAGAGCGCGATGAAGCCGGTGATCGTGATCGAGAGAAAGCCGAGCACCGGCACCGACTGCAAGATATCGAGCAGCGGGATCAGCACGCGCTCCGCATAGCGATTGCGTGCCGCGGCGTAGCCGTAGGCGAAGGTGAAGAGAAACGATGCTGCCAGCGCGATGAACATGCGCAGCGTCGAACGGGCCGCGTACTCCGGCAGCCGGTGCGGATCGAGGCTGACCGACGGCACGACCTGCGGCGGCGAGAACGAGACGAACGACTCTGAGCCGACACGCGCGATGACCGCCAAGAGCACCAGTGCGCCGAGGATGACGGCCGCGTCCGCCAGACCGTACCGGACGCGGCGGAGCGATCCCGGTCCGGGAAGTACCCTCTGCACGGGCGACGCTTTCCGACCGGCGTCGACCGCTTCCTCGGGTTAATCTCTTCTTATACTGCGAGCCTAGTCGGCGAGTACCGGTGCGATCGCGCCGAAGCGACCGGCGCGGAAGTCCTCGAAGGCCTGTTGGATCTCGTCGACCGTGTTCATGACGAACGGGCCGTAGCGAACCATCGGCTCGTGGATCGGACGCGCGCACAGCAGCAGCACCTGCAGCGGTTCCTCGCCGGCGTTGGCGATGCCGATCGTCTCGCCGTCGTCGGCGAACACGGCGTAATCGCCGCGGCGCACCTCGCGCGTGCCGATCGTGCCGACCCCGGCGACGACGTAGATGGTCGCGGTCCAGCCTGCCGGTACCGGCTGGTCGATGCGCGTCCCGGGCTGCAGCCGCGCGTCGACGTAGCTCCACGGCGTCACCGTGTGGACGGGTCCTTCCACGCCGAACGCATCGCCGCTGATGACGCGCGCGTCGACGCCGGGTGCCGGCTGCACGAGCGGGATCTCGGCCGCGGTGACGTCCTTGTAGCGCGGCGCGAGTTGCTTGTCGGCGCGCGAGAGGTTCACCCAAATCTGGAAGCCGTGGCGACGGCCGCCGGAACGCTGAAACGTCTCGGTCGGCATCTCCGAGTGGACCAGGCCACTGCCGCCGACCATGTACTGCGCATCACCCGGCCGCAAGATGCCGTGATTGCCGTGCGAGTCGCGGTGCTCCATCTCGCCGTCGAGCAGGTAGGTGATCACCTCGAAGCCCTTGTGCGGGTGGTCGGGCGCACCGGCAGCGGTGCCCGGCGCGTGGTCCATCGGGCCCATCTCGTCGATCAGCAAGAACGGGTCGACTTGCTCGAGGCCGCGGGCCGGGACCGGCCGGCGGACGAGGAAGCCCCCTCCCTCGAGGGTTTCGGTGGACGGGACGACGCTGGCGAGCGAGCGCGCCGCAGACGGACTGGAAACGGACATGGCCCTCCCTACAACCCGGCGGCGGTTTCAACGGGTGGCGCCTGGTCGGTCCCGACCACGCGATCGAAGGTCTCCCGCGCGGCGTAGATGGCCTCGCGATTGCGCTGCGACCAGCCGGCCAGGCCGCGCAAGTGCTCCGCCAGTCCCTCGCCCAGCGGGGTGACCTCGTAGAAGACTTTGGCGCCCGTCCACGCGACGCCACGGCGCGCGACGAGGCCGTCACGTTCGAGGCCGCGCAGCGTGAGCGCCAGCATGCGCCGGCTCAGTCCGGGAATCGTGCGCGCCAGATCGCCGAAATGCCGCGGTCCGTGGCCGAGCGCGATGACGACGTCGAGGCTCCACCGTCCGCCGAAGCGCGCCAGCAGTTCGCGGATCGGGCACTCGATTTCGTCGGGTCCGAACGGATCGGTTGCGGGCGCTTCCTGGACTAGGAACATCGACGTACCTTCTTTCGCGTTCGGCGCGGGCGCTCTAGGATGGCAGCGAGGAGCAGTACTATGTTCGAACCACAGCAGATCGTCGATCGTTACATCGCGATTTGGCACGAACCCGATGCCGCGCGCCGTCGCGTCGCCGTCGCCGAACTCTGGCGCCCGGACGGCGCATGTCTTTCGGCCAGCATCGAAGCGCACGGCTACGATGAGCTGGAAGCCCGCGTGGCCCGTGCCTATCAGCGTTGGGTCGCCGACGAAGAATGCATCTTCCGGCCGCGAACGGAGGTCGTTTCCCATCACGACGCGCTGGCGTTCTCGTGGGAAATGGTGCCCCGCGCGGGTGGTGAGGCGATCTCGATCGGACGCGACTTCTTCGTCGTCGACGACGACGGCCGCGTCCGGGTCGTCTATCAGTTCGTCGAAGCGTGAAGCGCTATCGCGTCGCGTTCGGCGGCAATCGCTCGACGGAATGCTCGCCGAGTACGTGCTGCTCGACGCCGACGCGGCGATCCCGGTACCGGCGCACCTCACCGACGACGAGGCCGCGACCGTTGCGGCCTGACGCACCTTAATCGGCGAAGATGTTTTGAAGCGTTTGCAAGGTAGCGGCGAGCGTTTTCGGCGCTGCGCTACCGAGCTTCTTCAGTAGTCCGACTTTGTCGACCGCGCGTAGCTGATCGAGGAGAATGAGTCCTCGTTTGCTGCCGAACGTGACCGGGACCCTGACGGCGCACTGCGGGCTTGCGTCGTCATCGGGGCAACGATAACCGTGCGTAGGTGATCGTGCATTTCTGGCGGCGAAATGATGACGCAAGGGCGTGTCTTTTGAATTTCGGCGCCAACTGTGGGATCGAATGTCGCGAGCCAGATCTCGCCGCGCGTCACCAGACGAGGTCCGCGTCGTCGGCGTTTGAAAATTCGGGCCAGATCGGAGCATCGTCGCCGCTCTCGGCAAGCGCGCGGCTCGCCTCGGCCCACCCGGCGCGAGGGTGCGCCTTCGGCTTACGAATGACCAGTGCGTCGTCTTCCACGTCGATCTCTACTTCACGCTCGAAGCCGAGTTGAGCAAGGAGAGGCTTGGGGATGATGATCCCTTGTGAATTTCCCAGACGCTGAAGCGAAGCGCGCACGTTAGAACAACGGTATAACGAACGATCGCTTCGGTCAAGGTGCGTCAGCCGTGTGGCTGCGTGATGGCATCGGCGAGCGTGAGGAACGGTGCGAACGCTTCCGGTGATTTGTAGGCGTCGCTGGTGAACGTGCCGGCGAGGCCGAGTGCGACGATCGTTCCGCGTGCGGAGAGCGTGCGCAGCGCGTCGGCGACTTGCGGCCGGGTCGGACCGTTCGGCACCGGATAGCGCAAGGAGCGTGCCTCGCTCGGGTCGAGCAGGTCGGCGTCGAGGTGAACGTACCAGGGCGGCGGTGGGAGCTCCGCGATATCGAGGGCGGCGAGGTCGATGCGACGGATCGTCGTGGCTGCGAGCGCGTCGCGCTCGGGTCCCTCGAGCGCGCGGACACCGACGAGGGCGCACTGTTCGTCGGCGATCGGACGCAGGCCGAGCGGATCGCGCAGCGCTGCACCGCCGCGCCCGGTGAGCATCGCGAGTGCCAAGCTGCCGAGATAGCCGTCGCGCGTGGTGCTGGCGGTGGCGAATGCCGCGTGCGCGCCGAGCCAGAGCACACTGGGCGTGAGTCCGCGTCGTTGCAGTCCGGCGAGGGTGCCGAGCGCGGCAAGGCGGTCGGCGGCGACGACCAGTGCGGGCTCGTCGGTCGCCGCGATCCGCGTGGCGGTCATCTCGGCGATGGCGGCGAGCATCGGCGCCAGCGGTCCCTTCGAGACGACCACGGCGTCGTCGGCGGCGAAAGCCTGGACGAGCGCCGGGACGGCGTCACCGTGGTGATAGGGGACGAGGATGCGCCGCACGGGAGGACGAGTATCGCACATGGTCTCCGCTCCCCCGCTGATCGCGCTCGATCGGGTCACCGTCCACCTCGATGGGCGGCCGGTGCTGCACGAGGTCAGCTGGGAGCTGCGGCCCGGCGAGCAGTGGGCGATCGTCGGCGCCAACGGGGCCGGCAAGAGCACCCTCTTGGCGGTGATCCGCGGCGACCGCTGGCCCGAGCGGGACGGCGGCTCGCGGACGTACGCGCTCGACGGCGCGCCGCAGGCCGTCGGCGCCGCCGCTCGGCGTATCGGCGCCGTCTCGCCGGAACAACAAGAGCGCTATGCGCGGCTCGCGCTCGAGGTCAGCGGCCGTGAGCTCATCGCGAGCGGGTTGCGCGACACGATCTACGTGCAGGGTGCCCTCGCGCCGGACGAAGCCGCCGCGGTCGACGCGCTGATCGAGCGGTTCGGGTTGCACGCGCTGGCCGCGGCAGCGATTCGCACGCTGTCCTTCGGGCAGCTGCGCATGTTGCTGGTCGCGCGTGCGCTCGTGCGCGAACCGCGCGTGCTGGTGCTCGACGAGTTCGCCAACGGTCTCGATGCGCGCGCCCGGCGGGCGTTGCTGGGCTTCCTCGAGCAGGTCGCAGAGCGCACGCAGGTGATCGCCTCGGCGCACCGCGTCGAGGATCTGCCGGCGACGACCACCGCCTACGCGCGACTCGTCGGCGGTCGCATCGTCGAGACCGGCGGCGGGCTGCCGGCTACCCACCGCCATCGGCCGATCCATGCGCACCCGCCGCCGGCGAACGCTGCGTCACCGCAGCCCGACGCGCTTGCAGCCACCGACGTCCTGGTCGCCATTCGCGACGCCGACGTCTATCGCGAGGAGACGCTGGTGCTGCGCGGCGTGAGGTGGTCGATTCGGCGCGGCGAGCACACCGTCGTCTCCGGCGCCAACGGCTCGGGCAAGACGACGTTCGCGGAGCTGGTCGCGGGGACGCTGCCGGCGGCCTACGGCGCGGAGATCGAGCGCTTCGGCGCGCCCGGCCCGTTCGACGTGCGCGAGTTGCGCCGACGCATCGCGCACGTCTCCGACGCGCTGCAGATCGCGTACGACGCGAATCCGACCGTCGAGCGCGCGATCGCCTCGGGGTTCACCGCCAGCATCGGGACCGTCGAATCGCCGAGCGACGAACAGCGCGCCGCGGTCGCGGCGATCGTGCGCCGGCTGAGCCTCGAGCCGCTGTGCGGCCGGCGGTTTCGCACGCTCTCGTTCGGCGAACGCCGCAAGGTGCTGCTGGCGCGCGGTCTGGTCGCCGGACCCGAACTGCTGATCCTCGACGAGGTGTGGAGCGGCCTGGACGCACCGTTCTGGGCTGCGCTGATCCCGCTGCTCGATGAGCTGGCGGCACACGGCACGACGCTGCTCGTCATCACGCACCACGTCGGCGACGTGCCGGCGCTGGTGCGACGCGCCTTCCTCGTCGAGGATGGGACCGTACGTGAGGTACCGCTGGGCTCAACGTAGCGGCTCGCCGAGCGCCGCGCGGAAGAGCTCCGTGTCGGCGTACTCGGTGATCGCGATGACCGACCCCTCGCGAAACTCGAAGATCCAGCAGTAGGTGTTCTCGTAGGCTTCTCCCGTGCGGGTGACGTTTTCACCGCGGCCTTCGACCGCGACGAGGTCGCCGTCGGCGATGAAGCGCTGCGCATGGCTCTTCAGCGGCGGCGCCAGCACGCGGCGCAGCGGCGCGATCAGATGCTCGATGATGGCGGCTTTGCCGCGATACGTGCCCGACCAGGCGGTGGTGCCGATGATGGTCCAGCGGGCGTCGTCGGCCAGCGCGTCGAGGAAGGGTTGACCGTTGCCCTTCGCCGTCTCGGCGTAGATGTATTCGAGGTGTGCGCGGTTCGACGGGAACCGCGCGCTCCTGGTCGTCATGCGGAATCGTCCTTTGGCGCCAGTGTGCGGGCGCCGGCGAGGTGAACGAAAACGAAGTCGCGCAGCTCGGTCTCCATCGCCTCGGCGCTCGGGCTGCGCGTCGCGAGTTCGGCGCTGCCGAGATACAATGCGCGGGCGAGCTGGTCGGCGCGCGGTGCCAACGCGACGTCTTCCCGCAGTGCGTCCGCCACCAAGCCGAGGATCGTCGTATCGAGGTCACGGAACGAGGCGCCCGCCATCGCGTCTTTGGCGGAGACGAGGTCGGCCGCGTGTGGCGAGGAGCGCACGAGCGCGAAGACCACGCGGTGCTTGGCGACGACCGCGCTCGCGAGCCGCGCGTCAACCGGTGCATCTCCCGTCAACGCCTGCTGGACGGTCTGGTGGAGAAGACGCGCGAGCCGCGTGCAGACGGCGACGTAGAGCTCGTCCTTGTTCCGGAAGTAGCGATAGAGGGTCGGTTTCGCGACCCCCGCTTCGCGCGCAACCGCCTCCATCGTGACACCGCGAAACCCGTCGCGTTTGAAGAGCTCTTCGGCCGCTCGCAGCACCCGCCGCGAGCGGCCCTCCGCCGCCTCGGCCAGACCGTCCATTAACGAAGTATACGAAATTCGTTCATTTCGTCAAGGTGGTGGGACGCAAAGAACCGTGGGTATGCCTGCCATTGTGCCAGGCCGACGTGTGTTGCTCGCGATCAATCCCCGGGCGCGCAAAGGTCCGGCCGCCGACGCCGCCTTGCGCGCCGCGCTGGTCGCGCGTGGCCACACCGTGCTCGACGTTCCGCTCGACCGGGACGCCGTGTTCGCGGACGCCGTCCATCACCGGCACGCGGAGATCGAGGTGGCCGTCGTCGGCGGCGGTGACGGGACGCTGCTGCGTGTCCTGCCGGCGCTGGTCGAGACGAAGGTGCCGGTCGTCATCGTGCCGCTCGGCACGTTCAACGAGCTGGCCCGCACCCTCGGCATGCCGAGCGATCCCGACCTGGTCGCCGCGCTGGTCGACGAGGGCGTGCCGCTGGCGCTCGACGTCGGGCGCGTCAACGACGCCTACTATCTCAACGAGGCGTCGGTCGGGCTCTCGACGCGCGTCACCGAGCTGCAGACGCCGCTGCTCAAGCGTGCCCTGGGGTTGTTCGCGATCCCGGTCGCAACGGTGCGGGCATTGCGCTGGTGGCGCCCGATGCGGCTCGAGATCGAGGACGACCAGGGTCAGCGGCACACGGTCCGCGCGGTGCAGCTGACGGTCGCGAACAGTTACCGTTTCGGGGGGGTGGTGGAGAATCCGGAAGCCAGCCTCGAAGACGGGCAATTGTGGCTGTATGCACTCGACGTACGCGGCTGGTGGGACGCGCTGCGTATCGTATTTGCCGTTGCCGCGCACCGCTTGCACCGTGCGCCGCGCGTCGAGACGTTGCGCGGAACCCATTTCCGCGTGCGCTCGCTGCGCGGCCGGCACCATCACGTCTACGCCGACAGCGAGAAGGTCGGGCGGCTGCCGGCCGAATTTCGGGTCATGCCGCACGCGCTCACCGTGCTCGTCCCCGCCTCGCGCGTCCCGGCGATTCGATGAAGTCGCCGTTCGTCCCCGACGCGTACGCGCCGCGGGTCACGTTTCTTGCGCCCGCCGATCTGTTCGCGCGCGGTTATCGGGGCGCGATCGTCGACCTCGACAACACGTTGGTCGGCTATCACACGCTCACGCTGGCCGACGAGGACGCAGCCTGGGTGCGCGCCCTGGCCGCCGCGGGTATCCGCATCGTCGTGCTGACGAACAACGGCACCCCGTGGGCGGAGCAGGTCGCGCGCGAGATCGGCGTGCCGTGCATCCCACGCGCCCACAAGCCCTTGCCCCACGGCTTCCGCCGCGCGCTCGACCTGCTCGGGCTCGAGCGCAGGCAGGTCGTCGTCATCGGCGATCAGTTGTTCACCGACGTGCTCGGCGCGCGCTTGGCGGGCCTGGACGTCATCTTGGTCGAGCCGCTGGTGCGGCGCGATCCGTGGAATACGCGACCGCTGCGGTGGCTCGAGCACACGCTGCTGCGGAAGGTCCCGCGCGTCCGGTGACGCGGCTCGATGAGGCCCGCGCCGTGCTCGCGGCGATCGCTGCTCGCGAAGCGGCCGATCCGGCGATCGCCGCGGGCAGCCGCACCTGGTGGCACCTCGGTGCGAGCGTCGCCCCGCGCGCCGTCGTGCTGATGCACGGCTTCACCAACGCCCCGCCGCAATACGCGTTGCTCGGCCGCGAACTGGTGCAGCGGGGCGATGCGGTCATCGTGCCGCGCTTTCCGTATCACGGTCACGCCGACCGCATGAGCGAGGCCATCGCCGGGCTGCGCGCCGAGGACTGGCAACGCGCGGCTCTCGAAGCGATCGCGATCGCGGCGCGCTGTGGCGAGCGGGTCGTCGTGCTCGGCATCTCGGTCGCCGGCACGCTCGCGGCCTGGCTCGCGACGCGGATCGCGATCGACCACGCCATCGCGATCGCGCCGTTCTGCGGCATTCGCGAGCTGCCGGGCCGCGCCAACGACGCGCTCGGCAGCGTCCTGCGCGCGGCGCCGAACCGATTTCTCTGGTGGGATCCGCGCGTCAAGGAGCAACAACCGCCGCCGCACGGCTACCCCCGCTTCTCGACGCACGCCCTGGGCCAGTCACTCCTGCTCACCGGCGAGATCGCGGGCGCCGACACCGGCGCGCGCGCCCGCCGGCTGACGGTCGTGCAGAACCGCGGCGAGCCGATCGTCAACAACGCCTATGCGTGGCGTCGGCTGCTTGCGGTGCGCGAGCGCGGCATCGATCTCGAACGCGTCTGGATTGGCCTCGACGGCACACACGACGTGATCGAGCCGGAGATTGCGCAAGCGCGTCCCGCGACGATCTACCCGACGCTGCTCGAGCTGATCGCCGCGGACGTTCGTGCGCGTTAGTGATGGCGATGCACCCCTGAGGTGGTGATATCGAGGCCGGTCGCGGAGATGGTCAGCGTCTGCGAGAGCTGCGGGAACGCGCCGCAGGTCGTCGATGGGTCGACCGTCGCGGTCAGCGGATCGTTGCTGGCGGTGACGTCGAGCACGAACGCCGCCGTCGCGCCGCCGTTGAGGCGAGCACGGCCGTCGCTCCGTCATTGGCTTGACTGGTCGGCGCGATGTAGTACCACGAGTCGGTCGGGTCGAAGGTCGTCCCACCTTCCGTCGCGCCGGCCGGGTTGTTCGCCAGCGGCAGCTCGAGGCGCACGAGCGGAATCGTGAAGATCACTGCTGGTGCGGGGAGCGCAGCATTGTAGAGCGTCTCGACGGTGCCGGTCGTCGCGTTGGCGTTGTAGCTCGCGCCGATGTCGAGCAGATCGCCGTTCAGCTGGCTGCCGTCGTAATTGAACGTGTATGCGGTGCGCCTGCCGGTCGACCCTGGACGTGGCTTCAATCGCGAGAGGGGCAGCGAGGCACCGGCGGGTAGCTGACGCCATGCGCTATCGCAATGTGGGCCGCTGGGGTGTGAAGGTCTCGGTCGTCGGCCTCGGTTCGTGGCTGACGTACGGCGGCAGCGTCGAGGAGGACGCCGCGCGCGCCTGTATTCGCCGCGCGTACGAGTTGGGTGTGCGGTTCTTCGACACGGCGGATGTTTACGCGCGCGGCCGCGCCGAGGAGGTCGTCGGGCGCGCGATCAGCGAGCTGCCGCGCGATCAGCTGGTGCTGGCGACGAAGGTGTTCTTCCCGATCGGCAACGGCCCCAACGACGGCGGCCTCTCGCGCAAGCACGTGCGTGCGCAGATCGACGGTTCGCTGCGGCGCTTGGGCGTCGACTACGTCGACCTCTACCAATGCCACCGCTACGACATCGCGACGCCGCTCGAAGAGACGGTCGAGATGATGGACGACCTGGTACGCGCCGGCAAGATCCTGTATTGGGGGGTGAGCGAGTGGAACGCCGATCAGATCGCGGGCGCGGTCAACCTCGCGCGCGCCCGCGGTTGGGCCGAGCCGGTGTCGAATCAGCCGCAGTACAGCGCGCTCTGGCGCCGCGTCGAACCGCGCGTGTTCCCGGTCTGCCGGCAATACGGCCTGGGCAACGTCGTCTGGTCACCGCTGGCGATGGGGATCCTGACCGGTAAGTACACCGACGCCGCCCACCCGCCGGCCGGGACGCGCGCCGCCGGCACTGCTGCCGGCATGATGGAAGACTACTTCACCCAGCCGGTGCTCGACGCGGCGCAGCGGCTGCGACCGCTCGCGCAGGCTGCGCACTGCACGCTCGCGCAGCTCGCGCTGGCCTGGTGCCTGCGCACCGACGTCGTCTCGTCGGTGATCATCGGCGCGACGCGGCCCGAGCAGGTCGACGACAACGTCGCCGCTGCCGACCTCGACGTCGATCCCGAGATCTTCCGCCAGATGGACGACATCCTGGCACCGGTCGCACCCTTCGAACCCTACACGTCCTGACGAGCGGACCGCACCGTGTGCTGCGGGTCGACGGCGTCGATGAGCAGCGTGAGCAGGTCGGCGAAGTGTTGGTCAGGATTGCCGAACATCGTCTCTCCCGCTTGCAGCACGAGCGGATGTGAGGCGGCGTCGAAGCGTTGCGCGCGATGGTCGAGCGAGTAGCGTGCGTCGCCGGCGGCGGCGGCCTGCGCGACTGCCTGCTCTTCGATGCAGAAGCCGACCGTGAACGTGTAGAGCAGCGCGAACGCGCGCGCAGCGCCGGCCGGTGTGAAGCCCTGCGCCACCAGCGCGGCCAGAAACGTCTCTTGGCGTTCGAGCAGTGTCGCGTCGGTCAGATAGGTGCCGCTGAAGACCTTCGCGCCGTCGCGGTGCGAGAGCAACGCCTGCCGGGTGATCGTCGCGTAGGTGGTGAGGAGCGTGCGCCACGGCGACGCCGGTGAACACGCCGCCAG
>Ga0181531_10001124_pt1 | contig 17149 bp, 10 predicted proteins | sample PEATcosm2014_Bin_38_FD_119743 | JGI IMG/M metagenome (GOLD analysis project Ga0181531, IMG submission 119743) | Peatland microbial communities from MTU Mesocosm Facility, Houghton, MI, USA - PEATcosm2014_Bin11_10_metaG | ecosystem: Environmental > Terrestrial > Soil > Wetlands > Peat | place... | reverse complement strand
AGTTTGCCATCGCATGACACAAAAAAACACTCGCACCGTGGTTGAGAAAGCGATTGACCAGTTTTTACGCGTCCTGCGGGAGCGAAATTCTTCCCCGCACACGATCAAGGCCTATACCGGAGACCTCGATAACTTCGCGGCCTACGTTGGCCCGCGCACTTGGAAAAACATCGATCACATTACCGTTCGGGGATTTCTCGCGTATCTCTACGAGAAGGGTTTGAGCAAGACTTCTGTGGCCCGATCTCTCGCGGCAGTGCGTTCGCTCTATCGCTGGCTGGCGCAGGAGGGCGTCGTTGAGCAAAATCCCGCGGCGCTTGTGACCACACCGAAGCTGCCGAAGAAATTGCCGCGCGTGCCCACGCTCGAAGAAATGAACGGCGTGCTCGACGGGGCGATGCCCGAAGTTGCAGCCTTTCCCGAGCGCGACGCTCTAATGTTCGAATTGCTCTATGGCTGCGGGATTCGCAATTCGGAACTCCTCGGCATCAATCTCGATGATATCGGCATGAGCGCAGAAGCCATTCTCATCCGCGGCAAGGGCAAGAAAGAACGTTTTGTGCCCTTTGGCGATTCGGTAAAAGTGGCGCTGGGCGCATATTTACCGGAACGACAGAAAGTTCTCTTTGTAAGGAAGAAAAATGTAAACGCCTTGCTCATCAACCAGCGGGGCGGACGCCTGACCACGCGCAGCGTTGGCCGCATCATCAAGAAAATTGCCGTGGCTAAAGGATTGTCGCCCGATGTCCATCCTCACACGCTGCGCCATGCCTTTGGCACACACATGCTCGAAGAAGGCGCTGACCTGCGGGCGATTCAGGAGATGCTCGGTCACGAACGATTGGCCACAACGCAGCGCTATACGCAGCTCTCAACGCGGCACGTGCTTGAGGTTTACGACCGGACGCACCCGAGAGCGAAGTGAAACCCGCTTTCCTATTTGCGTAGCGATTCCCACATCTCGACCACGCGCGCTTTTAAATCTGCCGTGAGCTTGGCATAAGTCTCTTCCGACGCAGCTGCTTCCGGCGGAGGAGTAATCGGATCGCCGATTTTTATTTTCAGCTGGGAAAATTTCTGCGGGCCTTTTCCCCGCGGCCACACGGCGTGGAAGCCCTCGATGGCCACGGGAACAATCGGAACTTGCAGATTGATAGAGAGAATCGCCGCGCCCTTTTTGAAAGTCTTGGGCGTACCATCAATCGAGCGTTCGCCCTCGGGATAGAGAATAAGAACGCGGCCATGGCGCAGGCCGTATGCTCCCGCGCGCATTGCGGGAATCAAATTCGCATCAGGGTCTACGACCACGACATTCATGGATGCTGCGATCTTGCGCATGATCTTGCCGCCGAAAATTTCGCTGGTCCCCACCGCAAAGCTGCGTCGCAAGATGTGTCCTGGCACAACCGCCGCCAGAAATGCCGGATCAATATAGCTTTGATGGTTTGAACAAATAATGTACGGTCCGTTACGCGGTATTTTCTCCGCTCCGGCGAGCTGCAAACGGAAAACCGTCTTGGCGACGACCCAAATTCCCGCAGCCACGAACTGCCAGAAATATTCGCGAATCGGTGAGGATTTGCCCAAAGCGAGTACCGTCGGGTCCGTCGGTTCCTCCGCCAGAATGTCCTTCCATCCCGCGCTTTGCTGCTGTGCAGGCTTCGCGCCAGAAGCCGCGCTCTCGCGAATGGCATCAACTAATTCTTTGACGTTGTAGATTTCCGCGAGGCGCGATTCTTCGAGATTACCCCCGATGGCTTGTTCAATGGCGACCAGCAATTCCACCCGGCCCATGGAGTCGAATCCGAGATCGAGCTCAAGATTCGAATCCGGGCGAATCTGCTCAGGCGGGCTGCTCGCGTTTTCCCGAATTACGGCAATCGCCCTTTGCACATCTTCCTGTTCGAGCCACTCGTTATCTTCCGCGGTGAGCGGCTTTTCGATGGGCACGTCACTCTCGCCAGATTTTCCTTTGGCCAGGTTGGCCCGCACCCGCTTTTCAATCTCAAAGCGTTTTAGTTTTCGCGTGGTCGTGCGCGGCAAATCTTCCTGGGAAATTTCATAGTTGGCAATGCGCTTGGTAGAAGCGAGCTGCGCCGACAGGCTCTCCACATCAAAGCGAATCACTTCTTTGGCGTTGACAATCTTTCTTTCTTTGAGGACTTCAAAGTTGGGCACGATCACGGCATAAAGCTTGTCGGAACTTCCCCCGCCCATACCCTCCAGACCTAAAACGCAAATTTCCTTGATGAACGGTGATTTCAAATACTGCGCTTCGATCTCCTCGGGATAGACGTTCTTCCCATTGCTGAGAACGATGACGTCCTTCTGCCGGCCCGTAATGAAGAGATTGCGCCCGGAATCGAAATATCCCAGGTCGCCCGTGTGGAACCAGCCGTCTTTCATTACTGCGTCCGTCGCGTCCTGGCGACGCCAGTAGCCCTTCATCACGATTGGCCCGCGTAACACGATTTCCCCTGACGCCGGCCCGCTGTCGTCGTCCGTGGCCGGTGGTGCTTGCGGATTATCGATTCTCGCTTCCAGTCCCGGCAAAGCCTTGCCCACTGAGCCAATCACCAGGTTGTCCGGAGGCGTGACGAAAGCGCCGCCCGACGTCTCGGTCAAACCATAGGCCTGAAGCACGTCAATGCCGAGTGCGTAAAAATCGGTCGCAATCTGAGGGCTGAAACGCGATCCGCCGGTGATAAGTATCCGCATCTTCGGACCGAATATCTTATGCACCTTGCCGAAAAAGACTTTACCCAGATTGATGCCGAGCTTGCGCGCCGCCAGATTCAGCTTCATCAGAGCGTGCAGAATTCGCAGCGTCATCGCGCCTTTCTTGGCAGCTTCTTTGAAGATGCGGTCATGAATCAAATTGAAGAACTGCGGCACGACGCAAAAGATTGTGATTTCGCGCTCTTGAAGCGCCCGCAATAGCTCGGTCGTGTTCAGGGTCTCCAGATAAACCACGCGCGTCCCGCTCACCAGGGGCAGTAGCAGGTTCGCCATCTGCGAGAGCACGTGAAATAGCGGAAGCAGCCCGAGAATCGAATCTTCTGGCCCAATCTTGATGACTTTGAAGACGGAATCTGCTTCCGCAAAAAGATTGCCATGCGTCAGCATCACGCCCTTTGGATCGGCGGTAGTGCCGGAAGTGTAGAGCAGTGACGCCACTGCGTCCTCAGTTGGTTCGCTCGGCGCAAAATTTCCCGGCCCCTCGGCAAAAATCGCATCCAGCGTCGGCTCGCCATTTTCCGTGGCCGCGTCTTTGCTGGAGAGCACAACCCGCACCTGCAATCCGCTAATCGCTTCCTGTGTAACCTTCAGGTGCTTGTCATCGCTGAAAATCAGACTCGTGCCGCTGTCTTGGAGCAACTTGGCGACTTGATCGGCGTGAAATGCCGTGTCGAGCGGCACCGCCGTAAATCCCGCCGCTAGAATTCCTAAATATGACGCCACCCACCGCGGGTGATTCTCCGCCAGAATCGCCACCCGCGCCTCCGCCTCGAGCGCTTGCCCACTAAGCCAGCGCCCAACGCTCTCTGCCATCTGACGAACTTCGCCGTAGGTATAACTCTCGACGGCATCGCGTTTTTGAATCTCAAGGCAGGGATTATTCGGCCAGCGCTCAGCGCACTTTCGAAAGAGATCATAAAAAGTTGGCATGGGTTCGCAAATCTTACACGATGGCGTAATTTTTCGATGCCGCCCTTACATTTGCCGTTGTTTCGGGCTGTTAGCCATCGCGTCGAATCGCAGTCGAAAGGCATCGAATATGCTAGGCTCTTAATAAGGGAAATTGCGCCCTGATGCGCATTCCGGCCATGCGCCTGCAAGGAATCACGATTTGATTAACAAAGCCATCGCCAAAGTATTTGGCACCAAAAACGAACGCGAAATCAAGCGCCTGATGCCGCGGGTTGCGGCCATCAGCGCCCTTGAGTCCGAAATGCAAAAGCTTTCGGATGAACAACTTCGCGCCAAAACCGAGGAGTTCCGCGCGCGCATTCAAGAACGCATGAGCCGTGTCCCGGATGATCCTGAAGCGGACGACGATAGGCTTAAGCAGCTTGAAGACGAACGCAAGGCCGCGTTGAAAGAAGTTCTCGACGAAATCCTCGAAGAAGCCTTTGCCGTGGTCCGCGAGGGTGGACGCCGCGTTTTAAATATGCGCCACTTCGATGTCCAGCTAATTGGCGGCATGGTGCTCCATCAGGGCAAAATCTCCGAAATGAAGACCGGCGAAGGAAAGACCCTTGTCGCCACCCTTCCCGTTTATTTGAACGCGCTTAGCGGACGCGGTGTTCATGTTGTCACCGTCAACGATTATCTTGCCAAGCGCGACTCCGAATGGATGGGCAAACTCTACCAGTTCCTCGGCCTCACCGTCGGCGTAATTGTGCACGATCTGGACGATCAGCAGCGCCGCGAGGCCTACGCCGCCGACGTCACCTACGGCACCAACAACGAGTTCGGCTTCGATTATCTGCGCGACAACATGAAGTTCGACCTTAAAGATTGCGTGCAGCGCGAGCACAACTTCGCCATCGTGGACGAAGTCGATTCGATTCTGATTGATGAAGCCCGCACGCCGCTCATTATTTCGGGCGCCAGCGAAGAATCCACCGACAAGTATGCCCGCGTCAACCGCATCATTCCCAAGCTCGAAAAGGGCGAGGAGATTGATGTTGCCCCGGGCGAACCCCCGCAGTACACCGGTGATTTCGTGGTGGATGAAAAACGCCGCAACATTACGGTTACCGATGAGGGATGGGAAAAGGTCGAGCAGCTTCTCGGCATTGGCAACATCGCCGATCCTGAGAACTGGGACCTCAAGCACCACGTTGAAACCGCCGTGAAAGCGCATTCTCTCTATCATCGCGACGTAGAATACGTCGTCAAAGACGGCGAAGTTATTATCGTGGACGAGTTTACCGGGCGTCTCATGCCCGGCCGCCGCTGGTCGGATGGACTGCACCAGGCGGTCGAAGCCAAAGAAGGCGTGAAAATCGAGCGCGAAAACCAGACGCTCGCGACCATCACCTTCCAGAATTACTTCCGCATGTACAACAAGCTGGCGGGCATGACGGGAACAGCGGAAACCGAAGCGGCTGAGTTCGAAAAGATTTACCGGCTCGAAGTCATGGTGATTCCGACCAATCGTGTGCTTCGTCGCCTTGAGAATCCCGACGTTGTTTACCGCACGGAGAAAGAAAAATACTTCGCGGCGGCGGACGAGATTCAGAAACTCTATGCCACGGAACAGCCGGTGCTGGTGGGAACGACTTCCATCGAGAAATCTGAGCGCCTTTCGGAACTGCTCAAGAAAAAAGGCATCAAGCACGTCGTGCTTAATGCGAAATATCACGAACGTGAGGCCGAGATCGTTGCCCAGGCTGGGCGCAAAGGCATGGTCACCATCGCCACCAACATGGCGGGCCGCGGCACGGATATCCTGCTGGGCGGCAATCCTGAATTCATGGCCAAGCAGGAGTGCGTGAAGAAGGGCATTGCGCAGCCGCGCCGCGCCGCGCAGGGCAAAATCGAAGCCGATGTGGATACGGCCACGACCACTGTCTGGTACTACGCGGGCAACGAATACACGGTGCCGACCGACAAGTGGACTGAGATTTTCAATCGCTATAAACAGGAAACTGACAAAGAGCACGACGAAGTCATAGCTGCCGGCGGCCTGCACATTTTCGGCACCGAGCGCCACGAGTCGCGGCGTATTGATAACCAGCTTCGCGGGCGCGCCGGACGCCAGGGCGACCCCGGATCATCCCGCTTTTATCTATCGCTCGAAGACGACCTCATGCGCATCTTCGCAAAAGAATGGGTCTCCAATCTCTTGCAGCGGCTGGGCATGGAAGAAGGCGTTCCCATCGAGTCACGGCTCATCAGCCGGCAAATCGAAAAATCGCAGGAGACCGTCGAAGGTCAGAATTTCGAAGCCCGTAAGCACTTGCTCGAATACGACGACGTAATGAACAAGCAGCGCGTGGCCGTCTATGGTTTGCGGCGGCAATTGCTCAAAGGGCTGGATCAGAAAGATCTCATTCTTGAGGATTACGTCTCCGCCATCCTCGGCGATTTGATGGATGAATTCTGCCCCATCAAGGCGCATCCTGCCGACTGGAACCTGAAGGGTCTGAAAGACGCGGTATTCACCCGCTTCGGCGTGGACATTCTCGCCGAGGGATTGCAGCCCGAAACCCTGAATCGCCAGGAATTGGGCGATGCCATTTTCGACAAGCTCAAAGCCCGCTATGACGCCAAAGAAGCGCTGATTGGGCCGGAAGCGATGCGCTACCACGAGCGCATGATCATGCTCAGCGTGCTCGACGCGCAATGGAAAGATCACCTGCGCGATATGGACCACCTGAAAGAAGGCATCGGCCTGCGCGGGTACGGCCAGCATGACCCGCTGGTGGAATACAAGCGCGAGTCTTTCGACATGTTCGAAGCCATGATGTTGCGCTTCCGGGAAGATACGGTCCGGTATCTGTATCTGATGCAGGTCATCGAGCGGCCCACCGAGGGCCAGACCGCCACGGCGCATCCCCAAGGCGCGCCCCAGTTGGGCGGAAATGGCAACCGTCCTCCGCGCAACGTCGCCACCTCAGTGGATGACATTGAAGAAGCCTTTCAGCGCCGCAAGAAGCGCGAACTCGAACAGGCGCGCATGGCCGGTTCGGGTGAAACCCAGACGGTGCAGCAAGTCATCCGCGGAGAAAAGATCGGCCGCAACGATCCCTGCCATTGCGGATCCGGCAAGAAATACAAGAAGTGCCACGGCGCGAACGCCTAGCGATTTGTGCGCGCGCCGTCCCCGGGAAGCGTTTTCTATTGTGGAAAGCTTGTGATCTGTGAACCTTACGAGTGTGATGGATGAACAGGAAATCCTGTGGAAAATAATCCCGGTAAGTGGTTGTAAATAATGGACATAAATCCGGAAGCTAAATCGATTTAGCTTGCCCGTGGCAGGGTCAAATTTTGGGGGATACTCCGGTATGGCGATCGCCCGCAACACGCCACCTTGGGCCTTAGAAGCGCAAGAAAGGGCATTGCCGGTCGCGGCCCAATGGTGGAATTCCAGCATGCTCGGCGCCCTAGCAGCAGGCCCCTCAGCCCAAAAGGGCAATCGGAATGACAATCTGGTGACGAAGTAGCTGCTTGGATTACAGCTTCGGAGCGAGGTTGAAAGACTTGACCACAATGTTCGCCGGCTTGTTGCCCACGGGGATCATGGTCAACAGGGAATACTCGCCGGGTTCGAATTTCTTCCGCGGAATGCGTTTTTGAATGACCGTCACATCTCCGGACCCCGAATTCAACACCAATAGATAATTCTGACTTTGCGAAAGTGCCAAACCATCTGGCTCGGCCCCAACCGGCAGACTGGCGATCATCTTTCCCATATCAATGTCGTAAACGGAAATCGTGTTCGCGCCGAAATTGCTCACATAAAGCCGCGAGTTATCGGCAGTGACCACTTCTCCCGAGGGATGCGCGCCAATCAAGTAAGTTCCGCTGGCTTCATCCGTGCCGGTCTCGATGATGGAAATGCTGTCGGCGTCGAAGTTGCTCACCATGAGCTCGCCGCCATCGGGTTTCAGTTCGAGCTTGACCGGCGTCTTGCCGACGTCAATTAGCGCAATCAGCTTCTCTTGCTTGAGATCAATGGACGCGACCTGGGCCGAGCCGGAGCAGGAGACGTAAGCCTTGCTGCTATCGGGGAGAATGGCAATGTCTTCCGGTTGCTGGCATACGGCAATCGTCGCTTTTACGCGCAGGTTCACAGCGTCGAGGAGCGAAACCGTATTATCGGCTCGGTTGCTGACCACGACGGTGTTGTCGTCAGGCGAAACTTTAGCCAGTCCCGGCGCGTTGCCCACGCGGATGGTTCCTATAACCATGCGCTTGTCGAGGTCGATGACCGAAACATTGGCGGAGCCGGAGTTGGCGACGTAGGCCCGCCTGCCATCCGAGGAGACGTCAATGAAAAACGGCCGGCCGTGAACTCCGATGGTCGCCACGACCGATTGCGTCTCGGCGTTGATGACGCTGATGTTGTTGGACGCGGTGTTGACGGCGTAAATTTCGTTTTTCTTCGGGTTGGCGGCAATGCCCGAAGGACCGCCGCCCACTTTGATGGTGCGTGCCGGTTCAAAGGTCCGCAGGTCAATTACGCTGACGGAATTGCTGGCATTGTTGGTGATGTAGGCGTACTCGCGGTAGTAAGGCCCGTAATCGGTTATCTGCTGCTCGCGGAAATACCACCAGCCGATGCCGGCGAGGATGGGCAGAAGAACAACGATGAAAAGGATTTTCTTCAAGCGGAGACCGAAGTAAAAAGGTTAACAGAAATGAGCGCTGAATCTTGTTATTTGGGCTTGATGACGCTTGGACGGACCGCAGGCGTCAGGATTTTGCGAGCGGAACGCAGATCGCGGCGCCAAGCTGCTGCTTCCTTGTCCGTCAGTCGCACGGCGCGAAGAACCTCCGCGAGCTCCCGGCCGGTGCAAATTTTGGTCGACTTAGGCATTTGATCGATTCCTATAGGTTCATTACTAAACAACCAGCGATGCGGAATTTTTCGCCAGGGCTGGGGCCACCGTTCTCCCCACCACGGGCGCGATTTGCCGCACTTGCGCCATCAATTCATCGAACTGGTCGGGATAGAGTGACTGCATGCCGTCTGACAGCGCCTTGTCCGGCTGATGGTGAACTTCAACGATCAGTCCATCGGCGCCGACTGCGACCGCGGCGCGCGACATCGGCGTGACTTTATTTCGTTTGCCCGTGCCATGGCTGGGATCGACCACGATCGGCAAGTGACTGAGCCGCTGCACGGCGGGAATCAGGCTGAGATCTAGGGTATTGCGGGTGTGATCGGCAAAGGTCCGCACGCCGCGCTCGCACAGAATCACGTTGTAGTTGCCTTCACTCATAATGTATTCGGCCGCCATGAGCAATTCTTCGAGCGTAGCCGACATGCCGCGCTTCAGCAGGACAGGTTTGCGCGCCCGTCCCGCACGCTTGAGCAAAGAAAAATTCTGCATGTTGCGGGCGCCGATTTGAATTACGTCGGCGTACTCGTCCACCAGTTCAAGCGATTCGTTATCAACCGCCTCGGTGACGATGCGTAACCCGAAGGCTTCGCGCACTTCGGCCATAATCTGTAAGCCTTTTTCGCCCAAGCCCTGAAATGAATATGGCGAGGTTCGCGGCTTGTAAGCGCCGCCGCGAAAAAATTGCGCACCCGCCCGCGCGACGCGCTCGGCGACGGCAAAGGCCTGTTCGCGGCTCTCAATGCCGCATGGCCCGGCGATGATGGCCAGAGATGTTCCACCAATGGTCGCGTCTGTTCCCGCAAAGCGAATGACTGTGTTGTCCGGCTTGATGTCGCGGCTGACCAGCTTGTAGGGCTTGGTGACGCGGATGACTTCCTGCACGCCGGGCATTTCATCGAGCGCGGCGGGTTCGACCTCGCCCTGGTTCCCGGTAACGCCAATTGCGGTGCGCTCGGCACCAGGGATGGCGTGAGCGCGATAACCCAGCGTTTCAATTTTCTGGCAAACCGCGCGCACCTGTTCTTCGGTGGCGTGGGCCTGCATGACAACCAGCATGATCCGGACCTCGCTTCCTAGCTTACCGTTTCGGTCGCGCGACCGGCAAATGGGTGAAATTAGAAGGCGCCGCGGCGAAGGGCATAGTACTCGTTTACGGGACGGTCATCGGTCAGGGCCGGCGCGGCGGGATCTTGTGCAATCAGGCTGGCGGGCGAAATCTCATTTTTCAACATGGCGCCCAGTTCTTCTTCCGGGGTCGATTCCGGTCCCCATTCCATCATGTCTTTTAAGGCAGATGGAGGCATTTGCCGCAACAATTGGTCCGCACTCCACAGAGGAAGTGGGCGGTTGCTGGCTAGAAAATGCGTTCCCCATCCTTCGATGGAACGGAAAGTCCGCACGTATGGGAATGACTCCATGAGCGCCTTGGTTATGGCTGCCGCGACCATGGGATCTCCACCGGGCAGCCATTGCTGCAATATGCCGTCAGGCCGCAGTCTGGCGCGCGCCGTGGCGTAGAATTCCTTCGAATAAAGCAGGCTCGAACCGGCCGCCTCCACGGGCGGCGGCGGGTCTATGGCAATGACGTCGAATTGTTGGTTTGTCCGTTCCAAATAGCGCCTTCCATCGTCAATCACCACGTGTGACAGTGGTGATTTGAGCAGGGCGGGGCCATCGGAGTGGTAGAACCAGAAGAGTTTGGGCACGCTGGGAACGAGTTCGACGGCGGTGGTGGGAATATCCCACGAGAGCATGGAGCGATAAGTGGTTCCCATGCCGAAACATATGACCAGCGCGTTTTTTGGCGGCCGGCCCAGGAAAGCCAGGGGCAGATGCGCCATGAGTTTGGTGATAGGCGTGAGGACGGTAATGCCGACGCCGTTCACAAGGAGCCGCTTTTCTCCCCCCGCGTCTTCGGTGGCGATGACCGTGGCGGTATTGTCGCGCAATACCACACGTTGCGCGAAGCGATCGGCAAATCCATGAGTCGTGAAGGCCAAAACTGCTGACATGGCCAGGGCGGCCAGTGCCGCTATCCGATGCCATGTAACTTTTCTGTTTGCCGCTTCCTGGAAAAATCGAGCCGGCACGATGGCGCCGGCAAGCCAAGGCATGGAGAACAGCAGAACCGACCAGCGTTCCCCGAAGAAAGGCAACAAAACAAAACCGGCCAGCAGGGGACCGATAATACAACCCGCCACGTTTGCCGCATAGGCACGCCCGGCGCAGTCGGGATCATTTCCCGCCCAGAGATCGACCAACAGGGGAGTCACGAAGCCGAGCAAGGCTGAGAAAGGAGCTATTCCGATGAAGACGCGCGAGACGACGGAAATGGAAACCAGCGGATCGCAACTCCACAGGGAAAGAATCCCAAAAAGTCCCAGCAGAGGCCAGATCCAAAATGCAAGCTGGATGGGCTGATTGCCCCTGCGCCGCAGCCATCCACGGTAAAGAGTCGAGCCGATATAAGTGGCCGTAAGATAAGTCGCCAAAATGCAGGCAAAGGAATAAACCAGGGTGTTGACATAGGGCGTTAGTTCGCGAATCCAAACAACTTCCATGCCCATGCTGGTGAGTCCGGTGCCGAATAACAAGAGCAAGCGCCAACGCGCGGTCATGGAAGTGGAAGGTTCCCGATTGACAGGAATTTCCTCGTTCGTGGGCGATGAGAAGAAAAAACTGAGCGTCACCGCGGACGCCGCTAACAGAAAATTCAACCCGGCCCCCCTTGCCAGCGTGCCGTGGAAGCCGTATAGCTCGACCATAGCGAGTGCGCCGACCGAGCCCGCCAACGCGCCTAGCACGTTGGCCAGGTACAAATAGCTAAATGCGCGCCGGGAAGCTCCGGTTGTTCCCGACTGAAAGCCGTTCATGGCTTGCATGGCGAGTGGGATAGTCGCTCCCATGCAGGCGCACCAGGGTGCAAGCGTGAGGGCAAGCCAGACTCCCGAGCCGGCGTAATATGCGCTCGAAGACGACCACCCCGTGCGCTCCAAAAGCAACCGGCCCCACAACATCTCATGAGGAACAACGAGCGCGGCAATGCCGATAAGCAATTCGCTGAGCCCGTAGAGACGCAATGCGCTGGCGGGGCTCAAGAGTCTGCGCCGCACAACTCTGCCGGCTGCCCAGGAGCCAATTCCGAGGCCGGCCATGAATGAAGAGATGACGATCGACGTAAGCGGCGTGGTCACTCCGAATTGCGCCATGCCCAGCCTGAGCCAGACAATTTCGTAGAGGAGGCTGCAGAAACCCGAGATCAGGAAGAAAATAAAAATAGCCGCCATAGTGACTTGTTGGGGAAGTTCAGGTAACTCTGCTTACAAAGTTATACTGCTTGTGTGCCTCGTTCGAACGTCCGCGAAAAAGATATTCAACCTCCCGCCGCTTCCGAGGCTCGATCACGCCTTACATCCCGGCGCGTCGGCATTCACACTTCGAGCGCGGGCGGTGTACAGAATGCGGCGGAACGGGCTTACCGCCTGGGATGCAATGCATTGCAGATTTTTTCTTCCAGCCCGAGGCAATGGAAGGCGAACGTCATTGATGCGGAGCGCTGCCATGAGATGACGCGGTTGCGGGAAAAGTATGATCTCAAACCACTCGTGATTCATACGAACTATCTGGTCAACCTTGCGAGTACCACGGCATTGTTTTTGAAAAAATCGATTGAGGCCTTTCGCGGCGAAGTGGAACGCGCGCTGGCGCTGGAGGCGGAATATCTGGTGCTCCACCCCGGTTCATTCCGTGGAGCCGACCGCGAAGCCGGGCTTCTCCAGACTGCGGCAGCGATTGCGGCGGCGACGAAAGATCTCAAACTGGAAAAGAGCAACCTCACGATTCTGATTGAAAACACAGCGGGAGCGGAGTATTCGCTGGGTGCAAGTTTTGAGCAGGTGGCCGAGATTTTGGAGCGCTTGCAGGGATTGGTCCCCATCGGCGCGTGCATTGACACCTGCCACACCCATGTCGCTGGGTATGACATTGTGAGCCAAAAGGGAATGAAAGAAACGCTCAAGCAGCTTGATAAGACCGTGGGGCTCAAGAACGTCCGGGTCTGGCACTCGAATGACGCGAAAGCGGCCCGAGGTTCAAAGCTTGACCGCCATGAACAAATTGGAAAGGGAACGATTGGATTGGAGCCGTTCCGGCGGTTATTGAATCATCCAAAGCTGGCACACGCGGCATTCATTGCCGAAGTGCCGATTTACCAGGAGGGGGATGACGCGAGGACCATGGAGACGCTGAGGAGCCTGGTGGATGGTCGAAAGGGAGCGGCGAGCGTGCCGGTTCGCTAGTCACGTTGTAGAATCAACAGATTATCCAGAAGTAAGAACCCCAGATATGGAATCTAAGAACAATCGAGCGGCGCAGGCGGAGCACACCCCATCTGCGCCCAACGCGGAGCCGAACGACCGCTACGACGCGCAGCGCATTGAGATGAAGTGGATGAAGCGGTGGCAAGGCGACGCCGCGCTGTATGCCGCCGAGCCGAACTCCACGAAAAAGAAATTTTACGTGCTGGAAATGTTGCCTTATCCCTCGGGCGTCCTGCACATGGGGCACGTGCGTAACTACGCCATCGGCGATGCGCTGGCCCGTTACATGTGGATGAACGGTTATAACGTGCTGCATCCGATGGGATGGGATTCTTTCGGCCTTCCGGCGGAGAACGCAGCGATTCAGAACAACACGCCGCCGCGGGAGTGGACACTGCGCAACATCGCGAACATGAAGGCGCAGATGAACCGTCTCGGTTTCGCTTACGACTGGTCGCGTGAAGTAACGACCTGCTTGCCCGACTACTACCGCTGGAACCAATGGTTCTTCCTGAAGCTTTACGAAAAAGGACTGGCCTACCGCAAGAAAAGTCGGGTGAACTGGTGTCCGAAGTGCTGCACCGTGCTGGCGAATGAGCAGGTCGTCAATGGCCGCTGCTGGCGGCATGAAGATACGATCGTCGAGCAGCGCGAACTGGAGCAGTGGTTCCTGCGCATCACCAATTATGCCGACGAATTGCTGCGCGATCTCGACCAGCTCGAACACTGGCCGGAAAAAGTCAAGACCATGCAGCGCAATTGGATTGGGCGCAGCGAAGGCACGCTGGTGGACTTCAAGCTGGATAACGCCGGCGACTCACCCAATGCAAGCATCACCGTTTTCACGACACGGGTAGATACGATTTTCGGAGCGACCTCGGTGCAGCTTGCGCCAGAGCATCCTTCGGTGCAGGAACTCGCCGCAACCGACCCTGCGCTGCGCACCAAAGTGGCGGAAATGATGGCCGAGCAGCGCAAAGCTAAAGAAGTCGGCGACATCGGCTCAATCGAGAAGCATGGCGCGGCCACGGGCCGGGTCGCAATCAATCCCTACAATGGGGAGAAAGTGCCCATCTGGGTGGCGAATTACATCCTGATGGACTACGGCACGGGCGCGATCATGAGCGTCCCCGGCCACGATGACCGCGATTATGACTTCGCGAAAAAGTTTGGATTGAATATCCGCCGCGTGATCGTGCCACGCACCTCGGACTCTGACGAAACCGCAGAATTGACCCTGCCGCTGACGACCATGAACGGCATGCTCGTCAATTCGGGCTCGTTTACGGGGTTGAGTTGCGACGAGGCCATCGCGAAGATGGCGGCATACGCCGAGGAAAATGGTTTCGGCAAAGCCACGGTTACTTATCGCTTAAAGGATTGGGGAGTTTCGCGGCAGCGTTATTGGGGTACGCCCATCCCCATGCTTTATTGTGAAAAAGATGGCATCGTGCCCGTGCCGGAAAAAGATTTGCCGGTAATTTTGCCGGAGAGAATCGATGTTTCGCTGACGGGCGGTTCTCCGCTCAGTCATGTGCCCGAGTTCGTCAACGCGACCTGCCCGAAGTGCGGCGGTCACGCGCGGCGCGAGACGGACACAATGGACACATTTGTCGATTCGTCGTGGTATTTCTACCGCTATACCGATGCGCACAACGACCGCGCGCCGTTTGATAAGGCGACGGCGAAGTACTGGTTCCCGATTGACCAATATATCGGCGGGGTCGAGCACGCGATTTTACATCTGATTTATTCGCGCTTCTGGACGAAGTTCATGCGCGACATGGGATTGGTCGAAAACGACGAACCCGTGGAGCGGCTCTTCACGCAGGGGATGGTCATTAAAGACGGCGCGAAGATGTCGAAGAGCCTCGGCAACGTAGTAAGCCCGGATGACATGATCGCGCGTTATGGAGCTGACAGCGCCCGTATGTACAGTCTGTTCGCCGCGCCTCCGGACCGCGATCTGGATTGGCAAGACAAGGGCGTAGAAGGCGTTCAGCGATTTCTGAGCCGCGTGTACAGATTTGTGCAGCGCAATGCGAAGCCAGATCACGCCGATTGGGGCAAGCCGGTCCCGAGCGAGTTGACGCCAGAGGAGCGCGCGGTTCAGCGGAAGCTGCACAAGACGATTAAACGAGTAACGGACGATTTTCAGGGCCGGTGGCATTTTAATACCTGCATCGCGGCCATCATGGAATTGGTGAATGAGCTTTACGCCTACGAAGAGCGGTCGGGTGCGACCTCGCCTGCGACGGTGCCATTGCTGGCCGATGTGCAGCGCAAGGTGGTTGTGATGCTGGCGCCGTTTGCGCCCTACCTGGCATTTGAATTGTGGGAGACTCTCGGCGAGAGCAGCAACCTTTTGAAGGCTCCTTGGCCTCAATTCGATGCTGCATTGGCAATGGAAGATGAAATTGAGATCCCAGTGCAGATAAGCGGCAAATTGCGCAGCGTAGTCGTCGTGGTCGCCGATGCAACAGAGGAACAAATTAAAGCAGCAGCACTGGCCGATGAGAAAGTTGCGAGAGCGATCGAGGGCAAGCAGATAGTGAAAGTGATTGTCGTTCCGGGCAAGTTGATCAATATCGTCGCGCGCTAGACGATTTGTTGATCGGGGGTGGCTGTATTCTGCTCGCGGGTTTCGCGGGCGGTTCGTTGCAGCAGTTCCAGGAGTTCGCTCTCTCCATTCTTGCTCTCAAATAAACGGGATTTCACAAAGTAGGCGACTGCGCCCAGAGCGCGCAGCTTGGCTTCGTTGGCCTGGGGAAGGGCGCTCAGAACGATGACGGGAATGCGGGCGGTGGTGCCCTCCTGCTGAAGCGATTGCAATACCTGTACGCCGCTCATTTTCGGCAGCAGCATATCGAGCAGAATAATGTCGGGATGTTTTTCGCGGGCCGCGGTCACCGCGGCGTCGCCATCCATGGCGCATAAGACCGAAAACCCGGCGCGCTGGAGGATTCGCTCACACACCATTTTTTGCGCCTTGTTGTCCTCCACCAACAGGATCGTCGTATTCAAGGCGCACACCTTTGCATCATCATAGGAATCTTCATCGGCAGGGATTTGGCCAACCTTTAGCCTGGGCTGCCCATGATTTATGCTGGTGGCATGGCCCGCCGTTCTCCCACGCTGGAAGGTTTTCGCCTGATGTGGTCCAGCCCTTCTTTGGGAGTGGCGGAAATCGCCTGGCGCTGGAGCTTCTGGGCCGCGGCGTGGTTTTTGGTCCTATTCGCCGCGCGTGAATATTTCGATTCGCTGACCGTCGGCGGAGGAGATATGTTCCTGTTACGGTCGCGCCAGCCTGTGCTCGTTTCCAAGGCGTTGTCGCATATCTTTCGCGGCACTTCGATGCGCGTCACCGTCGGCGCGTGCGTATTGCTGGTTACGTTGTCCGCAGCCTGGGTAGTTGTAGCTGCGCTCGGGCGCGCTGTTTCTCTTCGGGAAATTTTGCTCCATTTTCGGCCGGGCGGCCACGCGGCAGTTTCACTGCGCGCGCTCCTGGGCATCCACTTTCTGCGCACCGCATTGATTCTTACGGCGCTTATCGGCGTGGTGGCGGCGGTGCTTGCAGCAGGCGCCGTAACTTCGCCCGGCGATCCTTCGCCGGGCAGTGCGATCATTGCCTTCTTCGCCGTGCTATTTGTCGTCGTCTGGATATGGTCGTGGCTGAATTGGATGTTATCGTTGGCGACGATTTTTGCAGCGGACGGCCGCGATACTTTTGGCGCCATCGGCGCAGCCGTCCACATGTGCGGGACGCGCTCTGGCCCGGTGGCCGCGGTTAGCACCTGGTTCGGGTTAGTGCATATCGTCGGTTGGTTTGCCGCGACGTCGGTGGTTGCTTTTCCACTGGGATTTGCCCCGGTGCTGCCCGCTGGCATGGTGCTGGGCGGTGTTCTCTTCGTGACCCTGCTGTATTTCGCCGTGGTTGATTATCTCTACATCGGACGGTTGGCGGCCTATGTTGCCATCCTCGAACTGCCGGAGGCGGCGACGGTGCTCGGGAACGATGCCGCGAGTCCCATGTTCACGCCGAGCGGGCCTTCGAACCGTATTGATCCCGATGAGCTTATCCTGAGCGACGTACCTGTCTAGCGTTCACAGGCTAGGGCTTTACACTCCGAGCTCGAATTTGAGACACTCATAAGTGGAAACCCAATCAATCGTCGTCCTCGACTTCGGCGCGCAATATTCGCAACTGATCGCCCGCCGCATCCGCGAACAAAACATCTTTTCTGTGGTTCT
>Ga0181531_10001123_pt1 | contig 17149 bp, 16 predicted proteins | sample PEATcosm2014_Bin_38_FD_119743 | JGI IMG/M metagenome (GOLD analysis project Ga0181531, IMG submission 119743) | Peatland microbial communities from MTU Mesocosm Facility, Houghton, MI, USA - PEATcosm2014_Bin11_10_metaG | ecosystem: Environmental > Terrestrial > Soil > Wetlands > Peat | place... | reverse complement strand
TGACCGATACAAGAGGCACCAGATTGAGCATCCAGAGAAACTGGCAGTCGCTGATCAAGCCGGAGAAGCTCGAGGTAGAACCCGGCGCCGATCCGCATCGCGCCGCGACCGTGGTGGCCGAGCCGCTGGAACGCGGTTTCGGCATGACGCTGGGCAACGCGATCCGGCGCATTCTGCTGTCGTCGTTGCAGGGCGCGGCGGTGTCGGCGGTGCAGATCGACGGCGTGCTGCATGAATTCAGCTCGGTGCCGGGCGTGCGCGAGGACGTCACCGACATCGTGCTGAACATCAAGCAGCTGGCGCTGCGCATGCATGGCGAGGGCCCGAAGCGCATGACGCTGACGGCGACAGGGCCAGGCGAAGTCCGCGCCGGCCAGATACAGGCCGGGCACGATATCGACATCATGAATCCGGACCTGGTGATCTGCACGCTGGACGAAGGCGCCAAGCTCGGCATGGAGCTGACCGTGCAGATGGGCCGCGGCTACGAGCCGGCAACGGCGAACCGGCCGGAAGACGCGCCGATCGGGCTGATCCCGGTGGATGCGATCTACAGCCCGGTGCGGCGCGTTTCCTACAAGGTGGAGCCGACCCGCGTCGGCCAGCGCACCGACTATGACAAGCTGGTGCTGACGGTGGAGACCAACGGCGCCGTGGGGCCGGAGGACGCGGTGGCGCTCGCCGCGCGCATCCTGCAGGACCAGCTGCGGCTGTTCGTGAATTTCGACGAGCCGCAGCAGATCCGTGCTGAAGAGCAGCGCGACGACCTGCCATTCAACCGCAATTTGTTGCGCAAGGTCGACGAGCTCGAGCTTTCCGTGCGCAGTGCGAACTGCCTGAAGAACGACAACATCGTCTATATCGGCGACCTGGTGCAGAAGACCGAGCAGGAAATGCTGCGGACGCCGAATTTCGGCCGCAAGTCGCTGAACGAAATCAAGGAAGTGCTGGCCAATATGGGGCTGGCACTCGGCATGAACGTGTCCGGCTGGCCGCCGGAGAATATCGAGGAACTCGCCAAGCGGCTCGACGAGCCGTTCTGAGCGTCACGGAGTTAGAAGATGCGTCACGGTGTTGCTGGCCGGAAGCTCGGCGTTACCTCTACCCATCGGCTGGCCATGTTCCGCAACATGGCGGTGGCGCTGATCAAGCACGAGCAGATCACGACGACGTTGCCGAAGGCGAAGGAATTGCGCCCGGTGGCCGAGAAGCTGATCACGCTCGGCAAGCGCGGCGGGCTGCATGCGCGGCGGCAGGCGTACGCGCAACTGCGCGACGATACGATCGTGGCGAAGCTCTTCACGTCGCTGGCCGACCGCTACAAGACGCGCTCGGGTGGCTATACCCGCGTGCTGCGCGCGGGTGTGCGCTACGGCGACGCGGCTAGCATGGCGGTAATTGAACTCGTGGATCGGGATCCGGCGGCCAAGGGGCTGGATAGCGGGCCTAAGGCTGAGGCTCCGGACGACGACGAAGAATAGGAAGGCCAGGGCTCTGCCCTGGACCCGTCACGCCGAAGGCGTGCTGCGCACGACGGGGCCTGAGGCCCCAGACCCCCCATTCATTAAGACTCGCCTGGGGGAACGGCGAAGCCAGAAAATCAAATTACTCAATGGCTTAGCCAGGAAGCAAGCCAAAGCCGCGCAGCGCGAATGGGGGTCTGGGGCCGCCGGCCCCAGCGGGGTCCAGGGGCAGAGCCCCTGGCCTTCCTCTTCCCTTACTTCGGCGCGTCTGGAGCCGGTGCGTCCGCCGGCGGGGCGGCGGGCTTCTTGGCCATGTGATGATGGTGCATCGGCTTGGCCATCGGTTTTGCGGGTGCCGGCGTCGGCGTGGGCGGTGCGAAGCTCTTGCCGGCCTTGGCGTCTTCCAGGCTCTTGGCGTTGAGGTCTTCGACCGCGGCGTCGCCGGCCTCGGCCTTCGGCGCCATGGAGGCCTTGTGCATCATGTGATGATGCTTCGCCGGGGCGGGTGCGGCGGCGGGGGTGCTGGTGTCGGCGGCGGCGGGCGCGCTCGTGTCGGGCGCGGCGGCCTGGGCGTGGGCGTTGGCGATCCAGCCGGACGCGGCCAGCATCGCTGTGGAACATGCTAATGTCGTGATCCTACGCACGGCCGAACTCCTCTGATGGTTTTGGCGGCCGGAGCGGCAGGCCGCCGAACCGCTGTCACAACGAGCGATTTTGGGCGATCCGGCGAGGAAAACAAGCCGTGCAAAGCGGTGCGACAGCATTGCCGCACCATGTTGCACAATGGATGCAGTTGCCGGAGTTTTCTGCGCGCATGAGCCAGCACGACCAGGCCAGTCTGTTTGCCCCACCGGCCGCTGCCCCGGGTGCCGCTGGGGTGCGCCCGTTGGCCGACCGGTTGCGGCCCACGTCGCTGGATCGGATCAGCGGGCAGGACCATCTGGTCGGCCCGGGCGGCACGCTGACCCGCATGTTGGCGCGGGGCGGGCTGGCGAGTTTGATCCTGTGGGGTCCGCCGGGTGTCGGCAAGACCAGCATCGCGCGGTTGCTGGCGGCCGCGTCGGGCCTGCATTTCGTGCAGCTTTCGGCGGTGTTTTCGGGTGTCGCGGACCTCAAGCGCGCGTTCGAGGAAGCCGCGAAGCGGCGGGCGCTGGGACAGGCGACGCTGCTGTTCGTGGACGAAATCCACCGTTTCAACCGGGCGCAGCAAGACGGGTTCTTGCCGGTGGTGGAGGACGGCACGATCGTGCTGGTGGGGGCGACGACGGAAAACCCCTCGTTCGCGCTGATCGGCGCGCTGCTCTCGCGGTGCCAGGTGTTGGTGCTGCATCGCCTTGGCGATGAGGCGCTGGAGGCGCTGTTGCGGCGGGCCGAGGCCGATCTGGGTGTTGGGCTCGCGTTGACCGAGGCGGGGCGGGCGTCGCTGCGGGCGATGGCGGATGGCGACGGGCGGTACTTGCTCAATATGGTGGAGCAGATCGCGGCGGAGACACCGGCGGCGCCGCTCGATGCGGCGGCCTTGGCCGAACTGCTGGCGCGGCGGGCGGCGCTGTATGACCGCGACCGGGAGGAGCATTTCAATCTGATCTCCGCGCTGCATAAGTCGTTGCGCGGGTCGGATGCGGATGCGGCGCTGTATTGGTTCGCCCGCATGCTCACGGGCGGCGAGGACCCGCGCTACATCGCGCGCCGCCTGGTGCGGTTTGCCGCGGAGGATGTGGGGTTGGCCGATCCGCAGGCGCTGGCGCAGACGCTGGCGGCGTGGGATGCGTATGAGCGGCTCGGCAGCCCGGAGGGCGAATTGGCGCTGGCGCAGGCGGTGATTTATTTGGGCACCGCACCGAAATCGAATGCCGCTTACCTGGCGCTGAAGGCGGCGCAGCGCAGCGCGCGGGAGACCGGGAGTTTGATGCCGCCGGCGCATATTTTGAATGCGCCGACGCGGTTGATGAAGCAGCTTGGCTACGGCGCCGGCTACGACTACGACCATGACGCGGCGGATGCGTTCTCCGGGCAGAACTATTTTCCGGATGGCATGGAGCGGGCTCAGTTTTATGAGCCTCGGGATCGCGGCTTTGAGCGCGAACTTGGTAAACGCCTGGACTACTGGTCTCAGCTACGCGCGGAGCGCTCTAATGAAAGGGGTCTGGGGCCTACGGCCCCAGCGGGGTCCAGGGGCAGAGCCCCTGGCCTTCCTTCGTGAGTTCTTTGCTGGACGTCATTGCGGATGAGGCGGACATCCGCCTGGATCGGTGGCTGCGCCGGCATTTCCCTGGTCTCACCCAGGGCGCGTTGGAGAAACTCTGCCGCACCGGGCAGATCCGGGTGGATGGCAAGCGCGTGGAGGCGGCGACGCGGCTGCAGCCGGGCCAGTCGGTGCGCATTCCGCCGCTGCCGGACCGGCCGGTGGTGCGGCCTTTGGTCAAGCCGATCGATGAGGGCGAGGCGCGGGATTTGCAGCGGCTCGTGGTTTATCGCGACGATTTGGTCATGGCGCTGAACAAGCCGCATGGGCTGCCGGTGCAGGGCGGGCCGGGGATTACGCGGCACCTGGATGGGATGCTGGATGCGCTGCGGTTTGGCGCGCCGGACCGGCCGCGGCTGGTGCACCGGCTGGATCGGGACACCAGTGGGCTGCTGCTGTTGGCGCGCACGCCGGGGGCGGCGGCGAAGCTCGCGGCTTCGTTCCGCGGCCGCGCCGTGGAGAAGATTTATTGGGCGGTGGTGGTCGGGTGCCCCGATCCGCCGGCGGGGCGGGTGGATCGTCCGCTGGCGCGGATCGGCGGGAAGCGCGGCGAGCGTACCGCCATGGCGGCGCCGGAGGACCCGAAGGCGGCGCACGCCATCACAGAGTATGCGACGCTGGACAAGGTCGGGCGCAAATTCGCGCTGGTGTCGCTGGCGCCGTTCACCGGCCGCACGCACCAATTGCGGGTGCACATGGCGAGCCTCGGCACGCCGATCCTGGGCGACGGGAAATACGGCGTGGAGAAAAGCCGGGTGGACGGATACGGCGAAGCGTTGCATCTGCACGCGCGGGCGCTGCGATTCCCGCATCCCGGCGGTGGCACGCTCAGTTTGCAGGCCACGCTGCCGGCGCATATGCGCGAGACGTTCGCGGCGCTTGGCTTTGACGCCCCGGCGGCGGCAAAACCTCACCGCGCCTGACCGGCGCATATGGGAGTTTCCGAATGCCCAGAAGCGGCAACAGCGCGTTCCGCTTGCTTGTGCTGGCGGCGATCGCGACCGCGGCCGCCGTCGGCATTTGGGTTTCCGTCGGCGGCGGGCTGAATACCGGCCGCCTGAAAACCTCGCTTGAGCAGAGCGTGCGGCGTGCCACCGGCCGGGCGTTTACCATTGACGGGCCGATCCATATCGCGCTGGGCCTGGCGCCGCTGCTGACCGCCGAAAACATTCGGCTCGCCAATGTGGCGGGCGGTTCGCGCCCGGATATGCTGACCGCGCGGTCCCTGCAGGCGCGGGTCGCGTTGCTGCCGTTGCTGCAGGGCGAAGTGGTGGTGGAGGACATCACGCTCGAGGCGCCTGACATGCTGGTGGAAGACGGCCCCGATGGGGTGCCGAACTGGCAGTTTCACGCCGCCCGCGCCGCGCTTTACCATGACCCCGATGCGTCGGCGGCGCCGCACGTGGAGGCGGGCCTGGTGCAGATCCGTCGGATCCGCCTGAACGGTGGGCACTTTGCCATCAACGTTCCGCGGTTGCCGGCGATCGCGGCCGACCTGGTGAGCGCCGATTTCAGGGCGGACACCGGCGTGACGCCGTTGCATGGCGTGGTCTCCGGGCAGGCGGACCAGGTCCCCTTCACGATGACGATCACCGCGGGGTCGTTCGACCGCTTGCAGGGGGGGCCGGTAACGGCACTCGCCGGGGCCTGGCCGCTGTCGGTTCAGTGGCAGGCCGCGGGCGCCACGCTGAAGCTGGAAGGCGGGGTCAACCACCCGGACGAGATGCGCGGCTACGGTTTCCTGGTCACCGGCAACGCGCCGGACATCGCGCCGCTGGCCGCCTGGCTGCCCAAACCGCTGGCGCTGCCCTTTAAGGATGTGAATTTCACCGTGCGCGTGGCGGACGGCAACAATGGCATGCTGCACACCTCGGGCCTGTCGCTGCATGCCGGCCAGGCCGACCTGAACGATGCGGTTCCCGGCCTGGTATTGAAAGAGGCCGTGTTCTCGGCACCCGGACCGGGCCAGCAGGCGGAACTGAGCGTGGAGGGCACCTTCCAGGGCGCGCCGTTGCGCGTGGCGGGCTCGGCGACACAGCCGGATACGTTGGGCGGGACCGTGCCCATTCCGGTTTCCCTGAGCGCACAGGCGGGCACCGCGAGCCTTTCCGCGCGCGGTACAGTGCCGCCTGGGTTTTCCGGCATCGGCTTCGATCTTACGGTCGACGTGCACGCGCCCAACCTCGCCGAACTCGCACCGCTGGCGCGGCGTCCGCTGCCCGACATCCGCGACATCGTGTTCGGCGCGCACCTGGGGGATGCCGGTTTTCGCCTGCGCGGGCTGCATTTGCGGGAACTCAGCGCGAACTCGTCGCTGGGCGATCTTTCCGGCGACGTGACCATCGCGTGGTTGCCGGTGCCGACGGTGAGCGGCACGATTTCGGCCAGGCGTTTCGATATCGACGCGGCTAGCGCGGCTTACGGCGTGCTGACGGCGCCGGTTGAGCCGCCGGTTCCTGCGCCGGTTCCTGTGCCCGAACCGCCTTTGGGGTCGGCGCCCCCGGTGGTGCCCGCTGCGCCACAAAGCGAGCCGCCGCCGGAATTGATCATTCCTGATACGAAATTGCCGTTCGCGGCGCTGCACGGGGCCGATGCCAACCTGACCCTGTCGGCGGATCGTGTGAAACTCGATGGCGAAAACTACAGCGATTTGCAGGCGCACGTGCTCGCCAATGACGGTAAGCTGATCCTGAACCCGTTGCGCCTGACCTCGCCGCAGGGCGCGATTGTCGGCGCCTTTACGCTCGATGAGGGGGTGGAGCCGCCGACCGTGGCCGTTACGATGCGGTCGCCGTCGCTATCGGCGGCGCGGCTGGCGGCACTGCTTGGCGAGGCCGGCGGCGCCACCGGGACCGTGCAGGTCGATGCGCAACTGAGCGGCACCGGCGATACGCCGCGCGCGCTGGCGGCCTCGCTGACCGGGCATCTCGGTGTTACCATGGTGAACGGAACGATTACCGACACGGCGGTGTCGGCGCTGTTCGCCAATGCGCTGAGCACCGCGGGGGTGCCGATGGGCGACGGCAGCAGCGACGTGCGGTGCTTTGCGATGCGCTCGGATTTTTATCATGGCGCCGGGCGGGTGCGGGCGTTGTCGCTGGATACGTCGCGCATGTCGGTGGACGGCGATGGGGTGCTCGATCTCGGTGCGGAAACATTGGCGCTGCATTTGCGGCCGATCGTGCGGATCGGCGGCACCGGCGTCGCGGCACCGGTTTCGGTGAGCGGTCCGTTCAGCGATTTGAAACCGGCGCTGGATCCGATGGCGAACGGACGCGTGGGGATTACGATCGGCGGGCCGCGGCCCAGTGACGATAGCTGCGTGGCACAGTTGGCACTGGCGCGTGGTGGCATGCCGGGGCCGATGCCCTCGCTGGCGGCGCCTTTGCCGGGGGTGAAGAAAAAGAAGCCGATCGATTTGTTGCAGGGGTTGTTTCATTAGGAAGAAGGCCAGGGCTCTGCCCTGGACCCGCTGGGGCCGTCGTGCGCAGCACGCCAAGGCGTGACGGCCCCAGACCCCATTTCATGCTGTCGCGGTGCTCGCGATCAAGTTAGGAGCTGCGGCCGCGCAGGGCTAACGACAACGGCGGCACGCCGGCTTGGGGCCAGGGGGGAGAGTCCCCGGTCGGCGAAGCCGAAATAACTCATGTTGTTGGTGTGATGGCTTATACATGAAACGATTCTGGCGGGACGCCTCGGTTGTTGAGCAGGATGGCCGCCTGACCATTCAACTCGATGGTCGGCCGATGCGGCTTCCCAACGGCCCGGCGTTGCAACTGCGCCAGAGAGCGCTGGCCGACGCCATTGCCGCGGAATGGCAGCAAGCCGGCGGCGCCGTTGGTGGCGAAATGGATTTCTCGGCGGTGCCGCTGACGCGCCTTGCCGGCACCGCGCAGGACCGCATCGCACCCAACCCGGCGCCGACGATCGCGGCGCTGGCGCGCTACGGCGAAACCGACGCGCTGTGTTACCGCGCCGCGCAGCCGGAAGCGCTGGTTGTTCGCCAACATCATGCCTGGCAGGAGTGGCTCGATTGGGCGGCACGCGCGCATGGCGCGCGGCTTTTGGTCACCAACGGCATGATGCCGGTTGCGCAACCGGCGGAGGCGGTGGCGGCCCTGCACGCGGCGACGGCGGCGCTGGATGCGTTTCAGCTGGCCGGGCTTTCCGTTCTGGTGCCAGCCTATGGCAGCCTGGTGCTTGGCCTGGCCGTTGCGGCTTGCTGCCTTTCCGCCGCGGACGCGCATGCGCTGTCAATGCTGGACGAATTGTACCAGGAACAATTATGCGGCGTTGATGCGGAGGCCGCCGCGCGCCGTGCCGGCATCGCGCGCGATGTCGAGCACGCCGCGCGTTTTATGGGGTTGGCTGCTGTATGAAAAGTCTGCACCTGATCATTTCCGGGCGTGTTCAGGGTGTCGGCTTCCGCGACTGGCTGATGGGCCAGGCGCATGCGCGCGCTGTTGCAGGCTGGGTGCGCAATCGTGGGGGTGATCAGGTGGAAGCGGTGATTTGCGGTGCGCCCGTTGACGTGGATGCGATCGTTGCACTCTGCCATGAAGGGCCGCCCGCGGCGCGGGTGCTTTCCGTTGCGGCAACGCCCAGCGATCCGGTGGAAGGATTTTCCTTTCGTTGCATTCCTTCGATTTGAGTTTTCGGATGCGGTGGGATGAAGTAAGGAAGTATTTCTTTTTTGAAAAAAAGAAACAAAAAACTTTTGATTATTAAGGAGTAGTTGGTACAGCACAATGAAATAAAAGTTTTTTGGTTCTTTTTTTCAAAAAAGAACTACTTTCTTTACCCTTGCCTTCCTTCATCGGCGGAGCGCCAATCGCCGGAACGCAAAACCCAACGGCCGCGCATCGTCGGACAGGCCCATCGACATTGGCGATGGGCAAATGGGTGTCAGGAAAATCAGCTCCAGATCCTTGGATGCGGCAAGAACCGGGGCTGGCACATGAAGGTTGAGGTGCACCAGGCCGTCGATCGTGAGCCGCGCCAGCGCATGGCCGTTCGCCTGCACTTCCAGCACCGTGGCGTTCAGCCATGGCGGTGCCACGAACCCGCCGCCTTCGAGTTCCAGCCAAAGATCGCCGCCCGGCCAGCGCAGTTTGGGAACAACGATTCGGCACCGCGGCCCGAGCGACCAGGTCAGTTGCGGCTCCGGATCGGCAAATCCGTGCGCCAGGAAAGGATCCGCCGTGCCGCCAGTACCAAAAAATAGTTCCAGAATTGCGGCACCTGTTGCGCGCGCGATTGGCCACCCGTCGACGCGCAGGTCGGTTGCGGGCGGCGCCGGCGCGGCGTGCCGCAGCACTTCGAGGGCGCGCACTACTTCGCCCGGATCGACATACCAGGCATCCTTTGCCGGGTTTGCGGATTGGGTCGGCAACGAGACGCCCCGCACATCGGCTTGCGCCACGCCGGTTAGTTGCGCTACGTTGACGAAGAAGGAATCATGCCAGCCGGAAGGTGCCAGGCTGAGCAGGCCGGCGCCAGCCGGCGCGTAGATCAGGCACGCCAGGTTCGATCCCAGGTCACCGGCCACTATCCTCGCGCTTTGCCATGCGGAGACTTGCTCGGCGAAAGGTGTTTCTGCCGGGTCCAGGATCACGGCGCCGGCTTCGCGCAAGATGTGCGCCACCTGGTCGCGGTTCGCCAGCCCGCGCTCGGCCGTGGCGCCTCGCAGAAACGCAACGATGCCGCCGCTGGGCTCGGAAGTGGGTGGATGCGGCATGTCGCGCATCGCGGCCAGCACGCCGGGATGCATTTGGCGCAGGCTGTGGTGCACGGGGTAGGCCGCCGCATCGGCGACATCGAACAGCGCGGTAAAACGGTAGGCGTGGCCGGCGCGTACGCGCAGCAACCGCGCCGGATCGATCCCGTAGGCGAATAGCGAGTCCAGCACGGCTTGAACGAAACGGCCGCGGGCGGGATCCTCGAGGATATCGGCGGGGACGACGAAAGTGAAGAGTTTTGGATGCGCCCGCTCGGCGAGCACGATTTTTGGCAGCGTATCGAGCAGCCAATGGCCCCAGGTCCAGCTGCCGCGGTGGCATGCCAACAGGCATGGCCGGTCCACCTGCGGTGCCGCGGCGCCGCGCTGCGCCAATGCGGCGGCGATGCGGGGAAATTCTGCCTCGGGCGAAAAAACCTGTTCGCGCACCAGCATGTTCTGGGTCAGCACGCAGTATGGGCTGTTGCCATCGAGCATCGTGCCGGGCGCATAGCGGCCCAGGATCACCGCGGGTTGCGCCACGTGGCGGGCCGCGTTGCACCAGTGCAGCCAGCGCGCGAAGGCGGCATCGCCCGCTTGCGAGGCATTGCTGTAGACGCGCGGATCGGGCAGCGCCACGGTTTGGGCGGCGAGCAAGGTTTCAGGCTCTGTCAGCAACTCGCGTGCCGGACGCGCTGGGCGAGGCATCAGGGCATAGCCGCCGGCCGCGTGCCGGTTGCGTTTGCACATTCCTCCTCGGCAAGTATCCAGGCGTTGGCCATGACACTGACGATCTCCTCGTCGGGACCATCCACCGCGCGGGCGTAGCCATGCAACAGCCGGTGCCCGGCTCGTTCGACCGTACCGCGTTGCGGTTCGGTGCCCTCGGTGAGCCACAGCAACGTTACGTCACCGAGTGCGCCGAGCACCGCCCTGAGGGCCGCGGCGCCATCTTTTGGTATCGGCTGCTGGGCCCGGTAGACGAAAATCCTGTCGCCGGAGGCGGCGTCCTCCAGCAACTTTTCAGCCAGGCGCGGCAAGGTGCGGCCGGCGCGTGCGACGGCATCGCCGGGCGGCGGAACGCGCGGGTCGTACGGCGTCGGAATGCTAAAACCATAGACCTCGTCGGTCATGCGCCAGGTCGCTTCGCCCGGAATATAGGTGTCGACACGCAGCGCGTCCGGGCGCCCCAGGCCGGCGAATCCCCGCAGCAATGCGCGCGCGAGGGACGGCTGCCAGCAGCCCGCGAAACGCAGCAGCGCCGGGTGGTCGCTGCCAAGCTGCCGCTGCATCAGTGCGAAACTGCACCCATTGCCGAAGCTTACAAATCGCGTCGCCAGCTGGCTCAGCGCGAGCCCGGTCGATGCGTACACATTTTCTGCCATCGAGCCGTCCGCCAGCCGGCCTTCGATACGCGCCCGCGAAGCCGCCGCGTGCGGCGGCGGGGCGGGAAAAAGACATAGATTGTCCAGTGCATAAGCGAATGGCAGGCCGCTATCGTGGCGGATCGTTGCGGGCGCTGCCTCCGCGTTCATATGGTCGAACTGCAACAATACGCTGCGCTGGCCCGGTTTTGGGGTGAGACGCAACGCGACGAGGGTGCGCACGTGCAAATCGAGATAGGTCAGCAGCCGCCCGTCCTGACCGACCATGAGGCGTTGCCACTCGAGGTGGGGCGGATCGAGAAACGGCCGCATGTCGAGCGCCGCCAGAACCGGCTGGCCGGATCCTTCGACCGGCACGCGCAGGACGCTGCGTCGCCCCAGCGCCCACACAAATCCATCTTCCGGCTCGGCAAAACCCTGCTCGAGCCAGCCTTCCGTTGTTTCGTTCCAGCCGAAGCGATGCGGCGTTACGCCGTGGGCCGGCGCCGGCAAGGAGCGCATCCGCAGCAGCTTCGCGGCCGATAGCCGGAAGCCCAACAACCGGTCGTCCTGTCCGGCGCCGAGTGCCGCCGGCGGCGTCGCCTGGGGTTGATGCAGTCTGACATGCAGCTTTCCGGCGGCGGCGGAGGCAGGAACCTCAAGCCACCAGGCTAGCTCGCCGCCAAGCCTGCGATCGCCGACGACCGTGCCATTGACGCTGACCCGCAATCGCTGATGGCGCAACGAAGGTGGGTGTTTGAACGGGGCCACCGTGAGCTCCAGCACGAGCCGGCCGGGGCCCTCCGCGGGCGGCAGCACGAGCATGCAGTCGCGGCCGATGGCCCAGACGAAACCTTCCTCGGGCGCGGCCCAGCCGTGTGCCAGGAGTTTGTTGCCGTGCTGGCCGGTGCCGAAACGGTGGTCGGCGAGGAGGGTGATCATGAAGGAAGGCCAAGGGGCTTTGCCCCCTGGACCCCCACTGGGGCCGTCGTGCGGAGCACGCCTAGGCGTGACGGCCCCAGACCCCATTTAATTTGATTCGAGGCTGACATCGGCACCGATTCGAGTGAATGGGGTCTGGGGCCTACGGCCCCAGCGGGGTCCAGGGGCAGAGCCCCTGGCCTTCCTTCTAGCGGCACCCCCCGCGCCAAGCTACCAGGGGCCCCATGTTCGCAGCCAAGGCCGACGCAGTCGTGCTTCCGCCGCCGCCCCGCCGCCTCGGTTGGCGCCTGGTGCGGTGGGGCGTCATCCTCGCGGTGTGGGGCGGCCTGGCGGCGGCCCTGCTGCTGCTGTGGTTCGCGCGCGACCTGCCCCGCCCGGAGGATGCGCTGGACGCCGTGCGGCGGCCCAGCCTGGTGCTGCAGGACCAGGCGGGCAACCTGGTTGCCACCTATGGCGACGTCGTCGGCGACGCACTGCGCCTGGCCGACTTGCCACCCTATTTGCCCGCGGCGGCCGTTTCGATCGAGGATCGGCGGTTCTGGACCCATTCCGGGATCGATCCGTGGGGCATCGCGCGCGCGGCGATGGTGAATGTGTTTTCCGGGCGGCTGCGGCAGGGTGGATCAACGATTACGCAGCAGGTGGCGAAGACGCTGTTCCTGACTAATGCCCGCACGATGCGGCGCAAAGTGCAGGAATTGCTGCTGACTTTGTGGCTGGAGCGGCATTTTACCAAACAGGAGATTTTGGAGATCTGGCTGAACCGGGTTTATCTCGGGGCGGGCGCGTGGGGCGTGGACGCGGGGGCACGGGTTTATTTCGGGATCTCCGCGCGGAAATTAAATTTGTGGCAGGCGGCCATGCTGGCCGGGTTGCCGCGCGCGCCGAGCCGATTCAATCCGCGGACAGATCCGCAGGCGGCGGCCGCGCGCACGCGCGAGGTGCTGGCGGCCATGGTGGAGACGGGTGCCATTACGCAGGCTCAGGCGACGGACGCCGCGGGAAAAATCCGGTTTTCGGCGCATCTGGGCGGCGGGTGGTTCGCCGACTGGGCGACCGCACAGGCAGATGCGCAAATTCCGGCCGGGACCGATGCCGTGTTGCGGACAACACTCGATAGCCGGGCGCAGACGCTGGCTGAAACGAGTCTGCGCGGCCTGCTCGATGGGCCGGGGGTAAAGGTGGGCGCTACGCAGGGCGCGGTGGTGGTGATGGATGCGGCGACCGGGGCGGTGCGCGCGCTGGTCGGCGGGCGCGATTACGCGGAGGGAAATTATAACCGCGCGACGCAGGCGCGGCGGCAGCCTGGCTCCGCGTTCAAGCCGTTTGTGTGGCTGGCTGCGCTGGAGCACGGCGCGCGGCCGGATGATCTGGTGCTGGACGCGCCGTTGCGCATCGGTAAGTGGAGCCCGGTGGATTTTGAACCAGGGTGGCGCGGGGAAGTTTCGCTGGAGCAGGCGTTCGCGCAGAGCCTGAATACCGCCGCGGTGCGGTTGGAAATGGCAAATGGCGGGCCGGGGGCGGTTGCTTCAGTCGCGCATCGGTTGGGAATTGCGGAGAAATTGCCGGATTTGCCTTCGCTGGCGTTGGGGACCGGGGAGGTTGGGCTTTTGGAAATGACGGCTGCTTATGCCGCTTTTTTCAATGGGGGGCATGTGGTGTCGCCGCATGCCATTCTGGCCGCGACCGCGGATCGCAAGCCGGTCGCGGTTGCTTGGGCGGCGCCTCGGCGGGCGATCGATCCCGATTTGGCGGCGATGATGGTGCGGATGATGGTGGCCGTGGTGCGCACGGGCACCGGCCGCGCCGCCGCGGTGCCAGGGCGGTTGGTCGCGGGAAAGACAGGTACGACGCAGGATAATCGCGATGCTTGGTTCATCGGGTGCGTGGATGGGCATGTGATTGGGGTGTGGGTTGGTAATGACGATGGTACGCCGATGCGCGGGGTGATGGGTGGGGGGCTGCCGGCGGTGTTATTTCGGGAGATTGCTGGAGGTTTGCGGTAAGCGCAATCAACCAAACTATTAGGGAGGTTATTCGATGTCGATTGGCGATCACGATCGGTTGCTGAAGACCACGCTGGAAGAGGTTGGTGGGTCATTCGCGAAGGATGAGCTCGCGTACTTGTCCTTGACTAGTAAGCCGGAACAGCACTTTCGCGATCGTATGGCTTTCAGTTTCTATCGGACGCTTTCAGCGGACGATGCGCTCGTTTGCCGGGAATGGAATAGAATTGATCTTGCTGTGATTGCCGCCTCAAACCAAGAACCCTTGATTCTGGTCGAACTCAAGTGGATGTACTCGATGAACGCTTGGGCTGATAGAGCGGACTACCACCGGGCAGTCCTCGAAGATGAAGAAAAGGCTCTGCGCCTCGCATCTCCCGGTACCTCGGTTTACACGCTTCTCTTGGCCACCCATCCAAAAGCTCACATACCGGCACAATACTGGCCGACAATGAAATACGCCTCGTATGTAAATCGTTCCCTGTTGCTTGCCGGTACAGCAGAGAAAATCGCGGAGCAAGCCGTTCTGGCTGCGTCCGCGCTTTTTGGAAAGCATCGTATCTGTGCGTCAGGCGACATTGACGGTGGAAAAGCCTACGGTGTTCCCGCCGCAGTTATGTGGTGGTTGATGAAGGCAGTCGCCCGCAGCTAATTGGGATTCGCTTTCGTGGCCATTCTCCGAAATACCGATTTCTGTGCGGGTGTAAGGCCACGAAATACGGCAGCCAGCAGCGCAACGAGATCGTCACCATTGGGGTCGGACTCCAATTGAGGCGCCGTTCGGATTAAAGAAATGCGCGCGAGGGTATTCGGCTTCTTGCCGTAGCGGGCGCAGAGCTCGTTTAGCGCCGTATGGAGGCTGTCATAGTCGGGGTGCCCCTGTTCGACCAGATATGACCACCGCTTCAGGACGCCTTCGGTGACGCGGCCATCGAGGGGTGGCGCGGTCTTGTCGCGCTGAATCCGCCCGTGTCTCTCGGCGCTGTAGGGGCTTCTAAGATATTCTTCCGGGCTGATGTCATATCCAACAAACTTCGACGGCCCGAAAAGCCAGGCGTTCGTTGTTCGTAGGGCGTACCAAGCGCGGTTATAGGGCATGAGGTCGGCAAACTTTTCCGGGTCCTCATTGTAGCGACGCACATTCTCCGCGAGCTGATCGACGGAGCTGATTAACTTCGCCATTTTCATCAACTTCAATCTGTTCATGAAGAAAATGCGCAGGATGTCGTGGGCGAGTCAATGACCTGGTTGGGCGCCGCAAGTATGAATGTTTAAGGGCACGTGCCTGAGCCTAATCGCTGCTATCACGCCGCGTCGATATAATGCCTATTATAATGCCATTGACGAGCCAGCAGGCTATCATTATAATTGATATATGTATGGGAAGACTCTGCCATGACCACCCTCAAACTCACCGCGATCGGGACCTCCACCGGGGTCATCATCCCGAAGGCCATGCTTGACCGCATGAATGTGGGCAAAGGCGATGCACTCTACGCCGTGGAGGCGCCCGATGGCAGCTATCGGCTGACGCCCTATGACCCGGCCTTTGCCGCCAAGATGGAGAAGGCGGATGACATCATGCGCCGCTACCGCAACACGCTGCGTGCGCTCGCGCAGTAGTGGCCGCCGAGCCGATCTGGCTTGACGAGGCAGACATCCTGGCGCTGCACGACCGGCTGCTGGCCTTCCATGGCGGCGCCGCCGGACTCCGCGACGACGGACTGCTGAAATCCGCGCTGGCGCGGCCAAGGCAATGGGCGTCCTACGGAAGCGACCTGGATGTTGTTGACCTGGCCACCGCCTACACCGCCGGCACCGTCAGGAACCACCCGTTCGTGGACGGCAATAAACGCACCGGCTTTGTTGCGGGCATCCTATTCCTCGAGCTGAACGGTTACCGCTTCAACGCGCCTGAAGATGCCGCCGCGGAGGCCGTTCTGGCTCTCGCGGCTGGAACCTTGGATGAGGCTGGCTACACGGAATTTCTCCGCCAAAACGCATCGGTATTATCAGCATAGATACCGCCGATGTTGGCCTCGGAACTGCGCGGGGCGACGGCATTGACAAACTTTGCCATTGTATGGCAGGACCGGGCGCAAGGAGCTCCCCACGATGGCGACGATGAACGTCTCACTGCCCGACCCGATGAAGGCGTGGGTCGAGGCCCAGACAAGAACCGGGAAATACGGCAATGCGAGCGACTACGTGCGCGACCTGATCCGAAGGGACCAGGAGCGTCAGGAAAAGACCGCGCAATTCCAAAAACTCATCGATGACGGCTTGAATAGCGGCCTGAGCACCCGAAGCATGCAAGATTTGCTGACCGAGGGGCGCGCACGGGTAGCCTCCGCCGGCCGGGATGGCGTATAGGACGACACTTCGTGCCGACGGCGATATCATCGGCATTTATGTGGACGGAGCGCGGACGTTCGGCACTGCGCAGGCAGACCGCTACTTTGCAGGCCTAATTGACTGCTTTGACCTACTGGCGCGCCATCCGTTGCTCGCGCGGGAGCGCACCGAGCTGGATCCTCCAGTCCGGGTGCATTTTCATAAATCCCATGTTATTGCGTACCTCGAGGAGCCTGGCGGAATTCTGATTGTCCGCGTGCTTCGCGGCCGCCAGGACTGGGAAGAACATTTTCGTTCGTAATGCGCGCACGAGGCGCGGCGTGGATCAAGATGGCGACGCAAGGATCGGGTAGCGCGGCCTTTGGCCCATGGCGCTGGTGGGGGCGGTGAGGTCGGCGCCGATAGAGGGGGCAATATTGATCGCGGCGCCGTAAAGCAATTCCATGATGGTGATGCTGGCGGCTTCCTTCGCTTCGGTGCCGGTGAGGGCTTGGGTTTGCTGGTAGGTGCGGACCAGGTCCTGGGCGGCGGGGCGCAACAACGCGAAAATGCGGTCGAAATCGGGTTTGTGGGTGGGGTCGCTGGTGGACCAGGCGAACAGGGCGTCCAGCACGGCGTCGTGGCGGAGGCGTAACCAGTTGGTCCAGCCGCCGGTGCGGGCCTGCTGGGTGACCACGAGGGGCATGTTCAGCACCAGCCAGTTTGTTTCGGCGCGCAATTGGCCCTGGTCGCGCAGGGCGGCGACGCCGAGGGGGGGTTGTACGCTGTCGCGGATTTCTATCAGTTTGTCGCGCCAGGGGGTGAAGGATGGGAGGGTGTCGAACGCGCCGGTCGATGGTGGCATCTTGAAGGTTTCGAACAGGCACAGGGGGGTGGCGGGGGTTGAGGCGAGGTCCCAGGCGCCGGCGTGGGCGAATTCGCCGGGGGCGGCGGGGGTGTCGAAGCCCCAGGTGTCGGCGAGCAGGCCGATCAGGTGGTTCTGGTACTGGAATACGTCCGCGGTGCCGTAGTCGCCGGTTTGCGAGGCGTAGGCGGAGAACCGGGCGCCGTTGTTTTCG
>Ga0181531_10001122_pt1 | contig 17159 bp, 8 predicted proteins | sample PEATcosm2014_Bin_38_FD_119743 | JGI IMG/M metagenome (GOLD analysis project Ga0181531, IMG submission 119743) | Peatland microbial communities from MTU Mesocosm Facility, Houghton, MI, USA - PEATcosm2014_Bin11_10_metaG | ecosystem: Environmental > Terrestrial > Soil > Wetlands > Peat | place... | reverse complement strand
GCAGCAGAGGCGTTAGCAGCCGCCTGAGCTGCATATGCAGCCTGCAGATTCTGAGATATCAGATAGTCCGTGATCCAGAACGCTGGAGCTGCATACACCGGATAGGGATTGAAGTAGTATCCGTAGTATCCGAACCAGGGCGCTCCGCCCCAGCCCCAACCCCAGCCGATTCCTGGGCCCCAACCACCGTAGGCCCAGCCATAAAATCCACCTCCCCAGTAACGGCCGGGGTAGTAGTGGTTGTAGTAGCCGCCGTGCCAATAACCTCTTCCATAGGCGCGAGCATAAGCGTGCCCGCCTCGATAGTAGGTACGGCTCGTGAAGCTGCGGCCGCCGCGCGAGAAGTTGTGTTCTGTGTAACCGCGGCCTCGTCCGGTACTAACCACTCTGCTGCCATCTTTGCGTGTGGACGAAACGGTTCGGCTGCCGTTGGCGCCGTGGTTGATGGTCGTACCGCTTTTGGTGTGAATCGAGCTGACCTTACCGTTGGAACCGAAGTTCGCCTTGGTTCCGGACTTGGTCGAAACGCTGGTCGTCTTGCCCGCAGCGTTGGTTGATCTTGTGTTTCCGTGGGCAGTTGTAACCGTTTTTCCGCCCTTAGCGCCGCCGGTCGAGGCTGACTTGGCACCGCCAGTCGAGCCGGTCTTAGCGCCGCCTGCGGTGGTCGACTTGGCTCCGCCTGCAGTAGTCGTCTTAGCGCCACCTGCAGTGGTTGTCTTAGCTCCGCCTGCAGTGGTCGACTTGGCTCCGCCTGCAGTGGTTGTCTTAGCGCCGCCTGCAGTGGTTGTCTTGGCTCCGCCTGCGGTGGTTGTCTTGGCGCCACCTGCCGTGGTCGTCTTAGCACCGCCCGCGGTGGTCGTCTTAGCGCCGCCCGCTGTGGTGGTGTGGGAGCCGCCCGCCGTAGTCGTCTTGGCACCTCCGGCCGTGGTTGTGTGGGAGCCACCACTGGTAGTCGTCCTGCCGCCCCCAGAAGTATTTGCGTGCGAGCCGCCGGATGAAGACTTTGCTGGTGCAGAGGCATGCGAACCGCCTCCGCCGGAGGGATGCGAACCGCCTCCACCTGAAGACTTATTCTTCTGGCCCCAAGCAAAGCTAGGGACCATGAGCAAAATCAGGAATACCACGAACTTCCCGGCGATATTTCTACCTGGATGTACCAATTTCATCGTCATCTCCTCTTTTCGGAATCTTGTCTTTTCACTTCAGCCCGCAAAAATGCTCAACACTCAATAATTCCAAATATCTCGGATGGCAGGGGCCTTTCTCGAAATCGAATGCGCCTGAGCTTAGACTCACAAGAACCGCCGCTGCCGGAAAAAAGGAAGGGTGCGCTCAATCCGTACTCTCGAGCGTGGACGGACAAATCTACGGAAGATACATGACTGCACTTCATAGGCCTCCGAAAGAAGGCACACCGCGAGAGCTGGTCTCGATTGTGAAACTATAAGCCCAGCTTTAACAGACTGTCAATTCCAAACGGAATTGACTAAGACTGCACGACGGGAGCGGGCATTTGAGGTTCGACGCCGCGCCATCCCACCGGGCGTCCCTGGACCGCTTCTTTCAAAGCGCGGAAGAGCACGACGTACATCATCTGGCGATAGTAGAAGCGCTGGAGGATTAACGGCGCGAGGAGCGTCCAGTCTTCGTTCTTTTCCAGGGCAAACGCTACCACGCAGGTCAGCAGGTCAATCAGCATGAAGATGGCGAAGAAAATCAACGAACGCTCCACGTCCTGAATCTTCCAGAGCTGCGGCAGGTGCGCGATCGGAAACTGGGCGAGCCCCCAGAGAGCTATCGACAGTATGAATAGGAGATCGATGACGGGAGAAACCATCGGAAGAATAATTTGGAAGAGAAAAATATTGGGGATGGCGATCCAACCCAGGGTGCCGTAGCGCGGCTTGCCTACGGCGTCGCGATGCTTCCACACGGCTTGCAGCGTGCCGAAAGTCCAACGGAATCGCTGGCGAATCAGAGCTTCCACGGTGTCCGGGACTTCGGTGCGCCCGATGGCGTCTTCGTCATAGAGAATTTTCCAGCCGTTGCGACGGATGGTCAGCGTGAGGTCGGTGTCTTCCGCAACGGTGTCGCCCGAAAATCCGTGATTGGCGCGAAGGAGGTCTGTGCGCCACGCTCCGGCCGCGCCGGGAACCACTGGAATGCAATTCAACAAATCGAACGCGCGCTTCTCGAGATTCTGGCTGGTGATGTACTCCAGCGCCTGCCAGCGCGTGAGCCACTTATTCCGGTTCATTACCTTGACGTTGCCGGCAACGGCGCCGACTTTAGGGTTCACGAAATGGCGCACGAGCCGCGGAACCGCTTCCGGATCCACGATGGTGTCCGCGTCAATGGAAACAACGATCTCACCGGCCGCTTCAGAAAGCGCGTGATTGAGCGCCGCCGGTTTGCCGCGATTCGGCTGCAGCAACAGGCGCACGCGAGAGTCGCCGGCGAAGTTGGAGCGGACGAGCTCGGCGGTGTCGTCGGTGGAACCGTCGTCTATTACGAGAATCTCAAGTTTCGGATAAACGGAAGCGAGCGCCGAGCGGATGGTGTCGACGATTACTGATTCCTCGTTATACGCCGGAATCATCACGGTGACTTGCGGCTTGTATTCGGGATGGTCGGCCGGGTTGGGCCTGAGTTTTTCGGCAAGGGCCAGCAAGCCGATGATGAGAGCGCGCGCGCTGACAAGCAAAATTCCGGTGATGAATATGAATGCGATGCCGGAACGGAACCAGCGGAAGGCTTCAAAGGCGAAGGCGTCGGCGCGAGCGAGCAGCCACTCTTCGTGAGTGAGCGGCGGCATCACTTGGGCGCGCGTTTGGCCCAGCAGGGTTGCCACGGAAACGAATTCGAAACCCTTGGCGCGCAGGCCGTCAATAATTTGCGGCAGCGCGATGAGAGTGTGACTGCGGTCGCCGCCGCCGTCGTGCATCAAGATGATATTTCCCTTGCCGGATTGGGCATCGGCCATCACCCGTTGGATGATGGTATCCACAGAGGGAGGCGCGCCGCCGTCGGGTTCACCCCAGTCGTGCGGATCGATTTGCGCGCCGACGATGATGTAACCCATGGACTGCGGCACGGGAAGCATCGCAATTTCACTGGCCGTTTCGGGTTGATGATCGATGCCGAAAGGCGGGCGAAAAAGAAGAGTTTTCACTCCCAGGTTACTTTCCAAGAGAAGCTCGGTAAGATTCAGTTCGAACTGGACCTGCGATTTTGAAACGGTTTCAAAATCAGGATGGGTGAATGTGTGGTTTCCCACCTCATTTCCCAGATCAAATTCATGCTTCACGACTCCGGGATACTGATTCGCGGCTTCTCCGATAACGAAGAAGGCCGCCGGCACCTGCTTCTGGTGCAGGATTTCGACGATCTTGGGCGTCCATTCGGGGTCCGGACCGTCGTCGAAGGTGAGCGCGATTTTTTGCGGCAGATATCCCATTTGATCGATGCGCCAGGAGAGCGGATAAGTTTTGAAAGTTTCGTCGGTGAAAAGATCGGTGGAAGCGTCGTAATCGAATTCGCGGCGGCCGCTTTGTGGAGTATTGGTAATGCGCCAGATATCGCCCCGGCCTTCCAGAATTAAATCGTATCCGGGCGGAACGTCTTGCACTTTGCTGCGAATCGCGTCGTCGGGATGCGTGGCGTCCCATATGAACCAAATGGATGGGTCTTCCATTCCCAAGCGCCACAGGGCGGTGCCGCGGACTCCGGCGCGTTCGGCGACGCGCAGCTCGTTGTAAGCGGTCAGGGCGTCGAGCATCCATACTTGGTGCACATTATTTTTGTCGTCTCCGTAGGAATAGTGCGGATTCAGCGAATCGGAATCGAACTCGACGTCCGTTTCCGACTCTACGGCGGTGACGATGGCCTGTTGGAATGTGACGGGCTGAGCGATCGGGTGCGGGGTCGTTTTCGACTTTGCCTGCCAGTCGTAGCCGTAATTCGCGATGCCCATCACGATTTTTTCGGGCGGCACGAGCTTGGTGATGTTCTGTATGTTGGTGACGAACCAGTCCTGAGCGGCGATGGGGCCGGGATCGGACGTGGGATAGTGGAAATCATAGTTCATCAGGATCATGGCGTCGGTTTGCGCCGCCAGATACTTGTAGTCGTAGCTCCAGTCCGCAGCGGGAAGAGCAATCATCAATTTCAAATTCGCGGCGCGCAGCGATGCTCCCAAATCACGAATGAAATGCTGGAAATCCTCCATGCTGGATTTCGGCACTTGCTCGAAATCAATCACGATGCCGGGGTGGCGCTGCTGCGTGGCGAAATCGGTGAGCTCTTTGGTCAAGCGCGCGCGAGCCGCGGGCTGCGCCAGCATCACCGCCATGTCCTTAATGGCCCAGTCCTTTCCGTTGTAGTTGTTGACCATGGGCATGACCGGAAGTTCCAGACCGATAGTCGCCTGCATGGACTTCATCCATGCGTTCAGCTTGGTGTTGCGGTCAATCTCCAGGTGGCCGTCGGTCCATGCGGCGTGAAGAGAGTCGGGGATCAGCAAGTCGATATCGTGGTAATGAAGCTGGAGGGAAGCGAGGCTGGAGGCGTCATCCTCTTCGTAGAAAGCGGCGCGCAGCGGATCGTAATTCTGCGGGATTTTCCCCAAGGCGGCGATCTTGCGCTTGCGTCCGCGAGTCGTTTTAGGTTTCAGCAGGGGGAGATGCGCGCGAATGGCGTGCAGACCTCCGTGGGTATCCGCCTGCAAAATATCCGGGAGCGCAGGATTGCGGCCGACGTTGATCAGAAAAATAACGAGCACGATAGTGACGAGGCCGCCCGCGATTTCCAACACGCGCCGAGTGCGCCGCCAGCGACGGCGGTCTTGATCGTAGAAAATAGGCTTGCGTTCAGGCATCGGGACAATCCAAGCTAGCCGTCCATTAGGATGGTGTCAATTACTCCACACACTAAGATGCGCGTGAATGTAAGCCTCGCTGTATTGGCTGGGCTGGCTCTGCGAGTGTTCTTCGTGCTGAAATTTCCCGCCACGCAATCCGGTGATGCTCCATTCTACATGGAGCTGGCCTGGAATTGGTTGAAGAAGGGAGTGTTCGGATTTCCGGTAAATGGGCAGCTCACGCCGGTGGACATGCGCGTACCGGGCTACCCGGCGTTTCTCGCAGCGGTATTCGCTTTCGCGGGGAATTCTCCGCGAGCGGCGATGCTGGCGCAAGTGGTGATGGATATGGTGACGTGCTTCCTGATCGCGCTGGTCGCCGCGCGGCTCGCTCCGGAAGCTGCGCGCAGGCGCGTGGCACTGGCGGGGCTTTGGCTCGCGGCGCTTTGCCCGTTCACTGCGAATTACACCGCTGTGACGCTCACTGAAACGCTGACGATATTTCTCACTACGCTGGCGATTTTGATTTTGCTGGAAACGGAACTGGGCAAAAGGATCGATGCAGTCCCCGGCATCGCATTTACGAAGGGGCTTTTGAATCCATGGTTCCTCGCCGGAATTGTGGTGGGATTCGGCACTCTGGTGCGCCCGGAAACGCCGCTTCTGCTTCTTGCCGCTGGTTTGGTGCTGGCTAAAAAGTGGTGGCGGCCGGCGAATTGGACGAAACTATTGCGCGCGGGCTTGTTGCTCGCAGTTGGAATGATATTGCCGCTGGTTCCTTGGGCCGCGCGCAACTGGCGTACGCTTCACGATGTGCAATTCCTGGCGCCGCGATACAGCGAATTGCCCGGAGAATACACCCCTCTCGGCTTCATCGATTGGACGAACACCTGGCTGTGGCACTTCCGCGACGTGTATCTCACGCATTGGAAACTCAACACGGAAGAAATTCCTTTCGATGATATTCCGGCCTCCGCGTTCGATTCGCCCGCGGAACGCGCGCGCGTTTCCGATTTGATGGATCGATACAACGAAGAGTTAACGGTTGGGCCGGAGCTGGATCAGCAGTTTCGCGAGATCGCTCGCGAACGAACTCAGCGGCATCCGTTGCGTACCTATCTTGAAATTCCGTTCCTGCGCTCGCTCACTCTATGGTTCACGCCGCGAATCGAACTGCTTCCCTATTCGGGTAATTTGCGGCCGGTACGAGTGGAATGGCAGGACGATCGTCACGATTTTCTTACGACGCTCAGTTTGGCTGCCGCGAATTTTGCTTATGTGGGGCTGGCGCTGGCGGGGGCTTGGATTGCCCGTCGGCAGCCTGGAACCGCTTTTCTACTCGTGTTCATTGTTGTGCGGACGGCATTCTTCACGACGTTTGTGGAAACTCCGGAGCCGCGCTACGTGCTGGAATGCTTTCCCGCTGTGATCGCGTTCGGCGCGCAGGTTTTTGCCGGCCGGCGCTAAGCTTCTTCAACAGGTTCGGGGTGAATCGTTAGGCGGAAAATCTGCGGGAATCTTTCCTTCACGCGGTCTTCGAGGGCGGCGGTGATGTCGTGAACCGCCGTGATAGGGAGATTTCCGTCCATGGCGCAATGGCAGGAGACCAGAATTTTGTGATCGGCGCTGCGCACGCGAACGTCGTGGCAATCCACCAGCTCGTGATATTCCGCTTGCAGTGAATTCAAAAAATGCTGGACCGAGCGCGAAAGCTCTTTCATCTCTTCGGCACCGCCGATTTTCACGCCGAGCGGTTCGATGTGAATGTTGACGCGCGCCCCCGGGTCGGTGGCTTGCAGGATTTCGTTCTCGAGTTCCGTGGCGCGCTGATGCGCTTCCCGCAAGCTCGAGCCCTCTTCGACTTCCAGGTGCAATTCGATGAAAAGATGTCCGTCATATTGGTTCGCCGATATTTCGTGAATGGCGAGGCCGCGGCGTTGGGCGATCGCGCGAATGGTTTCAAAGGGATGTTCGTTTTGCTTGGCGCGCGGCTCGACGTGCACCACCACGTCCGCGGGGACAATCTGGCCGATGCGTTTCTCCACCGATTCGCTGGCGGCGTGAGCCTGCTCGAGACTTGCTGTGCGCGGAACGCTGACGGTCACGTCCACGAAATAGCGCTGGCCGGCGCGACGGACGCGCACGCGCTCGGTCCGCAGCACGCCTTCGGTTTTGTCCACGGCAGCGGTGATGCGCTCGCGCAGTCCGCTGGGGGCTACGTCGAGCAGCGCGTCGGCCGTGCGTTTACCGAGGCGCGAGCCGATCCAGATGATCACTCCTGCGACGCCGAGGGCCGCCACTGCGTCCAGTCTGGCCAGCCAGGGTATGCCGAATTTCAGTCCAAGCCACGCACCGGTGATACCGAGGATGACGACGAAGGTGCTCCAAACATCGGTGGAGAAATGAAGTGCGTCGGCCTCCAGCGCTTCGCTGGGATATTTTTTCGCGACACGATTCAGCGCGCGCGAGCGGATGAAATCGATCCCCATGGCAAAGCTGAGAAAGAGGATGGCAGTGAGGCTAGGACGCACTTCGACGGAGTGAAACACGAGCCGTTGAATGGCCTCCCAGATAATGTAAATCGCGGTGAAAAGCAGAAGGGCGGTCTCGACGAATGCGGAAAAACTTTCCACTTTGCCGTGGCCGTAAAGATGATCGGAGTCGGGAGGCTTGTCCGCCACGCGGACGGACAGGTAGGTGATGACGGCAGCGACCAGGTCGAGAATCGAATGCAGCGCCTCGGACAGAATGCCCAAGCTGCCGGTAAGGGCGGCCAGAAAAACCTTCAAGGTGACAAGCACGACCGCCGAACCAATGGAGGCGAGAGCGGCCAACCGTTTTTCACGAGAGGCCTGCTCAAGGGGTGCGGAAGCAGATGACATGCGCTGGATTATACGCTCAGTCGAATCGCGCTCCGAGGATTCAACCCGGCTCTGGTACGCATGCACCGCAAACTGCCGAGCAATGCGATGGGCGGGACTTACAATATGTACACAAGATTAAAAAATCGTCAAAATTTTCTGTTGACACCGAAATAATAGTGTGGCAACTTGCGCCCGCCGAGGAGCACCGCCGGGGAATTGACCCTGAAGTCCTTTCCCCCCAAGGTTGCGACCGCATCTTGAACTTGGCTTCACGACTGCGGGTTCTCAACTTCACGCTCCGGCTGAGGAGACCCAGACGTCTATGAAACTGACGAGATGGATGTGCATTTTGCTGCTCGCAAGCGTACCAGCGGCACCGCTCTTTGCGAAAGGCGACGACGATACGGCAAAGGCGAAAAGCACTGCTGCAGCCGCCTCCACAAGCACCGCGCAGCCTCCTCCCGCGGATTCAAAAGATTCAAAATCTACGGCCAGCTCTTCTCCTGCACCCAACCCAAAGGTGACGGCGTTGTTGGATGTGCTGGTTGCGAAAGGGATCCTGGCGCCGGCGGAAGCAAACACAATCCGCAGCGCAGGTCCCGACGCCGAAGTTACTCTTCTGATTGAGGCGCTCAACCGCAAGGGTCTATTAAACGCAGCCGACTTGGCCGCGGTAGGGACCCCGGAAGCCGCGCCTGCAGCGGGACCCGCGTTTGTCGCACCGTCAGTAGCTTCGAATGCCGGCGCGATGTCGGTATCGACCTCGGAAACGGACTTGCAGCAAAACACCTCGCAAAACCCCCATCCAGAAACGCAAGCTGCCGGTACGGAGCCTCGGCCCAGAAACGTGCCACCGGGAGTGGTTCCGGCGGTCGCCGCGATCCGTACACTTCCTATTGACCCGCCCAAGAAAGACGGTCTGGTGGCGGCTTTCCATACCGGCGCGGTGAAGGTCACGCCGTATGGATTTATCAAGGCTTCCGCGGTGCATGATTCCAGCTCTCCGAACGGCGACGATTTTCCGTTCGTTGGAATCTTCCTAAGCTCGACATCCATTTTGAACACCGGCCCGACGAAAGATTCGGAATTCCACCTCAAGGCGCGCTCCACGCGTATCGGCGCAAACTTCGAGTGGCCCGATCCTTCACCTTCGCTGACCATCACCGGCAAGGTGGAAGGCGACTACGAAGGCAACTTCAGCGAAGTGGATAACCGCGACGTTTCGTCGATTCGCAGCAACGGCTTTCAGTTGCGCCTGGCGTACGTGCGCTTGGATTATCAATTCAACGATAGGACCGATTTCTTTTTCGAAGGCGGACAGGATTGGGCGATTTTCTCATCGACCGTTCTGCCCAACTTGTTTGAAACCACGTTCCTGGGCGCTTACTACGGCACGCTGTATGAGCGGTCTCCGCAGATGCGCTTTGGAACCACCTACAGGATCAGCGACTGGCGCAACATCAAAATTTCTCCTGAATTTGCGATCATGATGCCCAGCACCGGTCAAATCGAAAAGCTTGGTTCCTTGGGATTGCAAGGCCAGATTGGGCAAGCGGAGCGCGAAGGCGCCGACTCCGGCAATCCCGAGATCGAATCCAGAGTCGTGTTGCAGTTCCAGGCGGACAAAGCGCCGGGTGTTCAATCCGCGCAGATTTTCTGGGCTGGATTCTACTCCCATCGCAAATCGATCGTGACCACTAGCAATTACGCGACGCCCTTGGCGGCGTGCGTCCTCAATCCGGTGCTTTGCGCGGACTATGAGGCCGCCTTCCCGAATGGCTTTACCACCTCCAGCAAGCAATACGGCAACCAGGCAGGCTTCCAATTGCCCACTCGCTGGGCCACTCTCATCGGGAGCGCGTACTTCGGCGGCGACCTGCGCTTCTTCTTCGGCGGCCAAGTGAATTCGTACGCCACCGATATAACAGGTCTGTCGAACCCAATCATTTTTCCCACGGTTGACGGCGGTCCGCTTGCCGCGGCGGGTGCGGCAACTCTGGCCACCAACGGCTTGGGAGCTGTGGTAGTCGCTCCGCAAAAACCAATCCGCTCTTTCGGCGGATTCCTGAACCTGGGCTTGCCTATCTCCCGGTGGGTTAACGCGGATCCGAAGGGCCGCAACGCCGGCTGGCAGGTTTATCTGCACATCGGTAAGGACCAGGTTGTGCACAGAGATTTAATTAACCCCAACTACGCTACCAGCGCCAACACTCTGTCTCCCTTGCCGCTTTTGATGGGCAAGATGTTCGCCGCAACCCTGTACTACAAACTTAACCCGTGGTGCACGTTCGGCACCGAGTACTCGGTGTATGCCTCTCGACTCGCGCCTGGCGACACCTACTTGATTGCCGGCAACCCGTCGAACGAATGGCAAGACCACCGGATCGAGTTTGGGCCTGTCTTTACGTTCTAGAAGCTTGGCGTTATTATGGGGCGCGGGGACGGAACGTTTTGATGCGAAAGCAGCATCTGAGCGATTCCGCCCCCAGCTTCAAAAACCAAAAAGACACTATGGGCTTGGGCTATAGACCTCTACGGTTGTTCCTGGCGTTGTTTCTGTTCAACGCTATTTTTGCAGCTACAGTCGCGTCTCAATATTCCCCGATTCGGATCAAAGTTCTAACCGCTGAGTTCCACCCCGTCGCCAATTCAAGCCCTGTTCCCGTGAACTGCGATATGCAGAACTTCGACGCCTATTGCAACGAGAGCAAGAATCCAACCGGCGAAAACGTCATGCAGGTGCAGGATAGCGACGGGCATTCGTTTACTATCTCGTGCTCGGTGGACTCGCGATGGTCCAGGTGCGGCCCGTTGTCGGTGGGTGAGACGTACGAAGCACGAAAGGGAAAACACGGGCTGACGGTTTGGATGCAAGCTTCAAACGGCAAGGAAACCACCCGGTTGTACAGGCTAGCCGGGGAAGATACCGGGCCGGAATCCGGGGCTGCCGCGAACTCAACGCCGAGCGCCGCGTCAGCTGCTTTGCCGCGGCCCGCGCCAGCTCCGCAACCGGTCGCTGTGGCGCCGGGGCAGAAGGCGTCGGATGCAGCGCCAGTTCCCGCGCCGCCCCCGCCAAGCCGCTCCATGCAGAAAGACCTTTCGGGCAACATTATGTGTAATTTCAGTTCAATACCTCCGGGGGCGGAAATCACGCTCGACGGAAAATATGTCGGCAACACGCCATCGGGAATTCCCCTTAGTGCGGGCACGCACACAGTCATTTTGTCCTTGCCAGGCTTTACCCAGTGGAAGCGGGATCTCACGGTGTCACCGGGATCCGATTTGACGGTAAGTGGGATATTGCAGAAGGAACAATAAAGCAGCCCACTCAAATGCGGCTTTGAGGACTGAGCACATCCCCTAACGGAGGAAACGATGGCGAGTAACGTACGGCCCGGAACAGGAACTGCAGAGTACGGCATCTGGCGCGTGATCATGGCTTCGTCCGTCGGCACCATGATCGAGTGGTATGACTTCTACATTTTCGGAAGTCTGGCGGCCATTTTGTCCCTGAAGTTTTATCCTCCCGGGCACGACACGTTCGCGTTAATCGCATACCTCGCCACCTTCGCCGTGGGCTTTCTCGTGCGGCCTTTCGGCGCGCTTTTCTTCGGGCGCATCGGCGACGTAGTCGGACGCAAATACGCCTTTCTGGTGACCCTCACCATCATGGGTCTCTCCACATTTGCCATCGGCCTGATGCCGTCCTTTGCAACGGCCGGCTGGTTCTCGCCCATCGTTCTGATTTTGATCCGCGTGCTGCAAGGGCTGGCGCTCGGCGGAGAGTACGGCGGCGCGGTGGTTTACGTGGCCGAAAACGTTCCGGACAACAAGCGCGGTTTCTACACCAGCTTCATTCAGATTACCGCCACGCTCGGTCTTTTCGTTTCGTTGATCGTGATTCTCGTTACGCAGAATTCGATGTCGAAAGAAGATTTCTCGGCATACGGTTGGCGGATTCCTTTCCTAATCTCGATCATCCTGGTGGCGATCTCTCTGTATATCCGTCTGAAGATGAAGGAATCGCCCATCTTCGCGCAGCTTAAGAGCGCGGGAATGACTTCGGCGCAACCGCTGAAGGATGCGTTCACCAAATGGCCGAACTTGAAACTCGTGCTGATTTCGCTTTTCGGAGCGACGGCGGGACAGGGCGTGGTGTGGTATACCGGGCAGTTCTACGCGTTGTTCTATATGCAGACGGTTTTGAAAGTGGACGTCAAGACGGCCAACATCGTCGTCGCCATTGCTCTTCTGATTGGAATGCCGTTCTTCACCGTGGTGGGCGCGCTTTCCGACCGCATCGGTCGCAAGAAGCTGATGATGGCGGGCTGCCTGTTCGCCGTGCTCACCTACATCCCTATCTACCACGCCATGGAACGCGCGGCAGGAAACAACATTGTGTCGGTAACACACACGCGCAACAAAATTACCGGGGCTATCGCGTTGACGGCAATGACTACGGACCCGGTTTCTGGTGCATTGGTCCCTGCCAAGGTAGCTAGCAATCCGAATCTCGAGATGTTGGTGTTACTGATTTTCATCCAGGTTCTTTACGTGTGCCTGATTTACGGCCCTATCGCCGCTTATCTGATTGAGGCTTTCCCGGCGAAGATTCGTTACACTTCCGTTTCGCTGCCTTACCATATAGGAAACGGAGTGTTTGGAGGGCTGCTGCCACTCATTGGACTGTCCTCTGTCGCGGCTACCGGCAATATTTATGCCGGGCTTTATTACCCGATGATCGTGGCCGGCATGACGTTTATTGTTGGCAGCATTTTCCTGAAGGAAACGCACAATAACCGCATTTGGTCTGAGGCTGAAGCCGCAGGTACCTATCCGCTGGCCGAGTGATCGGCGGAGCGGCAGTGATGGGTTCAACCCTTTCGAGCCCTGAACGGTTCCAGCCCTAGACTGATCGGGCTTGGCGCGAACGCTCGTTACGTCTGTGCCTGTCTAGGTTTGCGCCGTTCCAGCCGCGAGACCACGAAGCGAAAACTATTTAAGCGGCGGGGCCGGGACTATTGGCAAGCGGCGAGGCTCGCCGTGAAAGCCGCGGATTTCGATTTCGTCGAGCAGGAGCGAAGGCGCGGTGACCGTGGTTGGGATGCCGCCCTGGGCCGAGCCGAACGTGCCCAGCGCGGTTCCAGCGAAGCCGCCGGCGGGGTTTTGCATGTAGGTGACCACCGTGCTGTCGCTGCCGATGCCGAGAATATTTCGCAGAGAGCGAAGCGTTAACCCTTCGATGTGACCGCCGCGAACCATTTCTTCGCGGCCATCCGCAACATACACGCGATAGACCATCAGCGGCATGCGTTCCCCGCTGGAAAGTCCACCGGCGATGGAACCGATGAAGTCGTTGAAATCCTCCTGGCGGATCGAAGAGAGCGCGGGATTGTCCATGCGCTTCACTTCCAGGCACCATTCGTGGCCGTCATCGTGGCAGGCACCGAGGAATTTCTTTTTTAGCGCTGCTGCGTCCAGCGAATCGCTGGCCTGGAAAATAAGGTTGCTGGAGAGCGGCAGCGTGTCGGAGAGCGTGGACGAGCGCGCGTGGCCGTTCGATTTCTGAAAATCCGGGCCCGGGCGGCGCGACATTAGAAAATCCCTGAGGACTCCGTTATCCACCAAAGTGACGCGCTGGGCTTTCACCCCTTCGTCGTCTATGGCGTAACTTCCGAGCAGCGGCTTTCCCTGGAATTCGTTCAGCGTGGGGTCGTCAACGAGAGTTACATTTGCCGGAAGCACTCGCGTTCCCATGCGCCCGGACCATTCGCTACGGCCTCCGAAGCGCTCCATGACCGCCTCGAAGCTTGTGCCCATGGAAAGAGGCGGCCGCGCGCCGGACAACGACGGCGAAAGCACCTGCGCGAGAACGGAGCCGGCTGCGGGCGCGTCGAAGAGCACCGGGCCGGTGTAATCCGGAACGAGCGAGCTCGCACGCAGCTCGATCAAGTCGGTTCCGGTTTGCGCCAGGGATTTGGCCACGGCTTCGGGGTCCGGAAGATCCGCGGGGCGGGCGACATATAGTGAATAAAAATTGTGCAGCGGCATGCCGTCATCGGCTTGGGTGTCGAGCGCCGCTTCGATGGCGGCAAGGCTGCGCGAAGTTCGCAGCGTGGTGCCTTCGCTGTTCATCAAGTAGTAGGTCACGTACACCATGTAATAATTCACGCGCGAACCATTGAGCTGAGGAAAGTTTTTCAAAACCTCGGAAGCTTTGCGGGCTTCTTCTTCCCAATTGCGCGAGGTCCAGTCGGGATCCAGGCGCGGATCGATTTGCTGGGTGGGAGGCGCCTGCCAGAAGTCGTCAATCTCAGGCGGCTTGGTTAGGCTGCGCAGAAACGCCTGCTTGAGAGACATCTGCGTGACGGCTTGCTTGTAAGCCTGGTCGGTGGCGAGCCACAAATCCTGGCGAAGCGAATTGTAGTCGCGGTCAATTCCGACCTGGCCGGTGGAGCCGAGGAAACCCTGAAACCCTTCCTCGCTGATGAAATTCGAGCTGTCGAGGTGATAGTCGCCGACGCGCACGTCCACGCTCATGAAACGGTTGCGCGTGGTGGAACTGTTGATCAACGAGCCGAAGGACGCACTCACTGCGCGGACATCCACGTCCACCAGGCGGTACTCGAAGTAAAAAGGCTTATCCACGCCGGGAAGCTGCAGACGGGTGCGCGCGCGTTCCATTTCGTCATGCATGGCGTGAAGCGTCTGATCGCTTTCGCTGGCTGGCACGGCGGCTTGCGCCCCGGCGGCCGGAGATGCTGCGTGCGCAGCGTGGGCGGGCACGCCGGCGGACAGAGGCATTGCAAACGCCGCAATCAAAGCAAAGGCTGAGAATTTCTTCAAGGCTGTTGTTCCTTTGTCCGTGAATTATTTTCCACGGTTTTATTTTTGGCCCGGATAATGCCCCTCGGGGTCGTGCGCCGGGGGCGGAAGGATGGGCGGCTTGTCCGTGGAAGTTTCCTTCTTCTGTACTTCCATTTCCGAAATTAAAATTGCGGGCGCAACGGCGGAAACCGGCACGGAGCCGGATTCCGCGCCGCAATAGCCGTTGAAAATATCGGGCGTGTCACCGGTGGCTACGATTTTCGTCAATGAAACGAGCGGGGTTCCAACGATGTCCACGCCGCGAACGAGCTGATCCGGGCGGCCATCGGGGAAAACCTTGTAAACGACCAGCGGCAGCACTTGAAACGCTTGCGGCTGGGCGCGGCCGGTGAAAGTAAAGCCTCCGGCGATATCGTCAATCAACAAGCCGAAGGGTTTTCCCTGAGCCTTTACCAATTCGATCAGCTTCTGGCGAAGTTGCGCATCCGTCATCGTGCGCGAACTTGAGACGATCAAATTCCCTTGCCGCGCAACGGGTACATATCCAAGCTGGCGGCGTCCATGACCATTCGATTCCGGAATGGTTACCAGCGGCGAACGCGACATCAGGAAAGTTTTCAGCACGCCGTGATCCACCAGCGAAACGTTCTCGCCCGGGACACCTTCGTCGTCAAACGCATAATTGCCAAGCAGCATTTGGCCGTGGAACGAAGCTTCCGTCGGGTCATCCTTGATGGAAATAAACTCGGGAAGAATCTGTTCGCCGATCTTGCTGGTGAAAGTTTGGCCTTCGTTAATGTCCTTCTGGCGGAAACCCTCAGCGCGATGGCCGAAGACTTCGTGAAAGAAAACAGCGGCGGCACGGCCGGTCAGTAAAGCAGGGCCGGCGTAGGGGTCCACCAGCGGCGCCTGATCCAACGCTTCCGTCTCCGCAATCATGGTCTGGATGCGGTCGAAAACCACTTTGTCCGACGGAGCGTCTTTGGGGGTGAGCCAATCGAAATTGGCGTAGCGGTTGATGTCCATGCCGTCGGGCGCTTTGCTCTGAACGTAAAGCTCAAGCCGGTAATGTACCTGGCCGAACGAAAGCTTTGTGCCTTCCGTATTCACTTGATATTGATTCATGCCCAGCGCGGTGAACGTAGCGATGGAATTCAGCACCGCGGGCGACTTGCTGAACGCGGCGGTGTATTTTCGCACGCGCTCTTCCCAGGGTTTGCGGTCAACGGTGATATCCACGCGCGGGCCGATCGAGACGTGCGGTTTCTCGCGAGAAAAATCCGGAGCATTTCCTTCCGCCGTTTGCACTTGAACCTGCTGGCTGGTCTGGACCTTAATCAGCGCTTCGGTGGCGGCGCGGTACTGCCGGTCGGTCTCGCGCCAGATTTCGCGGCGCAGGACCGGAATATCGCTGTCGAGAGCCATGGTGGTTCCGGGGCTGGTCCAACTCGGCGGGCGGTCGCCCAGCTTGTGCGTGTCGTCGAGCTGATAAGTTCCCACCCTGGTTTGCACTTCCAGCCAGCGCGCGCGATTGTCCGCGCTCGATAGCAGAGCGCCATTCGAGCCGGACACCTCGGAATACTGGCGGTCTGCGACGGTGTAGCTGATGAAATAGTCGGTAGGCTCAGCCTTCGACATACCTGCCATCGAGCGATCGAGCTCTTCCTGCATGGCGGTCAGGACGGGAGGGGCCGTCGTAGGTTGCGGTGGACGGTCGCCGGCCACGCAAACCCAAGCCGCGACAAGGATGGCAGTTCCGGCAAACAAGCTTCTGGTCTTCAGTTTAGTTTTCATGGTTGCACAAAGCCTTACAGTTTAAGATAGGACGCCTCGAATCCAAAATGAAAAGCCGGGGAAAGAGCAGAGTTCCCAGCGCGGAGTCGGCACAAGGAGAGTTAGATGCGCGCCATGGTCGTAAGGAAGTATGGTGCCCCGGAAGTTTTTGAGGCGCGCGAAGTCCCGGATCCGCAGCTGAAAGCGGGCGAAGCACTGATTCGGGTGAAGACAATCGGCATAAACTTTGCCGACCTTTTGCAGCGCATGGGAATTTATCCTGGGACGCCCAAGCCTCCCTTCGTTCCGGGACTGGAAATAGCAGGCGTAGTCGAGAAAATCACTGACAGCGGTGGGAAGCCCGAGGAAGGCGAGCCGTTGAGGGTTGGCGAAGCGGTCGTAGCCTTCACACAGTTCAACGCCTATGCGGCTTGGGCTGCCGTTCCGGTGCGCCAAGTTTATCGCCTGCCCGCGGGCATGTCCTTCGACGATGCCGCCGCGATTCCGGTGAATTACCTGACCGCCTATCATTCGATGTTTACGATGGGAAACCTGCAGCCCGGAGATAGGATTCTGATCCACGGGGCGGCTGGTGGTGTGGGAATCGCAGCCGTGCAACTTGCGCGAGCCCGCGGCCTGGTGATTTTCGGCACGGCGGGTCCCACAAAACAGGAGTATCTGCGCAAGATCGGCGTGGACCACGCAATCGACTATGAGAAGAGCGATTTCGTCGAGGTGGTGCGCAAGTTCGCGCCGGACGGAATCGAGATGGTGATGGACCCCATCGGGGGAAAATGTTTTTCGCGGAGTTATAACTGCCTCGGTCCCACCGGCCG
>Ga0181531_10001121_pt1 | contig 17162 bp, 12 predicted proteins | sample PEATcosm2014_Bin_38_FD_119743 | JGI IMG/M metagenome (GOLD analysis project Ga0181531, IMG submission 119743) | Peatland microbial communities from MTU Mesocosm Facility, Houghton, MI, USA - PEATcosm2014_Bin11_10_metaG | ecosystem: Environmental > Terrestrial > Soil > Wetlands > Peat | place... | reverse complement strand
GCGGCATCGCCTATCTGTCGCCGCGGCCCGGGGCGTAGCTCAGCCTGGTAGAGCACCTGCTTTGGGAGCAGGGGGCCGGAGGTTCGAATCCTCTCGCCCCGACCATACCGGAGACTTGAGATCATGCGTGCGCGTATCTTTCAGCAGGCCAAGACCGCCATGCAGTCCGGTTTGGCCGGCTCGCACACCTGGGTGGTGGAATGGGAGCCGGCGGATCGCAGCCGGCAGGACCCGCTGATGGGGTGGTACGGCAGCGGCGATACGCGCAACCAGGTGCATTTGCATTTTCCGACCAAGGAGGAGGCGGTGGCGTATGCCGACCGCCATGGGATTGAGTACGATCTGGAGCTGACCGCGGCGCGGGTGCACAAGCCGAAGGCGTATGCGGACAATTTCAAGTATGGCCGGGCTGAGAACTGGACCCACTGAAACGCGCCCTTAGCTCAGCTGGATAGAGCAATAGCCTTCTAAGCTATGGGTCGGTGGTTCGAGTCCACCAGGGCGCGCCAAGGGCGGGTTTGAGGAAGGCCAGGGCTCTGCATGGACAAGCTGGGGCCGGAGGCCCCAGACCCCATTCATTTACGAATCGTTTGGGGAAACGGCGAAGCAAGGAAACCACGTTATTCATTGGCGTCGCCGGGAAGTAAGGAAAAGCCGCGCAGCGCTAAGCGGGGTCTGGGGCCTACGGCCCCGGCGGGGTCCAGGGGCAGAGCCCTTGGCCTTCCTTGCCCGGTGGCGCCACAGCGCTCCTATTTTATGTCGCATTTGATCATGCCCGATGCGCCATCGGAGCCGTATGAGTCACGTCATGCAGCGGTTTTCCGGCTTCGCGATCGCGCGCCAGGCGCTGACCGGGCACATGGGCTGGGGGCGGCAGTGGCGCTCGCCGGAGCCGCAGCCCACGTATGACGCGGTGATCGTGGGCGGCGGCGGGCACGGGCTGGCGACGGCGTTTCATCTGGCGCGCGACCATGGGATGCGGCGTGTGGCGGTGCTGGAGAAGAGCTGGATCGGCGGCGGCAATACCGGGCGCAATACCACCATTATTCGATCGAACTATTTGTTCGATGCGAGTTCGCGGCTATACGATCATGCGGTTCAATTGTGGGAGAGGCTGTCGCAGACGCTGAATTATAACGTTATGTTCTCGCAGCGCGGCGTGCTGATGTTGGCGCATAACGTGCATGACGAACAGGTTTTCAAGCGCCATGTGCATGCCAACCGGCTGAATGGCGTGGACAATGAATGGCTTTCAGCCTCGGAGGCGCAGGCGTTTTGTCCGCCGCTGCGGATCGATGGGGACATGCGGTATCCGGTGCTGGGTGCGGCGTTGCAGCGGCGCGCGGGGACGGCGCGGCATGATGCGGTGGCGTGGGGGTATGCGCGCGCGGCGGATGCGCTGGGCGTGGATATTGTAGAGAATTGCGCTGTGACCGGGATCGTTCGCGATGCGGGGGGCGCGGTGCAGGCGGTGGAGACCACGCGCGGGCGGATCGCGACGCGGAAGCTGGGCGTGGTGGCGGCCGGAAATACGAGCGTGATCATGGGGATGGCGGGATTGCGGATGCCGCTGGAGAGTTATCCGCTGCAGGCTCTGGTTTCGGAGCCGGTTAAGCGCGTTTTTCCTTGCGTGGTCATGTCAAACTCGATCCATGCGTATATCAGCCAGTCCGATAAGGGGGAGTTGGTGATCGGCGCGGGGACCGATGCGTATGTATCGTACAGTCAGCGGGGCGCGCTGCATGTCAGTACGCATACGCTGGAGGCGATTTGCGAGTTGTTTCCGCAATTTCGGCGGCTGCGCATGTTGCGCAATTGGGGCGGGATCGTGGACGTGACACCGGACCGCTCGCCGATCATTGCCAAGACGGCGGTGCCGGGTTTGTATGTGAATTGCGGGTGGGGGACGGGTGGTTTCAAGGCGACGCCTGGCTCCGGCGATTTGTTTGCCTGGACGGTGGCGAAAGATGAACCGCATCCGATCAATGCGCCTTTTACGATTGAGCGGTTTCGTGACGGGTACCTGATTGATGAGGCGGCCGCCGCGGCCGTCGCGCATTGAGGGCTTGGGGATGCTGCTGATTCCCTGCCCCTATTGCGGCCCGCGGCCCGAACTGGAGTTTGCTTATGGCGGCGAGGCCAATATGGTGCGGCCGGCCGACCCCGCTTTGTTGAATGACGATGACTGGGCGGCATTCTTGTATCAGCGCAGCAATCCACGCGGTTTGCACGCTGAACGTTGGCGCCACGTGCATGGCTGTGGGCGCTTTTTCAATGCGCGGCGCGATACGGTCAGCGACTTGTTTCAGGCTAGTTGGAAGCCGGGCGAGGCGCCGCCATGAGCGGGGCTTTTCGCACTGCAACTGGTGGGCGCATCGATCGGGCGCGGCCGGTTCGATTTACCTTCGATGGTCGGGTGCTGACTGGATACGAAGGCGATACGCTTGCCTCCGCGCTGCTGGCCAATGGGGTGCATCTGGTTGGACGTTCGTTCAAGTACCACAGGCCACGCGGCATCGTTGCGGCCGGGTCGGAAGAACCTAACGCGCTGGTGCGTGTGGGTGTTTCGGAAAACCGATGCACGCCGAACCTGCGTGCTACCGGCGTTGAGATTTACGAAGGACTGGTGGCGGAAAGCCAGAACCGGTTTCCGTCGCTCGCGTTCGATGTGGGCGCGTTGAACGATTTTGTTTCGCCGCTGCTGCCCGCGGGGTTCTACTATAAGACATTTATGTGGCCCACATGGGGGTGGCATCGTTGGTATGAGCCGGCGGTGCGCGCCATGGCAAGGCTGGGGCGCGCGCCGGGCGCGGCGGACTTGGACGCTTATGCCCAACTGTACGCCCATTGCGATGTGTTGGTGGTTGGCGCGGGCCCAGCGGGGCTGGCGGCGGCGTTGGCGGCGGCCGAGGGTGGGGCGCGCGTGCTGCTGTGCGACGAACAGGCGGAGTTCGGGGGTTCGCTGCTTGATAGCAACGAGGCCACGCCGCAAGGACAGGCGTCGCTGGCCTGGATGGCGGAGGCCGTGACGACGTTGGTACGGAATCCGCGCGTAACAATGCTAACGCGGACAACGGCATTCGGCATGTTCGCGCAGAATTTCGTGGCGCTGTGCGAGCGGGTGACCGACCACCTGGCGATGCCCGATGCCGCATTGCCGCGTGAGCGCCTGTGGCAGGTGCGCGCCGCGCAAATAGTGCTGGCGACCGGCGCTATCGAGCGCCCGTTGGTGTTTCCCGGCAACGATCGCCCGGGCATTATGCTTGCCGGCGCCGCCCTTAACTATTTGCGTCGTTATGGTGTGCGCACCGGCACGCGCGCGGTGGTCGCAACGTCGGGCGACGCGGCCTACGAAGTGGCGATCGACCTTGCGACCGCGGGGGTTGCGATCGCGGCCATCGCGGATACCAGGCAAGACCCCCCTGCCCGCCTCGTCGCGCGCGCCCGCGACGCCGGCATCAATGTGCGGCCCGGCACCGTTGTCGCGAACACGGTGGGGCGCTTGCGCGTCAGCGGCGCCACCCTTGCATCGCGCGACGGTGGCGGCAGTGGTCGTGGGCAAAGGGTCAACTGCGATCTGTTGCTGATGTCCGGCGGACATACACCGAGCGTGCATTTATTCTCGCAGGCGCGCGGCGCGCTGCGGTTTGCACCGGCGCTCGGCGCGTTCGTGCCGGATGGTGATGATGGCGCCGTAGTGGCGGCCGGCGCCTGCCGCGGTGTGTTCGGGACAGAGGCGGCGATGCAGGATGGGCGCGACGCCGGCACGATCGCCGCCATGCGCGCGGTTCAGCCATCCTTGGTTCCGCCACGGCGCGCACCGTTGGCGTTACCGGACGAAACCGCGGCCGCAGCGGCGCCCGTTAGCGCGAACGGCCGCGCCTTTGTGGATTTTCAGAATGACGTCACCAGCAAGGATGTTGAACTCGCGGTGCGCGAGGGATTTGTTTCTGTAGAACATGTAAAACGGTATACCACCACCGGCATGGCGACTGACCAGGGCAAGACTTCTAACATCAACGCGCTCGGGCTGGTGGCGCAGGCGCGCGGCACCGCGGTGCCGCAAGTGGGGCTGACCACGTTCCGCATGCCCTACACGCCGGTCACATTTGGTGCGCTGGCAGGACCGGCGCGCGGCGCGCTGTTCGATCCGGTGCGGAAGACGCCACTGCATGCCTGGGCAGCTGGGCAGGGCGCGGTTTTCGAGGATGTGAGCCTGTGGAAGCGCGCGCGGTATTTTCCACTTGCGGGTGAAACGATGGCGCAGGCGGTGGCGCGCGAATGCCGCGCAGTGCGCGGCACGGCCGGCATTTTCGATGCCTCCACCCTGGGAAAAATCGAAGTGGTGGGCCCGGATGCAGCTGTTTTTCTGGAGCGGATGTATGTCAACGGTTTTCAAAAACTGGCGCCTGGCCGCGCGCGCTACGGGGTGTTGTTGCGCGAAGATGGCTTTATTAGCGACGACGGTGTGATTGGCCGCATTTCGGTGGACAAATTCCACGTCACAACGACGACAGGTGGCGCGCCGCGCGTGCTGGCGATGATGGAGGACTATCTCCAGACGGAATGGCCGGACCTGCGGGTCTGGCTTACGTCGACCACCGAGGAATGGGCAGTGATCGCGGTGCAGGGCCCGCGCGCCCGAGACATCATCGCGCCGCTCGTGGAAAGCATCGATCTCTCGCCGGGGGGCCTGCCGCATATGGGCGTGGCCATCGGCTGCACCCTCGGGGTGCCGTTGCGCCTGTTCCGCGTGAGTTTTACCGGTGAGCTCGGGTTCGAACTGAACGTGCCGGCTGACTATGCGCAAAGCGTGTTCGATGCGGTGTGGGCGCGCGGCGCGCCGCTCGGACTGGTGGCCTACGGCACGGAAACCATGCATGTGCTGCGCGCCGAAAAAGGTTACATTATTGTCGGCCAGGAAACCGATGGGACCGTAACGCCGGACGATGTGGGGCTCGGTTCGGCGGTGAATACCAGGAAACCGGATTTTGTCGGCAAGCGGTCGCTTGCGCGTGCGGCGATGCAGGATCCATCGCGAAAGCAACTGGTGGGGCTGCTGACCGAGCAGCCGCGCATCGTTCTGGACGAAGGCGCCCAGATCGTGGCAGACCCCGCCTCGCGCAAAAGCCTCGGCCACGTTACCTCAGCGTACGAAAGCGCCACGCTGAACCGCTCGATCGCGCTCGCCATGGTTGCCGGCGGCCGCGCCCGCATCGGCGAGACGCTGCAGGTGCCGATGCAGGGCCGGACTGTTCCGGTGCGCGTTGTGGCACCCGTGTTCTACGATCCGGCCGGGGAGCGCCTGAATGGCTGAGCCATGCCGGATCGGCGTGCTGGACGCCATCGCACCAACGATCGGCCCCCACGCAAAAGCCGCGCTGCGCGCGCTGCCGCCCGCCGCGCAGTTCATTTTTCGCGGGCCGCCAGATGCCGTAACATTGGCCGGCACCGCATTCGGCGTGCCCCTGCCACTGGCCGCCTGCCGCGCGGCCGAGGCTGGCGGGCGCGCCGCCCTGTGGCTCGGCCCCGACGAGTTTTTGCTGCTCGCCCGCGCCAACCAGGAAGCCGCCATCGAGACGGACATAGTGGCATCCCTCGGCGCCACGCCACATTCCTTGGTGAGTGTGTCCCATCGCAACACCGCGCTGGAAGTGTCGGGCACCCACGCCGCGCGGGTGGTGAATGCCGGGTGCCCACTCGATCTGGAAGAAGCGGCGTTTCCTATCGGTAGGTGCACGCGCACGGTGCTGGCCAAGGCGCCGATCGTGCTGTGGCGCACCGGGGCGGATGTTTTCTATGTGGGTGTGTGGCGCTCGTTTGCACCTTATGTTTGGGATTTCCTGGTTGAGGCGAGGACTCGGCTATGAAGGAAGGAAAAAGGCCAGGGCTCTGCCCTGGACCCGCTGGGGCCGGAGGCCCCAGACCCCGATTCCTTAATGAATGGGGTCTGTGGACTTGTCCCCAGCGGGGTCCAGGGGCAGAGCCCCTGGCCTTCTTCCTTCCGGAGCCGCGCCCATGAGCAATGACCTTCGCGCCCTGCTGGCACGCCGCAAGCCCGGCTACACGCTCGAGGCGCCGTTCCATACCGATCCTGCAATCTTCCATGCCGATCTCGACATCATCTTCGGCCGGCACTGGATCTACGTGGGCGTGGAACCGGACGTGCCGGACGAAGGCGATTGCATGACGGTCGATATCGGTCCGCATGCGATCATCGTTGCACGTGACGACGACATGCAATTGCACGCATTCCACAACGTGTGCCGGCACCGCGGGGCGCGCCTGCTGCACACGGCGCACGCCAACGTCGGGAATATCGTCTGCCCCTATCACCAATGGACCTATGGGCTCGACGGCGGGCTGAAATTCGCGGCGCATATGCCGGCGGATTTCGATCGGAGCTGCCACGGCCTGCGCCGCATTCATTTGCGTTCCCTGGCCGGCCTGCTGTTCGTGTGCCTGGCGGAAACGCCGCCCGCCGACTTCGAGGCGATGGCGGCAACGCTTACCCCCTACATCGCGCCGCACGACATCGCGCACTGCAAGGTCGCCCACGCCGAGGACATCATCGAGCACGGCAACTGGAAGCTGACGATGGAGAACAACCGCGAATGTTACCATTGCAGCGCGGCGCATCCGGAACTCACGCGATCCATCTTCGCCGAGGGTTTCGGGTTTGCCCCGGTGGGCGCGGAGGCCGAGGCACAGGCCGGGCGGTTCCACGCCATGGTCGATACGCTGCATGCCGAGTGCTCCCGGCACGGGTTGGCGTCGCAGGAAATCGACCATTTGGATGACCAGATCACCGGGTTTCGCACCGAACGGCTGCCGCTGGAGGATGCCGGCGAATCCGAAACGCTCGATACGCGGGTGGCGTGCAGGCGCCTGCTCGGCAATTTGCATGAAAAGCGCCTCGGCGCGCTCTCGCTGTGGACGCAGCCGAACTCCTGGCATCACTTCATGAGCGATCATATCGTCACGTTCGCGGTGTTTCCGCTGTCGCCGGAAACCGCGCTGCTGCGCACCAAGTGGCTGGTGCATCAGGACGCGGTGGAAGGCGAGGATTACGATCGCGCCAACCTGACCGCGGTGTGGCACGCGACGAACCGGCAGGATTCCGATCTGGTCGGCAAGGCGGGCGCCGGTGTGCGTAGCTCGGGTTACCGGCAGGGCCCGTATGCGCCCGATACCGAAGCGCTGGTGGAGAAATTCTCGGCCTGGTATGTCGGCCGCATGGCGGCGGGTATCGACGCGTGACATCCGCGCCGCAGGGAGATGTTGCTTATAACGTTACGTATACGGTCAGCGACCGGACGATCGTGTGCCCTGGCGGAACATTCGTGCTCGATGCGGCGCTGGCGGCCGGACTGAAACTGCCGTTCAATTGCCGGCAGGGTCTTTGCGGCACCTGCAAGAGCAAGCTGCTGTCGGGGCAATATGATATGCACCACCAGGGCGGCATTCGGCCGAAGGAGATCGCCAACGGCTTGTTTCTGCCGTGCTGCTCAAGGCCGCTCAGCGACCTGGTGATCGAGAAATAACAAGGGGAAACGCGCCTTGAAAACCCATGCCCGCGTGGTCGTGATCGGCGGCGGCGCCGTCGGCGTCAGCACGCTGTATCACCTGGCGGCGAAGGGCTGTAGCGATGCCGTGTTGCTGGAACGCAAGGAGCTTACCGCCGGCTCTACCTGGCATGCGGCCGGCCTGCTGCCGCTGTTCAATCTCAGCTACTCGGTTGGGCAGCTGCATAAATATTCTGTCAAGCTCTACAAAAGTTTGCACGCGGAAACCGGCCAGGATGTCGGTTTCAGGCAGGTCAGCAATATTCGCCTGGCCGGCACGCCGGATCGCATGGACGAATATCGGTATTATGCGGGCATCGCGCGCACGATCGGCGTGGAGGTTAAATTCCTGACGCCGGAGCAGGTGCATGAAATCTGGCCGCTCGCGCAAATGGATGGCGTGATCGGCGCCATTCAGCATCTCGACGACGGGTATATTCAGCCCGCCGACCTGACCCAGGCCTTGGCGCGCGGTGCCCGCATGCGGGGTGCGAACATCGTTCGCAATACGACAGTTACCGAGATTACCCAATTGCCGGGCGGCGAATGGGAGGTGCGCAGCAGCGGCGGCGACATACGCTGCGAGCATCTGGTTTTTGCCACCGGCAGCTTTGCCCGCCAGACCGGTGCGATGGTGGGGCTGGATATTCCCGTCATGCCGGTCGAGCATCAGTACCTCGTTACCGAGCCGCATCCGGCCATCCAGCAGCGCCGTCGCGGCGGGCTGCCGGAAATGGGCGTGCTGCGGGAATCAGATGCTTCCTACTACATGCGCGAGGAAAATGGCGGTTTGTTGTTGGGGCCTTACGAAGCCGGCGCACCGTGCTGCTATGTGAACGGTCCGCATCCCGACAGCGAATATGAGCTGTTCCAGCCAGCCCTCGATCGGCTGCTGCCTTACATCGAGGCCGCAATCAATCGTGTGCCGGCTTTCGGGGAAGTCGGTATCAAGCGCGTCTATAACGGGGCCATCGCCTATACGCCGGACGGCAGCCCGATTGTTGGCCCTGCCTGGGAGAAACGCAATTTGTGGCTCAACGAGGGCCATAGTTTCGGCATTACCGCGGCAGGGGGCGCTGGTTGGCAGTTGGCGGAATGGATTCTGGAGGGCGAACCGGGCATCGACATGATGGGTGTCGATCCGCGCCGTTTTGGGCCTTACGCGACCGGCGGATATTTGCGCCAAAAGGCCGAGGAGGCGTATCGGAAGGTTTTTACCGTTCACTATCCGGACGAGGAACGCGGCGCCGGGCGGCCGTTGCGCCGCACGCCGTGCTACGAGCGCATGAAGGCGGCCGGGGCGGTGTTTGGTTCGGTTTATGGCTGGGAACGGCCCGGCTGGTTCGCGCCGCCCGGTTATGCGTTGACCGAGGCCGAGCGCGCCATGCCGGACGCGCTGTTGAACATCACGCATGACGAACCGGCGGATGGCTCTGCACCGCGCGAACGCTGGAGTTTTAGGCGCAGCAATTATTTTCCGTTTGTCGGGCGGGAATGCCGCCATGTGGCCGAGGCCGCCGGGCTGCTCGACATGTCCGCGTTCGCGAAATACCGCGTTTCTGGTCGCGGCGCGGAGGCGTGGCTGAACCGGATCTTTTCCAATCGCATGCCGCGCAGGCCGGGTGGGCTGGCGCTGGCCTATATGCTGACCGCTGCCGGCGGCGTGCGTGCCGAGGCCACGGTTTTTCGCGAGTCCGAGGAGGCGTTTTATCTTGTCATGGCCGGTGCGCAGGAACGGCACGACTGGGATTATCTGACCAGGCTCGCGCCGCAAGATGGCACTGTGGAACTGAGGCTTATAACAACGCAGGTTGGTGTTCTGGTGCTCGCGGGGCCGCGCGCGCGCGAAATTCTGCAACCATTGACCGATACCGATCTGTCGAGCGCGTCGTTCCCTTGGCTCACCGGGCAAAAGATCAGCATTGGGCACGCGCGGGCCACCGCGTTGCGGGTGAATTTCGTCGGCGAGCTCGGCTGGGAACTGCACCATCCCATTGAGATGCAAAACACGATTTTCGATCTGCTGATGGAGGCCGGCCGCAAATTCGATCTGCGGCCGTTCGGCATCAAGGCGATGGACAGCATGCGGCTGGAGAAATCCTACCGGGTGATCGGGCGCGAGCTTTCGATTGAATATTCCGCGCACGAGTGTGGTCTACATCGTTTCGTTCGTATGGACAAACCCGATTTTCTCGGCTGCGCCGGCCTGGCGGCGCGGCAGGGTGCCGCCGCGGCCAATCGGTTCGTGACGCTTGAGGTGCACGGCATCAAGGATGCCGATGCGCGTGGTTCGGAGCCGATCCTGCAAGGCGATGAGCTGGTCGGCCGCACCACCTCCGGCGGTTATGGCTGGCGCGTCGGGAAATCGTTGGCGCTGGCAATGGTGCGCCCTGATTTGGGTGAAATCGGCACCGCGCTCGACATCGTTATTTTAGGCGAACGCCACGCCGCGACGATCATTACTGAGTCGCCATACGATCCGACTAACCTGCGCATACGCGCTTAAATGAATAAAAGTTTTTTGGTTCTTTTTTTCAAAAAAGAACAGCACTTCTTTTTGAAAAAAGAAGCAAAAACTTTTGTTCATTGGTTGCGTGTGCCTGCTGCCGATGCTATCGTGTGTCGCACCAGGAGGCCGGCCATGGTCATAAAATTCATCGCGGCGAGTGCTTTATGCCTGTGTTTTGGCGCCGAAGCCGCGGCTCAGGACGTGCTCACCTATCATAATAGCGTGGGGCGCGCCGGTGCCTACAAGGTACCGGGCCTGACCCTCGCGGCCGCGGCCAGCGTGACCAAGGTGGCCGATTTTGCCCCGGTGCTGAGCGGCAATATCTATGCTCAGCCGCTGTACTGGAAGCCGCAGGGCGGCGCCGGCGAGCTGATCGTCGCGACCGAAAACAACATTGTCTATGCGGTGAATGCGACCACCGGCGCGGTGGTGTGGCACACGCAGCTCGCGGCGCCGGCGACCTCCGGCCTGCCGTGCGGCAATATCAACCCCGAAGGCATCGATGGTACGCCGACGATCGATCCGGCGACCGGCACCCTCTACCTGGATGCGCTGACCCAATCGGGGAGCAGTTTCGCGCAAATGGTCTATGCGCTTTCGCTCGCCGACGGGTCTGTGGTCTCCGGCTGGCCGGTCAATGTGAATACCGCGTTGTCCGGCGCGGGGATCACCTTCTCCTCCGGCAATCAGGGCGAGCGCAGCGGGCTGCTGCTGTATGGCGGCGAGCTGTATGTGGTTTATGGCGGCAAATACGGCGATTGCACGCCGTATAACGGCACCGTGATCGAGCTCGATCCCACGGCGCACACGCTGCAGGGGGTGTGGCAGACGCGCGCGCAGGGCGGCGGCATTTGGGCGCAGGGCGGCATCGCGGGGGATGCCAAATCGCTTTACGTCACCACCGGCAACACATTCACCAGCGGCACCTATGGCGACGGTGAGTCGATCGAGCGGCTCAGCCCCGGCTTGGCGCGCTCAACCTCTACGAAGGACTATTACGCACCCGCGAACTGGCACTCATTGGATGATTCGGACCTGGATCTTGGCGGTACCGAGGCGTTGCCCGTCAACCTCGTCACCGGCAAGGGCAAGCGATCGCCGCATGTTCTCGCGCTGGGCAAGGACGGCAATGCCTATCTGGTGAGGCGCAACGATTTGGGCGGCGTGGGCGGGCCGGCCACGATCGTAAAAGTATCGAACGGACAAATCCGAACCGCCCCGGCGATCTATAGCACCAGTACCGCGGACATGGTGGCGTTCACCAACCCGGGGCCGGTCGGGTGCTCCGGCACCGGCATCATGATGCTGAAGCTGGTACCGGCCGGTAGTGCGCCGATCAAGGTTGAATGGTGCGCGGCCTATAGCGGCGACGGGTCGCCGATTATTACTACCACGGACGGCACCTCCAACCCGATTGTCTGGGTGCCGGGTGCGGAGGGCGATAACGAGCTGCACGGGTTCAATGCGCTGACCGGGGCCACCGTGTTCAGCGGCGCCGGTACGGCGATGAGCGGGCTGCGCCATTTCCAGACGCTGATCGTTGCGGGCGGCCGGTTCTATGTCGGGGCCGACAACACGGTTTACGCGTTCTCTTTCACGAAAGGCTAACACCGTCTCACGTCGGGTTGGGGGAATGCAGCTTCGACCCAATTGGGCGATCATTGGGCATAGGCGCGCGCAGATTGCGTTGGTGAGCTAAAGCCCACGCTACGGCGCGGGGACGCAGGGTCGACGGCGGGTGCGTGCATCGAAGTGCGGGACACGGTGGCCGAACTGCCGCGAGCACCGTATCATCGCTCAATGTCGTCGACACCCGCCTTCCTCGATAATAGCCGCCCGGATGTGCCGGATATCGTCGTGCCGCGCGGTGTCACGCCGTTTCGGCTGCCGCAGCGGCCGGTGCGCGGACGGCTGGTGCGGCTGGGAACGCTCGCCGATGCGCTGCTGACCCGGCACGACAATCACCCCGCGGTTACGGCACTGGCGGGACAGACATTGGCACTGGTGGCCGGTCTCGCGTCGGCGCTGAAGTTCCGCGGCTGGTTCAGCCTGCAGGCGAAGGGGGACGGACCGGTCGGCATGTTGCTGGCGGATTGCACCGATGCCGGCGCGCTGCGCGGCTACGCCCGCGCCGACGGGGGAAGACTCGCGGCACTGCTGGACGCGGATCCCGCGCCTAGCGCCGCCGCGCTGCTCGGCAGCGGCCACCTCGCTTTTACCGTGGATCAGGGGCTGGAGCGCGAACGCTATCAGGGCCTGGTAAAAATCGAGGGCACGTCGCTGGCCGACATGGCACTGCACTACTTCGCCAGCAGCGAGCAGTTGCAGGCAACCGTGCGCCTGGCGTGCGCCCAGACGCCCGGCGGCTGGCGCGCCGCGGCGCTGGTGCTGGAACGCGTCGCCGATGGCGCCGACCCGGAGCTGGACCAGGCGGCGCAGGACGATAGCTGGCAAACAGCGCGGGCCCTCGCCGCGACCGTTACAGATACGGAACTGCTCGATGACGCGTTGCCGGCGGAACGTTTGATTTGGCGCCTGTTTCATGGCGAAGGCGTGCAGGCGGACCGGCCCCGCGCCCTCGCCTACGGCTGCCGCTGCTCGCGCCAACGCCTGGCCGGCATCCTGGAAGGCTTTTCCGCGACGGATCTGGATCATATGGCGGAAGATGGCGACATTGCGATGAATTGCGAATTCTGCAACCTGGAATTCCGGTTTGCTCGTGGAGAGGTTCGCGGGGGGAGCGGGTAGGGGAAGGCCGCAGGCTCTGGCAACAGAAAACTGCGGATTCGAAAGTCAAGGCCAGGGCTGGACCCGCTGGGGCCGTCACGCCTGGGCGTGCTGCGCACGACGGCCCCAGACCCCATGAGCGCTGCGCGGCTTTTCCTTGCTTCTCGGCGAAGCCCCTAAAAGACCCGGTTATTTGGCTTCGCCGCTGTTCCCATCGTATCCTTATGAATGGGGTCTGGGGCCGTCGTGCGCAGCACGCCCAGGCGTGACGGCCCCAGCGGGTCCAGGGCAGAGCCCTGGCCTTGCTTCCTCAACTCTCCTTTCACAACCTTACCAGAAGCATTAAGCGGCAATGAATCCACCAGACAAACCTGACGCGGCGCCTTATAGTTCGCCATGGCTTCGCGCGCCCAGGCCAGAAGTTCCGATTCAGTTACGTGCGCGCCGGTGCGCGGAACGATGTAGGCGCGGCCGACTTCGCCCATGCGCGCGTCCGGCACACCGATGACCGCGACCTGCGCTACATCGGGGTGCCCCGACAGCACACGTTCGATCTCGGCGGGGTAGCAGTTGAAGCCGCCGGAGATATACATGTCCTTCAGCCGGTCGGTGATGCGCAGATAGCCGCGCTCATCCAGCGCGCCGACGTCGCCGGTGTGCAGCCAGCCGGCGTCATCGATGGCTTCCGCGGTGGCGGCCGGGTCCTCGAAATATCCGGCCATGACGTTATAGCCGCGCACCAGTACTTCGCCTTCGGCGGCGTCGCCGGCGATGCACAGTTCTACGCCGGGAATGACGCGGCCGCAGCGCGTGGCGACCGTTTCGGGGTCGTCGCCGATCTCGCTCATGGTGACGACGCCGCAGGTTTCGGTGAGGCCGTAGCCGGTCAACACGTGCGGGATGCCGAGATCGCCGCGCATGCGCGCGATCAGGTCGGGCGCCACGGTGGCCGCGCCGGTGACCGCCACGCGCAACGAGGCGAGCGGCGCCCAGCCTGAGGCGGCGAGCGCGGAATCCTGCAGCAGCGAGACAAACAGCGTGGGCGGGCCGGGCAGCACGGTAATTTTTTCGGTGGCAACAAGGTCTGCCGCATCGGCAACGTTCAGCACGGGCATCGGGTAGGCGGTGGCACCGGTCAGCAGACAGGCCAGCCACCCGGCCTTGTAGCCGAAACTGTGGAAGAAGGGATTGACGATTAGATAGCGGTCGTGCCGCCGCAGGCCGACACGTTCCGCCCACACACGGAATACGCGCACGGTTTGCGCGTGCGTGGCGACGACGCCCTTCGGGTGGCCGGTGGTGCCGGAGGTGAACATGATGTCGCTGGGGTCGGTCGGGGCGACCGCGCGGGAAGCGGCGCGAGCGGCCTCGATGTCGGCGCCGGTTGCGACAAAATCGGTCCAATCCGTGTCGAGGCGCAGGTGCCGGTGCAGATGCGGCAGCGCATGGGTTTCCAATAGCGCGGAAAAATCGGTGGCCAGGAAACGGCCGGCGGAAACCAGGCAGCAGGCGCGGCTGCGGTTCAGGATGTAGGCGGCTTCGGCGCCCTTCAGCCGGGTGTTCAGCGGCACGATCGCGGCGCCGGCGGCCTGCGCGGCGAGGCAGGCGACGATCCACTGCCAACTGTTGGGCGCCCAGATCGCCACGCGCTCGCCGCTGCCGACGCCGGCGCGCAGGAACGCGGCGGCCGCTTGCAGGACATGCGCTTCCAGCGCGGCAAAGCTCAGCCTGGTGGCGCCGTCAACGATCGCGGGATCATCGGGAAAGGCTTGCGCCGCCTGCGCAAGCACCTGCGGGAGCGTGGCCGGATCGCCGGTTTGCATTTCCATCGCGTCCATATGATACGCAAACCGGCAGTCATGCCAGTGCCTGCCGACCGGAGGAGGGTCCACGCATGCCGGCCGAGATCAGCTTGCCGGGGGCCGTCGCCCTGGTCACCGGGGGCACACGCGGCATCGGCCGCGCGATCGCGCAACGGCTGCGCGCGGCCGGCTGCACCGTGGTGACCTGCGCACGGACCGCGCCGGCCGACGATCCGGATTGCATCGCGTGCGACGTTCGCAATGCGGCGCAGGTGGCGGATCTCGTCGCGTTGACTGTGGCGCGGCACGGGCGGCTCGATGTGGTGGTGAACAACGCCGGCGGCGCGCCGGAGGTGGCCGCCGCCACGGCCTCGCCGCGCTATTCGGAAGCGATCGTTGCGCTGAATTTATTGGCACCGTTGCATGTGGCGACGGCGGCAAACCGCGTCATGCAGGCGCAGGCCGAAGGCGGCACGATTATCAATATTGCCAGCGTATCCGGCACACGGCCGTCGCCCGGCACCGCGGCGTATGGTGCGGCGAAGGCGGGGTTGCTGAACCTGACGCAAACACTCGCGATGGAATGGGGCCCCAAGGTGCGGGTCAACGCGATCGTGGCCGGGCTGATCGCGACGGAGGCCGCCGATGCGCATTATGGCGGCGCGGCGGGCGTCGCCCGCGTCGGTGCCATGCTGCCGTTGGGCCGCATGGGACGCGGCGACGACGTTGCCGATGCGGTGCTGTTTCTCGCCAGTCCCATGGCCGCGTATGTGAGCGGCGCGCGGCTGGCGGTGGATGGCGGCGGCGAACGGCCGTTGTTTCTTAGCCTGGCGAAGCAGGAAGATTAGGAATTAAGGAGGAAGGCCAGGGCTCTGCCCTGGACCCGCTGGGGCCTGAGGCCCCAGACCCCCATTCATTAAGAATCGTTTGGAGAACGGCGAAGCCAATAAAAATCATGGTTTTAGGCTTCGCCGTGTTCCGCAACGATTCTTAATGAATGGGGTCTGGGGCCTACGGCCCCAGCGGGTCCAGGGCAGAGCCCTGGCCTTACTTTCCTCCCGCCACATACCCATCCGTCAGCGTATCGAGAAACGCCACCAGCGCGCCCTCCTGGCCATGCGAAAGGCCCAGATTGCCGGTCTGCGTGGTGTTGAGGTTAGCCGATACCTCCGGCGCCGGCCAGCACGTTACGCCGGCGCCGCCGCTGCCGGTGCAGCGCGGCAGTGCGTCGCGCGTGTTGAGGAAATGCACGACCATCCGCAAATCGGTGAAATACCCGTTGTGCATGTAGGCGTGCCTGAATCCTTGCCGTGGCCGGGCGGCGACGTTGCGCAAGGTTTGCACCTGGAAGGTGCCCAGGAACTGGCCGGCGAGCGCCTGCCATTGCGGGTTGGTGTCGGCGGGCGAGGCGAGGAACCCGCCCAGCCCCTCGTCCACGAAGGCGGGGCCGGCCGGGTTCGCCACGTAGCCGAGCCGGTCCGGCGCGTTCTCGGTGAGGTAGGGTACCGCCGCGTTGTGCGGAACGCCGATGTTGGCGGAGGTGAAATTGGTGAAGAGCGGGCGGGCGCCGGTGACGCTGTGGCAGGCGCTGCATTGGCCCTGGCCGGTGAACAGTGCGTAGCCCGCGCGTTCCTGCGCCGAGAAACTGGCCTGGCCGGCCAGCACCGCGTCGAACTTGGCGCTGAACGGCGAGGCGAGCGACGATTCCTCGAAGCTGGCGATGGTCAGGCTGATCTGCCGCACGGTCAGCGTGGCGCGCGCGCGGTCGGATGGGGTGAGCGCCAGCGGCGTCTGGTTGGGGCCACCGTTGTTGGCGTGGGCACATACCGCGTCGGTGTCGGCCGGCCAGCCGATCGCCAGCGCATTGGCGCCCCACACTTTTCCGAACAGCGCGCCGTAGGGTGCGAGCGACACGCGGCGCACGGCGCAGGCGGGGTCGGGTAACGCCATTTCGAACGGGGTGGTGAGCGGCACCGCGGCCTGGTCGGCCGAGGGGCTGTCGGTGAGCAGACCCGTGGCCCGGCTATCCCAGAAATTGCCGCCGACGAATTGCTGGGAAGCGGGTTGCCAGGTGAGCACCGGCCAGAATGCGGCGTAGGCCAGGCTTTGCGGGGCACGAAGGCCGGCCCGGCCGGTCAGCGAGCCTGGAAACACCCCGCCCGCGGCCGCGAACGCCGGAATGCCGCCGCCAAAGCCGGCCGAGGGGTCGTGGCAGAACGCGCAGGCCTCGTTGCCGCGCACGGAAAGCGACTTGTCGAACACCAGCGCCTGGCCGAGCAGCGAGACCAGCTGGCCGAAATTGAGGTTGTTGGCCTGCAGCGCCAGCAGCGTCGCGGCTTCCTGGGCGTCGATCGCGGCGAGCGCCGCGGTCACCTGGGGGTTGCGGAGCAGGTCGGCGCGATAGTTCACGGTCGGACACACGCTGTAGCCCGGGCAGGCCGCCCGCGCGGCGCCGGTCAGCAGCAGGAAGCTCGCGGCAAGTTTGGTGGGTCGGGCCATCATCTGCACCCTACAAGACACGGCGGCGGGATAGAAGCCGCGGCGCCGCGCTCGGCCTGC
>Ga0181531_10001120_pt1 | contig 17174 bp, 8 predicted proteins | sample PEATcosm2014_Bin_38_FD_119743 | JGI IMG/M metagenome (GOLD analysis project Ga0181531, IMG submission 119743) | Peatland microbial communities from MTU Mesocosm Facility, Houghton, MI, USA - PEATcosm2014_Bin11_10_metaG | ecosystem: Environmental > Terrestrial > Soil > Wetlands > Peat | place... | reverse complement strand
TATGCTCGCTGATCCAAAAGATCCAGGGAGACTGCCCCTGGAAACCTTTTGGCCACGTCATCGTGATTCCAGAATTCGGCAAGGTGTACTTGAGCGAATTGCTTGTCGATTACAACTCTTTTCAGTTAACCATGTTGCGACTGGAGCTAGATGGTTCCGTAAGAGGACGGATTCCTGCTTGCTCTTACCTGATAAATGGCAGCTCAATGCCATAAGGCTGCTAGTCGCACTTTTGTCCCCGGTGTTGTTCTCCGGTTGCAACTCCGGGGCGAAGCCTGATCCCCAAACGGACTACCAGCAAGTGCGCTTGACGATGGTCAGGGGCGACCTCGTTGAAGCAGGGCACCAGGCCAAAGAGGGATTCGATAAGTTCTCTCCGCTGAGTGTCGAGTGGGCGTGGAGATTCCGCATACTCGAAGCGGAGATCCTCGTGTACCGGAAGATGAATCAGGAAGCGCTCTCGATATTGAACTCCCCTTTGCCTGAGAGTCTCTCCAGCGGTGACGAAGCCATCCGCGAGGACATGGTAGAAGCCTTAGCGCTTGAACGGCTAGGTCGCAACCAAGAAGCTGACGAGCACCTGCGAAAGGCCGAGCAACTTTGCCAGCTTGAACACTCCAAGCTCGATGGACAACTCGGCCAGTTCGAAGGGGTCATTGCAGTCGACAGAGGTCACTTCGCGGAGGCTGATGTTCTCTTCCGCCGATGCTTGCGATCAGCGCGCACGCAGAAAGACGAAGTCCTCGAAGCCATCGCCTTGTTGAATCTTGGACTCTCTGCTTTAAAGCAAGAGCACTATGACAGCGCAATCTCATGGTCGACTGATGCCTACCAGGCGGCACGGACCCTCGAGGCACATTTCGCGGAGGAAAAAATTCTCGGCAATCTGGGCGTGGCATATTCCAGAATGGGCGACGCAGAAAAATCTGCCTTCTATTTCCAGCAGGCTGCGAATGAAGCTCGGGAGTTGGATGCGAAGAATGACTTGGTAAAGTGGGATATCGCCCTAGCGGATGTCTTTGAAAAGATGAACCAGGCCTCCGCGGAGAACTATTACCAACAGGCGCTGGCGCTGGCGCAGAAGTCGGAAGATACAGGAGACCTAGTCGACGTGCTGACAGCCATTGCGGCTACTTCGCTTGCCCACGAGAGGTGGGATAAGGCGACTTATTATAGTCAATGGGCGATTGGCCTCTGCCAATCACACGGCGACCATTTGAGAGAGCTTGACGTTTTACTCATTGAGGGGAAGATCGCTGCGCATCAGAATGATGCTACCCGCGCTCAGCAACTGTTTCGGGAAATCGCGGCCGATCAACAAAGCAACATGGCCCTGAAGTGGGAAGCGCAAGAGAGCCTGGCGAGACTCTATGAGGACGAACATCGCACAGCCGACGCGGAGCGGCAGTATAAGATTGCCCTTGCAACATTTCAAAATGCGCGGGCTTCCTTGCAAGACGAGGAGCTCAGACTACCATTTCTCTCTAACGCCGCCCACCTTCAAGACGATTATGTTCACTTTCTAGTAAGTCAACGCAAAAGCGTGAAGGCTCTGCAAGTAGCTGACTACAGCCGTGCGCAGACACTCGCCGAAGGTCTGGGTTCGGGGCACAATGTTCCTGCTTCACAGCCTTCCGCGATGAAGAATCCACAGAGGCTGGCCGCAGAACTAGATGCCACAATCTTGTTCTATTGGCTAGGACCGCAATATTCCTACTTGTGGGTAGTATCGCGGAATCACGTAGCTTTATTGCAGCTTCCATCAACCGCGTCTATCGATACTTTAGTCCGCAACTATCTCAACGAACTTCATGGGCCAAGGGATGTGCTAGAAGCAGCCAGCGAGAACGGGCGCGACCTGTATAACAGCTTAGTTGCGCCGGCTCGTCAGGAAATCGCGGAGACCTCGCGTATCTTAATCATTCCCGACGGCGCGTTAAACGACCTTAATTTCGAGACCCTGCTGGTAGCCGGTCCAAAACTGCATTACCTGATCGAGGATACAACCATAGTGAACGCCAGCTCGCTCAGGCTGGTAACACTCTCATCGCAGGCCCGGAGTGGCCGGCGAAAGCTGCTGCTACTGGGAGACCCGATATCACCGAATGATAACTACCCTGAATTACCCGATGCCGCGGTAGAGATAAACAGGATTGAGAGTCATTTTGCACCGTCTGATCGGACCGCTTTTACCCGTGGCGAGGCGACGACCCAAGCATACCTAAACAGTAACCCCGAGCAGTTTTCTTACATACACTTTGCAGCGCATGCCACTGCGAGCACGCTGAGCCCTCTAGATTCCGCTGTCATTTTGTCAAAACTCGCGCCCGAAGATGACTCCTTTAAACTCTACGCCCGCGATATTGTTCGTCGGCCGGTCCAAGCGGACCTTGTGACTATATCCGCCTGCTATGGCGCTGGTGCGCGTAGGTATACGGGGGAGGGACTCGTGGGGCTGTCGTGGGCCTTTCTGCGCGCTGGAGCACACAATGTGATCGCGGCGCTTTGGCAGACTAGCGACTCGGCCACGCCTCAGCTAATGGACCGCCTTTATGGAGAATTGGCAGCAGGTCACAGTCCCGACGCTGCCCTCCGCGCAGCCAAGATGTCTCTCTTGCACTCGGATTCCGTATTTCGTAAGCCTGTCTACTGGGCCCCGTTTCAGCTTTACAGTTACCAACTGCATCCGGTGCAAATCGTCGCCAGCCATAGGCGGGAATGGCGTGGTCAGTCGCCAGCCGTTCCGCTCCTGAGTTTCCAATCGCGCGGTGTGGCAGGGCAATAGGCAGCTCGCACTTTCAGGATGTGAACATCTTCGGCGTGAAGGTTCACGTGGCCAAATATCCCCATCTCAGCCTGTCGACATTTGAGTTCCTCGTTCATCTCGCGCGTGATTGGGAACCGGGATCATGCACAAGGTGGAGGGTCCGTGGCGAAGAAACTAAGGCTAGGTGAATTCACTCGAATCCACCAACACGGAGAGGGCAACGCCCTAATGCTAAGAAACTTCGCTGGCTTCCCTGGCAGCCGTTCAGGAGCGGAGGCGACGTCTATTCGAGTGACCGGTGCGACAGTCCCGTTGCTGCCGTTTATTCGCGTTACGACGCCGTACCTCATTTCTTCGGTTTCGGGGTCTTTGTAAACAACGTAATCGCCAACGCGGAAGTGTTCGGCCATACACTCATGGTGATAGATTTGCTCCTCGCGTTTCACAGATGTCGTCGGACTTGACCGAGCTTGGTTCGGAGCGGCCAGAAACCATACGTCTAGGGGCACTGGATTCGGGCGATTTCGCCTGCATGGATTCAGCAACATAGAAGGGGGCCGGCGAGCCCCCTTGTGGGACAGGTGATTATTGGTTATCCCGGCTCTTCGTCAATAGATGGCTGCCGCAGTTGTGCGGACAGCACATAACGCCGCGGCCCAGCCAACTTCTTCGTGATGACCTCTGCGCTTAACTCTGGCCTTTTGAGCCGCTTAGCTGCTGACCTAGAACTTACCTCCAAATGATCTACCGAGTATTGATCGCGCCCGCGAAAGGGCGCAATGTGCCCTCACGAATGCAAGGTTCACAGCAAGCGATAACCGAGCTACGGAACCTGTAAACCGCCCGGGAACCTTACTTTCGGGATTTCTCTACCGGCGGCCCGGAGGGAAGTGCGCGCTCCCAGGACCGGCGGCTTGGGGATCTGCCTCTTGGCCAACTTAACGCGAACATCGCAGTTCGCACCACAACAACCAGGCGTGCCACTTAGGCTTTGCGACGGTCGCCACAACCTGACCAAATAAGGAGGTCATCATGAAAACGCAAACACAAATTCAGTCCCCTGAATGCTCTTGCAACTTGAGACCGCTCTCAATGAAAACGGCTCCGGCGCTCCTTAACGAAAGGGAAATCCCATTGAAGCCTCGTTTGGGGAACATCGGGCTGTTGTTCTCCGTCCTGGCGCTTGTCTTCGCTTTCAATCCCGCTTCCCATGCAGAAGCGAAACGCCAGCTGATAACGAAAGAAATTGACCAAAGCCGCCTGGTGAGCTTGGCCGGCAACACGCGCCCGGAAGCGACTGCCACCAATGATCGTGGACGCGTTCCCGACGACTTTGCCATGAGCCGCATGTTGCTTCTGCTTCGCCGCCCTCCTGAGTTGGAAGCGGCCTTTGCTAAGCGCCTCAAGGACTTACACGACCCAACTTCCCCGAACTACTATCGTTGGCTGACTGCCGCGCAGGTTGGTCAAGTGTACGGGTCGGCGCCGGAGGATGTAAGCGCCGTCGAAGCCTGGTTGCAGTCCCAGGGATTTACCGTCGACACCGTCTACGACAACGGCATCGTGATCGCCTTCTCCGGAACAGCAGGCCAGGTAAGTGAAGCTTTCCACACCGAAATCCATCAGCTCGAAGTCCGCGGCGAGCGTCACATCGCTAACATGAGCGATCCGAAGATTCCCGAGGCCCTGGCCCCGGCCGTCGTTGGCGTGGTTTCGCTCAACGACTTCATGCCCCACCCGATGATGAGTACCGTGAAACCGTCGACGGTAGATGCTGGGACCGGTCCGTCCCCCGACTACACGGTATCGCGCTGCAGCGGTAACTGCGATCTCTATCTGGTCGTTCCCTGGGACCTCTCGGTAATCTACAACTTCCCACCACATATAACCGGTCGCATGGGCGAGGGCCGCACCGTAGTGCTGATCGAAGACACCGACGTCTACAGCACACGCACTCACCGCTACGATGCTGACTGGAAAACCTTCCGCAACGCTTTCGGCTTGAGCGGATATCCCGCTACCTTTACGCAAGTCCACCCCGGTCCGGGTTGTCTTGACCCGGGAATCAACGCCGCCGATGGGGAGGCGATCCTGGATGTGGAATGGGCTACCGCGGCCGCCCCTGCCGCCAACATGAAGCTGGCATCGTGCCAGGACGTTCTCCTTTTCGGCGGATTCCTGGCGCTGCAAAATATTCTCCAGGAAGCGCCTCTGCCTGACGCAGTCAGCATCAGCTATGGTGACGCTGAGACCGATATCGGGGCCACCTACAACGCATATATCAATAGTCTCTATGCGTATGCCAGCGCAGTCGGCGTTTCGGTCTATGTCGCTGCTGGAGATTCGGGAGCAGCCATCAACGATGATCACCAGTCTTACGCATCGTACGGAATCAACGTGAACGCGTTTGCTTCAACACCCAATAATGTTGCCGTGGGGGGCACCGACTTTGAAGACACCTATCTAAACCAGAACAGCACCTACTGGAATACGCCCAACAACGTCTACTACGGCTCGGCCCAATCCTATATTCCGGAGATCCCATGGAACGATTCTTGTGCGGGTGCGTTGCTGGCTCTCTACCATGGCTACAGCTCTCCGCTACAGTTCTGCAACACCAGCCAGTATCTCTACACCGCAGCTGGAAGCGGGGGGCCAAGCGCTTGCGCAACGGGTGCGCCGTCAACCCAGGGAGTGGTTAGCGGAAGCTGCGCCGGTTACGCGAAGCCTGATTTCCAAACTCTCGCTGGTGTTCCCAACGACGGAGTTCGCGACCTTCCGGATGTGTCGTTGTTCGCCGCCAACGGCGTCTGGGCCCACTATTATGTGTACTGCTTCTCCGATCCCAATCACGGTGGCTCGCCGTGCACGGGACATCCCAATACCTGGTCTGGTGGGGGCGGAACGTCGTTCGCCTCGCCGATCTGGGCCGGCATACAGGCGCTGTTGAACCAGAAAATCAAGAGCTCATCCGGCAACCCGAACTATAACCTCTATTCCATCGCTAATACGGATGGACTTTACCTCAGTGGCAAATGTGACTCCGACTCGTTGACTGGCCCGAACCCTGGCTGCAATTTCAACGATGTAACCCAGGGCGACATGGACATTCCCTGTCGGGGATTGAACAACTGTTATCAGCCTTCGGGCGACTTCTATGGTGTTCTCTCGACTTCCAATAGCACTCTCTTGCCGGCCTATGGGACTACCACGGGTTGGGACTTTGCTACGGGAATCGGGACGGTGAACGTCCAGAATCTGGTGACCAACTGGCCCCCGCCGCCGGTGACCTGCTGGCCCTACGCTTGTTAACTCCGGACGGAATGCCGTTCGTAGTAACTCGCCTGGACAAACATTTCTGAGTCAGCCCCACCCGAGCTTCATTCGCTTGGGTGGGTTTTCTTAACTCCCAACCCCGAGCAGCTACTGCAATTTCGCAAATTCAGCCTTGGCTTGGGTGAGGATGGGGATGTCAGGACTGGCGTCTTTCCACAAGGTGAGGAAATCCCGATAGGCCCGAGCGGCGGCGACCTTGTCGCCCGTCAGCGCCAGAGCGCGGCCCAACTGCAAACGGGCCAGGGAAGCCAGTACGAAGTTGTCGGCAATCCCCGGATGACTAATCATTTGCTGAAATTCTCCAGCAGCGGCCTGGGACTTTCCCGCCTGTAGGAACGCCAGCCCCCGCAGATAGACGGGGTACATCGGTCCGAGTACAAACGGCGGCTGAGTTCCGAGCTCGTAAGTGGCGGCTGGCTCAAGGGCTGTGATCGCTTGCTCAGGGCCATTCTTGCTCAGTTCGGTTGCAGCTCCGATCGACGGCAACCAATAGCCTTGAACGATGGTGTCCTCGGGAGCCTCTTGATTCAGTTTCTCCGCCAGCTTTTGTGCCTGCGCGGTGTCTCCGGCACGTGCCAGGGCAAGGGCAGCCAGAATTCTGACGGACTGCCCGTCGCTCAAAGCCAGGGCTTCCGCGGCTTGCTGCCGGGCGCGGACGAAGTCGCCGATCTCGGCTTCGCGCAGCGCCTCAGTCGCTCTCCATCCCGCAGCCATTTCCGGCGCACCGGCGCGCTTCGCCGATTCCACGGCACGCCGGGAAAAGTCGCGGGCCGCTGCAAAGCGCCCGCGATACGCCTCGGTGTCGGACTGGTCGGCAAACAACCTGGACTCGGCCTCCGGTTTGCCGCTTGCCCAGGCCAATTGCTGCGCCATGGTAGTGTCGTCATGTTTCAAGAATGCGAGCGTGTACCAGTACTCATACGGCAAGTAGGGTCCGTCTTGTTTGCGTTCCCGCAGTTGTTTGAGGACGGCCTCGGCTGTGTCAAGCTGGTCCAGCGCGATGTAGATACCTATGAGATTGGAGAAATCAACGTCGCTGGGGGCCAGACGAAGGGATTCCCGCATCGCCGCCGCCGCCTTTTCGTATTGACCAAACCGCACATTGACATAGGCCAGGTGGGTGTAAGGCTGATAGTCCCCGGGGTAGCTCTGCGTCCATTCTGTGGCACTCTGGAACGCCTTTCCCAAATCCCCAGTCGTCAGTAAATAGTAGTGTGTCTCGATGTCCAGCCGCTCGCGTTGCGTCGGCCGGCTCCGCAGTTCGTAGGCCTTCTGGAGGTTTTGCGACGCCAACTTGGTTTCATTCAGGTTGCGGTAAGCGATGCCAAGATAGAGGTATGCCATGGCAAAATCGGGGTCAAGCTCTATGGCACGCTCAAAGTAGGGAATAGCAGCCAGCCCTCCCCCCTGGAGTTGGATCCTTCGTCCCTGGGTGAGCGATTGCAATGCATCCAGTGACGGTGTCGTCGCTTCCTCAAGCGGCTGGTCGAATCTCTTAACCGAAGCCAGCGATTCCCCTAAATTCGTCCGCAGCTGGTTGCCGGCCTGCTGGAGTGCCGGTAGCACCTTGTTAAGGTTATCGGCCTCCGCGTCGGCGCTTACCAGTGTGTCGCCTGTCTGGCAGTTCGTGGCCTTCAGCCCAATCAGATAGCGCTCTCCCACGGCTGCGATCGAGCCTCCCACTACGGCCTTACTATTAGTGCGCAGGCAAAGCTCCCGCGCGACTTCTCCTGTCACCGGCTGGTCCGCCGGGCGAGCCATCAACCGCAGTGCGCCGGCTGCGCGCCGATCCGAAAGCACATTCAGGAATGGAGATTGCTCCAACTGGAAGGAGAGCGCGGTCTTCAGCGTATCGTCGAACACCTTATCGCCGGTGTGGTTCGTGAAATCGGCGAGCACGATCGTATCTTTCTCATTGAGCGCCGAAACTCTGCGGGTGCTCCAGTACACGCCGATCACGATGACCGGGATGCAGACGGCAGCGATCAAGGCTATGCGCAGCAACAGTCGGTGGCCTGCCGGGCGGGCGGGAGCAGTCTCCAGTGCGGGCGCGGTTGCGGCTGCGGCGACTCCCGAAGGCTGGGCTACCACGGTTTGCGGAGCGCCTGGCAGTGGAGCTGGACTCCCCCTTGAAACCGGCTTGGACACAGGAACGATCGGGGGCAGCTGGATGCTCGAAGCGGATTCCATCACCGCGGGCGCCACGGAGATCGTCTTTGAGACCACCGGGGCGAGAAAACGATAGCCGCGGCGCGGAATTGTCTCCACGTAAACTGGCCGGTCGGCGCTGTCGTTCAGCACACTCCTTATCTGGTTGATGCATTGGTTCATCCCGTGTTCATAATCCACGAACGTGTCATCGCCCCAGATCTGCTTTTGGATTTCCTCCCGCGTCACGACTTGGCTGGCATGGCCGGCAAGCAAGGCCAGCATTCGAAACGGCTGAGGCGCAAGCCGGATTGGGGTTCCATCCTTACGCAACTCTTCCGTGTCGAGATTTAGCTCGAAGGCTCCGAAGCGAAGAAGCTTCTGCGTGTCGCCCAACCACATCTCCTAGTAAGGTTGCCCCGGATTATATAACGGTGCTGCTCTTTAGAGCATGATTTCTTTCACTGACATCTCTTGCTAACCTCTTGGCCTTCAACTGCTTAGCCGCTGACCTAGAACTGATCTGCAAATGACCGCGCAAGTATTGATCGCCCGTGCGATCGGGTGCATTCTGCGCTCACGAAAGCGGGAAACGAGCACAACTGGCCGCCGCTTTCGTAAGGGGGACCCGGAGGCGGTGCCGACAAGGCCCGCCCCCGGGGGTAGCAAAGGCAAAACCAAAGTTATTCCGTGACCGTGGGAAATCGAAAGCCACTGTTAAAGGAGAAGACACCATGAAACCGCAAATGATCTGCACCAGAGCGAAGACCTTTGGGCCGTTCTTGACCCTGATCCTGTTGTCGTCGCAGGGGGACGAGGCAACGAGCGAAGTTTCACACTCGCCGGCCGAAGGTCCGTCTTCCCATCACGCCGATTTTTTCGCGCTGGAAGAAGGATTAAGCCAGAGCGAGTCTGCTCTGCGGCAGCCGCTGAAACTGGGACCGATCTTGACCCTGATTCTGACGCTTGGACAACGCCAGGCGAAAGCAGCGCCCTTCGCCTTCAGATCGATCGCAAAGGCCAGCTAAACCCTGTAATAGTCCGCCGGAAATCTCAGGGAATTCCGGCGGATTCGGGAGGATTTAGCCATGAGTTACCGCGAGCTCGAACTCGCGGTGAAAGTTCAGGAAAGCGACCTCAAGTACGGGGCAACTACGCGGTGCAGTTGCTCCCGTCTTCAACCCACATCGCCGCCACAACCCTGACCATAAGGAGGTCAATATGAAAACGCTGATCAGCAATCGGCGCACCAGCGCAGTCGAAGTTCACCCTCGCACTACACTCCGTACGACTTTCATCCCGGGTTTGCTTTCGAGGGCCTCATTGATGCTGCTCCTAGTCGCAGCTTTCGTCCTACCCGGGGCCGCCCAGACAGTCTACGTGAGCAACTACGGGAACTTCGGTCAAGGCAATGGCTCGTTCATTAGCGAATACTACGCCGACGGCACGCTCATCCCGAGCTTTACCATCTCGAATTATTTTTATGAGACATGGGGTTTCGCGGCATCTGGACCGAGTCTTATTGTCCCTGTCGAGTCGCTGTCCCCTGTTTTTCCCGGCTGGGTTGGCGAGTACGACGGGGCGAATGGAAATCTGCTTGGCACCCTGGTGAATTTCGTTAACACCCCTCATGGCGCCGCCGTGTCGGGGAGTTTCTTGTTTGTACTTTATGATAGTGGCACGGTTGGAGAATACTGGGCTGCCACGGGGCAACCGATCAATACCATGCTTGGCGCGGTGCCTGCGGGGCAGGCCGGTGCGTACATTGCGGCGGCGCCGGGACTGAATGGTTCGGTGAATGTGTTCGTCACTGCCGAGGGTGTCCTCGGCCAGCCTAACACCGGCTCGGTTCAACAAATAGAAGTCACGGATCCGGTCACGGGAACCGCAAATGCGCCGGTGGGTGCGGTTTCCGCGTTAACGTATCCGGCAGGCGTCGCGGTGTCTGCGGACGGACGTGAGTTATATGTCGTGACGGCCGAGGCCCCGAATGGCCCCGCCGGACTTTACGCTTGTCCCGTTTCAAACTTTCCGTGCTCGCCCACTTCCTCGTTAACCCAACTAAACATTTCGAATAGCGTACCGACCGACGTAGCAGTGTCTGGATCGAACCTATTCGTCACCCTGAACACCGCCAATGCCATCGGCGAATACAACCTCAACACCAAGGCGTGGAATCCGACGTGGGCCGCGTTGACCGCTCCGCTTGGCATCGCGGTGGGGCCCGGAACCTGCGTTGCTCCACCGAACGATATGGTTGCGTGGTATCCCTTTGACCAGACAGGTAGTGCGCAGGACGATTTGGCATACGGCAACACCGCCACAGCTTACGGGACTACCAGCATCGCTGGCGAAGTATCGAATGCGCTGGACTTCGATGGAAGCTCCAGCTACGTAGAAGCTCAGGACCAAACATGGCTGAACATCGGTGCGAACGAAGATTTTTCCATCGACGCCTGGGTGAAAATCAATAGCGCGGCCGATGACCGCGGCGTAGTCGTCCTGCTGGATAAGCGCGAGAGCAGCCCCATTCAGGGGTATCACTTTTTCCTGTACAACGGATTGCTGGGATTGCAAATGGCCAACAACGGCAACTACACCAATTACGTCTCGGCGAAAGCTGTTCCGGCGGACGGCGCGTGGCACCTGGTCGCCGTTACGGTGCATCGCGCCAAGAACGGCGGAACTTGGTATTTGGACAACCAAGCTGTCGGGACGTTTGATCCCTCCGCTTACGACGATCTTTCCTTAGTTTCCACTGGGACTCCGCTAGTAATCGGCGAGCGGGAGGCAGGCCTCGGTGGCGGCGGGTTCTTCAAGGGTGGGATGGATGAGCTGGAAATCTTCAATGTGGCGCTAAGCCCGGCAGAAGTGCTGTCACTCTATCACGCCGGCTCGGCGGGAAAGTGCAAGTACTAGCTCGTCGTCGCGGACGGCTAGAGACAACACTCCCCATCCCTTTAGCTCGACTAAGGGATGGGGTTTTCATTGCCCCGATGTCGGCCCTGGAGGCCACGGCCACAGTTCGGATCAGTAGGCAAAGCCGAACAAATCGGCGACAACGACCCCGCCGATACGGTCAAGACGAGCGGCTTCGTTGCAGCGTACTGGCGCTCGCTGTCTACTTCTCACCGGCTTCAACCCGCCGATCTGAGGTCGATTCCCAGCCAGCATCGTCGAAAAGTACGATTTCTGTTACTGACATCTCCCTCTAAGTTCCAATCATTCAATTGTTTAGCTGCTGACCTAGAACTGACCTCCAAATGATTTTGCAAGTATTGATCGCCCGTGGGGCTGGGCGCATTCTGCGCTCATGAAAGCGGAAAACAAACACAGCAAGACGGCGCCTGAAACTAGGGCCGATCTTGACGTTGATTTTGACTGTGAGACGGGCCCTTTGGAGGGTCTGCTGGAGCTCGCAGTGAAGGTTTAGGAAAGCAAACAACCTTGTAGTAGTAGGCGCGGCCCAGCGGAGAGGTTGCTCCTATCTTCAACCAACACGCCGCGCCAACCCATGACCACAAGGAGGTCACTATGAAAACGCAGATTAGCAAACAGCACACCAACGCAGTTGCAGTTCAATCCCAAACCACACTCGATACCACGTTCATACCTGGTCTGTTTTCGAAGGCCCTGTCGATGCTGCTCCTCGCCGCAGCTCTCGTGCTGCCGGGGGCCGCTCAGACCATCTACGTGAGCAACAACACCGGATACAATGGAAACCCTCCCGGCGAGACTTACATTAGCGAATACTACCTTGACGGAACACTGGTGAACGGCTCGCTAATCACAATCCCTACTGCTGAGGTTGGGGGTTTGGCGGTATCTGGTGCGAGCCTGTATGCCCCAACAAACTATCTCTGCAACTACCCCGGTTGTAATATCGACACGGTTAACCAATACAACGCAAACACGGGAGTTGCTGGGTGGAGCGTGAATCTGATGCCTCAAAACTCTCAGCTTTTCATGGAGGCGGCGGCAGCGAATAGCAAACTGTTTGTCCTTGAGTACGGGGGCGAAGTTGTCGAGTACGATGCCGCCTCAGGTCAAAAACTCGGTACCTTTACCGATGGTGGTGGGGGTAATATCGCCCAGCACATTGCAGTCTGGGCGCCGGCGACTGGATTCGGGTGGAGTGTGCCGACGGACGTTTTTGTCACGAACCAGGTTTATGGCCAAAGCTGTACTGGGGGCACGATTCAAAAAATCGTAGTCTCGGCAAACAACGTGCAGCAATCGTCGACGCCTATAGTTTCGGGGTTAGATTGTCCGGAAGGTATCGCGGTGTCGGCAGATGGAAATGACCTCTATGTACTGGTCCAGAGTCCGAATAACGGCGCCGTCGGAGACATATTGGAATACACCACTGCGGGAGTCCCTGTGGGGACATTAGTCTCGGGCATTTCGGGTACACCATGGGACATCGCAGTGTCTGGACCGAATCTGTTGGTACTACTAAACACCGGCAACGCCATTGCAGAATATAACGCCACCACCGGGGCAACGGTGAACGCATCCCTAGTCACGGGCTTGGATAGTCCGCTAGGCATCGCGGTGGGGCCTGGAGTCTGCGTCACTCCACCCAGCAACATGGTTGCCTGGTATCCCTTCGATCTGTATCCCTATTGGATATCCCTGTCGGGCCCCCTTGCCGAAGGGGACTTGGCAAACGGCAACACTGCGACAGCTTACGGAGCTACCAGCATTCCCGGCGAAGTCGCAGACGCATTGGCCTTCGATGGAATCTCCAATTACGTGGAGGCCCCGGACCAGTCATGGCTGAACATGGGTACGGGGGATTTTTCCATCGACGCCTGGGTGAGAATCAATAGCTCGGCGGACGACAGCGGCGTAGTTGTCCTGCTGGATAAGCGCGAGAGCAGCCCCATCCAGGGGTATCACTTCTTCCTGTACAACGGACTGCTGGGAGTGCAATTGGCCAATAACGACAACTTCACCAATTACGTGTCGACGACTGCCGTTCCGCCGGACGGCGCATGGCACCTGATCGCAGTCACGGTGCATCGGGCCAAGAACGGCGGAACTTGGTATCTGGACAACAAAGCTGTCGGGACGTTTGATCCCTCCGCCTACAATGGCCTTTCATTGGATTCCACTGGGGTCCCACTTGTATTCGGGAAGCGGGAGATAGGTCTCGGAGGCGACGGATTCTTCAAGGGTGGAATGGATGAGCTGGAAATCTTCAACCGCGCACTGAGCCCGGCGGAAGTGCTGTCCCTCTATCATGCAGGCTCGGCGGGAAAGTGTAAGTAGTAACTAATCCCCAGTCGGCTAGAGCGATAGCAATGAACTGGGCAGCTTGTTGCACACTATTATGAATGACCATTTGCCGGCGCCGCTCGAAAAATCGAGCGGCGCCGGCTTGAAATGCTCACACTTTTTCCTGGAACGAATCCCGGGCAGGGAACTCCTGACCCCTTGCTCGGGCCGCCGGTCGTCAGCTACAACCGGATCCACGCGGTGACGGAGAGCGGCTCTCTGTACGTATGGCACCGGTGCGATACAAGCGGTTGCTGGTAAATAGCACCTCGCTCAACTAGCTAGAAACAACATTTCCCCATCCTTTGCGCCAGGGATGGGGATTTTTTCGCGTCGCGCCGGACAACACGAGGAGACTACTTGGTTTCTGCGGGATTGGCTTTGGCCGCATTGACCACCAGGAGCCAACCGCTGCCACTGCGGACGAGGATGTCCTTGTCGGATTCGAGAGTGATTTGCCCGATTGGCGCGGTGCCGCCCGACTGCGTAAGCTTCAGCTTTTCGAATCCGTAGACCCCGCACGCGGTAGTCGAAAACACCCACAGCGCCTGCTCTTGCTCGTTGACATCCGCGGGCGGGCAATCCCCGGCAGGCGTCAACTTTCCCCTGGCTCCGCCGCCAGTCCAGCGTCCGACCTTGCCGTCGGGCGAAGCAATGTATCCGCGACCGCGAAATACCACATCGCCGCCCACCTGCTTCGTTGTCCACCCATACGAAGACTCGTAGGTCGAGACCGCATCGATGGGAGTCTTGGCCTGGAATACGCTCTCCGTGGCAGCTACGGCGAGCACCGCGACACTCAACGGAATCGTGCGTCCCTCGTCCTGGAGGCTGTCGAACATCAAGGTGATGTGCCACACCGCTCCGGTCAACTCGTCCGACACCACGTGCCCGGTCACGTGGGATCCCGACTTGATCTTCAAGCCGGACGGCAACTGCAACTGCTGCATCAGCCTTCCCTCGATCCGTTCACCTGCCTTGGTGTCTTTGGATTTGAGGGTTGAGTTCAGCATGACAGGCAGCGCAGTCCCGGCGGGAAGGTTCTGGGCGGCCAGCGTGGTTGCCGAGCAGAGCAATGCAGCTGCGAGTTTGGTCCAAAGCATAAAGGAAATTGCGAAGAGGAATTACAGGCCGTTCCTTCAGGCAGTTTCAAGCCCGATATCCAAAGCCTCCGCCGCGACCAGAAGTATACAAGATGTGTGAAACACAAATGATGAAATTCCCAGCTGCGCCATGAGCGTTTCTTCAGGCGCAAACATTGCGTGCGTGACCGCCTGCACCAATGTCTCGTGAAAAATAGTGCTCTTGCCGAGAGCGTTTTCCAAGCTTCCAGAATCAGTCATCGAGAATTTACGAAGGATTTATCTGCTGTTAGCGTTGCCGTCAAACAACCTACCTACTATTTCGTGTCGTAGTCACGCCCGCCTGCAACGTCGATCCTAACTCCACGCGACGGCTAGCTGCCGCCCCTCCACCGCAGCGAAAAGGAGAGTCCACCATGCAGTCCAGAGCTCGTTCTTCGGGCCCGCAACCGAGGCTTTTGTGCCTTATGGCTGTATTGTTGTTAACCGCGATGACTGGCATGGGCCAAAACTTCAGGGCTGGCCAGTTGGCTACAGGCAAGGTGTTGACCCTGCCTCCGCTGGGAACCCAGCTCAATGTGGGCAGTCTACCCATGAACGTAATTCTCTCGCCCAACGGCCAATACGCACTGGTCAGCGACATGGGCTTCGACCAATCGCTGACCTCGATCAACGCCAGCACTGGCGCCTTCGCTTCCAACATTGATTACCCCAACTGCAACTACTGCTACTCCCAGAACACCAATGGCCTTTACTACGGCCTGGCATTCGGGAATAACGGCCTGCTGTATGCAGCGCAAGGCGGCAACAACACCATCGACGTGTTGAATCTCTCCCCGAACGGGATTCTCGCCGACCTGGGCACCTTCCAGGCAACTCAGCCCACCGATTTTCCGTCCGGTCTGGCGACTGACACGCGCGGCTATCTTTACGTCGTCAACAACGACCCCAGCACCTTCATCGTCCCGGGCAGCGTGGCTATCTACTCGCAGGCAACCCAGGCTGAGGTAGGGCGCTACTCCTTCACCGGCAGCTGGTATGGGACGCCCAACTATCCGCTGACCATCGCGGTGATGTCGACCGGTGCCAAAGCCTACGTCTCCAGCGAACGCGACGGCGCAGTCTACGACTTGAACACGTCCAATCCCGCTAGTCCGGTTTTGACGGGAGCGATCGCGACGGGCGCCAACCCGGATAGCTTGCTGCTTAACCAAGCGCAGTCCTTGCTCTACGTAGCTAATGCAGGCAGCGATACTGTGTCGGTGGTTAACACGGCCAACGACCTGATCGTGAACACCATTCTGCTGCGTCCAGCAGCGCTCCAGAATGTGGCGGGCACCTCGACGCCAACCGGACTCGCCTTGTCCCCCAACGGGAGCACTTTGTATGTCACGTTAGGCGATCTGAATGCCATCGCCGTTCTCGCAGTCAATGGCACAAACTTGACCTTGACCGGATTTCTGCCCGCGGGATGGTATCCGACCTCCGTCGTTGCTCCAACGAACTCCTCCATCCTCGCCGCTTACGGCAAAGGCACCATCCCGCGCTATCCCAATCCCGGCTACGTACAATGGGATTTCAATTCCAGTCCTTGGTACGACCAGCATTTGGTCCAAGGACAGGTTGCGTTTATCAAGAACTTGAACAATCCCGAGAAGCTGCAAGAGGGGACTGCCGCCGTCCTGCGGAGTACCGGGGCCGAGCACATGAATGACCACCGCCTGGATAAACTCGGGTTGCAGAGCGGCAACATCAGACACGTGTTCTACATTGCCAAAGAAAACCGGACCTACGACCAGGTGCTGGGCGATGTACCCGGGGGCAACGGAGATTCCTCGCTTACGCTGTTTGGACAAAGCATAACTCCGAATCTGCACGCCCTGGCGCAGCGCTTTGTTCTGCTGGACAACGCCTATACCAACAGTGAGGTCAGCTTCGATGGGTGGGGATGGCTGACGCAGGCCATCGCCAATGAAGATCTCATCAAGAATGTTCCTTACAACTACAGCGGTCGCGGCCGGATCTACGATGTGGAAGGCCAGAATAACGGGTACGACGTAGGCGGCTTCCCGGCTTACAATCCCGACGGACAGCAGATTTCCCCGCTGTACTTCCCGAACGGCGCACCTTCCATTCCGGATGTCACCCAAGGTCCAGGCGGCCACATTTGGGATGTGGTGCGTGCGGCCGGAATTACCTATCGCAACTACGGCTTCTTCCTGTCCACCGGGATAACCGACGGCCATGGAAATACCATCATGCCCGACAATTACCCGGCCGTCTTGGGGAACCAGCCCCCAGGCCACAGCTTGCAGGGAGTCAGCGATTGGGATTTCAGGAGATTTGACACCGACTATGCGGACAGCGACGCAACGGCCATTTACACCAGCCGGGGCGCGCAGAACTGCACCTACCAGGAGCCTACCTACGGCAAGTACAACGCCACCAGCCGCGCGGCGGAGTGGATTCGCGAGTTCAACCTGATGCTGGCCCAGGATCCTTCGGGCAATTCCGTACCCGCGTTTGAAACCATTCGCATGCCCCATGACCACACCCAGGGG
>Ga0181531_10001118_pt1 | contig 17179 bp, 12 predicted proteins | sample PEATcosm2014_Bin_38_FD_119743 | JGI IMG/M metagenome (GOLD analysis project Ga0181531, IMG submission 119743) | Peatland microbial communities from MTU Mesocosm Facility, Houghton, MI, USA - PEATcosm2014_Bin11_10_metaG | ecosystem: Environmental > Terrestrial > Soil > Wetlands > Peat | place... | reverse complement strand
TCGGCGGGGCGGGGCCCCGCCACTCCGCGAGAAAGGTCGCACCGCTCGGTACCCCGGGCACTCGCCCCGATGGCGCATTCGGAGTATACTGAGTACTACGTTTGTCTCTCCGCTCGAGGAGGGGTTGCCATGCGCCTGTTCCGTGCGCTCGTTGCCCTGGCCGTCTTCGTCGCCGCCACTGCCGCCCCGGCGCAGCCGGCGACGACCAGCGGCCCCGGGCCGGCGGTGGACTCCGCCGTCGCCGATGCCGCCCGTGCCAAGCTCAGCAGCGGCGACACCGCCGGTGCGCTCGCGCTGCTGATGCCCTACGTCGCGGCGCATCCGAACGACACCGCTGCCGGCCGGCTGCTGGGCGACGTGTATTTCCGGGTCCCCGACTACCCCAAGGCCGAGGAGACCTGGCGATCGGTCATCCGGGCCAACCCGTCCGACAAGCTGACCCACAACCGGCTCGGGGCGCTGTTCGCCGCCGAGGACCGCATCCCCGAGTCGACCTCCGAGTTCGAGCAGAGCTTGCCACTGGCGAGCGCCTATGAGGGCCTCGTCAAGGCGCACCAGCGGGCGGGCGATCTGGAAGAGTGGCAGGGCGGCGTCGAGCGCGCGGTCGAGCTCGACCCGCTGAGCGCCGATCAGTGGGCGCTGCTCGGGCACATCCTCGAGTTCGAACACGACAACGCGCGCGCGCTGGTCGCCTATCGCAAGGTCAGCAATCTGCGCCCGAACTCGTGCTCTGCGCGGGTCGATCTCTCGAACGCTCTGGTCGAGGGCAACGACCCCGTTGCGGCGATCGCCGAGCTGCAGACGTGCCTGGCGCGCCAGCCCAATTACTACTCGGCGGTCGTCAACGTCGGTGAAGCCTACCTGCAGGAGAACGACTACGCGCAGGCGACCAGTTGGCTCGACCGCGCGGCCACCATCGAGCCGAACGGCTGGGAAGCGCTCGTCGATCGCGGCTACGTGCTCGACCACAAAGGCGATTGGAAAGGAGCGGTAGCGCTCTATAATCGCGCACTCGCGGTCGATCCCACCCGGCCCGAAGCCTACATCAATCTGGGCGTCGACTACGACGCACAGCATCTCTACACGCTCGCCGAAGCGGCGTATCTCAAAGGGCTGAGCATCGCGTCAGACGACGGAACGCTGCACTATCTGCTCGGCAAGACGTACGACGAGCAAGGGAAAGTCGCGCTTGCTCGCGAGCAATTCCGCGCCGCAGCGCTCTCGCCCGAGCAATATATCGCGCAGCAAGCACGCGATCAGTTGGGAAACCTCTCCCACTAGCGCGCGCATCGGGGCGTACCAAAACTTTACGCATCCGCGTGGGTGAGCACGCGGATGCGTCGTTCGTAAACGGCGCGTCAGAGCGCCGTTTTCTTTTCGCGCATTCGATTCTCGGAATGCGCTGGGACTGCTAGTATCTGCGACGGCCGCTGCGCCTTTTTTGCATCAGCGGCGTTCCGCACGTTACGAGGAGTTCACATTGCGTAGCTTCGCGGCGTCGTCGCTGGTACTCGGCTTGGCGCTCTCACTTCCGGGGATCGCATTCGCCAAACCGGCCGTCACGCTCAAACTCACCGGCTCGGTGGTCACCGTCGCTTCGGACGGTCACACGCAGCTCACGCCGGTCGAGAAGACCGAGATCAAGCCCGGCGATCGCGTCCGTTGGGACATCCTCGCCCGCAACGGCGGCGATTCCGCCGCCTACCGGCTCACCACGATCGAGAAGATCCAGCCGGGTACGACCTACGTCGCAGGCTCGGCCGTCGTCCCCAAGGGGCACGCCGAGTTCTCGCTCGACGGCGGCAAGACGTGGTCGCTCGCACCGACCGTCACCGTGAAGGACGCGCAAGGTAACCCGCTGGTCAAGAAGGCCGATCCGGCGACCTACACGGCGATCCGCTTCGTCCAGGACGGCGCCCTCGCCGCCCAAACGACGAGCGACGACATCTACGAGGTCCGCGTCAAGTGATGAAGCGGGCCTCTTCGCTGGCAACCGCTCTGTTCGGCATCGGCCTGGCGATCGGGATCCACCCGCTCGCCGCGCTGGCCACCGGCACGACCGCGGGCACGACGATCTCCAACACCGCGACCGCGACGTACTCGGACGGCACGAACACCTACAACTCGCAGTCGAACACGGTCACGACGACGGTACAGAACGCTCCTGCGCTGACGATCGCGCCGACGCAGGCGACCCCGGGCGCCAACACGGTCTCGCCGGGCGGTTCGATGACCGACACCTACACACTGACGAACACCGGAAACAGCTCGGGTTACTTCCAGCTCACCGGGACGCTCGGGACCAACGACGGCGTCACCGCCGGGCAAGCGTCCTTCACGCAGTTCGTCGTCAACGCCGGTTCCGGCAACCAGACCTTCTCGACCATCGCCGCAGTCAACACGTACCTGGCGACCGGTAATGCAGGCGGTCCGTTCCTCGCTGCCGTCAGCGGCACGATCACGGTCGGCGTTCAGTACACGGCGAACTCCGGTGCGAGCGGCACGATCACGACGCTGCTCACGCCCGACATCGTCTATCCGGCCGGCAGCGGCACCTCGCTGCAGACGTCCTCCACGGTCGTCGGTCAATACAGCGACCCGGTCTCGCTCGACGCGCGCGTCGACGTGCAGAAGACCGCAGTCGTCGGCGGCACCGTCGCCGCGCCGACCGTCACCTACACCGTGCGCTTCGCCAACGGCGGCGCGCGCGATCTGTCGGCCGTCTTCAAGAACGCGCTGCCGGGCGGCAACGCGGCCACCTACGACAGTTCGTGCACCAACAGCACGGCCTGCGGGGTGGTGTTCACCGACAAGATCCCCTCGTTCAACAGCACGCAACTGACGCTGAACGGCACGCCGTCGATCAGCGGCGCGACCGGCACGGTGATCTACTCGACCGACGGCACCACCTGGACGACCACGGCGACCGGCGCCGTGTACGTCGGCGTGTTCCTCCCGGCCACGTCGATCACGGGCGCGGGTCTGACGACCTTCGCTCCCAACAGCAACACGACGAGCCAGGGCAACGTCCCCTCGGCCAACGCCGCGTTGACCCTGACGTTCACGATCAACGGTTCGACCGCGACCGGTGCCGCCAATGCGAGCGCCATCACCAACATCGCGAACTCGATCTTCGCCGACCAGAGCGGCTATATCGAGGGCCCGGGGATCACGTACCAGAGCGTCACCAACGGCTCGTCGGCCACCACGACCAACACCGCGCCCGCGATCGCCAACACGACCGGCACGCTGGCCGGTTCGGCGCAAGTCACCTCGGCGGCTTCGCCCACCAACGCCGCGCTGCTCAACGGCACGTACAACGTCGGCACGACCACGGCGTATCCGGGTGCGACCGGTCCTGACGGCACGACCGCGACGGACTTCACCGCGCTCAGCTACACCAACGGCAACGCGTTGCTCTCCGCCGTGAACGGCGCCAACGTCACCGTCCCGGCCAGCGCCGCGGCGGCCACCTTCACCAACTCCCTGCAGAACAACGGCAACAAGGACGACACCTTCACCCTGACGGCCGCGACGGGCACGGGCCTGACCGCGCTCCCGACGGGCTGGACGGTGACGTTCCAAAGCGCGGGCCAAGTGGCTGCCGGCAGTTGTGCTGCGGTGACCGCCGGCACGACGATCACCACGGTGTGCGTCACCTCCGGTGCGACCCAGACCTACAAGGTCGTCTTCACGCCGCCGGCCAGCGCGACGACGTTCACCTCGTTCACCGGCTACGGTGACGCGATCACGGCGACCTCGGCCAACAACACCTCGATGACCAACCTCACCACCGACGAGATCTACGTGGGCGGGTTCGTCAAGCTCAGCAAGACGGTCGCCGTTGCGACCGCTCAGCCGTGCGCGACGGCCGCCACCTTCACCACCGGTGCGCCCAACGTGAGTCCCGGCGATTGCGTGAAGTACGTCGTCTCGTACGCCAACGTCGTACCGGGCCAAGGCTCGGGCGCGAACAACCAGACGCTGAGCGCGGCGAGCCTGGTCATCACGGAAGACGGCACCGCTACCGGCGGAACGCAGGTCGCCTACACCAACAACTGGGCGACCTACACCAACGGTCTGTACAACGCACCGGTCGACACCAATAGCGGCGTGTTCGTGTACAGCCCCACCGCCGGCACCGCCGCGGCTTCGACGAAGTTCACCGACACGGTGTCGTCGCTCGCTGCGGGCACCAGCGGTTCGGTGACGTTCCTCTGCCAGGTGAAGTAACCCGACCGTGTCCGCCGACCTCATCGGGCGCCTCGTGCGCACGATCGTCCTCGCCCTCGCATGCGCCGCTCTGGCGACGCATGCGGGCGAGACAGCGTCGCCGGCAGGCACGATCGTAACCAACACCGCGACCGCACAGTACGCCGCCGGCCCGTCCGGTACCACGTACAGCGTGCAGTCCAACACGGTACAGGTGGCGATTGCGGCCGTCTCCGCAATCGTGGTCGGTCCGAAAGAGAAGGCGGTCAACCCGACGGCCGACGGGTACTCGGTCGGCGCGCCGATCACGCGCACGTTCACGATCACCAACGCGGGGAATGCCCCCGATGCCTACACGCTCACTGCACTGACGAGCGGCGGCGGTGCCATCTCGTCGATCGCCTTCGTGGGGTCGAACGGCAACGTTCCTGCCACGCTCAACGCGACCATCTCACCGACGTTGCAGCCGGGTCAGTCGATTGCGGTGCTGGTCGGTCTGACGACCACCGGGGTCGCGATCGGCACCAGTTTCCCGATCGCGCTCACCGCGCGTTCGACCAACACCTCCGCCGCCAACGGACTCATCTCCGACAGCGGGCAGGTGTGGGCGCTCGCGCAGGCGGCGGCCTCGCTGGGCGGCGTCGGTGGACCCAATACGCTGGTCACCAAGCTGGTCAACTCCCTCCGCTCGACGACCGCCACGGCGGGCTCGACCGTCACCTACTCGATCACCTTCAAGAACTACGGCGGCTCGCCCGCGTCCAACGTCGTGCTGACCGACGACGTTCCGGCCGGGATCACGGCCGTACCGGCGACGACGACGCTCAACGGGACCGTCATCGCCGCCGCCGCGTCGCTGAGCGGTCAAGTGTTGACCGCGAAGCTCGGCACGCTGGCGGCGGGCGCGACCGATACCGTCACCTTTCAAGCGACGTTGCTGAGCGGCCAGGTCGCGGGCGCGTCCTTCGTCAACGTCGCCTCGCTCGCCGCTGACGGGATCGCGTCCGCACAAACCTCGCCCGCGAGCGTGCTGGTCGGCTTGGCCAACAAGGTCTACGACGGCTACGTGGGCGGCAGCTCGGCGGTCCCGGGAGCGGTCATCACGCTGCGCGACTCGAGCACCCACGCGGTCCTCGCGCTGCCGCCCAATCCGGGTGGCGCATCCTCCTCGTCCACGCTGCGCAGTCCGCAAGACGCGCTGATCGGCGTCCCCGCCGGCGGTTTGCCGCCGAACTACACCAACGCGAACCCATACACGACGGGCGCCGACGGCACGTACAGCTTCGTCTTCGACAGCTCGCAACTCGGCACGATCGCGCAACCGGTGCAGTACGAGGTCGACATCAGCGCAGCGGGCTACGCCGAGCGCCGCATCGCCGTCACGATGAACCCCGACGTCACCGGAACGCTCTACAACGCGACGCTGCGCCAACTCGACGAGCAGTATCTCGCCGTGCCCGGCGGCTTCTCGCTCGTCGCCAACGCTGTCTCACTCTCCGACGTGTTCGGCCTCCTGGGAAACATGCCCATGTTCACACCGCACCCGTTGACGGTCACCAAGACCGTCGACCGCGACATCGCGTCGGGCGGCGATCGTTTGCTCTATACCATCCAAATCGGCAGCTCCGGCGGGACGTTCGGCGCTACGCGCGTCGTCGACACGTTGCCCGCCGGGGTCGTCTACGCACCGGGCACCGCGCGCGTCGACGGTCAACCCGTCGAGCCGACCCGTGATGGTCGCATCCTGACGTGGACGTTCCCGAGCTTGATGGGGACGCACACGATCGTCTACGCCGTCGTCGTGCTGCCGTACACCGCGCAGGGCACGACGCTGATCAACCTGGTCGACGTCGAGACGACCTCCAGCACCGGGGCCCACGTCGCCGGTAGTGCGAGCGCCGACACGCGCGTCATCGCCGGCGCGCTCGGCAACCGCGTCGTCATCACCGGCCGCGTCTTCGCCGACGTCGCGCGCACCGGTCGCTTCCGCGTCGGCGACAAGGGCGTCGCCGGCGTGCGCATCTACCTCGAGGACGGCGAGTCGGTCACCACCGATCCGAACGGCCGCTTCACCTTCCCCTCGGTGCGCCCCGGCCAGCACGTGCTGCGTGTCGACGCCACGACGCTGCCGCCCTCGGTACGGCCGTATGCCGACCGCCGCTACGACAGCACGCGCAGCCTGCAGCGCCTGTTGCACGGCATCTACGACGCCGGCTTGATGCAGGACGTCGAGTTCGCGGTGGAACCCGCCGCGTGAACCTGCGTCGTCGCATCCGCCGCGGCGGGGCCGCGTTCGTGATCGCCGGGATCGTCTTCACGACGATCCACGTCGACGCGCACGCGCAGCTCCCCGCCGCTCTGGCGGATACGATGACGACAACGACGACGGCGGCCAGCCCGACGCCCGTTCCCGCCCCCGACGCATCGCAAGGCCCCAGGGGCGGCGACCTCACCCACCTCACCTTCACCGCGACCGGCGATCTGACCGCGGCGCTGAGCGAACCGGCCGACGGCGGCGTGGCGGGGAGCACGGCCGCGTCGATCGCGGTCGCGACGCTCGCCGGTGCCGGCGTGGAACTCGAGGTCAACGGCGAGGTGGTGCCGTTCTCGCGCATCGGGAAGCGGACCGTCGACACCAAGACCGGTGCGACCATCTACACCTACTACGGCGTCGGTCTGCGCCCCGGGCCGAACGAGGTCGATCTCACGCCGCTCGGTGCGGACGGGCTGCGCGGTCCGATGAGCGTGCACCGCGTGTTCGGCCCCGGCCGCCCGGTGGCGCTCTCGCTGCTTGCAAGTGGGCCGCTGCGGGCCGACGCCAGCAGCGTCGACGACGTTCGCGTCATCGCGCGCGACGCGTGGGGTCACCATGCCGCGTTGGGTGAGATCGTGCAGCTCACGCTCGTCTCGGGCGACGCGCACCTCGAACGCATCGCGGCGTCGAGCGCGACCGAAACGCTGATCGTCGCCTCGCCGACCCCGCAGCCCTCGCCCTCGCCGGGTTCGGGGGCCGCCAACACGCGGCAGACGATCGGCGTCGCGCTCGGCCCCGACGGCACCGCCGTCGTGCATCTTTTGCCGGGGCAGATCCCGGGGGACGTCGTGCTGCAAGCGAGTGGAGGCGAGGCCACCTGCGAGACGCGCGTCTTCCTCGCGCCCAACCCGCGCAAGCCGTTCGTCAACGGCCTGGTCACCGCGGGCGCGGGCGCGGTTCCGGGAAATCCCGGCGAACCCGACGACGCCGAGGACGGCGCCAACTCGCGCCGTGGCCGCATCGCGCTGTTCGGGACCGGCTCGGTCGGCAACGCGGTCGCGACGTTCGCGTACGACACTGCCAACGTACTGCAGCGCACGACGCAGTACAACGGCGCGAGCGTGGTCGATCCCAGCGACAAGCCGTACGCGATCACCGGTGACACCAGCTCCGAGCGCGACGACGCGCTCTCGCGCGACCATCTGTTCCTGCGTATCGACGACGGGCGTGCCAGCGGCGAGTGGGGCGAGTTTCAAGCCACCACGTCGACCGACCCGGTCGGCTTGGGCGCATTCAACCAGCTCGTCGACGGCGCCAAGGTCGAGATCGCGGGCGCGAACGCGCGGGTCAACGTCTTCGCCGCGCACAACGACGTCGGGTACGACCGCCGCGTCTTCACCCCCACTGGCCTGGCCAGCGGGGTGATGCTCTTCCCGCAGATCGTCGTCGGCTCCGACGTCGCGTTGTTGGCGACGATCGATCGCCGTACCGGCGCGGTGATCGCCCAAACGCCGCTGACCAACGGCGTCGACTACACGATCGAGTACGCGACCGGCCAGCTGCGCTTCATCACCATCCCGCTGCCGTTCGACCAGAACTTCAACCCGCAAGAAGTCGTGCTGACCTACGAATACGACGATCCGGGCGGGGCCGCCAAGACGCTCGGAGGCCACGGCGAGGTCGCGCTGGGCAAGGCGCTCAAACTCGGCGTCGGCTACGTCAACGACTCGACCGGCGCCGGCAACGTCACGCTGGCCTCGGAGTCGCTCAGCGGCACGATTCCCGGCGGCTCGTGGTCGATCGTGCACGCCTCGAGCGCGGGCTCGCTGTTGGCGACCTCGGCCGACCAGACGCAGCTCGGTGACGGCGGCGGCGCGCTCCACGCGACGCTGAACCGCACCGTCGGCAGCGATCATCTCGCGTTGCTCTTCGATCAGACCGGCGCCGGCTACAACGACCCGTTCGGCGGCCTCTCGACGCCGGGGCTCATCAACGAGAGCATCAGCTACGACCACAAGTTCGCCTCGGGCCAAGGCGACGTGGCCCTCGATCTCGACCACCAGGCCAACGTCGGGATCGCCGGCGCCGCGGGCAGCACGCAGACCGAAGCGCAGCTGCACGCGCGGCGCGTGCTCGGCAAGCGGGTGACGCTCACCGCGTCGGTCGACCGTCGCATCGCGACCAGCTCGGCGACCGGGACGACCCTCGCGGTACCTACCCCGGCGCCCAGCGGCACCATCAGCCCCTTCACGGCAGCGACGCTGCCGGCGCAGGAGTCGACCCAAGTGCAGGCCGGCGTCGACTGGCGCGTGACCAGCAACGCGACCGTCAGCGTCGACCGGCTGCAGACCGTCGGTGGCGCGAACGCCGTCGACCCGACGCAGACCGACGCGCAACTGACCTACGACCTGGGCAAGATCGGCCGCATCTACGCGCGCGAGCGCTGGAGCGCGGCGCCGGTCGAGAGCTTCGCCGACGCGACGCAGGCGCTGACCGCCGGCACCGGCGGCTCACGTTCGTTCGAAGTGGGCGTCGAGAACCGGCTCGGCCCGGCGACGACGATCGACGACTCGTGGGGCGTCGACCACACCGCCAACGGCAGCAGCATCTACAGCGCGTTCGGCGTGCAGGAGAAGCTCAACTTCGGTCAGGTCAAGGGCAACGCGTTCATCCAGGACGGTACCGCCAGCGGCTTCGACTCCACCAGCGGTGGCTTCGACGTCTACGGTCTCGCCTTGACGTACGCCAACCCGAGCAGCAGCCTGCGGGTCAGCGGCTCCTCGCAACTGCGCACCGGCAACGGCGCGGGCTTCTCCGACACGCTCGGCGCGGCCGGTGCGCTCACGCGCGACCTCTCGCTGTTCGCGGCGCTGAGCGATGCGCGCAGCGAGGGCAACGGCGAGTCGGACGACAAGGTCGGGCTGGCCTGGCGCCCCTCGCAGAGCGACGACGGCGTCACCCTCTTCCAGTACGAGAAGCAGAGCGGGACCGGCACCTACGACGGTAACGACGAGGGCGCGGTGCTCTCGCTCGAGCAAGTCGTGCGTGTGCGCGAGCGGACCGAGCTGATTGCGCGCTACGCCTACAAGCTCGACGGCGACGCGTTCTACGAAGCGCACAGCACGCTGTTCGGCCTGCGGCTGGATCAGAAGATCGGCGAACACTACGACCTGGGCGCCGAGGTGCGGCGCGCCAACGTGCTGGGGATCGACGGTTCGGCCGCGAGCGCGCTGGCGATCGAAGCCGGACTGCGCCTGGGCAACCAGACGCGCTTCGGGATCGGCTACAACTTCAACGCCACCGCCGATCCGTCGCTGGCGACGACGCCGCAGCACCGCGGCTTCTATACGACGATCACGACCGTCGTCGACCGGCTACTGGGCTGGGGCCGTTAGTCGCGCCGCAGCGCGACGACCTCGATCTCGACCTTGGCCGCGCGTGGCAGCGCGGCTACCGCGACGGTCGAGCGCGCCGGGAACGGTCCGGCGCCGAACGACTCCGCGTACACGGCGTTGACGCTGGCAAAATCGTCCATCGAGGTAAGGAAGATCGTTGTCTTGACGACGTCCGCCAAGGCGAGCCCGGCCGCGGCGAGGACGGCTTTGACGTTGGCCATCACTTGCGCCGTCTGCATCGCGGCGTCACCCTCGACGAGGTTGCCGCTGGCCGGGTCCAGCCCGATCTGTCCCGAGCAGAAGACGTACGGCCCGGCCGCGATCGCCTGCGCGTAGGGTCCGATCGCGGCCGGCGCCGCGCTGGTGTGGATCGTCTGGCGGCTCACGCGTGCGCGGGCAGGGCGGCGTCGGGCGGCGGTGACATGGTGCCCTTGTAGCGGTTCTCTTCGGGACCGACGCCGAAGTTGGTCGCGCGCAGCGCCTCGACGCGCGCCAGCTCCTCGCCGCTCAGCGGCGGCGTGTCGGGAGCGGCGGCGAACTCGCGCAGCTGCTCGCGGTCGTAGATGTTGGGCAGCACCGTCATCACCCGTGGCTCCGCCAGCAGCCACTGGATCGCGGCCTGTCCGAGCGTGCGGCCGGGCTCCTCGAGAAAACGCAGCGTCTCGACTTTCTGGAGGCCGTTGATCAGCCACGAGCGCGGGCGATGGCTGCGATGATCGGTCGGCGGGAAGACGGTGTCCCGCGTGTACTTGCCTTCGAGCATCCCCGACGAGTGCGGCACGCGCACGAAGTAGGTCGTGTCCGCGTGCAGCTCGTTCGCCGCGGCCACCATGTCGTTGCCGGGGAACGCTTCGAGCAAGTTCCAGATCATCTGGACCATCGGCACGTTGCGCTGCGCGGCCTCGATGCCTTCCCACAGCCAGCCGATCGCGGGCCCGAGCGCGATCCCCCAGGTGCGGATCTTGCCCTCGGCGCGGAATTGTTCGAGCAGCGCTTGCAGCTCGCCGTCGCGTACTTGCTCCAAGCGCGCGTTGTGCATCTGCCAGATGTCGATGTAGTCGGTCTTCAAGCGGCGCAGCGAGCCTTCCAGCGAACGACGCACGGCGGCGGCCGAGAAGTCTTGCTCGATCTCGTTCTGACCCTTGCGCTCGCCGGCGTGGTGCTCCCAGTCGTAGCCGAACTTCGTCGCGTAGACGACCTTCTCGCGCATGGTCGCGAAGGCGGCGGCCAACTGCTCTTCGCTCCGGCCGTTGCCGTAGGTGTCGGCCGCGTCGTAGGTCGTGATGCCGAGGTCGTACGCCTCGCGCAGCAGTGTGACCGCCTGGTCGTCGGAGGTGTCGCCCCACCACCCGGTCGAGGTGGTCCACAGGCCGAAGCCCACCTCGCTCACGGTCACGTCGGAATGCGGCAGCGTACGGTATTTCATCGTTTCTCCTGGTCGTGTGCGACGCTTCGCGTCCCCCCAGGCGCCGCCCCGCCGCCGCCGCGAAACGGGACGGAGCGCGCGACCCGCGCGCAAACGACCCGGCCGGCTCGCTTGCTTGTGCGGGTTCCGGCGCAATCGTCACGGGAGAACCACATGACCATCCCTGGGCGCACATCAACCGTCGAGGCCCAACCGCTCATCGCCGTGCGCGATGTGCGCGCGAGTAGTCGCTGGTACAGCGAACTGCTGGGAGCGGACCCCCTTCCGGAGCACAGCCATCGCGACGTGTACGATCGCATTTCGTGCTCGGGTCAGCTGGTTCTCCAACTGCACGCGTGGGATGAGGAAGACCACCCCAACCTCGTCAACGCCGGCGCGGCGCCGCCGGGACACGGCGTCTTGCTCTGGTTCCAGGTCGACGATTTCGACGCGGTCGTCGAACGCGCGCGCGGCTTACGTGCCGACGTCATCGAAGAACCTCACGTCAACCAGGCGCCGGGCCACCGAGAGATGTGGCTTCGCGACGCCGACGGTTACGTGGTGGTGGTCGCAAGCCCCGACGGCGAAAGCTGGTCGTGATGGACACACATGCGCCAACGCAGGTCGATCCGGCTTTCCGGGCAGCCTTCGACCGGGTCGCCGACTGGATCGACGACTATCTGCGGGAGACGCGCCGCTTCCCGGTGCTCTCGCGCGCGCAGCCGGGCGACCTCGTGCGCGCGCTGCCGGCGCAGGCGCCGGTCGAGGGCGAATCGTTCGAGGCGATCTTCGCCGACTTCGAGCGGCTGATCGTCCCCGGCATCACGCACTGGAACCACCCGCGTTTCTTCGCGTACTTCGCGATCAGCGCGGCGCCGATCACCGTCCTGGCGGAAGCGCTGGCCGCCGCGCTCGACGTCAACGCGATGCTGTGGCGCACCTCACCGGCCGCGACCGAGTTAGAAGACGTCACCCTCGGATGGCTGCGCCGGATGCTCGGTCTGCCCGAGGGGTTCCACGGCATCATCTACGATACGGCCTCGATCGGCGGCTTCACCGCGCTGGCTGCCGCGCGCGAGTCGCTCGACCTCGACATCCGCACGCGCGGGATGGCCGGCCGCAGCGACCTGCCGCCGCTGCGCGTCTACCTCACCGAACACACCCACTCGCACCTCGAGAAGGGCGCCATCGCGCTCGGCGTCGGGCGCGAGAACGTGGTCAAGGTGCCGGTCGACGAGCAGTTCGCCATGCGGCCCGAGGCGCTGGCGCAGGCGATCGACGACGACCTCGCGCACGGACGGCGGCCGATGTGCGTCGCCGCGACCGTCGGCACGACCTCGACCGCGGCGACCGATCCCGTCGCGGCGATCCGCGCCGTGACCCGCGAGCGCGGCGTATGGCTGCACGTCGACGCCGCCTACGGCGGTCCGGCGGCGATCCTGCCCGAGTTCCGCTGGCTGCTCGATCCCGCCCACGACGCCGACTCGATCGTCGTCAACCCGCACAAGTGGTTGTTCGTCCCGGTCGACCTGAGCGTGCTCTACGTGCGCGACCCCGAGATGCTGCGGCGCACGTTCAGCCTGGCCTCGGACGTGCTGGTGACCTTCGAGACCGGTGTCCACAACTACATGGACTACGGCCTGCAGCTCGGTCGCCGCTTTCGCGCGCTCAAGCTGTGGTTCGCGCTGCGCGCCTACGGGGTCACCGGGATGCAGGCGAAACTGCGCGGTCACATCGCGCTCGCGCAGGAGCTGGCCGCTTGGATCGACGCCGAGCCGCGCTGGGAGGTCGCCGCGCCGCACCCGCTCTCGGTCGTCTGTTTCCGTCACCTTCCGGCCGGCGGGGACGACCCCGAAGCCGTCGACGCCCACAACCAGGCGATCCTCGACGCGGTCAACGCGAGCGGCGAGGTGTTCCTCAGCTCGACCCGGCTGTACGGCCGGCTCGTCTTGCGCATCGCGATCGGCAACGAGCGCACCACCCGCGAGGACGTCGCGCTGGCGTGGGAGTTGCTGTGCGAGGCGGCGGAGCGGGTCTAGGCCGCGCGAACGCGGCGAGCGCGCAGCCGCCGCTCGTTCCAGAACAGCGCGGCGAGCGGGCCGAGCGGGAGGGCGAAGACAGCGATGTGGAGCGCGTGGACGCGCGCCGCGTCGGCGGTCTCGCGCGCCGCCAGACCGCACCAGTGCAAGCCGTCCTGCCAGTGCGGCGCGATGCCGTGCCGCACCAGCAGGTAGAGCGCGCCGGTGCTGGCCAGCGCGGCCGCGACGCGCACGCCGGACGGCATCAGGAGACCAGCGCCAGTCGTCCCTCGTGCTCGTGCGAGGAGAGCAGCTCGCGGGTGACCTCGGTGACGTTGGCCTGCAACTCGGTGTTGCGATCGACGACCTCGTCGGCGCCACGTAGGACGACGACGGCGGTGTCGCCCACGCGCGCCGTCGCCTCGGTGACCCGTGCGATGGCGCCGCGGACGACGGTCGCCCCCTCCGCGACGGTGCGGATCGTTTCGGCGATCGTGCGCGTTGCGGCCGATTGCTCGTCGACCGCGGCGGCGACGTCGGAGGCCGCCGAGGTCAGCGCGCCGACCGAGCCGCGAATCTCTTCGAGCGAGGCGACGACGTCGGTCGACGCGCGCCGCATCGAGCCGACGACGTCGGCGATCTCCGAGGTCGCGTTCGACGTCGTCTCGGCGAGCTTGCGGACTTCTTCGGCGACGACCGCGAAACCGCGACCGGAGTCGCCGGCCCGCGCCGCCTCGATGGCGGCGTTGAGCGCCAGCAGCCGGGTCTGATCGGCGACGGTTTCGATCAGCGTCGTCACCGCGTCGATCCGTTCGGCGGCGTCCCGCAGCGAACGGGCGACCTCGCCGCCGCGCTCGCTCTCGCGGCTGGTTCGCTGGGCGACTTCGAGCGCGCGCTGCATGCGGTCGCGAATCTCGGCGCTGGCGTGCGAGAGCTGATCGGTCGCGCTGGCGACCTCGCCGATCATCGTCCCCGAACGATCGGTCACCGAAGCGACCTGTTCGACGTGGGCGCGGGTCTCTTCGGCGAGCCGCTGCGCGTCACGGGCCGAGGAGAGCATCGACTGCGAGGCGCGGGTGACGCCCTCGACGACGGTCTGGACGCTGCCTTCGATGCGGCCCACGACGTCGCGGACGACGCGCGTGCGGGCGCCGGCGGCGGCGCGCTCGGCGGCGACGCGCCGCTCCTCTTCGCGCGCGGTCGCCTCGGCCGAGGCTTGCGCTTCGTCGAGTGCGCTCTGCGCATTGGTCAGTGCCAACGTCTTGAGATCGGCCTCGCCGGCGAGCGCGTCCCGCAGACGGCGGCTCTCGTCGAGCGCGGCGTTGGCGCGCGCGTTCTCCTGATCGGCGGCGACGAAGAGCGCGCGGATGCGCACGGTCATCCAGATGAGGATACCGCACTCGACGACGACGATCAGCGCGTGCAGCAGCACCCGCGGGATCCCGTCCAGACCGCTCTGGTCGGGAAAGACCGATCGCGGTGCGACGAAGTCGAGCACCAGGTGGTGCACGGCCGTCAATGACGCGGCGAGCGCGATCGGCCGCCAGTCGACGTAGGCGACGAGCATTGCGAAGACGGCGAAGAAATACATATGGAAGTCGATCTGCAGATCGCCCGCGCCGGCGTGGACGAACAGCATCGGCATCCCGACCAGCGCCCACGCGATCGTGAGCCGGCCGGCCACGCCGTCCGGCGAGAGCCGCACGCCTAGCGTGCCCAGCGCGGCCAGCACGGCGGCGGCCACGGTCGACGGCCAGATCGCGTGGGCGTTGAAGGCGGCGATGACGGCCACGACTGGCACGTGCAGCCAGAGCAAAACGACGAAAACGAGCGACGCACGGCGCCGCAGGGCCACCAGGGCCAACGGTTCAGCGGTAGGCATCAGGTCCTCACGAATCGGGGCGAAGTCGGCTCCGCGCCACCCCGGTGCGCGACCCCTTCGCACAACAATCGGCGAAAGCGACCGCTCAGATGCTCTCTTGACCGGACCTATGCCACAACTTTTCCGGCGCTTTACCGGACATCAGGAAAGGTCTAGAAGGTGCGCAGATACTCTTCGCGTTCCCACGGATGCACCGCACGCCGGTAGCGTTCGTACTCGGCGAGCTTGGCATCGCGGAACGCGTGATAGATGTGGTCCCCGAGCGCGCCGCGCACGACGAGATCGCCGTCGAGCGCGGCGATGGCCTGGCGCAGCGACTTGGGCAGCAGCGTAATGCCGTGCTCGGTGCGATATTTGTCGGAAAGCTCGTAGGTCGACCCGGTGAACGGGTCGCCGGGCAGGTTGCGCGAGCGAATGCCGTCGGCCAATGCCTCGACCAGCACCGCGAGTGCCAAGTACGGATTGCACGAGGCGTCGGGGCTGCGGACCTCGATCAGCGGCGGCTCGTCGCCGAACGCGGGCGGAACGCGCACCAACGCGTTGGCGCTGCGGTGCGACCACACCGTGTAGACCGGCGCGTCCCAGGCCGCGACGAGCCGCTTGTACGAGTTGACGGTCGGATTGCAGATCGCGGTGAAGCCCGGCGCGTGCTCGAGCAGGCCGGCGATGGCGTGCAGGCGGGCGACGTCGTCGACGTCGCCGAGCGCGAAGTAGACGTGCAGCCCGCTGCCGGCCGAGTTCTCCAGCGGCTTGGGCATGAACGTCGCGTGCAGGCCGAACTGCTGCGCGATGCGGCGCGCGACGTTGCGCACGGTGACGAGTCGATCGGCGATGGCGAGCACGCCGGTGGCGGCGAGGTCGAGCTCGTGCTGCCCGGCACCGTGTTCGTGATGCGCACTCGAGATCGGGATCCCCATCGCTTCGAGTGCGACGCTCATCGCGAGGCGCGCTTCTTGCCCGCGATCGCTGGCCGAGAAGTCGAAATACGAGCCGACGTCGGTCGTACGCGTGGTCGGCGTGCCGTCCGGCTCTTGCTGGAAGAGGTAGAACTCGACTTCGAGCGCGGTCTGCAACTTTTGCACGACGTCGCCGGCGTCTTCGAGGACGCGCTTGAGCGTCGTACGCGGGCAACCCTCGAACGGTGTGCCGTCGGGCATCTGGATATCGCACAGGAGCCGCGCCTCGGCTTGACCGTCTTCACTCCACGGCAAGATCGTGAAAGTCGACGCGTCGGGCCGCAGCACCATGTCGATCTCTTCGCCGCGCACGAAGCCATCAATGGAGCCGCCGTCGAAGGTGACTTTGCCCTCGAAGGCGTGTTCGAGCTCGGAAACGGGGATCGAGACGCTCTTCTGGATCCCCAGGATGTCGACGAACGCCAGCCGCACCCAACGCACGCCACGTTCCTTGGCGGTCGCGAGGACGGATCGTCGGGCGGCGGCGGAGTCTTTCACCGTCGTGAGCATCAGCCGTCCAGCGCGTCGACGGCGAGCGCGGCGCGCACCGTGAGCTGGTCGTGCGGGGAGTCGAGGTCGAGCCGGCCGATCTCGCCGATCTGGCGCAGCCGGTAGAAGACGGTGTGTCGGTGCACGTTGAGCCGGGCCGCGGCCTCCTTGATGTTTTGGCCGACATCGAAGAAGAGCTTGAGCGTCTTCACGAGCTCGGTCTGGTGCTTGTCGTCGTAGGCGCGCAGCGGTTCGAGGATGCGGATCGCGAACGCGCGCCACTCTTCGCGGCTGGCGCCACCGCGGTGCAGCAGCGGGTAGACGCCCAAATCGTCGTACGGCATGACGCGACCGCCCCCGAACATGCGGCGGGCGATCGTCATCGCCTCGCGTGCTTCGTCGACGCTGCGTGCGACCGAGACCATCTCGGCGTGGCGACCGACGCCGCCGACGACTTTGACGTCCAGGCCGGCGCGGCTGATACCGCGGGGAATGAGCGTGGCCGCGGTGCGGGCGTTCGAGGCGTCGACCTCGAGTGGGGCCGGGACCAGGAAGAAGAAGCCGGGGC
>Ga0181531_10001117_pt1 | contig 17182 bp, 16 predicted proteins | sample PEATcosm2014_Bin_38_FD_119743 | JGI IMG/M metagenome (GOLD analysis project Ga0181531, IMG submission 119743) | Peatland microbial communities from MTU Mesocosm Facility, Houghton, MI, USA - PEATcosm2014_Bin11_10_metaG | ecosystem: Environmental > Terrestrial > Soil > Wetlands > Peat | place... | reverse complement strand
CCGGAGTACAACACTCCGGTGGAGATGGTTGGACTGTACTGGCACTTTGTCGATTTAGTGTGGATCTACCTTTTCCCGCTGCTCTATTTGATCAGCCATCACCACAACGGGTAGGAGAGAAAAAATGAGCGAACACGCACACCCTACCGTGAAGACATTTGTTACCGTATGGGCCGCGCTGCTGGTGCTGACGGCGCTTACGGTGTTTGTGGCCACGCTTGAACTGGGGCCGTTCAACGCAATTGTGGCGCTGACCATTGCCACGGTAAAAGCGTTGCTGGTGCTGTTGTTCTTCATGGAGCTGCGCTACTCCACGGCACTGACCAAGGTCGCGGTTACGGCGGCGATATTTTTCTTCCTCCTGCTGGTGGGGCTCACGCTTTCCGACTACCTGACCCGCGGCTGGACGTCGTACATCAATCCATTCCACTAGGATTTTGCGGACGCACAAAGGTGAGAGCTGAGGCTCTCCCTTTTATATTTCGTAATCTTCGGGCAAGTCTTCTTCGGTGAAGAACTCGCGGTAGATGCTTTTGCGCAACTCCGTAAGCTGGAGTCCAGCGCGGTCCCGTGGGCGCGGCATTTCAACCTGGAAAATTTGCTTTATGGTTCCCGGCCTCGGAGACATGATGACAATGCGGTCTGCAAGGTAGATTGCTTCGTCAATGTCATGGGTCACGAAGATCATGGTGGTGCGCTGCGCCTGCCAGATGCGCAACAATTCTTGCTGCATGCGGATTCTGGTGAGAGCATCGAGCGCGCCGAATGGTTCGTCCAGCAACAGCAGTTTCGGATGGCTGACGAGGGCGCGAGCAATGGCTACGCGTTGCGCCATGCCTCCAGAGAGTTGATGCGGATAGGCTTGCTCGAAGCCGCGAAGGCCGACGAGATCAATGTAGCGGGCGACACGTTCGCGACGTTCGGCGGAGGGCAGCTCGCTGAGTCCGAACCCGACATTCTGTTCGACCGTGAGCCACGGAAGAAGGCGGTGCTCCTGAAAAACGATGCCGCGATCCAAGCCTGGGCCAGAGATGGAATTGCCGCCCAGTGTGACGCTGCCGCTGTAAGCGCGTTCCAGTCCGGCGATGATGCGCAGCAACGTTGTCTTGCCGCATCCGCTGCCGCCGACCACACAGGTGAACTCTCCCGGGCGGATGTGGAGATTGATGTCCCGCAGAGCCAGCAATCCATCCCCGTTTGAGCCGAAGGTCTTGCTTACACTCTGGATGTCGAGCGAACTGTTCACTACGTCGGCGCTACTCACAGCTGTTCTCCTCACCCTTCATTTCGTTTTGTAGCGCAAGAAACTGCGGCCTGCAGTTTCCAGAAGAAAATCCGTTGCCTTGCCGAGGCACGCGAAAAGGATCACGCTGGCGAGAATGATCGAGGCGCGTCCTGTCATCTGGCCGTCGATCATGAGGAATCCGAGACCGCGGCTGGCGCCCATGATTTCAGCGGCCACCACAAACATCCATGCGAGGCCGAGACCACTGCGCAATCCCACGATATACTCTGGCAACGCTGCAGGGAGAATGACACGGCGAATCATCTGAATTCCGCTTAAGCGGTAAACCCTGCCAACCTCGATGAGCTTGGGATCGACATGGCTCATAGCGGTGGAGAGATTGAGATACACAGGGAAGAACGCGCCCAGTGAGATGAGTCCGATCTTGGAGGATTCCTGTATGCCGAGCCAGAGGAGGAAAAGCGGCACCCACGCCATCGAAGGAATGTTCCGCAAAGATTGCAGGAGAGGGTCGAGTAACTTGCGGGCGAGCGAAAGGTATCCGGTGAGCGCGCCTAGCAGTGTGCCAGCGAATGCGCCCAGCAGGAAACCGGTTGTGATGCGCCATAGCGTGATGCCAGTGTGTTTCCAGAGCTCGCCACTGCGGGCCAGCTCGAGAATCGTTTGCGCAATGACCGTGGGCGCAGGGAGAATGTTGGGCTGCAGGAAACCCGTGCGCGCAAGTACTTCCCAGAGCAGGACCCCGATAGCGGGAACGATGAGGCCGAGGAGCCGGCTGGAAAAGGGACGCATCGCTACTCGCTTGAGCACGGCGGATTTGTCCCGCAATGCGGACAGCTGAGCGATGGTTGCATTCTGTTGCACTGTGCTCATGATTCCCCTACTTGGTTGCGACCGCGGTACCCTGATATTGCGTGTCGATGAGGTTGTTTACGGTTGCGGAAACGTCCGTGGTGCCGCTGATCACTCCAGCTTTCTTCAGCACATCACCACTGGCGGCGATCACTTTCTTGTGCTCGTCTCCAAGCAGTGGATTGCTGAGGTCGGTACGTTCCAACACACGGGCGGCGATTGGGTCGGTGAGTTTAGCTGTGCGAACATACAAAGCGCGAAACTCCGCTGGATTTTGAATGGCCCACAAGCGAGCTTTTTCGTAGGCGGCCAAAACACGCTTCACGTATGCGGGATATTGCTTTGCGAACTCCTCGCGCACATTGAGCACGCCATAGCTGTTCAGCGAGACGTCGCGGTGAAAGAGTTTCGATCCCTTCTCTATCTCAGTCTGCGCCATCAGCGGATCGAGACCTGCCCAGGCGTCCACGTCTCCACGTTCAAGAGCGTTGCGGCCATCGGAGTGTTGCAGGGGAACCAGCTCGACATCTTTGTCGGTGAGGCCAACCTGATCGAGCGAGCGCAGGAGAAATACGAAGGGGTCGGTGCCGCGAGTGACTGCGATCTTTTTACCCTTGAGATCCTCGACCCTGGTGATTGGGCTGTCTTTGCGCACAACGAGCGCGGTCCATTCAGGTCGCGAATAAACGTAAATCGTTTTGATGGGATTGCCATTGGACTTGCCGATGAATGCCGCTGCCCCGGCGGTGGAGCCGAAGTCCACGCTCTTGCTGTTCAGCAACTCCAGCGCTTTGTTACTTCCCTGGCTCAAGGTCCATTCAACGGAGACGCCGTCTTTGGCTAAATCATCTTCGAGGAAGTGTTTGTCTTTGAGGACAAGGCTGACCGGGTTGTAATAGGCGTAGTCCAGCTTGAGCACCTGCGGCTTGCTGGCAGACGTCTTGTTGCAGGCGGTGATTGTGAGCACACTTACGGCGAGGACGAATGCTGCGAAAACAGATCGGGAATGTAGCTTCAAGGGATTCTCCAATTTGGTTACGAGATATCGGTTTAGTACTTCCGGTTGCCACTGGAGCCGTGTTCGCGCAGATGCACGAGGTGCTTGTAATCCGGATGCGAAGGATCTTTTTCGATCGCCTCGCGCTCCTTCAGGTAGATACGCATATTGGTGCTGCCGTAGAGTTTTCGATCTTCTCCGATGGCGCAGACTTTGGAGCACACCCCACAGGGCCAGCGGTTTTCACCTTGCAATACCTGGTGATATTCAGTGCACTTGATGGCGTCCAGAGAGGAAATGCGCGAGCCGGGAGTTGGGCTCATGGCTTGAGCAGGGCAGAGCTTCTGACAGATTCTGCAACCCTTGCAGAGGTCGCCTTCGATCAACGGATCTGCTTTCACGGTTGCAGACGTGAGGACGGAGACATAACGCGCACGCGGACCATACTTCGGGTTCAGCAGGTTGTGGCTGTAACCGATGGTCCCAAGGCCAGCGTACTTTCCCGCGTAGACCTGGCTGAAACAGGCAGGCATTTTCTTCAGGAGAATGTCGAGGCTGCCGTATCCATCACGCGGCATGAAAATCGAAGCGTGGCCGAGATTGTTGAGATAGACGGCGAGGCGGTAGGCCATCTGATCGAGCAGAATGTTCGTGGTGTCATACAAGCCCGTGTGATTAATGGAGGGCGTGCTCTCGACGAGCGGCAGCAGCATGGGGACGCCGAGGACGATTACGGTTTGAGTCTTGCTCCAGATGGCGCCAGGCCAATACTCAGGTTTAAGTTCGTTGAATTCGCTCCAACGCGAGACGGACGCGAACCCGACCAGGTCCGCACCCAGCTTTCTGGCTTCGCGTGCGATCTTCTTCTTCAAATCCACTTCGCCCATTTCGTAACTACCTCGGCCCGATTGACCAAAAACAAAAAACCCACTCGCCTGTGGCGGTGGGTTGATAATTCCAGATCCTGGTTAGATAAGTGCTATACCATGATCTCCCGCGCGCCAGATGAATTCATGCTGCAACAGCACATGCAGCACATCATTCGAACGGTCTGGCGACACATGGTCATGGTTGTGTGTTTATATCTGAATTCCAGTGGTCAGTCAATCGAGTTTCGTCCTTAGTACGGTTTGTGCGCGGGGCCCTGGAGGCTGTGTGAGAGCGGCTTTTCTGGCGAAAATGGGTGCTGGAAGCTGCTGCATGGTGGGCAATTCCTTTGTGTTGCATTTCCGAGGCGAAAGGGCTGAAATGTTACAGCCACGTGAAAACAATTCGCCGGGTGTTCCCGCCGGGCGGTGCTGCTGCTTACAATGAATTCGATGAAACCCTTAATTTTCGTTGTGGAAGATGAAGCCGACATTGCCCGGTTGGTGAGGCATCACCTGGAGGCTGCTGGTTTCACCGTGCGCACGTTTGGTACTGCGCCGATGGTGATTCCTGACGCAGAGCGGGAGAAACCAGCGCTGTTCATGCTCGATATCATGATTCCCGGCGGAGATGGTTTTGAGTTGTGCCGACGAATCCGGCAGAACCCGGCGATTGCGATGACGCCAGTGATTTTCCTAACGGCGAAAACCAGTGAGAGCGATCGCGTGCTTGGGTTGGAGTTGGGCGCCGACGACTATGTGGGAAAACCTTTCAGTCCGCGCGAACTAGTGGCGAGGGTCAAGGCCGTTCTGCGCCGCTTCGAAAGGCCGCTGGCGCCAGAGGTCATCGCAACCGGCGATATCGAGATCGACAGCGGGGCTATGATTCTGACGGTGCGTGGCAAGCAAGTGGCAACTACGGCAACGGAATTCCGGCTGTTGGAGTACATGGCGCGGCATCCGGGAAGGGTTTTTACCCGCGACCAACTGCTGGACGCCGTGTGGCGCGACACAGCATATGTAACGCCGCGCTCGGTGGACGTGTACGTGCGGCGCATCCGCGAGAAGATCGAAGCAGATGCCGAGGAGCCGCAGTATCTACGCACGGTGCGCGGAGCGGGGTATCGCTTCGAGGCTAAGAAGTGAAGAATCGGATCTTCTTCAAACTGGTCTTCGTTTTTGCGCTGGTGATTGCCGCTGCAACCCTGACTCTTGACATTGCGATCACGCACTCGTGGGAAACCTCGCTGCGGCAACAGATCGACACCAACCTCCGACAAAAAACTGCGATGTTCGCGTCTCGCGTCTCGTTCGCGTCACTCTCTTCTCCCGACCTGAAATCGCTTGTCAAGAATGTTGCGGAAACATCTGGAGCACGTGCCACTGTGATCGACAGCCAGGGGCGGGTGCTGGCCGACAGCGACGCGAATGCGGAAGCGATGGAGAATCACGCAAGACGTCCTGAATTTCAGTCCGCGCTGACGGGACAGACGGGGATGGACACGCGGCTGAGTCACACACTCGGCACTGAATTTTTGTACATCGCGCAACCAGTGGCGGGAGGCGCAGTGCGGCTGGCCGTGCCACTGAGCGTAATCGCCGAGACGAACCGGAAGGTGTGGCGCTCACTGGCTTACGCCTCCGCGCTGGCGTGCTTCATCGCAATTGTGCTGGCCTCGTGGGCTTCGCGAAGCGTGAGCGCGCGGCTGGAGAGAATTCTTGTGTTCGCCGGGCAGATTGCAGAGGGCGACTTTTCGGCGCGCCTCGCCGAATCACAGAATGACGAGATTGGCCGCGTGGCGGGCGCGCTGGACGCGACGGCGCGAAAGTTGCAGACAAGCTTTCAGGATCTGGAGTCCAGCCGACGCGAGCTGGAAGCCGTGCTGAACAGCATGCAGGAGCCGGTGATCGCCATCTCGCACGATGGCCGCGCGCAATGGGCGAACCGCCGCATGGAGATGCTGACACCGACGGGCGTGCGACTGGGTCAGCCCGTGGTACAGACCGTCCGCGATCCGAATTTTCTTGCCGCAGTGCAGAACGCCGGATCGCTTCACGAGCTTGTTACAGCACGAGTCCACAGCTTTGTTCCGGGTCGCGTATTCTCCGCTACGGTTGCGCCCATGCCTTCGGGCGGATCGGTGGCCGTCCTGCACGATTTGACCGACTCGGAAAGCATTGAGAAGACGCGGCGCGATTTTATCGCGAACGTCTCCCACGAATTACGCACGCCGCTGACCTCCATTCAAGGCTACGCGGAGACGCTGCTGGACGATGTGCACGTGGTGGAAACGCAGCGCGACTTTCTGGAGATCATCCGCAAGAATGCGTCGCGAATGACACGGCTCACCGAGGACCTGCTGATTCTGGCGCGGGTTGAGTCCGGGGACAAGAAGCTGCAATTGCGTCCGGTTTCGGCGAGCGAGTTGTTGCGCGACGCGTCGGATTATTTTCGCGACAGCCGTGCGGACTGCGGTATGACACTGGATGTGGTGAACGAAGGTCTGAAGCTTGTGTCAGCGGATCGCGATGCAGTATTTCAGGTGTTTTCAAATCTCATCGACAACGCATGCAAGTACGCATCGCAGGGCGGACGCATTCTGATCGGTGCACACGACGTGGAAGGCTTCGTGCAGTTCTATGTGCGAGACTTCGGTCCGGGCATTGCTAGTGAACATCTGCCTCGACTCTTCGAGCGCTTCTATCGCGTGGACAAGGCGCGCTCGCGTGAGAGCGGAGGCACCGGACTGGGGCTGGCTATTGCCAAGCACATCATTTTGGCGCACGGCGGAACTATCGCTGCGGATAGCGAACTGAACCATGGTTGCACCTTCGTCTTCTCCATCCCAGAGGCTCGCACGGGCTCTGATTAGGATTCACCTGATATTCATCTTCCGCTAATGCCTCCGCAACTCAAGACTTCTACGCTGAGTTCAATGAAGTCGGGGCATTGAGAGGCCGGCCGCGCGTATTCGGGTTTTGGCCTCTCAAATTTTTGTTACGCCTCGGCTTACTCAGGAGTCACCATTCTATGGGCGTGCCGAACGTGCAACCGCATCCTGGATCACACCTGCTCGAACTCACACTGGACGCCTTTCGTATCGCTCACCGGGCTGCGATTGCCGCGGCCGAGGGCATTGCGACTTCCTCAAAGACGCTGCTCGAAGAAGTTCGCGAACATGAACGCGAGCTGGATTCGCTGGATCGCGACATTGACGACCTGGTCACCACCACCATCACCAAGGTGGGCGACGAAGAGGCACGGACACTGCTGGCCTGCATGAAATTTGGAATCTCACTGGAGCGCATCGGCGACCTGCTGCTGAGCTTTGTGAATCGTGCTGACTCTGTTTCCGCGCACATGGAGCATGACGACATACGCGACCTGACAGTGATGAGCTCGCAATTGGAGAAGATGCTCGCGGACGTGGAAGTGGCCTTCCGCACGCGCTCGCTGGACAAAGCCGTGAGCGTGCTGCGTGCCGACACGGAAATCGACCGTCTGCGCAACGTAATCACCTTCCGGCATCTTGAGCCGACTGAGGGAATGCGGCGGCTGGAGAGCTTTCACGTGCTGTTCATGGCGCAGGAACTGGAACGCTCGGGCGATCATGTGAAAAATATGGCGGAAGAAGTCTGCCACCTGGTCAGCGGACGCACGGTGCGTCACGTTTTGCGCGCTTACGACCGTCCGGTGGAACAGCTCTTTCTGGATCACGTGAAGAGCAAGCAGTGAACGGAGAAGGAGACTGCAACACTCCTGTAACCGGAAATTCACACTTACTTAACACTGCAGTAACACTGCGAAACAGATACTCAGACTAGTGAGAAGTTTTCAGGAGGAATAAAACTGTGGCTCGTACCTTGAAGCTGATGGTGTGCGCGCTGTTATTGTGCGTCACTGCTTCCGCACAATCGTTGAACGGAGCGGGTGCAACCTTCCCCAATCCGATCTATCAGAAGTGGTTCACGCAATATAGCTCTGCTCATAAGGGAGTTCAGATCAACTATCAGTCGCTGGGCTCCGGCGCCGGGATCCGCCAGGTGACGGCCGGCACGGTTGATTTTGGTGCTTCCGACGGCCCTATGACCGATGAGCAGCTGGCGCAGGTGCAAGGCAAGGTTCTTCACATTCCCACCGTGCTGGGAGCAGTGGTGCCGGCCTATAACATTCCAGGCATGAAGCAGGAGCTCAAGTTCACTCCCGAAATACTTGCCTATATTTTCATGGGAAAAATCAACAACTGGAATGACGGGAATATCGCCAAGGTGAACCCCGGCGTGAAACTGCCCAACCTCCCCATCGTTGTGGTGCATCGCTCGGATGGTTCCGGCACGAGCTACATTTTCACGGACTATCTCTCCAAGGTCAGCCCGGAATGGAACTCGACGGTAGGCAAGGGAGTCAGCGTGAAGTGGCCGGTCGGCCTGGGCGGCAAGGGCAATGAAGGAGTCGCCGGACAGGTTCGCCAGATGGACGGCGCGATTGGCTACGTGGAACTGATCTACGCGGTGCAGAACAACATCACGTATGGCTCGGTGCGCAACAAGAGCGGCAACTTTGTGAAGGCCTCATTGGAGTCCACCACGGCCGCGGCAGCCGCTGCTGCTGCAGGCATGCCCGACGATTATCGCGTTTCCATCACGAACGCGGATGGCAAGAACGCTTACCCCATCGCGAGCTTCACGTGGCTGCTGATTCCCCAGCAGTCCAGGGATGCGAGCAAGGGCAAGGTGCTGCACGATTTCCTGGAGTGGATGCTGAGGGATGGCCAGAGCGAAGTGGCTGCGCTTAGCTATGCTCCGCTGCCGAAGGAAGTTGTCAAAAAGCTGAAGAACACGGTCAGCACCATTCACTAGAGCGGACGGAGGCGGGGTGCTGCAATGCTCCCCGCCGCCTCCGTTCATCCGCGCGAAAAAAGCCAGACGGGGCGAGTCTGATTCGAGAGAAAAAACGTATTTCCCAGGCTGCGCCATCTTTCGATAGAGTCCAGACGGTTTAATTTGCATTCTTATTTACGCTGCACAGCGCATCGGCAGGATTTTGTGTCCGAACGGCGCGTAAACACTGGACGGAAGCGATGGAACAACAGAGCCCAGCCGTTTAGGTCTCATCGGAACGCAGCAGGTCAAGGAATTTTTGTGCGATTGTCAATGGCACAGGCTGACAAAAGTGGGAATAAAGTGCGCTGTAATCGCATTCGACAATGCCGAATTCCGACAAAAACTGTTCTTTTCTCTTTCTACTCTGGTGGTCTTGCCATAAAATCATCCAGCTATTCAGTACGGCTGGATTGCCAGTGTCTGGGGATGAAGTCCCCAGGCTTGAGATTTATCAACACCTGATCTTGTGTCCTTCTGCAATTTGGGCGGGACTGCAAGAAGTGAAACTTTGGAGCGACGAGACATGAGGAACTTTCAAAAACTGGTGGCGGTAATTGCGCTATCTGGACTGTGCTTTGCGGTGCCCGCGCCTTCCGACAGCGGTGCCCCGAAGAAGCACGCTGCAAAAGTTGTCAAGAAGGACATGACTGCGGAACAGCTGAAAGAGCTGAAGCAGCAAATGGATCAGCAGCAGGCTGCGACGCAGCAGTTGCAGGAGCAACTGAAGCAGACCCAGCAGCAACTGCAGCAGACCCAGCAGCAACTGTCCCAGGCACAGGCTACCGCGAACGCTGCGAATGCCAAGGTTGCGACAGTTGAAACCAACACCACCATGCAGGTGCAGAAAGTTCAGTCCGATCTCACCGACGTGAAGACCGCTCTGAACACCACCGATATGGAAGCGAAGAAGGCCGTGAAGGAAGTTGGCGAACTCCAGCATCCGAACAGCATTGCCTACAAGGGCATCCGCATTACCCCGGGCGGCTTCCTCGAAGAGACCGAGTACTGGCGCTCACACGCGACCCTCTCGGATCAGGCGACTCCGTTCAACAGCATTCCGCTGGGTGGATTTGCGGGTGGTTCGGCCACCGGCAACACAGCGACTCAGTCGGCTTACAACCCCTACTTGACCGAGTACGGCATGACCGCACGCGATACGCGCATCACGCTGCGTGCCGATGCTGACGCCGGCACGACCAAACTGACGGGCTACTACGAAATGGACTTCTTCGGAACCAGCCCGACTGCCAACCTGAGCCAGACCACGAGCTACACCCCGCGCATCCGCCAGGGATGGGGCCGCGCGAAGTTTGCCAATGGTTGGACGATCACCGGCGGCCAGATGTGGTCTTTGATCACCCTGAACCGCAAGGGCGTAGATTCGGACAACTCGAATCTGTGGATTCCAAACATCATTGAAGCTCAGTACTCGGTCGGTTATGACTGGGCGCGCTTTGCTGAAGTTCGTATCGGCAAGCAGATCACCAAGAACCTGAGCTTCGCACTTGCTCTGGACAACCCGGCCTACCTGAACACCGGCGCCACCAACACCACCGGCACGGTTGCCGGTCTGGCTTCGCTGGGCAACGGCCTTCTGGGCAACAGCCTGGTCAGCTCCTGCTCGGCAGTTACGTCTGGTACGCCTGCTGTGGTTACTGGCGTGATTTGCACCAACACCCCGACCTACTCCACGAACCTGGCTCCTGACACGATCGTCAAGTTGGCTTATGACGACCCGAAGCTTGGCCACTGGGAAATCAAGGGCATCAGCCGTTTCTTCCGTGACCGCGCTGTCTCGACGGTTGTCGGCACGTTCCCGACTGCTGTCGTCACGCCGGGCTGGAACAACACTGCCCTGGGCGGCGGCATTGGCGCTGGCACCATCATTCCTGTTGTTCCGGGCAAGATTGACTTCGTGGCGCAGGGAATGTGGGGCAAGGGCATCAGCCGTTATGAAGATTCCGGTCAGTATGACTTTGTGGTCAAGAGCACTCCTGATCACAACATGATTCCTCTGAAGAGCTTCAGCGTTCTGACGGGCTTTGAAACCCATCCGAACAAGAAGACCGAACTCGATCTGCTCTTCGGCGACGAGTACTACTACAGAGACGTGTACACCACGACCGCTGGCACCCCTGCCGGCTACGGTGCACCGAACGCCAACAATACGGCTTGCGGCTTTGAGAGCGCTGCTGTTGGAACGGCTGTTGGTGCAGGCGATGCTTGCGCGGGCAACAACAAGAACCTGTGGAACGCGAAACTGTACGGCTACTACGACCTGTACAAGGGACCGGTCGGCACGCTGCGCTTCGGCGCAGAAGTCGACTATGTTGAGCGTCAGGTATGGTCTGGCAACGGCGGTCTGACCGCCGGTTCAGCGGGTATCGGCGCGAAGGGCAACGAGAAGACGGCGTTCACAACCATGCGTTACATCTTCCCGTAAACAGTTGCATAACAATCCCCGGCCGCAAGGTTGAGGAAGAGCGAAACAGGCCAGCGCAAACCGAAAGGTTTGCGCTGGTTTTTTGCTGCCGTCGTCCGCATGCATCAGCGGCATGTTCATCACCTGTTAACAATGGTCTGGTAGCGTCAAGGTGTGAGTACGAGTCCTAATCCGGAGTTACGTCCCAGCTTGCGTTTCCAGAAACCTGTGGCGACCATGCCCAGCGCTGCAGGGCCTCATATAGCGACGCTGGTGGTTCCGCGCATTACGCTGCACACCAGTCGCGCAAGTAAGTATCTGGACGTTCTGTTCCGCTATGCTCTGCTGATCTGCTCGGTGTCAATCATTGCCGTGATGGCGCTGTTTTTTTACGAGCTGACCTCGCGCTCGAAACTCTCCATTGCGAAATTTGGATTTCATTTCTTCACGGGCAGCACTTGGGATCCGGTGTCGGGTGACTTCGGCGCCATGCCATTCATCTACGGAACGCTGGTTTCATCGCTGGTCGCACTGGTGATTGCCGTTCCGTTGGCGGTGGGGGTCAGCGTGTTTGTGACGGAGTTGTGCCCGCGTTTTTTGCGCGGCATCATCTCCTTCACGGTGGAGTTGCTGGCGGCGATTCCTTCGGTGATCTACGGATTGTGGGGCATCTTCGTGCTTGCGCCGCTGCTGCGCAAATTCGTAGAGCCGTGGCTGGCAAAATATCTTGGATGGACCAGTCTGTTCAGCGGTCCCGCGTACGGTATTGGCATGTTGGCAGCGGGAGTGATTCTGGCCATCATGATTATTCCGATCATTGCTTCCATCACCCGCGAAGTATTGGTAGCGGTGCCGCAGAGCCAGCGCGAAGCCGTGCTGGCGCTGGGTGCAACGCGCTGGGAAATGGTGCGCATGGCGGTGTTGCGCAACGCCAGGGCAGGCATCATGGGTGGCATCATCCTGGGGCTGGGACGCGCCATTGGCGAAACCATGGCAGTGACGATGCTGATAGGCAATCGACCGGAGATTGCGAAATCATTGTTTGCGCCGGGCTATACGATGGCCTCGGTGATCGCTAACGAGTTTTCAGAAGCGACTGACGATTTGTATTTGAGCGCGCTGGTTGAAATTGGACTGGCGCTGCTGATTGTGACCGTAATCGTGAATGCTTGCGCGCGTCTGCTGGTGTGGTCCATTACGCGCGGACATGCGAGGTCTCATGCCTAGCCTGTCCCGCCCGTTGAGTGTGTGGCGTCGCGTTACGAATCTGGGATTTATCTTCCTCTCTGGAGCGGCGGCGTTCGTCGTGCTGGCTCCCCTGGCGGCGATTTTCGGGTACCTGATTTACAAGGGCATGGGTTCGATCAACTGGGCCTTCCTGACCCACACGCCTCGTCCTGTGGGCGAGCCCGGCGGAGGCATGGCAAACGCCATCGTCGGCTCGATGATGATTCTCGGACTGGGCTCGCTGATTGGCGTGCCACTGGGAATCGGCTCCGGTGTGTACATGGCCGAGTTTGGAAAGGGCCGCTACGTAACGCTGGTGCGCTTCACGGCCGACGTGCTGAATGGCGTTCCGTCGATCGTGGTGGGCATTGCAGCCTACGCGCTAGTGGTGTTGCCGCAGCAACATTTTTCGGCACTCTCGGGAGGCGTGGCGCTGGGGATCATGATGATTCCGACGATCGCGCGGACCACGGAAGAGATGCTTCTGATGGTACCGAACACGATTCGCGAAGCCGCGCTGGCCTTGGGGATTCCGCAGTGGCGGACAACCTTGCAGGTAACGCTGCGCACGGCTTCCAAGGGCGTGATCACCGGAGCGATGCTGGCATTTGCGCGAGTGGCGGGTGAAACGGCTCCGCTGCTGTTCACTGCATTTGGCAACCAGTTCTGGAATCTGAATCCCAATCAGCCCACGGCGGCGCTGCCGATCCAGATCTTTGCATACGCCATTTCGCCGTTCGACGAATGGCACAAGCAAGCATGGGCGGGTGCATTAATCCTGATCTTCTTAATTGTCGTTGCGGTCTCCGCAGTGCGGGTTGTGACCAGCCGCGGAAGCATGGCGAACAACGCATAACTGGCAAGGAGCCATCCCCAGATGGGTGTCGGAATCGAAGTGAAGGACCTGAACGCCTGGTTCGGTAAGGCGCAGATCCTCAACGAAATTAACATCAAGGTGGGCGCCAACGAGGTGACGGCCGTTATCGGACCGTCGGGCTGCGGCAAGTCCACATTCATTCGCTGCCTGAACCGGATGCACGAGACGAATCCGGAGGCACGGCTGACCGGCTCCGTGCAGGTCGGCGACATTGACGTCTACAAACCCGGCACGGACGCAGTGGATGTGCGCCGTCGCATCGGCATGGTCTTCCAGAAGCCGAACCCTTTTCCCACAATGTCCATCTATGACAATGTGGCTGCAGGGCTGCGGCTCAACGGCTACAACAAACGGCGCGAACTGGACGAGGCAGTGGAAAGTTCGCTGCGCATGGCAGCCTTGTGGGACGAGGTGAAGGACGTGCTGAAGAAGAAGTCCGGTTCATCGCTCAGCGGCGGCCAGCAACAGAGGCTTTGCATCGCCCGAGCACTGGCCGTGCAGCCGGAACTTCTACTGATGGACGAGCCAGCAAGCGCGCTTGATCCGATCTCGACGGGAAAGATCGAAGAGCTGATCTTTCAACTGAAGGCGCAGTACACGGTTGTGATAGTGACTCACAACATGCAGCAGGCCGCACGCGTGGCCGACTACACCGGCTTCTTCCTGATGGGTAAGCTGATCGAGTACGACAAGACGGAAAAGATATTCACCACACCCGCCGACAAACGGACGGAAGACTACATTACAGGCAGGTTCGGATGATGCGTACTCGGTTTCAGCAGGGGTTGGATGAACTGAAGGAAAGGCTGCTCGAAATGGGCGGCATGGCTGAGGCTGCCATTGAACTGGCGGCAGATTCCTATCGCAAACGCGATGGACGGCTCGCACAGCAGGTTTTTGAGCGCGAGAAGATGATCAACGAGAGCGAGCGGACCATCGACGAGATGGCCGTGGACCTGTTGGCGATGCAGCAGCCGATGGCGACCGATCTGCGCTTCGTGCTGGCCGTGCTGAAGATTAATGCAGACCTGGAACGCGTCGGTGACCTGGCGGTGAACATTGCACAGCGCTCGCTGGACCTGGCGCTGGAACCGGAGGTGGAGATTCCGGTGGACATTGCGCGAATGACGACGGCCGTGTCCACCATGGTGCGCCGGGCGCTGGAGTCGTTTCTGTCGGCGAAGTCCGATGTGGCGCAGGCGGTGCTGGAGATGGACAACATTGTAGACCGCATGAAAGACGAAGCGTTCATCAACCTGGTGGCGCAGATGAAGGCCCATCCGGATAAAGTTCGCGCCTATCTCGATGTGCTGCTGATCACGCGCAGCCTGGAGAGAATCGCCGACCATGCCACAAACATCGCCGAAGATGTGATCTTCTGGGTAAGCGGAGCCGACGTAAGACACAACGTGCGCTTTAGCCAAGAGCCGGACGCAGACGCTCCGCAAGGTCACTAGGCACCCGTTTCGGGAGGAGTGTTCCACTTCGGTCCCGGCTCAGCTTAGTTTTCCACAGCATTGAAGCTGCTTTGATGTCCCAAGAAACTGGCCTGCCGGCCTGATTCTGCACGAGGAATTGTGCGAAAAGACGATCAAAACACAGGTAGTAACATCCGAGTTGAAGCTCATTAAGTAAAATTAAGTAATTACAATTAAGGTACTTAGCGTTGTGAGGCGAGCCCGTTTCCAAACTATAGTAATTTTATCGTGGGGTTGCGAGGTTACTTTCAGGTTACGGATGTCATAAGTAAATAGGAATTTGTCTGGTTATTCATCGTCCTATGAGGCAAACTTTTGGTGCCTACCCCCGGGCTGAAAGTAAGCAAATGAGACGACAAGCCAACTCTCCGGCGCTAAGCTGTTCAAACGGCAACCAGCCGTTTGAGAACCCCCGTGAATTTCGTCGTCCGTCTTGTACTTGCTACCGCACTTATTTTCGGCGCTGCTTACACCACCTCCACCCAGTTTGGTTCCACCAGCAAGACTCCGATGGTAGCCAGCGGCGATCCGATCCCCGCGTGCCCACCGTCCGGTTGCAAGGGCGCGAGCGGCAACTAAGAATTCACTCGGGCCACTGCCTCCTGTGGGGTGGCCTGTGAACTTCCATAATCAGCCCATCACGCTTGTGGTTTGGCTTCTGCTAATTGCATTGCAGCTCGTCCTTGCTGCAGTGTTGCGCTTTGGACCGAATCCCGGACCGCGCAAGTATCCTGCCTTTCGGATCTTCGTTTATTACTGCACGCTGCGTTCTCCTCTGCTCTGGCTGGCCTCAGTCGCCGGTCCGTATGCTTTGTACTGGTGGAGCTACTGGTTTTCGGAATTGATCTGGGCGTGCCTGCTAGGATGTTTGCTGTACGAGCTTTGGTTTGAACTCTTCCGCCCGGCTTGGGCGATTCCCCGCTCGGTAACCCGAACATTTCTTACCGCTATCGGAGTGATTGCAGCTTCCGTGACGCTGCTTGGGGTTTCGATCCCGTCAACCTATCCGGACCTGTTCATGGTGATAGCGCTGACGTCTGGACGCACTGTAGCGCTGACCAGCACCGCTGCTACGGCCCTGATCGTATGTTTCGGCAGTTACTATGGCTGCCACTGGCGCTCGCGAGTCTATGGACTGGCACTCGGGTTAACGTTCCAGGGGGCGCTCAATTCGACCTTGTTCGTTGTGTCGTCCACAATAAGAGGAAGCACCCCGGACATTCTTCGGGCGATGGCGCCGTTTTCAACCTGTGTGTGCACTTTGGTTTGGACATATTATTTCTTAAGAGCTGAGAATCGGTCGTTAGCTATATATGACAGCGATGTGAGCAAAATTCTTGGGAAGCACGCTGTAGCAGAGGCACTGCATGACTAGCAAGGAAACGATAGCGGTACTTCATGACCTCATCGACGCTTACGTAGTCCTGCGCGAAGACCAGATTCTCAAGGTTAGCCTGCCGGAGTTGTTGCGCGCAAAGCACGACCTGGCAGTGATGAGCTTCTTCGCGGACGCCGACCTGTATATATCCGACCCCGCACACGCGCGCGTGCTGGAGGCGCTGCAGGGTGCTGCTCGCACCAACTGCATGAAGGGAACCGCGGCGATTAACCGGATACTGATTCCCGAGCGAGTTGCGCTATTTCAAGATGAGGCTAGGAAATATGCTGCTTCGGTATGGGCGGCATATCAGGAACTCACCAGCGTTCTGCGCGACACCTGCGAACTGGTGCACCCGGATCTGATGCGCCACTGCAACGAGTGGGGCGGCTAGGCAAGTTCTGGCATTTCGGTGGCGCGCACGATTCGATCTGGCGGGCTGACACGGAAGTTCTGTTCTATCCGGTGCAGGCTCTATCTCTCACTGTTTTTTAATCCATTACTCATAATCAGGACTTTACTTCCCGGCTACGGCTGTGTGTTCAGGCGGGACCCGAGGCGAGGAAGGCCTTGAGGTTTTCGCATCGGCATGCGGCGCGGTAGACCTCACAGGCATAGCAGTCGCCTGGCTGGCAGCAAGCATGGTCGATCCAGCAGGGCTCGGCTACACCGGAGATGATGTTGCAGTCATGCTTGCGGACGATTCCGCAGGCGCGGATATCCCAGCATGGCAGCAAGGCGAGCAGGCGGCGAATGCCGGCGAAGTTGAGGCGCTCTTCGCGGACAAGCCGAATGACAGTAGCGATCCACGGATAGTCAGCCTTGGTGAAGTAGCGCGTGCCCTTGGCGGACTTGAGTGGGATGAGAAGCCCCTCGCGCTCATAGAGCCGCAGCAAATCCACCGACACGCCAAAGTAACGGGAGACCTCGCCAATCTTGATGCGAATGAGTGGCT
>Ga0181531_10001116_pt1 | contig 17199 bp, 19 predicted proteins | sample PEATcosm2014_Bin_38_FD_119743 | JGI IMG/M metagenome (GOLD analysis project Ga0181531, IMG submission 119743) | Peatland microbial communities from MTU Mesocosm Facility, Houghton, MI, USA - PEATcosm2014_Bin11_10_metaG | ecosystem: Environmental > Terrestrial > Soil > Wetlands > Peat | place... | reverse complement strand
TGGTCAAGGCCGGTTCGTTCCAGGGCGAGAGCGTCAACAAGCTCGGAGAAAAGGACATCCGCTTCACTCGCAACAAGGCGAACAACGTTGTCTACGCCATCGTGCTCGGTTGGCCCGCGGAGCCGATTCTTGTACGTTCGCTGGGATTGTCGGCAGCGACCAGCCCGGGCAAAATTACCCGCGTCGAACTCCTGGGAACCGGCGCAAGTGTTGATTGGAAACAGCAGGCAGACGCTCTTCGCGTAGAACTGCCTAAGAACTATCGCCCGAAGACGGACTACGCAGCCGCTCTCAAACTGAGTCTGTCTTGAGAGGATACGAATCTCCTTCTTCCCTGCACGGATGAACTCATGAATCGTCGCACGATTCTTATTTCGTCGGGAGCCGCGGGTGTAGGGGCCCTGCTACCGGCGCCTGCAGTTGGCAATACCGCGGAGACGGACTCTGCGGAAGGGTTCTCCTGGAATACCGGTAAACTTCAGTTTGAGTTTTCCGTTGTGGAAGGACGGCTCTGACAGCATCTGCTTCTGCCCGTTGGTGTCGAGTCTCCTCGCGAATCGCTGCAGTGGGCGGCAGTAGAGTCAGCCCTTCTGTGCACCGGCGAAGATTCGCCAGATTCCGGAATGAAGCAGTCTGCCGGGTCTCCCGGGCAGCGCCTGAAGTTTGTCGCAAAGGATGAGCGGCGAACCGATCGAGGAAACACTCTGACCCTGCGGCATACGGATGCCGACCTGCATCTCGATCTTGAGTCCCACTAGGAAGCATTCGACGGTCTGTCAGTCGTGCGACGTCATGTTGAGGTCAGTAATTCAGGCCAAGGACCGGTCGGAATCGAGTATCTCAGTTCGGCAATGCTCCACGCCCTGGCTGATCCAGTCCACTACGATCGCGAATTGAAAATCTAGCTCGCTTACAACAGCTGGATGGCAGAAGGCCAGTGGCACAGCTTTCGTGCATCGGAGCTCGGATTCGTCGAGAACATGCGCACAAGCTGGTCCCAGGCGTCCGCAGCGAGTATCGGAAGCTGGTCCACGGAAAAGTATCTTCCGATGGCAGTGGTCGAGAACACCAGACTCGGCGTCGCATGGTTTTGGCAGATCGAACACAACGGCTCGTGGTATTGGGAAGTCTCGAACCTTTCGGAGAGGGGCATCCGCGCTTCGGACGTTTACACCGATCTAGGAGGGCCCGATCAGCTCCACTCCCAGGCATGGAAGCGTTTGGAACCCGGCATGGCCTACAAGACGGTGCCGGTTGCGATCGGTTGTGTGCGCGGTGGATTTCAGGAGGCAGTGCAGGCACTGACGAGTTACCGGGAGCAGATCTGCATACGCAAGCGGCCGGCACAGCATCTCGCCTGCCGGTCATTTTCACCGACTACATGAATTGCCTGTGGGGCGATTCGACCGAAGAGAAGGAGCTTCCCCTTATCGATGATGCCGCTGAAGCCGGGTGCGAGTATTTTGTGATCGATGCCGGCTGGTATGCGGAGCAGAACGAAGACTGGTCGTCTACAGTCGGGGCATGACCGCCATCGAACTCACGGTGGCCGCGCGGAATCCGTTTCGTCCTGGATCGAATCCGCGAAAAAGGAATGATTCCCGGTCTCTGGCTGGAGCCGGAAGTAGCGGGCAAGCACTCCGCGCTTGCAGAGAAGCCTGATAGCTGGTTCTTCCTGCGGCATGGCCGGCGCGTAGTAAAGAACTCGCATCTCCTGCTGGATTTCCGCAATCCCGAAGTGCGGAGCTATCTCGATGCCGTCGTCGAACGTCTGGTCAAAGAGTATGGTGTCGGCTACATCAAGATGGACTACAACACCGACACGCTGGAAGGCACCTCGCAGAATGCCGACAGCTTGGGCCAGGGCCTGCTCGATCACAACCGCGTCATCCTCAGTTGGCTCGACGGCCTGTTCGATCGGTACCCTGAACTCGTCATCGAAAACTGCGGAAGCGGGGCGGCCGGATGGATTACGGCATACTATCGCACACGCAGCTTCAGTCCTGTACAGATCAGGAGGAGTATCTGCGTCTGCCGGCAATTGCCACCGGCGCGTCCGCAGGCGTTGTTCCATCGCAGTTCGCCGTCTGGTCCTATCCTCGGCAGAGTGCCGATGCCGACCAGGCCAGCTTCAACATGGTGTCGGCCATGCTGCTGCGCATCCATCAGATTGGCATCTGGCCCGCCTCGATGCGCCTGCCGCGGCTCAGGTGACAGAAGGCATCCGCGTCTACAAGCAGATCATCCGCGAACACATCCCCGACGCCGTCCCGTTTTATCCACTGGGCATGCCCGATGTCACGAACGCCATGAAGCCCATCGCTCTCTGCATACGATTGCCGAAGCGCTCTTTTCTTGCGGTCAGACGAATTGATGGGGATGCGGAAGTTCGTGTGCCGGAGGCAACGCGCGCAGAAATTCTTTACCCCAAGGATCTCGGAATTGCCATTTATTCATCTGGTGAAGAGTGCACAGTGACTTTCCCCAGACCGCGGATGGGATGCATTCTCTCTTCATAAAGCCCGGCATACTTCGGATAGGCGCAGAGCGGTTCAAGTCGGCCACTGAGGATTCAAGAGGAGCATGCGCCACCGTTCTAAACAGTATTTCCATGCCTGCCAGTTACGTGGCGCCAACTCCTTCGACTACCTGATCGAACTTCAGCGCCACGCCCGGGAACTGGCCGCCCGTCCGGCAGAGTGGATGCCGTGGAACTATCGTGATACCCTGGCGCGAGCTGCCCAGTTATGATGAACCTGCATGGCCGAAAAGGATAGAGTTCGGCCAAACTGGCGCGGTATTCGAAAATGGCCGGAAAACGGGCCGCTCAAAGCGCAAAATTATACCAGGTTTTTGGCCTGCGACGAAAAGGCCTGAAAGTGTTCCGCGCGGGCGTCTACGCCAGCTTGCCAATCAAACAATCAACAGCCCGTCTCGCCCAGTGGCAAATTCACATCGAATCTATTTGCTTCTGAGGCAACCGCGGTTGACTTCCTCGCACGGAATCGAAAAGCATACGGTTTCATTACATCGACTTGAACTTCGCCGAAACCCGCAGCTTTTAGCCGCGCAGGAAACGTAGCAGGGTCGACCACGATCATCGTGTCGAACAGGTGGAGGAGCCCGAACGACCTGCTGTAGAGGCTGTCGGTGCCCGCGAAAAGCCCGCCGGGACGCAGGACTCGAGCGACCTCCCGTAGCAAGCGGTCCTGCTTCGCAACTGACGGTACATGGTGAAGCATGGTGTAACACACCGCCCCGTCAAAACTCTCGTCTGGCAGCGACATCGCCGTAGCGTCCTCACACATCACGCAGACGCTCGGGTCGAGCCGTCTGCGAAGCTTCTCCGCAAACCCGTGGTCCGTCTCGACACAGGTCAGACGAGCTACGCGGGCATGCAGCAGATCAGTCGAGGCGCCGGGGCCAGGTCCGATCTCCAGGACATCTGAGCCTAGATTCAGCCCCTCAAGCGTCCAGGGCAGAATGTGCGTTTCGACCGCTTTCCTCCAGCGTGCAGAATTGCATAACCAACGATGAATCAGGTTCATGGGATGCCTCAGTGTTGGGAGATACTCAGCGTGTTGCCGTCGGGGTCCTTAAACCACGCCACGCTGGCACCCGACGGTGATGACCAGATTCCGAGTTCATCTTGCTGCATACCCGAGTAGCGTTCAAACCGAACGCCAGCCTGGGATAAAGCGTTCGCGGCGGCAACGATGTTCTGCACTTGCCAACCCAAAACCGTATAGCCAACGGAGACCACTTCCTTCACGATCGTCACTCGCAGCATTGTGCCGTGAGCGTCAAAAACCAGAGCAAACGGCAATTGCTCGGATAGAGAGGCAACGCCAGAATGTCGCAATAGAACTTCTTCGCTCGATCCGGATCTGAGGTCGCGACAAAACCAATCATGCTCTGATCGGACAGTCGGAATTGTTCAGCCATAGAGCGATGATGACGCTGAATCGTGGTTGTCGCAAGACCAGTATCATGACATAATATATTGGTATTGCGACAAGGCGTCATCACCGAGTATGATCCCGGGCGCGGCGTTTCGATTTCGACGCTGGCCTATGAATATCCTCGCGGATTCCAGGTAACGGAGCATGCACACGGTTCCGATCAACTCATCTATGCCATACGCGGAGTCATGGAGGTATCGGCGGGTCCGGGCATGTGGTTGATTCCTCCCCACTTTGGCATGTGGGTTCCCGCCCGGACATTCCATTCAATCAAGATGCCAGGAGCGGTTTCGATGCGCACCTTGTACATGCGCCGTGGACTTGCCTCAGGGTTGCCGGCGACGTGCACGGTATTCCACATCACGCCGTTGTTGCGAGAGTTGATTGTCGAGACGGTGCGCCTCAAGGAACTTCGAATGCGCGATCATCTCCATTGTTCGCTCCGGGACGTGCTCCTTTCGCACTTGGAGACGGCATCTCCTGTGCCCATATCGCTCACGCTCCCGCAGGATCGCCGTGCGCGCATTGTTGCAGACACGGTGATGCGCAATCCAGGGGGGCGCCAGTCCTTAGAGACAGTGTGCGGATCAGCAGGTGCAAGCGTCAGGACCATTCAGCGAGTCTTTCGTCGCGAAGTCGGTTCGGATTTTGAGTTTTGGCGGCGGCAGGTGCGCTTGATGAGGGCTGTCGAATTGCTTGTCTCCGGGCATTCCGTCAAGGAAGTCGGCTTTGCGCTGGGATATCGCCAACCCACCGCATTTGTGGAAATGTTCCGAGGAATTCTGGGCACGACGCCAGGAGCGTGGATCAAAGCACTGCAACGCCTCAGTTGAGCGGCATCAACGGCCGCACCTCCGTCCGCCCGATTCTGGCGCGTACCCATTTTCGGGAGAAATAGTGTCACGGATTCTTACGCAGTCGCGCCGAAACCTTACAGCGTAACGGCGAAGTTCTGCCCGACGGTTCTCTCCAAACCTGAACGTTGCCGGGATGAGCGACTGGACGATCGACAAGCGGATCCCGAGTGGATGGTCCCCGCAGGTTGTAAACTTCGATCCGATTCTTTCCCCGCTGCTTTGCCCGGTACACGGCCTCGTCTGCGAAATGCATCAGGGTGTCCACACTTTCGCCTTCACCCGGAAAGGTGACGATCCCTATACTGACGGTGACCCGCACCGCCTTTCCATCGATCAGGAGCGGCTCGGCAAGTACCGCCGCCAGCTTAGCGGCAACCTGCTCGGCCTCCTCCGCTTGGTCAAGATCGGTAAGCAGAATCACAAATTCATCTCCCCCAATCCGGGCTACTGTATCTGTGGCACGCACTGATCTGCTGAAACGCGCGGCGACTTCTCTGAGCACTGCGTCGCCTGCCTTATGGCCCATGGCATCGTTGATCTCCTTGAACCCATCTAAGTCAGCCATTAACAGCCCGAGATGGCCGTTGAAACGGCGAACCCGCTGGATAGCGGTCGAGAATCTATCGTGCAAAAGAATGCGATTGGGCAAGTCGGTCAGAGCATCGTGTTCGGACAAGTGACGTAGCCGCTCCTGGATGGTGGGCAGTTCCTTCGTTCTACTGTTGACCAAATGTCGAAGAATGCCAATCCAGGCGAAGCAAATCGCGACCAACAATCCGGTTGCTCCGAAGGATTCCCACGTGTGTTAAGGCGTCCACCATGAGGGTGCTCGGAGCACAGCGATGTCATCGGAATCCCGCAGCAGTTTCTTTACGGACTCAGGCCGCACAATGCCATCGCCAATGCCGATCGAAAAGGTGTTCACCTCAGTGCTGCAGATTCCGGTTACCCAGTAACTCGATGGCCGGTGTGTAGTCGCTGATATGGCCGGCCGTGATCAAGAACTGTAACGGCATGCCCAACTCGTTCACCAGCAAATGAATTTTGGTCGTCAATCCTCCTCGGGAACGCCCCAGAGCCTTGTCTGAGCCCCTTTTTTCGGCCCCGTGGCCGCTTGCTGATGGGCTCTGACCAGCGTGGAATCGATCATCAGATATTGGTTCTTGTAATCGCGTACCAACTCCTGGAAGATCCGCTCCCAGACCCCAGACCGGGCTCAGCGCACGAAACGCTTGTGCACGCTCTTGTACTTTCCGTAGCGTTGCGGCAGGTCGCTCCACCGCGCACCGCTGCGCAACACCCACAGCACGCCATCGACGAAGTTGCGGTTATCAGCCGCGGTGCGGCCCACATGATCCTTGCGTCCGGGAAGAAAATCCCGGATCCGCTCCCACTGCGCTTCGCTCAACTCGTATCGGCTAGGCATACATACACTGCAGCAGCTAATCTCCGCGCCGCAAAGTGTATATGTCGATACGGCCTAGGGATTCAAACGTTGCCGCCGGTGCGCCTCTCGAGATTGAGTTTTTGGGACTCATCGAATTCTGGCGCCCTCAAGCGGCTATCGCGAGCAGTAGGATGCAGGTTACATTGTCTTGGCCGCCGCGCTGCTTGGCCACGTCGATCAGGTTGGCCACGGCGGACTCGAAGGGCGAGGCTTGCAGGATGGCAGAGATTTCGTCCTGCAGAACATAACGGGTGAGTCCATCGGTGGCCAAAAGTGCCGCAGTGCCAGGTTTGAGATCGACGGAATAGAAGTCGGGCTGAACGTCGGCTGCTACACCAACAGCTCTCGTAATGACAGACTCCATGCCCTGAAGGTCAACGTTGTGGGCGTTCTCAATCGCGATCGTGCCATTGCGAATAAGCTCGTTAATGTAGGAGTGATCGACCGTGAGTTGCACGCACTGCCCATCTTGCACGATGTAGGCGCGGCTGTCCCCAACATTGCCGACAATCAGCTTGTTTCCGTCGAGCGCGGCAGCCACAGCAGTGGTTCCCATTCCTTTGTTTTCAGGGATTTGTCCGTTTTCCCAAACATCCCGATTTGCCATATTGATGGCATGGAGGAGCCTGGAGCTTACTGGGAGACCGGAAGACGCAGAGTCGGCGAATGTGTTCACAAGGGCCGACACCGCGTGGGCGCTGGCGACTTCGCCACTGGCCATTCCGCCCATGCCGTCGCAAACCACGTAGATTCCAAGAGCCTCGTCGTAACCGAAGGAGTCCTCGTTATTGGTGCGAACGCAGCCGACATCGCTGAGGGCCGAAACTGCGATTCGAAGGGGCGCCTCGGGGTCGTCGGCTGAGTCCGGCGGTGCCACAGTGGACGGATCCAACGGCGCGTCGAAGGAGGCCGAGCCGGAGAACCCAGCTGCAAAAGACTCCGAGGCTGGTGCCGCTTCCGGAGCAGTTTCAGGCGCGACATTTGTTTCCGGCGCCGTCCCGGATTGCTTCGCGAAGAGCTCGCCGGAGGGCGAAAGCTCATTTGTGAATTCTTGGGTCATGATCTCGCCTTAAATGTTCCAGAGGTGGTCGTCTTCTTCGTCCCGACTCCTAGCTTCCGGGAAATCGGGCGCAGGTTAGCGAGCTACGCTCGAAACGCATCGGAATGCCTTCATGTATTCCGGATTCAGCAAAGGTGCTCCGGGACCCGACGCGTCGAACAGGACGATTTCAGGGGCTTGATTGTTGAAGCTGAAAAAGAACTTCAGGCGGTTGGGAGAAACTTGCGGCGCGGCGAAGCCGAAGTGAAAGACCGACCATGGGCCGCTCATCTGTGGCGCGGTGTTCTTTAGCGTGGCCAGGGTGATTTTGCTTGACGGCTGAGAGACCCAATGGAAGGTGGCCGATTGACCGCCCGCGTTGATTTGCTTGCCATCGATATTGAGGACCGCATCGGAGGTGCCGGACGACTTGACCTCATTGAGCGTGAAGTCGAGCGAAGGCTGGTTTCCTCCGCCGGGAAAGAGGCTGGTTGAAATCTTCTGGGCGTGGGTCAGGAAGTTCAGGAAACCGGGATTAATGTGGACAGCGGAACCAGGGGCAACCACATACTGCGAGCCCTGCAGGACCACGAGTGCGTGCAGGGAGTTGCTGAACTGGGAAAACGATCCCTGTCCGGGGGCGAAGACCTGGGCGACTTCCTCCGTGGTAGCTTCGGCTGAGCTCTGGGGGTTGAAGGGAAACTTGGCCAGCATCGGTTCAATCTGCCCGCAGAAGGTCTTGGCCGCAGCTCCAGCGGCGCCGGCAGGCGCCTGGGCAGCAAGGTTCTTGGCGGACTCGATCGGCGCTTCGAGGAGAGCGAAGCTGGTTTTGTCCATGTTGCCGGCGGGGTCCGGGGTAAAGCTGTTGCGCAGGTTTTCGGCGGCTTGCTCGGCGGTAACGGCTGCCTGGATGACAGGTGCGGCCGCAGTAGGGTCGTTGGCGTTGGCCAGGTTGAGGGTCAGGTTCTTGACGGCGCCCTCAAGGCCCTGCAAAGACTGAATATATGCCTGGTTTGTCGGGGCAAGGAAGCGATTATCCGGATTGCTTGGTGGAACGACGGATTGAGGCGCCTGGAAGGCGGAGGATATCTCAGGCGCGGCTACGCCAGTATGAACCGAGATGAGAGAAAACAGCTCCAGCATGGCGGAGGTGTTCGAATCCAGCGCGCTCAGTCTCAGGCCCGCATCGGTGAAGCTCTGGTAGCCCCTGAATTGTGCTTTGGCGAGGTAGGTGCGCCAGTTTTGGATGTAGTCGGCAAAGTAGGCCGACTTCAACTGGCCGGAGAGAACGAGCCGGTCGATGGGCGGGCCCGAGGAGGGACCGAGAACCCATTCCTCTCCACGGAAGTAGGGGTCGGGATGCAGGATAGCGTCCTGCATGAAGGTGAAGCCGTCCTTGGTGAAAGCTCCTTGGACCGTATAACTGTCCACGATGTCTTGCGCGGAGCCGGGAAACTTGGCGTTGAAGTTGAGCGCCGGGACTTTGCGGTTGGCGGCAGCCAGCATGCTTTGATAGACGTGCTGGAACCCCTGGAAGCCATTGAGGTATGCGCGGGCATGGATGACCACGTCGGTGTTGGGGGCGCCGCCCGTCTTTGCCAGACAGGAGGACGAGCCGGGAAGGATACCGGCATAGAACGCGAACTGGGCCTGCGCCAGATTGGAGAGCTTTGAATCCGGTGCCGCGTTGCCGGCCCACTCCGCAAGCAGGGCGGAGGGGAGAAAATCAACCGTGTCCTGCGCCGAATCTGGGTCTTGAGCTGAGGTCGTGATCACGTAAGCCTTCAGCGGGCGGTAAGATGCGCTGTAGTCGGCATCGGGGGTCGGAGTCGCGGGCACGGCCCGAAGCTTGGCGAGAATGTTCTCCTGCGTGGGGGCCAGCAAGAGAGTGCGGAACTTGTTCGAGTAGGCCTGGCACGCAATGGGGTAGAGAGCATCGCCCTTGTACAGCCCCATGCGCGCCATGAGAGGTGGGCCGTCCTGACGGTAGTGGCCAAGCTCATCGAGGACGGCTCTGAGATTGTCAAGGGTCTGCATATCGCCCTGGGAGGCGAAGCTGCCAGCGCCCACTGGGGAGATGGGCGCGGCTGCCGCGGCGGCGACGCGTTCTTCGAGTGCGCGATTCTTGAAGAACGAAATGGTCGTCAGTAAAAGCAGCAGCAGAATGATCGCACTGGCAGTAGCCAGAAGGGCGCGCTTGAGGTAACTGGTCCTGGTACTGGCGCGGCTGGCTTCGAGCGCGGACTTATCGGCGAGAAGAATCTGTGAGAACAAGTGCGGCAAGAAGACCCACTGCGGAACCTTGCGCGTTCCTCCTCGCCTGGCTTGCGGGGCCGGAGTTTGCTGAAGTTGCGCGGCTGCAACGGAAAAGATGCGCGTGGCCCCGGCGTTGACGGGAACGGAGGGTTGCTGCGTTTGGGACGGGCCGATATCGAGGACGTCCTCGACCAGGTGGGCACGCATGCCGGCAAAGAAGAATCCGCGCAGGAACGGGTTGACGCCGATCTGGCTCGGACGCGCAACCTCAGCCAGGAAAGAAACGATGCCCGTCCGTAGCTTGCGCAGGTCGCGCGGGAATTCATAGGCTCGGGCCAGGTCCTGGAGCTCGCCGCCGCGAGAGAGGACCTCGAGACGGAACTCGGACAGCGCGTAGAGAAGTTGGTCCAGGCGAGCGCCGATAAGGGCCGTGGCCTGCTCTGTATAAAGACCGGAGCCGGGGTCCAGCGAAGACAGCAGGGAACCGATCGGGTGCTTGACTTCCTCTTCCGAAAGCCGTCCGGCGTATTCGGCAAAGGGAGCGATGTTATCGAGCTTGGTGAAGAGCACATAGATGGGAAGCGATATGCCGAGGGTCTGGGAGAGTTGACGGAGACGCTCATTGAGGGTTTGTGCCAGGGCGCGAATCTGCTCGGCGGTATTGGGAGCCAGGATGCGTTCGATGCTGACGCACACGACCACCGATCGCGCCGGCAGGCGGCTGTCTTTGGAAAAGACCGAACCAAGCCTGGCGGGCAATGTGGCCTTGACCAACCTCTGCCAAAGAGGGGGTTGACGCAGCAGCGCCCCTCCGGCCTCCACGAGGACATAGTTGCCGGCCAGCCAGAGGTTCGCTAGTTGCGTGGGAACTACAATGCCGTCCTGAAAGACATTCCCCACCAGTAACTCCGGATCGAGGCCTGACTGGAGGACGGTTTGCGTTTTGGCGGAGTTTTCATCGCCGATGACATAGATGAGCGGCATGGCGGCCAGGGATTTGGCGCCCGCGCGTGCGGCTTGCCGAATCCTGGCATCCGCATCGCGGAGCAGAGTATTGAGATTCACCGCGTCGGGTGAGTCGGTCGAGCCTGCCTTCCCCGAGCCGCTTATCCTGTGCAGATACCAGATCACGAAAATGGTGGCCATAGCGCCGAGCAGACCCAGAATCGCGCAGAAGAGAACTAACCGCATTCCCTCAAAGTGCAGCGCAAGCGCCCCCCAGATGACCAAAGCAAGATAGACAAGAAAGACAAGTATCCCAATCAGGATGCGTTTCATAGGGATATCTCCAGAAGGCTCGAAGCACTTTGAGACGCCAGGGTTACAGAAGCCAGAAAGGTAGGAGATGCTTGGCTGCCGCGTGCGCTAGCGGGCAAAGACTGGCTCAGGATCAGAACATATCCGAGATAGGCTAGCAGCGTGAAGACCGCGAGGAGGATGACCGTCAACGCCAGGCGGCGTACCCATGGGTCACGCTTGGGGGCCGGTGGGGCAGCGGGTGTCTCGGCCGGTCGGAAGAGGGCATAGGCTTCGCGAATTCGCAGGATTTTGTCGCGCAGCCGGTGAAGAATGGCGTGAATTTCCGAGGCATCTCCAAATGCGAACCGGCCTCGATAGCCTAACAGGAGGCATAAAGCATGTAGCTCCAGCACATCAGCAACTTCAGCGGATTCGGGGCGGTTGAGCAGCTCGGTGACGTTGCGAAAGAACAACTCGCCGGCGAAATGCCCTCCGAACATCTCTTCCTGCATCGGGCGCCGGGCCCAGTCGGCGAAGGTAGGGTCCTTGGAATTCAAGACGCTCTCATCGAGGAATCCGATCATGGCATAGATGGCCATTTTCGAAGCTTCATCGCTGTAACCCACAGCAGAGGCATCCTTTACAGCCGCTGAGATCATCTTGCGGAGAGTAGCGCGGAAGGATTCGGCGTTTTCAACCCGTTGAACGAAAAAACGGGTGCGCAGAATGACCGTGAAAACCTCCTGAAAGGCCAGCGCCAAGTTGTTGGTCTTCATCTCTTGAAGTGCAGAAGCATGAGAAGACATCATTCGGAGCTCTCCATAAGGATGATGGTTAGGTCGAAGTTTGCCTCGCCGAGGTCCCCAGGCAGATAGACGCCGACCTGTTTGGTCTGAAGTATATGCTGCCAGCACGGGCCGCCGAGGGAGATCGAGAAGTAGTGCATGTCCGCCTGGGCGTGGAGCGCGGATGGCGGGACGGGAAGATGCATGAGTTCGAGACCGGGTAGGGCGCGCTGGACAAGTTTCCCAACCCCCTCGGCTGAACAAACTTTCACCAGCGCAGGCGTCTGGCGGAGTAGGACGGAGTCGGTGAGCGAGGATCGAATGCCAAAAATCCAGCGCGAGCGCCGCAGACAACGCTCATCCTTTATCTCAGCCGCATAGATGTATTGCTCCGCCTTGTGGAACTGGAGAGTGACGCTGTTGGATGGGGCCACCACTTCGAGGTAACGGCGGATGAGGGTGTCCATCTCACTGAAAGTCGATGTCAAATCCTCGTGCCGGTAGCGGGGAATCTCATCGCGGGCCGATTCAAGGGAGAAAGTGCTGAGGGCGCCTGCGAGCCGGGCAAGATCCCGGTAAACCTCCTCGGGGTGGCTTCGGCGGTCCTGCAGATGGCGGCGCAAAGCGGGTAGGGACGAGCAGAGTGCGTGAAGGAACCAGTAGTTGGCCACATCGAGAGCGGAAGTGCCCAACTCAAAGCGCCCGGAACTGAGCCTGACACCGCGGGAGGAAGTGATTTTCTCATCGATGGCTTGCGCCAGGCGGTGGAGGAGCAAAACCAGGCCCTCGCTCGCACTTATGCGCAGACACGGTGGAATAAAGCTGGGGTCACTAGCGAATCCGCCCTTGCCGTCCCGGACGACGCGCGCAACCGGAAAGGATATTGTGTCTTGCGATAGCTGAGCCTGACTCAAGAGCACCATGTTCTTGCGGGCAAAGGATACGCTGTACTCCCCCTGGCCAACAGACTCGTCTCTGAGATTGCGCTGAATGGCGCTGTAGCGGGTGCTGGCGCCACCACCCGAGTCGCAATCCAGACCCTGGTCACGCCGCGGCGGAATTGCAAGATAAAGGGTCATCTCACTGTCGGTCGAAGAGAAGAGCTTGGTCAGGGACGCCTGATCTGGAACCGAGTCACAGTCGGGAAAATCGAAGATGAGACCGTCGGGCATGATGCCCGACGCGGATCCGAGAATGGCGAGACCGTTCCGCAAGGCCTCCGTATCGAGAGAAAAATGGAGAAACCCCCAGGGTTCCTGATGCAGATTGGAACTGAGGAACCAGAGCGTGTCTTCAAAATACCTGCTCTGCGTCTGGAAGTGGTGCGGACCCAGATGCATTCCTTCAGACCAGACAACCCGCGAAAGAAACTTCATAGCAGGAAGACCACCATCGGAGAGAATTGGAGATCGGATTCGCTTCAGATTTGTTACAAAGCCCATCTCCAGTTACAGCGGCTTGACCTGACCGGCTGGAAGATGCCGCCCGTCTGGACGATACAGGAGAATTCTGCGATGAGTCTATTCTTCCGGTATAGTAGGGCGCAACCGCATTCTACCCAAAACTTTTCGGGTGAATTGGCAAATCGGACGCAAAGAATTGGTTTATGCTACCCGCATCCCTCTGGAGGCCAGATCGTATGGACAAACCGAAGACACCTGCTGGACCAAACGCGTCAGAGTCCCAAGGGCCAGAGGATTCCGGACCTGAACAGGGATTCGGGGCAACAGGCATCTTTGGTGCGGTGAAGGCGCCCGAACCGGGTGAGCGGCCGGCGACGCGGCCGGAAACCATCCCTGACCCCCAGCGACCTTGGGCCTCAGACCCCGCAAAGCTCCAGTCGACGCCGGGACCCACTACCGTCGCAGAGCCGGTGGTACATAAGGTGGTCTTCGGTGGCGGCGCGGCGGAGAACTCGCCCGATGTGCTTGACCGCATGCGGATGGCGACCGCTGAAAGAGCGGCCCCTGCGGACAAAGCGCCAGGAGCCGAGCTTGGAGGCAAGGGCGCGGCTGCTGAGCCTGGCGGAGTGGCCAGCGGACAGGGCAGCGCTGGCTTTACTCAGTTACTGCGCACGCTGGGAAGCGCTCCAGCCGCACCTGCAGCCCTGGCACGAGAGACTCCCGCGATGGAGAAGCCGCGCTCCACTTCGGATTCGGGGTTTACGTCTTTGCTCCAAAAGCTGAGCACGCCTGGTCTGTCGGGGCCGGCCGAAGAGACCATGAGGACGCCGCAGCCCGCTCCGAGAGCCGTCCCGGAGGAGCCCAAGAGGGCCCCCGCGGCACCTGGAGCAAGCGGATTTACCGAACTGTTGCGAACAGTGCCGGGCGGAGCCAAGGACTTTGCCGGTCCGCAGGCCCAGCCTCCAAGAACCGATGAATCCTCTTTTGCCGGAGGCGCCGCTGGAGCGCCCCCGGTGCGCATTGACAACGGCCCGGGAGCATTCACAAAAATGTTCGGCACGTTTGGCGGAGCCGGGGCGAGTTCATCGACCCCTGCGCCGGTCGAGCGCGGAACAGGGGATTCTGCAAGCGGGAGCCCAGGTTCTTTCACCCGGATGTTTTCAGTTGAGCAGCAATCCAGTGCCGGGCAGGCGCCCGCATACGAAGAGCGAAAGTCTGCAGCGGGAAACCTCGAGTTTGGTCCTGCCCTTGGAACGGCCGGGTCGGCGGCTCCAAGCCGCGATCCATTCTCCCAGTCATTACCGGAGACGCAGCCGATTCAAGGCACGCCGCCAAGTTCCGGAGTCGGGATCACGCGGCTGATTCAGATGCTGGATGGGCCTTCAAAGGCGCCGCTCCCACCCATGGAATCTGCCCCTGCAAGCGCGCCGCCGGCGGAAGGGCCAGGCGCCTGGACACAAACATTCGCTTCCCTGGGCAAGAGTGAGGCAGCCGCACCAGCAACCAATGTGCCGGAATGGGCCTCTCCGCAAGCCGCGCCTCCGGCTCCGGCCCCGGCGGTCCCGCGAGAAGCAAGCTTCCCCAATAGCTTCAACCAACCAGCGGTCAGTGCCTCGGCGGCGCCTGCCGGGAGCACTGGACCGAGCGAGTTTACGCGCATTCTCGATGCTTCAAGAATGCGTGAGATGGCCATGCGGGGTGGTCAGCCGGCAGGCTCGGGAACCACCGGCCCGGCGCCTCCGCAAAGCGTTGCCCCCGTGCCCGCTCCTCCTCAAATGCCAGGTTATTCGGTTCCTCCTCCGCCGCCCATGGGAGGAATGCCTCAGCCGGGCGGATATGCCCCGCCGCAACCGCCGCCGGCACCAGGTTATCCGATGAGTTATCCGCCCCATGCCGGAGCCCTGCCGGGTGGAAGCATGCCGCAGCAGCCCGCGATGTACGCTCCGCCCCCGCCACCGATGCCTGCCCCTCAGCCACCCGCGCCGCCCAAACCGGCCGAGCCCGGCATGGGGAAGATGCAGCAGTTCGTGCCTCTGCTGCTGGTCTTGATTATCGTTTTGCTGGTTGTGCTGATCGTGACAGTGATCTTCCTGATGAAGCACTAGCGGGAGCGCTTCGCCTATTCACGCCCGGGGAGCCCATTGCACCATTGAAGGACTCGGAGGGGATCTCGGCTCGGGAGCGGATCCCAAAGCGGCCGCGTCGACGTCTCCAGCTGCAGGCTCCAGCCGGCTCAGGGGCGCGGCGCTTCCGCGTATCCAATGTTTCAACCTCAGCGAATTGGACCGAGTGCCTGCCATTGGCCAAAGTATGGCTTGGGGTTTGAGCCCTTACCGTACATCGCTCTGCCTTTAAACGTAACCGTATACAATTGCAGAACCGCGTCCGGGCCATACGCCTCAATGATCTTCTCGCCGTCGGGGCAGAAGACATCGAGATTGTCATTCATATCTTCCTTGAATGTGTCCTGCTCCCCGTGCAGAATCATCGCAACTCCCATCCTGTGGTTCAGATAGTGCTGTACGTCAAAGAAGAGCTGGCTGCGCGTATGGTCCTGGCCGAGCCGTTTCTCCTTCACTCGAATGTTGGTGTCCGGCCTATCCTCCGGAACGATGCCGTAGAGGTCGTAGTCGGAGTGAATGTAGGACGCGGCTGGCCGGTTGCTTGAGATGCTGAACAGGACGCAGCCATACCGCTCATGGCCAGGGTCCATCTGGATTGAGTATTGCTTTCCGCCAGGGAACCAGAGCAACGGCGGCCCGGGTTTAGGGAGGTAACAGAGCGGCTTGAATTCGAGCCAGTCTTTAACAATGTCCTTTGTATCCTCGAATGCGGCCAGCATCCCCTCGATCTCAGGATTGACGACCAGGCCGGCCGTCCTTTTCTTTCCCAACCCGCCCGGCAGCACGACATCCTTGTCAGCTGTCTTGGCTTTGCAGTCGAGCCGCTTGGGACTATAGCCGTGGACTCCGATATATTGCTTGCCGGCGGCATTTGAAGCCCGAACCACTATCCAGGACCTGAATTGTTTTGCGGCATCGCGAAATACCTTGATGTCGACTGAACGCATGTAATCGTTGACGGACATGGTTCCTCCTCGACAAGCGGCGGAATGAATCCGGTCATCAATCCCTGTCTGGCATCACACCGGTTGCGCAAGCAAGATAATGAGCTCCATTTGCGGGTTGAGCAGGTCGGATGGCGCGTAGACGGCAAAGTTGCGGGCGCGCTGCACCGATTCCCACACCGGCCCGCCCTGCTCAATGGCGAAATACTGTTGGCGCAGTTTGACCGGGATCGCCCTGGGAGGCGTCGCAACATGTTGCAGGCGCAATCCCGGCAGGGCATTGCGGATCAGTGTTTCGAGTTGGGTGGCGGAGCAGGCCTTTAAGAGCTTTGGGGTGCGGTCGATCAGATCCGCGTCGCGAAGATCCGCCGAGATGGCCAGGTAGAACCTGGAACCCTCGAAGTAAGCATCCTTGTCGATCGAGGTCGCGTAGATCGTATCCCGTACCAGCTTAAGGGGGAGCGAAACAAAGTTGCTGGGGACAACAGTCTCCAGCATGACGCGGATAAGCCGGTCCAATTCTCCAAAGCAGGAGCCAAGCTGCTCATGGTTGTAAGCTGGCAGGTCCCTGGGGGCGATCTTGCTGGAAAAAGAGGTCAAGGCGCCAGCAAGATCGGAGAATTCGCTGAAAAGCATTTCGGGCTGGATATTGGTTGATTCGAGGAAGTGCCGGAGCACGGGCAGATGGCTGTTGATGGTGTACAACAGCCAGAAATTGGCCACGTCGGAGGCCGAAAAGTCCGCCAGGGACTGATTCTTCTGGCGGCGGCTGCCCGAAAGCTGACTGCTTCGCGCTACCAGCAATTCGACCATATTGCTGAGAATGCGCTTCAGAGTGGGGTGTGCGTGAATGTCGATGAGGGGCGGAATGTAGGCCGGGTCGACCTGGTACATCCCGGTCTCCGATCGGAGAATGCGCGTAAAGCCAAGAATGACCGATCCCTCGCGGTTCTCGCCCTCGGCAAGGATCTGAAGGTTTTTGCGCGCTACCTGCACCGGCTTCTCGCCGCTTCCGGTATTCTCGTCGCGAACCATCAGAAGTTGAGCCAGAAAGCGCGTGCTGACTCTTCCCCGGTCCACCGAGACGTTCATGGCTCCGTGCAGGTACTCGGGCACAGCGAGGTAAAAGGTGCAGCTTTGGCGG
>Ga0181531_10001114_pt1 | contig 17215 bp, 16 predicted proteins | sample PEATcosm2014_Bin_38_FD_119743 | JGI IMG/M metagenome (GOLD analysis project Ga0181531, IMG submission 119743) | Peatland microbial communities from MTU Mesocosm Facility, Houghton, MI, USA - PEATcosm2014_Bin11_10_metaG | ecosystem: Environmental > Terrestrial > Soil > Wetlands > Peat | place... | reverse complement strand
CTTGGAAACAAGACGCGGAATCGAGTTTTTCCGCAGCCTGCCAGAGCCTCAGGCACACTGGCCTGAATGCTTTTATTGTCACCGGTCGCTGTGGGTTTGCTTCAGGACTCCTCGGTCACTTTCCACACATAGAGATGCTCTTCATCGCTGGATGTGGCCACTTCTATTCCCCGCTGATGGGTGGCGCGATTGAGCGCTGAGCGAATGTTCTCCTTCGAATCGGGGAGATCGGAGAGGGGAATCTTCAGCGCGGACCCCACGGGGAGCTGCTCGATATCGCTCAGGAGCTGCTTGACAATCTTTTTGTGTTTTCCATCCCGGCCCTTGGGGACGTCGAGCTGGCGAATGGATTGAAAATTCATAGGCACAGCGTTCGGGTCAGTCTTGGTTTCGGAGTTTGTGGCCATGTCGTTGATTCCTCCCCGATTGTTGGAGATACCACGGTATCGCGCAACATCGAGAGCTTAACGTATGACTAAACTGACGTAAAGCTATCCTATAGTTCACAGGATACTGAAGGCCAGGAAAGATGACAAGCACTTTATTTAATCCTGATCAATTCGATGGCGAGAATTCGCGACGGGGAGTTTATCGCCACAAGTATCAGATTTTAAAGATTTACGGCGCATCAAAAAGAGTTTCCCCGTATCGCGGGAAGGTTGCTAGATTCGAAATAGAAGGCAATTCGGGAGCTGGATCAGTTTGATTTTCCTTGAAGTCTGAGGCCGTCGGCTGTTCCGCTCAAGCTCGAGCAGCACCAGGATTGTCAGAAGTTCAACCAAAACGGGAGAACGTTATGACAGCATCCTGCGTACAGAAAATGATCTTGAATGTGCCATATTGCGCGCAACACAACGTGCGACTTAGACAGGAAAAGATTCCAATCGATTCAAATGCTCCGGGACTCGGGCGCATCAGTTGCTATGTGTGTCCAATCAGTCAATCTGTTGTGAGAGAAGGGTAGGGTCTCAATGCGAAAAGATCAAACTCAATCGGTACCCAGTACGGACGGCCACCTGAAGACGAATTTCCCTATTGTGCCAGTCAGCGAAGTCCCCAGCAACGGATTGTCCAAAGGTACGGGCGCAATCCGTCCTGTGGTCCTTGTGGTGGATGACGAGTCAGTCATTGCCGAGACGATTGCCGAGATTTTGAAAAGGAGCGGGTACGCCGCCATCACAGCTTACGATGGAGAGGAAGCATTGGAGTCCGCGCTGCTGATGCCGCCGGAGTTGCTGCTTACCGATGTGATGCTGCCGGGTATGAACGGGATCGAGCTGGCAGTGAAGGTGAGGCGGATTTTCCCGGAATGCAAAATTCTCTTGTTTTCAGGGCAGGCCGCGACGACTGATCTGCTGGCTTCGGCATCCAGAGGCGGACATAGGTTTGACTTGCTGACCAAGCCGATCCATCCCAACGATCTGCTGCGGCATGTTTCCAGCAGCCTTGGGGCGCGAAGGACACAGAGCGCAGTGACGCCGGCATAGAGATTTTTTCGAGATGGAAGAGGGCGCACCCGGCGGGGCGCGCCCTGGGACCTAGTGTGGTGTCCCTTGTTATTCTTTACAACCCTGCATTAGGAAGGGCATCCCTCGGCGGCTAAAGCCGCGGTTATTTTGAGCCTTTAAGGCACGACTAAAGTCGTGCCCTTTCAAAACGCTGAGGTCAGTTCTAATGCGGGACAGGACACTAGTTCGCGAGTACAGCGCGGTAGCGGACTTTATTCTTCTTTACCTTTTCGATGGCTTCATTGGCCTTGGACCTGGGGAAGGTCTCGGTTTGGGCCTTGACGCCGTGGCGGGCAGCTACATCGAGCATCTCGCGGAGCCGGGATGGGCTGCCGGTGGGGTTGCCACTGATGGAGCGCAGGCCGGAGATAAGCGGGAAGGCGTGGACCGAGACCGGCGAGGGCGGAACGCCGACAAAGCAGAGGGTTCCCGTGGGGCGCAGCGCCTGGATGTAGGTTCCCCAGTCCTGGTCGGCATTGATGGTGCTCAAGATGAAGTCGAAGGTGCCGGCGACCTCTTTGAGCGCTTTGGACTCGCGGCTGTTGACGAAGTGGTGCGCCCCGAGGGCGCGTGCTTCTTCTTCTTTCCCAGCCGAGGTGGAGAAGGCTGAGACTTCAGCACCAAAGACGCGCGCAAATTGAATGGCCATGTGTCCCAGGCCGCCGACGCCGATGATGCCGACGCGCGACGAGGGGTTGATGGCGTGGGTGCGCAGCGGGTTATAGACGGTAATGCCGCCACAAAGCAGAGGCGCGGCATGTTCGCTGTTCAAGGCATCGGGGATAGGAATGACGAAGCGGGAATTGGCACGGACGCGATCCGCGTAGCCACCGTTGCGATGGACGCAGGTGGCCTCGGATGCGGGACAGAGGTTCTCCATTCCCCGAATGCACCACTCACATTCGCCGCAGGAATTCGATTGCCAGCCCAATCCCACACGCTGCCCGATGGCCAGCGACTTCACATTTTCGCCGACCGCGCCAACGGTACCGACGATCTCATGGCCGGGAATGAAGGGGTACTGGCTGATGCCCCAGTCGTTGCTGATGAGATGGATATCGCTATGACAGATGCCGCAATGGGAGATGTTGATCTCCACCTCCTGCGGGCCCAATTTGCCTGGATCGTACGAATAAGGCAACAATTCCGCCCCTGCGGCATGTACTGCGAGTCCTTGTATTCGGGCCATGGTCGTTCCAACGTCCTCAGTGGGGGTTGTGCGCAGGCCGGCATGGTTCACAGAATGCGCCAGCCCGCAAGTTGGTAGAGGTGATTCTCAATCAGTTTAGTCTAAACCCCCGCCGGTCTCCACGTGCAGACTGAGAATCTGGAAACCGGAAAGAACTCCTCCCGCGGACACGTTGCCTGCGATCACGGCCGATTCGCCGTTGAGGTTGACGTCCTGGGCGCTCCGGAGTGGTTCCAGGGCATTGGCCATGGACAACGGCAGGCTGGCGAGCGTTTGGCCAGCCATGGATGCCTGGGTTTCAGGCACGAGCAGGCTGACGTAGATGCGGTCCGCTGCATGTTCCTGGCGGGCTTCGGCCAACACTGCTTCTAAATTGGGTTGGTGTGCGGAAAACCGAGGTGGATCCAGAGTGCGGTCCAAAATCCCGGCATCCGAGACGAGAAGCCGGAGATTGCCGGAGCCAAGCCTGGCCGGCAGCGTGATGGGGATGCGCACATTATGCGCGGCCTGCTGCCACGGACGGACCGTTGCTTCTACGATGACGGTTTCGCCGGGGTGGACAATGTCAGTGCTTACGAGACGCGCCGATTCGAGCTCAACCTGAACGCGGTGCGGAATGGCGTCGATGTGAATTTCTATTTTGCGGACTGCGCCTTGCCTTGCGCCATTGGAGTAGATGCGCAAAAAGCGCTCGCCGGTCTGGAGCGCGGCGGCCAGGGGCGACGGCAACTGGCCTCCGGCGGGAGCCCACAAGTCCAGAGGGGACGACGGATACCCGTCGAGGCAAATACTGCCGGTCACGTGGTAGCTGGTCTCAGCGGTGCTGTCGTTGTTTTCAAGGAGGGCTTCATACAGCCCGACAAGGACCGCCTGGGGTGTGAGCGACGGCAGGTCGAGCACTTCGAAGTTGAGCTTGCGGTCAGACGCTGGACCATGGACTTGAATGTGGACGGGGATCATGCGGGCTTTTGCGCCCAGAATGCCGCGAATGGCGGAATCGCGGTCCTCTGTAAATGCACCGATGGGGTCGCCGGTGTTGATGATCTTGAAGGCGTTCAAGGGTGAGGCCAAAGTGGCAACCACCTCGGTGGTGGTCATCGGCATGGAAACGGGTCCGGCCTGGAGGATGGGATGGCCGCAGGCGAGAAGCTGTTTGGGGTCGATATAGGTAACGGTGCAGGTGGCTGCGATCTCGATGTCGCCGCGAACTAATTGGGCGCTGACAGCCGAGCCCGGAACCATGCTGGCGATGGCCGCTGCCGAGATGGGAGCGTCCGCGTCTGGATCGGAGGCAGGCTTGGAGGTTCCGCCCATGCCTCCGGCGGCGACTGTCTCGAGGCTCGTACCCGCCAGCTGCTGTTGCCAGAGTCGAATGGCCTCGGGATGGAAACCACTCATCACGAGGGGCGTCTCCATGGCCTGGAAGTCCATGCCGGACTGGGTGACGGCGGGATTCGTGGATTGATTCGATTTTTGTTCGGGGTTGCGGATTGCGACGGCGACCTGACTGGCGTCTGCGGGCAGGTCGCGGACTTCAAGCATTTGTTCGATGGGCGTGATGCCGGCGATTGGTTCCTTGCTGAATTGTCCGATGCGGTAGGAAAGTGAACCGAGAAGCTTGCCGCCGATGTAGACCGGGCTGCCGCTCATACCGGCCACAACGCCTGTGTATTCAGGCTTGGCGCCTTGAAGCTTGACGAGGATCATGTCCTGGCCGGGACCGCGCTGGCCACGGAGCACGCCGAGGATCTCCACCTGCATTGGCTCGGGCTTATTGCCTTCGAAGACGGTCCATGCGGTTGCGGTCATGCCACGCCGCACTTCGCTCAGCGGAAAGAAGCCGCCGGACGAGGGCGGAGGGCCGGCGGACGCCTGCGTATTTTGGGCGTGCAAGAGGTGGGGAAAGATCATGCCGAGCCCGACGATGAGCGCAGCCAAGCAGAATCGGATTGCCTTCAAACGAGTTTCCACGTCTATAAGAGTACAGCCGGCCACTTGGTTGCCGCGCGTGTTAAGAGCCGGCAGCTAGAAGCTCGAAGCTGTCTTCCCGTATGCTGTTGAGCACAGAGGTCGTCATGTCTATGCCGTACCTGAACGAGCCCCACACCTGCGAACTGCGGCGGTCTGCCGTATCTTCGCGCCGCTTCCAGATCGTGACTTTGCTTTTTTTTGTTGTGGCGCTGGCGGCGGCCCCGTTGAGCCGCGCACAGAACCAGACTCCCCCTCCGCAACCACAGCCGCAGCAGCCAGACCAGGCTGCGCCGGACGCGGGCGGTCCCGGCGGCGATTCGGGGGTGATTGCGATACCTAAGAAGAAGGACGCGCCGGCCGATGCGCCGCTTCCGCCGGCTCCCGCCGCGCCGAAGGTCAAGAATCCGGAGGGGATGGCCATTCCGTCGCTTCGGATTGAGGTCCCCGAGGTCACGGTGGACGTGGGTGTGCTGCTCGAAAAGACGCGCACGTTCGTGCCCGGGCTGAAGCCTTCAAACTTCAAGGTCTACGAGGATGGGGTGGAGCAGAAGGTGGTGGGCTTCAAACGCGTCGAGGCGCCGATTACGGCCCTGATGATCTGCGAATTTGCTTCGCCGCGAAACCTGAATAGCTACGCCGGCTACGCACTTATCCACGATATGCGCAACGCCGCTTTTTCTTTTGCGGAGCAGTTGCGGCCGCAGGATTATGTGGCGCTGATGACGTTTGACATGCGCAACCAGATCCAGCTGGACTTTACCCAGGACAAGAAGGAATTGCTGCAGGCTATTGATTCGCTGCGTATTCCGGGATTCAGCGAGACGAATGTGTTTGACGCGCTGGCGGAGGGCCTGGACAGGCTGGCGCGCGTCGAAGGCCGCAAGTACATCATCCTGATCGGCACAGGGCGCGATACATTCTCAAAACTTACGCTCGATAAGATCCTGAAGAGAGTCAAGGAGGCGCAGGACATCACGATTTACACAATATCGACGGGCGGATTGATGCGGGCGGTTGGCGGAGACAGCATTACCATGCTGCAGGCCGACAACCAAATGAGGACATTCTCCGGTCTGACCGGCGGGGCCAGCTATTTCCCACGATTCCAAGCGGAATTGCCGGATGATTTCGGCCAGATCAACCTGAATATCCGCAGCAAGTACCAGCTGGTGTACCACCCGACCAACCCGAAGCAGGACGGCAGCTACCGCAAGCTACGAGTCCAGCTGGTCGACGATGAGGGCAAGCCGCTGCAGATGCAGGATGAGAAGCACAAGCCCCTCAAGTACGATGTGATCTCTCGCGATGGATACAGGGCGAGACCGGAAGTGGAGTGAGAAGAGGGGAAACACCACCGGAACGGCGTCGGCGAGGGCTCGCCGTCCGCCTTTCCGGCAGGGTTAAATCGAGCGCAAGCTACTTGAACTGGTTGAAAATGTCCACCGCGTAGTAGCCGACGATCACCAGGGTCATGATGCCCAACAGGCCGAGCGCGATGTTGCGAACAGGCTCAATTCTGTGCACCTTTTCCATGATGGCAGCTTGCTGGTTTTTAACGTGAGAAAACGAATCGGCAAGGACCAGCTGGTCATCCTCGTCGCGGCTGAGCCCGTCGGAATAAATCTTGAGCGCAAGGACCAAGAGGACGAAGACTCCCCAAACCGCCCATAGAATCAGAACATTTCCTGTCATACTCCACCTCCGAGATTTTTCGGTCCCAGATACCGGCGGGTCCGTGACGGAACGCGGTCTCGTGGGCTGAGGGGCCGTACGGTTGACCATCATAGCTCCGTGCAAGAAGCGGCGAGGTGACCAGGGTCACAGGCGTTTGTTTTGCCTTCCAGGGGGAGCTTTTCGAGGCATTTGGCATGGAATTGGGGATAGACCCACCGCGACCGCGACGGATGATTCTGCGACTTTCCGCTGGCCAGGTGCATCGAACGAAATGAATTTGCGTTTGGGGCTTGAAACGGCGCTCGCAGCGCATTACATTGAAAGTAGGACTGGTCTCAAATTGAGAGCAATACAAACCGAGGTACGGTAAGTACTTCGTCATCCCCGGAGAAACCATGGCTACAGCGACCGTTGCACCCGCACAGGAAACCGAAAAGAAAGCACCCCTTCACCTAACGTCCCAGGCGATCGCCAAGGTCCGCGAGATCATGGCCACGCAGGATCCGCTTCCCGCGGGGCTGCGCATTGGCGTGGTGGGCGGCGGCTGTTCCGGCTTTCAGTACTCGATGGCCTTTGAGAACCAGAGCGGCATGATGGATAAGGTTTTCAAGTTCGATGACCTGAAAGTATTTGTGGATGCGACCTCGTTGATGTACCTGAACGGCTGCATTGTCGACTACGTGGAGACGCTGGAAGCGGCCGGCTTCAAGTTTGAGAACCCCCAGGTGAAGTCAACCTGCGGCTGCGGCTCTTCGTTCAGCGTTTAAGGGATTCGGCTTGTAACGCTGCAATCGTGGCCGAGGTATGGTCGGACAAAGGCCCGTCTCTTCATAGGGATGGGCCTTGTTGCGTTTTGGGCGAAAGCAGAGACGCGGAGTCGCTGCTGGCTTGATTACTGCTGGGGCGGGGCTGGAGGGGTAGGGGAAGTTCCCCCCGGATTGGATCCGGCGCCGCCTCCGAATCCGGAACCACTGTCGAAGCCAGAGCCTCCGCCAAAGCCGGTGCCACTACCTGTTCCAGAGCCTGTGCCAGTTCCTGACCCGACAGGAGTCAGGCCATTGTTTCCGAGATTGCCGCCCCCGGCCATCATCTGCTCGACCAGCGGGTCATAGAAGAACTCCCACTCGTTGTAGTGGTTCTTCTTTTTGACAACCGGAATGGACTCTTTGGGACTGCCAGGCGAGACGCCGATGATGCCGAGGCCACCGAAGGTCTGTCCGGTCTGACCTGTTCCGGAGCTCGATCCGCCGGGGGCGTTCGGGTCAGTTGCTCCGGAGGGATTTGTTGTTCCCGTGGGACCGGCGGCGGAGGTTCCGGAACTGGTGGAAGTGTCTCCGGTGGAACCGGGCACCGCCCCAGGAGTGTTGGTTGAAAAGAACCCGCCAGTCCCGGGCGCGCCGTTGGCGCCCAATGTTCCGTCGGTGGCCGAAGTGCCGTTGAGGCCGTTTCCGCCGCTCGGCCCTGCGCCGGCTATGGATGCGCCGGCGAGGGGCTGGCCGAAGAAGCCCGTGGTCTGAGTCTTGTTCTGGCCGAAATGTATGATCTTCCACTCATCTTTGCCGGTGGTGGGGTCAACGTACTTCTTACGCAGGAAGCGAATCTGATTGGTCTGAACCAGGGCGTCGAGGTTGGGTGGATAGGCGCCGAACTTTTTGTAGTACATTTTGACGGCGCGAACGTACTGTTTCGCTCTGTTCACGGTTTCGAGTTCGCGATCTCGTTGAATTTGCCTGGCCATTCTGGGGACGGCGACGGCCAGGGCGATGGTGAAGATGGCCAGCATGAACATGACCGCAATCAGCATGTAGCCATCTTCAGAGGGCTTGTGTTGGCGGCGGGTTGGGACGGATTTCGGCATCAGTATCGGAAGGGGTGGTTCATTTGGCCTGCATATCCAGGGACTGGGTGTTGTTGTAACTCAGGTCGGTGACTTCGACCTTGCCGGGAGTGATGGCTCCCACCTTGTAGCGGTGGTCGACAATGTCTCCGGTGCGAGCCATGAATATGTCTTCACCGTGGACGAAGAAGGCTTTGAGCGACTTGTCAGAAGATTGCGCGTAGCCGAAGTATTTGAGATCGATGGGCGGCGCTGTCGGCTTGGGGGGCGCGAGCGGAGCAGACACGACAGTGGGCTCGCTATTGCGGGGGCCTTTTGCCGGAGTTTCGAATGGAATCGCGGGAATGGAATCGGCCGAGAAGATGTTTCTACCAGTGCCGGCGTACGCCACATCCTCGCTTTCGGCCAGGCGCTCGAGGTGAAGCGTGGGATCAAGACCGTTGTTGGTCAACTTTTCGGCATCGGCACCCTGACTGCTGGAATTCTGAATAGTCCTCTGCGTGCTCTGGCCTGAAGCTGCGGGGACTGCGCTGACGGCGGCTGGACCGGCTGCGGCAGACGAGGGGATGGGACGCGACGGTGACGCGTTAGACGTTGGGGACGGCGTGAAGAAGTAGCTCTTGACCTCAATTCCACCGGCTATGAAAACTACCGAGAGCAGTGCGGTGGCCATGTAAACCTGGCGTTTGTTTTCCAGACCCAAGGTGAAGGCCATAGCTATTCGCCCTCCTTGCCGGAAGCCCGTTGCGCGGCTGGGGAGGGCGCCGTCTTTTCGTCATTTTCATTCGGAGTGGGCGGCAAACCGCTGGCGAGGGCGTCGGAGGGCCTGAGCCATGTTGAAAGCTTGAGGCGCAGGCTGACCATGCCGCCCTGCTGGCCGGTGAGGGCCATGGTGCGGATGACGAAAAAGTTCTGGTCGCGCTCAACGCTGTTGATGAAGTGCATGATCTGGGGATAGGTGCCGGTGATGCCGGCGTCGAGCGAAATCTCAGTGAGATCAGAACCCGGAGGCCCCTGCGTGTACTGAAGCCGGGAGAGGCGCACCTCCGATTTGACTTCCAATTCGCCGATGCGGGTTGCGAACGATGAGTAGTCCGCTGGGATCCGCTTGGCATAGAAGGCACCGATGTGGTCGCGGGACTCCGCGACCCGTTTGTCGAGGCCGCGCAGCGGAGCGGTTTCGATGTCTTTGGCCTTGAGTTCGATCTGCTTGCCGGCCAGAATGTCGGTGGAGTGGCCGTTGGTAGCTGCCCAGTCAAAGCCGAGGCGAACTGCCAATCCAATAACCAGCAGAAGCAGAACTGTGAAGCCTGCGTAGTGCCAGGTGAGGGGGGAGGCCAGCCGCTCGCGCCACGTGGATGTCGGGCGGTCGCTCATTTCGGGCCTCCTGCTATGGGATTCAATGGGGAATAAGGCGGAGGGGGCGCAACCGGCCGGCCGGGTCCGGGAGTGTTCACCGGAGGAGGCAGGGGTCTAATCCCCTGAGGCAGAAGCTGATCGCTACCTGGATACTGAGAACGCAAGGGGCGATGGGCTGCGGACATTCCCGTTGAGATGGCGGGTTTTGGATGAATGAGTTCGTCATCTTCTAATACTCGCGAAGGCTTTTTGGCGGTTTTGCGCTCCGCGGGCGTGGCGGGATTGTAGTTGGCGAGGATATCGAAGTTCACTCGGTTCGCGAGGCTGACCGGCGCCAAGGCTTCGCCAGGGCGGGTGGTTGTCTCAACAGCGTTTTCTCCGGTGATGCGGGGCAAAAGGAAACGCCGCGAGTGCTCGAGGTTGCGGATCAGGTCAATGTCCTTGTCACGCGGGCCAATGACGCGCAGGTGGAGCGTGATGATTCCTGTCTTTTCGTCGCGAACGGGCTCGAGTGTGGAAACCTGCACGCCGCCGGGTAGGACAGTTTCGAGGTCCTCCATGGCCAGGGTCCAACTGAAGGCCTTCTGGTCAAAGAGCTTGTTGAGAGCCACGGCTTTACGAAGCACTTGCGCGTTGTCCGGTTGGCGCATCATGTCCTGATAGCTCTGCCGCTCATAGTTAATGCGGGAAATCTGGGCATCGAGCGAGTGATCGCGCGCGCGTGCCAGTTCGGCTTTGTGGTGGAGAGCCCTCAGGCCAAAGCCAAGACCGATGGCCACAACAGCCAGCACAGCCATGGCGATGCGCAGGCGCTTGATGGCGGGGCCGACATCGGCGAACGGGCGCGAGGCGAGATTGAGAGTGATTCTCATTAGCGGGCTCCCGCCAGTGCGCCAACGACTCCGGCGATGCTGGTATTTCCCAATGAGGTTGCCGCGCCGATTTCAGATCTCGGGGCGAGATCGACCACGGACAGCCCGGGATCGCCGATGAGGCGCGCGAATGTTTGTGCATCGCCAATGCCAGCGTAATGCAAACGGCTGGGGCGCGCGAGCAGCTTGTCTTCAAAGTAGGCGGAGGCGACGGCGATTCCGCGCTGCACTTCATCGAGGCGCGAAGCGGAGTCTTCCGGAAGGTCGAGGGTTCGATAGAGCAGCAGGTCCTGGCCATTCATGATGAACGTGGTGAGCGCGTTGGAACTGAGGTTGGCGCCGAGGACGGCTTCAAGAGTGCCGGCCGCATCGCCTGCCTGCAAGGCGGCGAGGCAGGTGGATAAGACGGAACCCGGCTCATAGCCGGCGGCGCGCACGGCGGCTTCATATTCGGCGAGGATGGGGCCGGGAATGACGACTGCCAGGACCTTGCATTCGGACTTGGATTCAGAGAGCACCTGGTAGCTGACACCGGCGTGCTCCACGTCGAAGGGGACCATTTTGCGGAGACGGAAACGCAGGATGGGGAGAGCCTCGGCGGGCTTGGAGGGCATGGAATCGAAGTCGAGGACGAAGACGCGGACAAGGGTGTCAGGCAGGATGAGCGTGACGTTGCGGGTGCGCGGGGAAACCTGGGCGAGCGCTGTGTGGATTGCGGCTGCTACGGCTTCTGGGGCGCGGAGATTGGGCTCGGCGATTGCGGGGATGAGCGCGCCGGGCGGCAGCGACTGGAAGGCGTAGACGGGCGGCTGGCCTGAGGTTGGAAGCGCGGCGGCGAGAACGCCTTCCGGGGAAAGCTCAACCGCGACCGGGGGACGGCCGCCGAGTGCGGTCGCGATTTTGGTCTTGCTGAGGATGGATGCCATTAGCGCACTTCTCCGGCAAGGGTTGCAGGAAGGTTTTCCGGGATGAGCAGGATGGATCCCGCAGGGGTTAAAGCCCACGTCCTTTTATGGCCGTTATCGGCACGGCTAAAGCCATGCCCTGATACAAAGCCGGTCCTAATGCGCAGAATGGATCCCGCAGGGGCTAAAGCCCGGATCATTTTATTCGCGTTTTCGGCACGGCTAAAGTCGTGCCCTGATACAAAGCCGCTCCAAATGCGCAAAATGCATCCCGCAGGGGCTAAAGCCCACGTCCTTTTATGGCCGTTATCGGCACGGCTAAAGCCATGCCCTGATACAAAGCCGGTCCTAATGCGCAAAATGCATCCCGCAGGGGCTAAAGCCCGGATCATTTTATTGGTCATTTCGGCACGACTAAAGTCGTGCCCTGATACAAGGCATGACCGAATCGCTGCTGCCTTCTGAGTCGCCGCTAAGGGTTTTTTCAAGGAGCGGATCATCGCGATGCCTCAATGAAGGTGACCTTGTTGATTTCTTTGAGCGTGGTTAGGCCGCGGCGGACGCGCTCGAGAGCCGACTCGCGCAGAAAGCTCATACCTTCTTTGCGGGCGAGTTTGCGAACTTCGGAGGTTGGCCTTTTTTCCAGGATCAATTCGCGAATGGGGTCGGTTAGATCGAGCAATTCGTGGATGGCGGTTCGGCCACGGTAGCCGGTGCCGGCGCATTCGATGCAGCCCGCGCCTTCGCGGAACTGGAAGCCGTGCCACTCGTCGAGGTCCATGGCGCAGACGCGCAGAAAATCGTCGTCATAGGTAACGGTACGGGCGCAGTGCTCGCAGATGGTGCGGACGAGGCGCTGGGCGAGGATGCAGTTGAGAGCGGAAACGAAGTTGTACGCCTCGACGCCCATGTTCAGGAAGCGGCCGAGCACGTCAACCACGTTGTTGGCATGGACGGTGGTGAAGACGAGGTGGCCGGTGAGCGCGGAGTTGATGGCGATCTGCGCGGTTTCCTGGTCGCGGATTTCGCCGACGAGAATTTTGTCGGGATCGTGACGCAGGATGGAGCGCAGGCCGCGGGCGAAGGTGAGGCCCTTTTTCTCGTTGACGGGAATCTGCGTGATGCCACGAATCTGATACTCGACCGGGTCTTCGATGGTGATGATTTTGTCTTCGTCGCTCTTGATTTCATTGAGGGCTGCGTAGAGCGTTGTGGTTTTGCCGGAGCCGGTGGGGCCGGTGACCAGGACCATGCCGTAGGGCTCGCGAATATAGCGGCGGAATCGGCGGAGGTCATCCTCGGCAAAGCCAACGACGTCGAGGGTGAGGTTGCGGAACTTCTCGCTCATCGACTCTTTGTCGAGCACGCGGAGGACGGCATTTTCGCCGTGCACAGTGGGCATGATGCTGACGCGGAAGTCGATGAGGCGGCCCTTGTAGCGGACGCGGAATCGGCCGTCCTGCGGGACGCGGCGCTCGGCGATATCGAGCTCGCTCATGATCTTGATGCGGCTGAGGATGGTGGAGTGGTGCTCGCGGGCGATGGGCGCCATGGCGGCCTGCAGCACGCCGTCGATGCGGTACTTGACGACGACACTGTCATCGTTTGTCTCGATGTGAATGTCGGAGGCGCGGCGCTCGAGTGCGGTGAAGATGGTGGTGTCCACCAGGCGAATGATGGGGCTGATGTCTTCTTCGCTGGTGAGCTTCTCGATGGAGATGTTTTCGTCGGAGTTGTCATCGCCGGTGAGGACGTCGAAGGTGAGGCCTTCGCTGGCTTCGTCGAGAACGCGCTGCGACTGCTCGGTTTTCTTGAGCAGGTCGGTGATCTGCGAGAGTGTGGCGACGCGGGCGATGATGCGGTGCCCGAGGAGGCCGGCGATTTCGTCCAGAATCATCAGGCGCGAAGGATCGCTGACGGCAATGACGAGGGCTTCGGGCCGCTGCTCGATGGGGACGAAGTTGTAGCGGAACATCAGCTCGACCGGCACAGTGCGCAGCAGATCGTGCTGGATTTTGAAGTTTTTCAGGTCGACGAATTCGGCGCAATAGCGCTTTGCCAGAGACTCGGCCAGCGAGCGTTCATCCTGGACCGCGGGAATCGGAACTGCGAGTACATCCGCCATTGTTAATACCCCCCGCCGCCGGCCGATCCCAGCGAGAAGATCGGCAGGTAGAGCGATATGAGAATGATGACCACGACCACGCCCATGACGATAAGAATGAGCGGCTCAATGAGCGCCAGCGAAGCAGTGAGCGCGGTGGCCACGTCTTCCTCAAAGAACTCGCTCACCGAGTTGAGCATGGCGGGCAGCGCGCCGGTCTGTTCGCCTACGGTGATCATTTCAGAGGCGAGATCGGGAAAGACGCCGGTGCCTTCGAGAGAGTGGGCCAGGCTTTTGCCCTCGCGCACGGTGACGATGGAGGAGAAGACCGCCTTGGATACGCGCCGCGAAGAGATGGATCTGGCGGCTGTCTCAAGCGACGGGACCAGGGGCAATCCGCCGGTGAGCAGCGTGGAAAGTGTGCGCGCAAAGAGGGCTACCTGATACTTGAGCCAGATTTTGCCGAAGACGGGCAGTTTGATGCGGACCGCATCGATGATGTCGCGGCCTTTGTCGGTGGTTGAGAAGCGGTAGAATCCCGCGCCAAGCAGGAGTAGAACCAGGGCGATCCAGAGCAGGTTGTTGCTGAGCCACTGACCGAAACCAAGCAGGTAGGTGGTGATGGCGGGCAGCTTGGAGCCTAGCTGTTCGTAAAGCTTGCCGAATTGCGGAATCACGACCGTGAACATGAAAACCATGAGCAGGGACACGAGGGTGAGCAGCACACCGGGATAAATGAGCGAAGCGATGAGCGTTTTGCGGAAGGTGAGCGCGATGCGCTGGAAGCTTACGTAGCGTTCGAGCACCTCCTGCAGGTTGCCCGAGCGCTCGCCGGCCAGGAGGGTGGTGGTGTACATGACCGGGAATCCGGCTTGCGCCTCGAAGGCCGCGGAAAGCGACTCGCCGGTTTTTACGCGGGTAGTGACGTCTTCAAGCTGCGCGGCAAAGTGGGCATTTTTCTGGTTCTTGGCCAGCATTTGCAGCGAACCGAGGATGGGGAGGCCGGCTTTGATGAGCGTGAGGAATTGCTGATTGAAGATGAGAAACGGCTCCAGCTTGACCTTGCGCCGCGAGATACCGGCGAAGCCTGAGCGGGCGCGGACGCTGAAGACGTGGTAGCCGGCATGGGAGAAGCGGGAGCGCAACTCCTCGGCAGTGGCGGCGGTTTGCACCTGCTCCTGCACGCGTCCACGCTCATCGGCCAACTTGATAACGAACTCAGCCATGTTTTCGCTCTCCGGGCTCGCAAACAACGGTTTGGGGCCGGACTTTCAAAGGGTTCTATCCCAGAGGGTTTCTATCCGCTTTCAGGGTACCAGCTTCCGCCACCTGTATATGTAAGGGATAGACGCGGAAGGGGGAAGGATCGCTCGCAGGCTCTGTGCTCCAGTCTGTGCCGGATGAAGCCCGCGAAGCCGGATTGCGGCAGGCTGGACTGGCCTGTAAAAGTGGCGCGCGGGTTCGGGACGCAGATTGACGACCAGACGATTCTGCTGGTGCGGCGGTTGAGAATTGAGGGCTTCGGTACTTGTTACAGGATCGGAGCGTACCGGGACCGGGCCGGAACATCAGGGCTCGATGCGGCGTGTGGGCGAGTTCCGGCGAAGCCATTTTGTGTCGACTTGGAATTCGAGCCATGGAGTTGTGAGGACGGACACACTTCCATGAGAATTCAACCTGATTGAGTGCACGGAAGCGCTCGGAATGCAGTAAGCTACCCGCATGCCCAGCCTAAGTATGAATCGAGGTTCGATCCGTCTTTTTCGTCTCGCCGGCGTGGATGTGTTTCTGCACTGGTGGTGGTTTCTGGTGGCGTTTTATGAGATTGGAAGCCGCAACGGTAGATATTCCTCTGTCTCCTGGAACATAGCCGAGTATCTGGCCCTTTTCCTGATTGTGCTGACGCACGAATTTGGCCACGCCATGGCTTGCAGGCAGGTGGGCGGTACCGCGAACCGGATCCTGCTGTGGCCGCTGGGCGGCGTGGCGTACGTTGATCCGCCGCAGCGGCCGGGCGCGATGCTGTGGAGCATTGCCGCGGGGCCGCTGGTGAATGTGGTATTGGCTCCGGTCCTTTACGGACTATAGATTGGGGCGAGGACGCTGGGATGGCCGGATAGCATGCCAGACGCTTATATGCTGATTAAGTCGATTCTGGCCATTGACCTGGGACTGCTGATCTTCAACATAATGCCGGTTTACCCGCTGGATGGCGGCAAGATTCTCTGGTCGCTGCTGTGGTTTCCGCTGGGACGCGCCAAGAGCCTGATGGTGTCCGTGGTGGTTGGTCTGATAGGCATCGTGGGTGTCTTCGCGCTTGCCGCGTTCTCGTGGTCACCGTGGCTAGGCCTGGTTGGCGTTTATATGTTGATCAGCTGCTGGGGCGCTCTGCAACAGGCCAGGGTGCTGCTGCGCCGGGAAAAGATGCCTCGCCGGGAGGGATTTGCGTGCCCAAGCTGCAAAGTTGCTCCGCCGCTGGGCGAGCTGTGGAAGTGTGTGAAATGCCAGCAGACGTTTGACACATTTGCCACCGGAGCCACTTGTCCGAATTGCAGAACGGAGTATCCGACCACAACGTGCGGGGAGTGCAGACGACAGTTTCCGATGAACGAGTGGGTTGTTCCCCCCGTGGCGACTTATGGAGTGGTGAACGGCGGCGTGACGATACGGTAGGCGGCGCCCAAACGACGTGGCAAGGCGCCTAGGTCTCTGACCGCTTGATTTCGTTCCTTGAGGTTTGCGCTCTCCCACCCATTCGCCAGAAAAAGCGAATGGATGGGGCACGGAGCTGATACAGATTCACACTGTCACAGACCCAGTCGCGTTGGTCCCTGTATCCTGATGGCGTTCTGTTTTGCGATTGATTTTGGATGTGTCGGGATTGGGGCAGCGGATGGATTGGGCACTGCATAGCGGGCCGGTTGGAGCGGGTTTCGGCGCCAGGATTGCGTTGAGCCTGCGCAGACATTGGCGGCTGACGGGTGGGAGTGTGCTACTGGTCTTCGCTGTGGCTGGCGCGGTGTTGCTGACGGGGTTCCATGCGAGCCGAGCCGCAGTGCCTGTTGTTCCTTATCCACATGAGCTGGCGCAGGTGAGCTTTGCGGTGGCGGGCGATGTGATTCCGCATGAGCCGGTGCGCGCCGCGGCAGCCGCCGCTGTTGCTGCCGGCGACGCTACGAACACTCAAGGATGGGGCGCGCTGTTCAGCGATGTGAGCGACGTGTTTGAGAAGGCGGACTTCGGGTTCGTGAATATGGAAACGCCGGTGGCGCCGGCGCACTCGAAGGGATCAAAGCCGTTTATGTTCGATGCGCCTGTGGCGCTGATCGATGGGCTGAAGGCGAGCGGGATCAAGATTGTCTCCTTTGCGAACAATCACGTGATGGACCAGGGATGGGCGGGATTCACCGAGACGCGCGAGCATTTGCGCGAAAAGGGGATGCTGTTTGCCGGCTCGGGCGATACGGCTGCCCAGACCTGGCAGCCGGTGATAACGGAGGCGAACGGGATCAAGGTTGGCTGGCTGGGCATGACGCGGTGGCTGAATGGCAATCGCAATCCGGAGAAAGACGACCAGCCGCAGGTGAACTTTTTCCCCTATCCGGGAGAGAGCGGTGGCGCGCCGGGAGCGGACGAAGCGAGGGTCCTGGAAGCAGTGAAGGCGGCTCGTGCGCAATGCGATTTTCTGGTGGTGTCGATTCACTGGGGCATTGAGTACGCGACCGCGCCACGGCCCGAAGATGTGGACATGGCGCACAAGATGCTGGATGCGGGAGCGTCGGTGATTGTGGGACAT